>UMIT01015698.1_pt1 | contig 59265 bp, 56 predicted proteins | sample 1965911 | NCBI WGS metagenome assembly UMIT01 (sample SAMEA4836131, study PRJEB28245) | human gut metagenome | biome: gut microbiome; material: fecal sample | place: Denmark | collected 2008 | reverse complement strand
TTCCGATGGCTCTGCGCATCAGGCAGAAAAATGCCCCCGCCTCTGCCGCAAGCATTACGAACAGCCAGATTCCCGGCTCCCACATGGCGATCGCGATCCAGTGAACTACAACCAGTACTCCAAACAAAATCGCAGCTTTCCAGACCTCCCCCAGATGCCGGATCCCAATCCGGACGTATTTGATGATCAGACATAAAATACTGTTCCTCCACAAAGTCTTTGCCTTGATCCTTCTTACCATTCCAAGCCAGAAAGTAAGTCCTGTCATGCAAACGCTTACCGCAACAATCCCTGCAAAAATCAGTACCGATGTGCCATTGAAACCATCTCCGCTAAACCAGACTCCGTTCAGCAGACTGTAACTTAAACTGATTTCCCCATAAATACATATCACCATAACTGCAACCGACAAAAGAATAAAGATTTCTGTCTTCATTTTGTCGACCCGATTTAACACAATGCCTTCTTCCCGGTTTGATCTGCCTGCAACAATTGTCAGCCATGCCAGAATTACAAGCATTGCAAATCCGGTTGCAATCGCAATCCAGAAAGTAAATCTTACCTGCGGTGCATACTCCTGATAAATCTTGCTCTCCTGATAAAAGTCATCCTGGATTGGATAGGAAGTATCTACCGCGAACATGCATTCGTAATTATCCATCCACATATTGCCACCGATCAGTGATTTCCACTGTGATCCGTCCATATCAATATCACTCTGGTACTCAGTAAGCTTTGGTGTGGCAACCGCATATACTCCCAGCTTTTTCATACTTTCCAGATTCTTTTCCCATTCATCAAATCTCTGATATGCAAGACGGTTGGTATAAACTTTTTTATTGTCCAGATCTACAATCATATATGCAAGATTGGTATTACCTTCTTTATATTCTTCCGTTACATACTGCCACGTCAAAAATTCATCCCGTACACTGTCCACAGTATTTCCAAGCATGGACATCGCATCACTTAACTTGCCGTTCCATCTGGAATCCTTGTTCACAACTTCCAGAAGATTCTTCGCGCCCACCGGTGCACAGTTTTCGGAAACTTTTTCTCCGTCATACCGCCAGCACTTTGTGTAGACCTGGCGATTTTCACTGTCCAGAATATTGCGGTAAATACTTGCGGAGCTCTCGATCCAGTCATTGATCAGAGAATCGATCACTTCTCCGGTGCTTTCCAGTGAATATTCATCTTTTGCCTCATCCATATTACCAAACTGAAGGTTCCCGTTTTTAAATTCTCGACGAAATTCTTTTTCATAGTAATAATGGTAGGTTCCGTCATCCTTCTGGCAGACGATGATCTCATCATCATTGTCTCCATCTGCCATCTTGGTCCCGTCTGCGTAGTACATCTCCTGATCGTTTTCCCAGTAATTCACAAGATCACCAAGACGGTATGCAAGCCCATTTACATTTTCATTTGAAATCTTACGATCTGAATCATATTCTTTCAGATCTACAATTCTGTTTTCATCATATTTTCCTTCTGTTTCAAAATTGCTGTCGTATCCTTCCGCAGCCGTAATATCATTTGCAGCACTCATCAGCTTGTCGGTAAACCCTTTTGACTGTTCATACTTCTTATGTGGCTTTTCAAACAGGATTCCTGCCAGATTATCGCCCGGATAACTGAATGTAAAAACCAGACATGTGATCATCACCACTGCTAAAATATGCTCCAGTACGATCAGGATTCCTTTACATGGTGCACTCTGATACCATTTGTTATTCATAAGACCTCCTAACCGATCTTCTCTACCTTATATCCGACACCCCATACTACCTTCAGGTAACGTGGCTCTTTCGGATTGATTTCGATTTTCTCCCGGATATGGCGGATATGTACGGCAACGGTATTGTCCGCTCCGATTGCTTCTTCATTCCAGATATTTTCGTAAATCTGATTGATAGAGAACACCTTTCCCTGATTTTTAACGAGTAACAGTAATATATTGTATTCAATCGGTGTCAGCTTCACTTTTTCGCCGTCCACAGTCACTTCTTTCAGATCATCCCTGATCACAAGTCCCCCGGTCCGGAACTCACTCTGGTTGTCAGATCTCGCCGTACTTCCAAGCTGGGTGTAACGTCTGAGCTGGGATTTTACCCTTGCTACCAGCTCCAACGGATTGAACGGTTTGGTCATGTAATCATCTGCACCGATATTCAGTCCTAAAATCTTGTCCGCATCCTCTGATTTGGCGGATAAAATAATAATCGGGAGGCTCATGTTTTCCCGGATCTTGAGTGTCGCCCGGATTCCGTCCAGCCGCGGCATCATCACATCCATGATCAGAAGATCAACTTCATTTCTTTTCAATACCTTGATCGCTTCGTCGCCATCATACGCCTTCAGGACTTCGTATCCTTCCTGCGTCAGGTAAATATCTATTGCTTCTACAATGTCTTTATCATCATCACATACTAATATTTTCGCCATCTTTTTCACCTCCTCTATACTATACAAGATTAACAGAGATTTTTTAAGAGATAGGGCGGGATTTTCTTAAGAATTTTTTGAGATTTGAAAATGTGGTGCAAGATGATCTATATTTGTCAGATACAGATTCTTGTGCAAGCACCAATCTGCACCTGACTCATCATATACGCAAAAAAACTCCCGGCAAGTTTTACTTTACCGGAAGTTTTCTCTTGTGAGGTAATATTTATGATTTCTACTTTTCGTCTTCTCTGTGATCTGCTTTTATATTGCGGTATCCTGCGATCAGTCCAAATCCGATCAGTCCAACACCAACTATCAGAAACAGAATCGTCGCCACGATCATAACAAGCTGTTCATTACCATGACTTGTGGAAATCGCCCTGAACATCTGGTATGCCAGTGTCAGCAGATAAAACCCGGCCATTGCATAAATCGCCAGTCTTGCATTTTTCTTCCATCCGTCATTCTCCGGCATCTTATTCTCGTCCATAACATTTCCCAGCCTTTTCTTTTTATTTTCTTACCAGATATTTTCTCATATCAATTGCACATGCGATCAGAATAATCAGACCTTTGATCACATACTGCATATTCTGACTTACTGCCAGGAACTGCAGTGCAACGAAGATGATTCTCAGAATGAACACCCCTAAAACAACGCCGCTGATCTTACCGGTACCACCTACAAAAGATACACCACCGATTACACAGGCAGCAATCGCATCACACTCGTAGTTCAGACCTGTATTTGCCTGGTTGGAACCGATACGTGCAGATTCAATGAATCCAGTGATACCATACATGCATCCTGCAAGTGTATGTACCAGAATGGTTGTTCTCATAACATTTACACCAGATACATTGGCAGCTTCCGGGTTGGAACCAACTGCGAACATATTCTTTCCAAATGTTGTCTTATTCCACATGAACCACATGAATACAACTACGACACAAGCGTACCATACATAGTTCGGTATCGGAACGCCACGGATCTTTAAGAAACTTCCTGTTACAAAATTCTTAAAGGATTTGTCCAGTCCGGAAAGTGGCTGTCCGTTGTTACCGTTCAGCATAATGTACATCAGAAGAATTCCGTATACGATCAGCTGTGTTGCCAGTGTTACAATGAATGGATGTAAGTGGAATTTCGCTACGAAGAATCCATTTACCCATCCAACAATACCTCCGACTACGATTACGATCAGAATAACCAGTGGTATCGGAAGAACCGGAAGATCCGGGAAAATTTTGGTTGCATAAGTTACTGACTGCAAAAGTGATGCAGAAATACATGCTGTAAGACCTACAACACGTCCGGCTGAAAGGTCTGTACCGGTAAGTACGATCGTTCCTGCAATACCACACGCGATCGGAATGTTCGCTGCAGACAGCGAGATAATGTTAACAATAGATGCCACGCTCAGGAATCTGCTGTTCTGTGTGTAAGTGTAAATAACTGCGATAATGATCAGAAGATAAATCGCATTATTGATAAGTCCTTCTTTCCACGCTTTTACCTTGTCTGCGGAATCCAGTGCTTTGTATTCTGCATAGCGTGATTTTATATTTGCAAATGCTTTCATCTGGGAAGCCTCCTTCTTTTTGTTTGAAAATTACACATACTTTGCTGCGTAAGTCATGATCAGTTCCTGTGTCGCCTCTTCTGCATCAATCTCTCCGGCAAGTCTTCCACCGGACATAACCATGATACGGTCACAGATTCCGAGAAGCTCCGGCATTTCTGAAGAAACTACGATAACTACTTTGCCGCGGTTCGCAAGATCGATGATGAGCTGATAGATCTCATACTTTGCACCGACATCGATTCCTCTTGTCGGCTCATCCAGAAGCAGTACTTCCGGATCGGTAAGAAGCCATCTTCCAAGGATAACCTTCTGCTGGTTTCCACCGGAAAGTGCACGGATCTTTGTCTCCTGCGACGGTGTCTTTGTCCGCAGCGCATCAATATATTTCTGCGTATCTTCTTTCATGGATTTTTCACTCAGATAAAATCCTTTTTTGTGTCTCTTTAAGCTGGAGATAACGGTATTTTCACGAATGTTCAGGATGCCGAAGATACCGGTTGCTCTTCTCTCTTCTGTCAGAAGTGCAAATCCGTTCTTGATCGAATCCTGTGCATTCTTATTGCTGACTTGTTTTCCGTCAAGTTTTATCGTTCCTGATTTCCTGGTTGCAATTCCAAAAATTGTCTCCAGAGTTTCTGTACGCCCACTTCCGTCAAGTCCGGCAATTCCAAGAATTTCTCCTTTTCTTGCTTTGAAGGAAACATCATTCAGGATCGAATACATTCCGGAAAGGTGTTCCACTTCAAGCGCTACATCGCCCGGTTTATTTGTCTTTGGCGGGAACTGATTGGTAAGCTCACGTCCAACCATCAGGCGGATGATATCATCCATCTCCAGATCATCTGCTTTCTCGGTTGCTACCCAGGTTCCGTCACGCATGATCGTGATTTCATCTGAAATCCGTTTGATCTCTGCCATTTTATGTGAAATGTAAATGATTCCGCATCCTCTCTTTTTCAGCATCTCAATGATATCAAACAGATGCTCTACTTCCTGCTCTGTAAGGGAAGAAGTCGGCTCATCAAATACGATGACTTTTGCATTCACAGATACTGCTTTTGCAATCTCTACCATCTGTCTCTGTGATACCGGCATCGTACTCATGATCCTTTTCGGATCTACATCAATTTTCAATTCTTCAAATACTTTTTTTGTGTCGTCATAGATTTTTTTCTCATTTACCATGACGCCGCCCACTTTCGGGTAACGTCCGAGCCAGAGATTATCCATGACGTTTCTTTTGAGCGCCTGGTTCAGTTCCTGGTGAACCATTGCAACTCCATTTTCAAGAGCTTCTTTCGAATTCTTGAAATTAATCTCTTTTCCCTCCAGCTCAATCTTGCCACTGTCTTTGTCATAAATTCCGAAAAGGCATTTCATCAGTGTTGACTTTCCGGCTCCATTTTCACCCATCAGTGCATGGACAGTGCCTGCTTTAACTGTCAGGGACACATGATCTAATGCTTTTACGCCCGGAAATTCTTTACAGATATCCGTCATCTGCAGTAAAACATCCTGTTTCATAGCTGTCCTCCTGTCTCTCATCTTCTAATCTCGCATACCTTTCGAACCTGCCACTATGCAGTTCCATCCGGCTGCGTCACAACTTTAGAAAAGGTGGCTGGCCAACCACCTGGCCGCCACCTTTATTTTTTACATTTTTATTTTCCTGAGTATTCCTGGTAAGGAATGAAGATCTTGTTGCTTACTTTTTCGGAAATATTGTAAGAATCTGTTCCATCCATCAGATCTTTTCCACCTGCTGCATTCTTAGCAAGGTCTGCGATACAAGCTGCCATACCATCTGCATCCTGTTTAACAGTTGCTGTCATCTTGCCATCAGCGATCAGCTGTTTTGCTGCGTCTGTAGCATCAACACCAAATACCGGGATCATCTTGCAGTCTTTGCCTGTTCCAAGGTTGTATCCCTTATCATTCAGAGCTGAGACTGCACCCTCTGCCATACCGTCATTGTTGCAGATAACAAGTTCGATCATGTTATTGCTTCCTTCGTTGTACTGGGAAAGGTTGGTTGTCATATAGTTGTTAGCTGCTGTTGCACTCCAGTTACCATCCTGGTCAACCTGATATTTGTCACTGTTAGAAGCGTCAAAGTATTCCAGTGCCGGTTTGCCGGCGTCTGTGATGATCTTATCTGCATCTTCTACAGCAAACTGTGTACGGTAAATAGCTTCTGCATTTCCGAGCTGTCCCATGAACATTGCGTAAGAGATCTTTCCATCTCCGTTGAGATCCATTTCATCAAAATGTTCTACTACATAGTTACCGATCATTTCGCCCTGCATATGTCCTGCTTCCGGAGCGTCTGTTCCTACGAATGCGCACTTTTCATAGCTTCCAAGTACATCGCCTTCTGTCTTGTCATCTTCGATCGCACGGTTAAAGAAAATAACCGGGATTCCTGCTGCTTCTGCTTTTTCAACGATCTGAGAAGAAGCATCTACAGAACCGGATGTAACGATGTTGACGATCAGTGCTGTAGCACCTGTCTGGATCGCTGTATCAATCTGTTCGTTCTGTGTTGTCTGGTTGCTGTTTCCATCATAGTCCTGATATTCAACACCCATCTCGTCAAGTTTTGCATCGAGTGCTGTACGGACAGATGCGATATAAGTATCAGAATAGGTATAGTAGAATACTGCGATATTAGCGTCTGATGATTTCTTATCACTGCTTCCACCGTCACTGTCACTCTTACCGGAGCCCCCGCATCCTGCAAGCATTCCAAGTGCCATCACACCTGCGAGCATCGCTGCTACAATTCTTCTTTTCATAATTTCGTTCCTCCTTGTATAACGTTTACTTGATGATACGAGTATAACAAGAAGGGAATAAAACACCCATGTGAAAAACTACGAGGAGTTTGTGAATTTCAACGTTTATATAAATTTTTACTTAATTTCGTCCATAAATGTTTCAAATGCCCAATTCTTTAAAAAGCTGTAGTCCAAATATTTTTCAGACTACAGCTTCTATACTTCCGAGCAGCTACAAACATTCCACCCGTTACTTTTCTTCAAATGAAAACAGCGCCTTCTGGCTCTTATCATCATACATATTTTCTCTTGTCACCAGAATACTGCTGGTTGCCGTCTCTTTCTTTTCCGGCTTCTGACCATTCAGTAGTGTATTGATCTGCTCAATCCCCAGGTATCCCATCGCATATGGGTTCTGGACGATCAGCGCATCTACATTTCCTTTTTCCAGCATTCCAATGGATTTTACGTTACTGTCAAACGCAACAACCTGCGTCCGCTCTCCGGCGCCAAGTGCTTCTACCGCATCCCCGACTCCAAGTGTTGTCCATTCATTAAATGTCACGATCACATTGATCTGCGGATTGTCAAGCAACATCCTCTCGGTGCCCTCTCTTGCGTCGGTGATCGTAGACTTCACATTGATGGACGCCGTAATATTTGCCCGGTCATCATTAAGAACCGTATCCCGGAATCCCTTTTCACGAAGCTGCCCGTTCTCCGTACTCTTATCAAAATTTACGATTCCGATATTTAGATTTTCCGCCGGATTACCAAGCACTTCTTCTCCTGCCATACATCCGGCTTCATAATTGTCTGTACCAATATAGCATTCCACAGCCTCACTGTTTACCGGACTGTCCACAACCACAATTCTGATTCCTGCCTTTGCCGCACGGTCGATTGCTTCCGCATTCTTTTCAAAATCAATGGCAGAGAACAGAAGTGCATCTACCTGTTCCCGGATTGCCCGGTCTATCATTTCATTCTGCGCCTCATAATCTTCCTCACCGTCTCCATCCGGTCCTTCGCACACCAGATCCAGATTATATTCCGCACTTGCCGCACCGGCTCCCGCATATGCAGACTGCCAGAAAGAAGAATCCATGGATTTTGTCAGAAACACTACTTTTTTCTTCTCGATGACGCTATTTGTACTGCCTTCTTTTCCTTCCCCAAGTCCGTCACCCGTCAGGACAAAAAACAGAATTGCAAGTAGGATCACACCTGCATCAATTGCAATAAATGGTTTTCTTCTACTTTTTCTCATATTCTTCCTCCCTGACCTTCGGCATACGGATCGTCACACAGGTTCCTTCATCCAGCTCACTTGTGATATTCAGTCCATAATTGCTTCCAAAATAAATCTTGATCCGGTCATTTACATTCTTGATTCCGATTCCGGTACGGTCTCCCGGCTCTTTGCGCAGAATCTCCCGGCACTGTTCTTCCGTCATACCGATTCCGTTATCCTCCACCTGGAAAATAATATCTTCTCCGTCCTCAAAAATACGAATCCAGATCTCACCCTCATCGATCATCTGCTTTACACCATGATAAATTGCATTCTCGATAATTGGCTGCAAAGTAATTTTGTTACAAAGATACGAAAGACACGACTCTGCCACCTCAAATGAATAGGTAAATTTGTTCTTATACCGATAATTTTCAATCTTCAGATAACTCTTTGCATGTTCCACTTCTTTTTCGATCGGAATCAGCTCATGCCCTTTACTGATACTGATACGGAACAGCCTTGCAAGTGCCGTAACCATCTCTTCTGCATCTTCATTTTTCCCGTCTTCACACATCCATGCAATCGCATCCAGTGTATTATACAGGAAATGTGGATTGATCTGCGCCTGAAGCGCTTTCAGCTCTGTTTTCCGCAGTGTGATTTCTTCCTGTCTGACCTGCTCCATCAGCTTCTGGATCTTCACAACCATGTGTTCAAACGAGTTGGATAAAGTCGTGATCTCTGTAGTTCCCGCCATCGGCTCAAATACAAAATTTTCAGCATTTTTTTCAAACCGGTGCATGTCATCGGCAAGCTGCCTTACCGGTGCTGAGAACAGTTCTGAAAATGCCCATCCGAGAAGAAAGACTGCTCCCATAACCAGACACAGGACGATCAGAAGTCTGGATACCGCACTGCTTACCTTCTCCGTAATCATTTCATCTACATAGCAGACACCTACAATTTTCCAATCACAGTTCTCCAGATTTTTCACAGTATAGATCGCCTGTTCCTGAATATGTGTCCCTTCTTTTAAATCCATTCCCTTCTCTTCTTTTAACCCGGAATAAATGAGCTGCTGCTGTGGATGATAGATCAGATTGCCTTTTTTGTCCGCAATATAGGCATAGCCGTGCTGCCCGATCCCTACATCATCAACATAATTGGCAATGTCAGAAAAACGGATGTCAATATTTACCTGTATACTGGTTCCGTCTTCTTTCTGAATCTTCTGGTAAACGGTTACAACCCATGGATAATATCCCTCAAACAAAGATTCTACATATGGTTTGGTTATACGCAGCCTGCCATCGTCATCTTCCATTTCGGTACTCTGAACAATGCGATAATTCTCTTTCAGCTTCTGCCCTCTGTTCCAGTAACGCAGAAGCTCCCCATCTTCACCACAGATTGTTACCGCTACTACATCGGAACGGATATTTACCAGATTCTGGATATATTCCTCAGAATGATTATTCTCATGACGCATTCTCGCCACGATCCCTTCCAGTATGATCCGCATATCCTGTGTATAATTCTCAACCGTATTCTGTACCTGTTCACAGCTCTGGGAACTGCTTGTCACTGCACTTTGCTCCATTGCATTCCGGTAAATCTGAACAAAAATAAGCGTTGCAGCCACTACCGAAATCAGGACGATTCCCATTACCATTGCAATAAACACACCGGAAATAGATATATTCCATCCCTTGTGCTGATCTGCTTCTTTTTTACGCCTGTTCATGTTCCCTCCTGTATTTGTTCGGTGATACTCCAGTCAGCTTTTTGAAGCAGTGGCTGAAATAATACTGATCCTTATAACCACACAGCTCTGTAATCTCACCGATCTTCATACCGGTACACTGCAGAAGCTCCATTGCCTTTTCAATTCGTTTTTTCGTCAGGATCTCAACCAGTGAACTGCCTGTCGTCTTTTTTATCAGACTGCTGAGATAATTCGGCGACACCCCGATCTCTTCACTGATGATCATAACAGACAGATCCTGTTGGGCATAGCGGTCCTGTATGATCTGCACTGCCTGCTCGCAGATCACCTCGCTGCTCTTCTTTCTCTGATCCATAAGCATTTTTTTAGCCTCCATACACAGCATTTTTATGATCTGAAAATTCTCTGCCATACGTTCCATTTCACGCATCTGCTGCATGGAATATTTTTTCTGAAGAACTTCTACACCACATTCCCCGATTGCCATATAAATAACCTTATATACTGCCGCCCCAATCTCGGTCAAAAGTATCGTACTAAGTACCAGTGTATTCTTGCCTCCATTTCGCAGCTTCTTTTCCAGATCATCCAGATAAATCTCCAGATCCTCTACCATTCCACCACGTAAAAAATTCTCCATCGTTGCTGTAATTTCCTGTATTTCTCCCTGTTCCAATCCCGATCCGTGCTCTGCATCGGAAATGAAATAGACACTGCTTTTATCCTTTCTGGAATAACTGAGCGCATTCATTGCCTCCAGATAGCTCTCTCTGCATTTTCCAAGAGTATTCACACTCCTGCTTACCCCGACCTGACAGCAATATCCCATAATACGCTCCACACTCTGAACAATTTCTTCTACAATAATATGTAAATACTTACCCATACCTCCCGGAGTCGTCGCGATCAGCGATACCACTCTTCCTTCCAGATGGCAGCTTACATAATGAACATATTTTTTCAGGATCATATCAACTGCATTTACACTGCTATAGCTTGTCTGATCCTTTCCATTTGCATCACGGATTCCGGTTACAAGCACCACATACTGCATATTATCCGGCTTTGGATTACGGATCAGCTCACATTCCTCTGCCCGCTCAAGAAGTGCCTCTTCGGACACCCGTTCATTCTGAAAGCTGTCGAGCAAAAGCGGAATAAGGAATTGCGTCTTGCGGATGTCCAGCTTCTCTTTTCTTTCTTTTGTAAATTCTTCCACTCGCTGATCCATGGCTTTTTTAATCTTTATCAATTCCGCCTCGATCTCTTTTGCTGAAATCGGCTTCAGCATATAGCTTACAATATTATATTGAATTGCCTGCTGCGCATAGGTAAAATCATCAAATCCACTTAAAAATGCGATCTGTACCATCGGGCGAACTTCCCTGACCGCCCGTGCCAGCTCAATCCCCGATAAAAATGGCATCTTGATATCGGTAAGGAGCAGATCTGGTTCCAGCTTTTCAACCAGTTCCAGCGCGTCTGCACCATTTTCAGCTTCCCCGACCACTTCAAAACCAATCTCTTCCCACTTTACCCTGCGAACAAGACTTCTTCGGATTTCCTCCTCATCATCAGCAACAACAACTGTATATTTCATATTTCTCCCTTTTTCACTTACTGTCAAACTTTCATCTGGTTACAATTTCTCTTTTTATATTATAGAAGATTCTTATCCACTTTTCCATAAATATATCTCCACTCAAATTTGTAAAATTCTACGATTGTATACACAACAATAATATAAAAAACGGACAGGCTGAATAGCTTTTCAGTCTGTCCGCTTTTTACATCTTCTTATGCTGTTTTAAAAATTACATTTTTATAACGATTCAATGCAGTATAAAGGACTAATCCAAGCACACCACATCCGACAACTTCTCCGACACCAACTGTCAACATCATAAACGGAATCGGAAGTGCTACTCCATATCCGTAACGAAGTACAAACGGAACGATTACTGTGTTAGCAATAATCGGTGGTAACGGTGCAAGGAAACGGTTTTTGTTACGAAGCTGATAAGTAAAAAATGCTCCGATCAAAGTTGCAATGCTTCCGAAAATGATATCCGGCAGGATTGCTCCTCCGAGAATGTTTCCAACAATACATCCAACGAAAAGTCCAGGAATCGCTGCCGGTGTAAATACCGGAAGGATCGTAAGTGCTTCTGCAATACGTATCTGTACTTCTCCGAATGAAAATGGTGCAAATACATAAGTAAGCACCACATAGATTGCAGCGATCATCGCTGCCTGAGTCATAAATGCTACATTCTTGTTCTTCATATGAAATTCTCTCCTCTAGTTTTGTTTTACGTGTGGAAGGTCACGAACACACGATTCATTTTACGCCGGGAATCGGCGAAACCCTTGTAAGACCTTGTTTTTAGGGGTTTTGTAACGGGTGTTAGTATAACATGGTGGGAATGAAAAATCAAGATTTGTCCAAAATTTGTCCAAAATGGGAAAGGTGGATTCCCAAAACAGAAGAAAGATGATGCAAAAGAGTTGGTTGATATCTTGGCAAGAATCCCAAAAGAAAGAAAATGTGAAGCAATCGGGATAATAAAAGGGTTTGCGCTTTGCGCAGAAAAAGAAGAATAGGAGGATACCACATGAATGAGATTTTAACAATTAACTATGAATCAGAGAATCCGACAGTATCAGCTAGGGAGTTACATGAAAAACTGCACATTGGAACTAAGTTTACAACATGGTTTGAGAGAATGAAAGAATATGGCTTTTCTGAGGGAAAAGAGTTTTTCCCAAAATTGGGAGAAACCTCGGAACAAGGTGGAAGACCGCAAACTGATTTTGAAATATCCGTAGATATGGCAAAACAGATTTGCATGATCCAGAGATCTCCAGAGGGAAAGCAGATTCGCCAGTATTTTATTGATCTGGAAAATGCATGGAACACGCCGGAACAGATCTTTGCAAGGGCGTTGAAAATGGCAGACAAGACCATAGAATCACTCAAAAAGGATAATGCTGTGCTGATGGAATAACCTCAAAAAACTTCATATTTCAGAATATATAGGAGAAAGACATAAGCAACAAAGGAATCGGATATAATGAGAATCCAGTTGGCAGAATAGGCTTTCAAAACTTAAAAAAACTAGCAATATCCGAATATATAGCCAAAATGTAGAAACAAATTAGAGGTTCCGGTATAACAAATCAATGTATATCAGCTATAGAAATTAGACAAACCTACATCTATTGATAATGGAATAAAATATGCTTTATCAAGACAATGGCAATAAAAAAGACGGGTAGATTATTCTATCCGCCTTTTTTCTGCCGTATATCATATATGACTATTGCGACAGTTGGTGATTGGGTACTTGCAGTAGATTTTATCACATAAGATAATGGTTGGTCAAATACTGGATCACTCTCATTTTGTGAAAAGATATATCAATGCTGTAAATTTTCTTGTTCTTCCTGACGCTCTTGCTTTACCACATAAGCGTTACACTCTTTGGCGAAAGCTTCTACGTTAAAAGGCGCTTTTTTCTTTTTGGGAATGATCTTAGGAATAGGTTTTCTTTCCTCTGTGTATATGGTATCGTCTTCAAAGTCACTTTCCTCTGCATAAGGTATATTATCATTATGATCTTCGGGATCATCTGCAATATCTTGTTCTATTTCTTCGTCAGTTTCCTCTTCAAATTCAAGATAGTGGGACTTTACGTATAAGACAGAAAGCTTTTTGAAGATAAAGACAATTATGTCAAACGGTATTATCCATAAGACGAAAAATAGCAAATCGTAAATAAGCCATGCACCAGTTGTTACCCTTACGCCGTCCAACTCTGCAAAACGGGATATAGGCACAAAAATGAAAAGCATTATAACGGAAACAATTGGAAATAGAAAATGAACAACATCAAATTCCCTGTCCCAGTGATTCAAAATGTATGTGGCGAAGTCATCCGAAAAGAACCGGAACGAGCTTGCTGAAGATGTTTCCGGTTCATTCTCATTTACATATTCGTAAGAAGATGGCAAATCATACCCGTAGTCAGTAACTTCTCTGTTCCGTTTTTCTTCTTTCTTTTCCTTGTGCTTCTGAATTTGTTCTTGAATCCATTCTGTTTGACGGTCGGCGCTTTCTCTCATCAGCTCCCTGTTATATTGCCGTTTGGCTTTCTTATACCGCTTTTTCTGCAATTTTCGCCGTTTTTTCTCATATTTCCGGTACATCAAAGACCGGATCAGATAATATTCTATTGGTGTCAAAATGTATTCCCCCTTTGGGTTAGTCTTAAATATCCTTAAAGTATTTACTATTCACCTAATGTTATATCTTTCATTTGACCAGTAGCAATCTGCATAATAGCATCTCTAAATCCATCTGCTTTTCCAGTATTATAATCTGTAAAAGGTGTATTTTCTAATAATTTTCTAATAAGTTTCTTAATTGTTCCAATTCAATAAGTATGTCGTCATAATTCGGAAATTTATCCAGTTCAAGTGATATTGGTGAAATTAACTGTTCCACATGCTGAATGCAATTATCAATTTCTGTCAACAGCTCATCAACTTCATGATCCGCTATAGGGCGAAGTTGATAAGAATCTTTTAATGCATCGGCCATAATTGTGTATAAAAGATCCGAAATCAATCTTGATACATATTTTGTTTCGTAATAATTTTCTAATGGCTTATAGTGGAAATTTTTTAATAAATGTTTAGTCAATTTTTATTGTTATGCTTGAGTTTTTGATAAGGATAAGTATTCTTCGAGAATATGTTGTTCATTGCTATCAAAAAAATCTAAGATATAAGAACCTGAGTCCATATATTTTTCAAATAGTTCTCTCTCTTTTTTTGTAAAAGGAATAAAGTTAAAGGGGGCTCCGTTTCCGGCTATAACTTCTTTTGCAAGTTCTATCTGATACGAATGTATATCTTGAAATTTTGTACTTTTATACTTGTCTTTATTCTCAACAATACTTCCATTTTTCCATGTAGTATACAGATTTGTTTTTAAAGCTTTATTTTTAACATTTATTTCTTTCATTTCAATCCATTCTGAAATAAAATTGCTGATTGAATCATTCTTAAAATAAATACATGGTCCATAAGCTTCTTCCCATTCTCCCGGTGCTGTCTGTGAAGGTATAATTTCGCCATTTCTACATTCTCCAAAGGAAATAGAAGCCAGATCGTCTAATTCAAACAATTTGACACACACATCAGAAAGAGTAATTTCTTTTTCTTCTTCTGGCGGATTATTTGTTTTTATGCCTAAAAGAGAATCAACTGAAACATGAAAATAACTTGCAATAGCAACAAGCTGTTGAATGGTGAAACAGTTCGACCCTTCCCTCTTGAAAATTTTAGAAATTCTTGGCTGTGCTATTCCTGCTGCTGCAGCAAGTTCTTCTTGCGTTATATTTCTTTCTTTCATTATTCGCTGTATATTCTCTATCAACGTTGAAATATCATAATCAGTTATACCGTCATAACTTTTTGCTGCGTTAATATCACTTTTCATTATTTCTGTATCCCCTTTAAATATAAAATGTTATTTTCTAATATAATTATATAATATTTGATTATATAGTGCAAGACAAACTATAATGAATTTAGACGAACAGAAAGGGAGGCGATATCAATGTATAAGAGAACAAAAATTGAAGCAGAAGTGCATCCAAGATTTTTGTGCCTTGAAGAGTTTATGAATTATACAGGACTTGGAAGAGGTAGTGCCATGAAATTGGGTAAAGAGATTGGATGTGTCATGAAAGTGGGTAAGCGTGCCTTATATGATACGAGAAAAGCGGATCTGTATTTTGATTCATTGACGGGGGTAAAATAATGCGAAAACAAAACAGAAATAACCGAATATGCACAAATGAAGAGTCCGGCAAGACTGACTTCATTATTGATCCACTGCTGCCAATTGGCAAGGAAAATGCAATCACTACGCAGGAGTTGATGCGGATAAGTGGATGCGGATCATCACGTGAGTTGCGACAAAGAATTGCGTTGGAACGTGAACGTGGAGCCATTATTTGTTCAGGATCAGGGCGTGGATACTGGAAGCCGAAAAACCGGCAGGAAATACAAGAGTTTATAAAAACTATGGACGCAAGGGCATGGAATACGCTGAAAGCAGCTAAAGGTGCAAAGAAAGCACTTAGGACACCAGAAGGGCAGCAGTCAATGAAAGGAGATGATGAAAATGGCGAGCCGCAGAATGTTTTCTAAGGACGTTGTATGTTCTGATCGTTTTCTTGATATGCCGGCATCAGCGCAAGCTTTGTATTTTCAGTATGGTCTTGAAGCAGATGACGACGGGTTTGTCAGTGCACCCAAAAAGATATTGCGGCTTACAAATGCTTCTGATGATGATTTGAAAATTTTAGTTGCTAAAGGTTTTTTGATTCCTTTCGACAGCGGGGTTGTTGTTATTCGAGACTGGAAAATCAACAATTATCTGCGGAGAGATCGATATACGCCTACTCGATTTAAAGAAGAATTTGAACAACTTGATACAATCGATGATCGGTATCAATTACATGTGTTGGCAGTTGGTATACCAGATGACAACCACGTGGTAGACATGCGGGATACCCAGGTTAGGTTAGGTAAGGATAGTATAGGTAAGGGTAGTATAAATAATAATGTGGGGAGAAAAATGTCTCATTTTACTCCGCCAACTGTTGAAGAAGTACAGGAGTATTGCTTTGAACGTGGAAATGCTGTTGATGCTCAATCATTTGTTGACTTTTACACATCTAAGGGATGGTATGTTGGGAAAACAAAAATGAAAGACTGGAAGGCATCAGTCAGAACGTGGGAGAAGAACCAAAGACAAAAAAATAAAAAATCAAAAGATGATGAGGGACTGGAGGGTTGGCTCAATGCTTAGGGAAGAGACGGCGAAACTACTAATGATGATTCAGGGAGCATATCCAAATTACAAACCAGATAATAAGACAGTAACAATCAATACGTGGAATCTAGCGTTATCAGATATTTCGTTTGATTTGGCGCAAAAAGCGTTTTTGGCGTATCTGAGGGCAGACACAAAAGGGTTTGCACCAACACCGGGGCAGTTAATAGCCTTAGTGCGCGAATTAAATACGCCAAAACAGTTGAATGAGCTGGAAGCGTGGTCACTTGTTGAAAAGGCGATCCGTAATAGTATTTACAATTCACAGGAAGAATTTTCAAAATTGCCGCCTTTGGTGCAAAAGGCTGTTGGATCTCCTAATGTGTTAAGGCTGTGGGCGGCTGATGGATCTTACAGTGAACAAGTGGCATCTTCTAACTTTATGCGGTCTTACCGGAACGAAGCAAAAAAACAGGAGGAATATGAAAAGTTACCGGCTGATATGCAACAAATGATCGATCAGACTAATAGAAATTCATATTCGGCTCAAATCCGTGAAAAAAATCGTGATGCAATACAAATTATGACAACCACTGAAAATGCAGAAATAGAAGCAAAAGACGAGCCTACAGGAATATCTCAGCAATCCGATGAACGGTTAAAAAAGTTGATAGAGGATTTCAGACAAATATAATGCTTACTATCCTGCTGCCATCGGTCAAAAACGGCAGCAGGACAACCTCTATGACAATTTTATCATTCATGGAGGTAAGAAACAATGGTTCAGATACAATTGAAGCAGAAAGGGAAAAACAGAAAATTAAGAATAGCAAAGGTACGGACAAAATGGGAAAGTAACATACTGGTAGCAGATCTATTTCTAACGTCTGGATATGTAAGCGCCTGGAAACATGTGGCGGGAATAAAACTATGCGCTCGCACTGCAGAAGCTCTGGAAGATTTACTGATTCAGATTGCACAGGCATACATCCCTAATGACGATTTGATTGTCAGGATCCCGGAAAACGAAGCAGAGGGCGAGCTGTGGTCTTATGAAATGTAAAAAATCCGTACAAGCGAAACTATATAGCGAAAGAGGTGAAAGAGTATGCAGTTAATGCAGTGTATTTTAGAGTTTGGCATTTTGGCTGAGTTATTTATCATTATGTGCTTACTCGCTGTGATTTGGCAGCAGATTTGCGAGAAGAAAGGAGGTACTGATGAGCAGAATTAAAAGAGTCAATGTTCGGTACGGGCAGATAGTATTTGATTTAGATGATATTGACAGGATCATGGAAGAATGTTGGAAAATTGTAAGGGCAGCGAAGAAAGCCGAGCTTATTTATGAAAAAGATAAGGAAGCAGCCGAAAAACAGTTTAGGACGGAAGCTGCAAAGCATTTTGAAAAGGCATTTGGTAAAGGGAGCTGTTGGAAAGTTTTCGGAACACATTATCCTAGCTCAACAGGATATGCAGAATTTATCAATCAGATCACAGCATTGATAAAAAAATGGAATGTTGTGGATCAAGGAAATGAAATATTAAAAGATTTTCATGGTTATCGATAGGAGTGATAATCATTAACCGCAAAAAGTTAGCGGTAGAAAGGATCAGGAATGGCAGAACGGGATGGCACGATAGTAATAGACACCCAAATAGATACGAAAGGAGTTGATGCCGGAAGCGAAAAAACAGAAGCCTCATTGCGGCGGATGGCACAAAAGGTAAATGATATCGGTGCAACAGCAAAAGCGGCTTTAAATAAGCAAATAGATGCTTTTGCGAGGTTAAACAGTCAATACGATTCGCAGTCTGAAAAAATAGATGCACTGAAAAGGAAAATTGCCGGTTACTCCGATGAATATGGAGAAATGCAAGCCAAGATCGATGAAACGGTCAAGAAGCTTAATGATCTGGAAATGATGCAAGGTGTCATAAAAGACGCTGTAAAAGATAGTGCAAAACGTGGCACAACATTTGATACCACTCAATATAAGTGGGTTCAAGAAGACATCGAAAAGCTTACAAAGGAAATAGAGGTAGCAGAACGTGAACAGGACAAGCTATTTGCGACAGGTAACCCTTTTGAGTTAGGATCCAAAGCAAGAGCGGCAAAAGAAGATTTGGAAAAGCTTTCCCAAGAGGAAGGAAAGCTTGCTGACATGCATAACAAGCTTCAAACCGCTTACGATGGAGTAAACGACAAGATAAATGAATATTCTCAAAAAGCAGATGAAGCTACTGCAAGTACAAGCCGATTGTCACGTATTGGCGGAATGGTCGGAAAGGCAATCGGTAGCATTGCTACATTCGGAAAAAATGCGGCAAAATCCTTAACCGGAGCAAAGAAATCGTCTTCCGGGTTTGGACTTTCTCTTGGAACGCTTGTCAAATATGGATTCGGAATCAGAAGTCTTTATGTGCTTGTTAACAAGCTAAGAAGTGCACTAGTTGATGGATTTAAAAATTTATCTCAGTATTCCGGCGAAACAAACGGAAGCATTTCTATGCTTTGGAGTAGCCTTGAGCGGTTAAAAAATAGCCTTGCAACAGCTTTTGCACCTATTCTCACAGTAGTCGCACCTATTCTATCTAAATTCATAGATATGCTGTCTACGGCGGCAAGTTATGTGAGTATGTTCTTTTCTTTCCTATCAGGAAAGAGTACATACACAAGGGCGATAGCGGTACAAAAGAATTACGCTGCAAGTCTAGGAGATACGGCATCGGCAGCGAAAGACGCAGCTGACGCTACGGAAGATGCAGCAAAAGCAGCAGAGGACTATCTTTCACCTCTCGATGATCTTAACAAATTCACAGCTGAGGATACGACTTCCAAAGCATCATCCGGTAACAGCGGATCGAGTGGTGGCGGTGTCGATCCTGGCCAAATGTTTGAGGATGTCCCGATAGAATCAAATATCGAGAAAATCTTTCAAAAAATAAAAGATCTGATTAAGTCCGGTGATTTTGAAGGACTAGGAGAAATGATGGCGGATGCCATTAACCGTGGACTCAAGAAAGTAAAAAAAGCAATTTCATGGGACAATGTTGGTCCGACAGTCACTTATTTTGTTACTGCATTTACAAGAACATTTAACAGCCTTGTAGATAATATAGATTGGGATCTTCTTGGACGGACGATAGGTACGGGAATCAATACCATAGTTAATACATTAGACCTTTTTTACACTGGAATTGACTGGAAAAATCTCGGAAGTAAATTTGCTGAGGGCGTAAACGGTGTTGTATATGAAGTCGACTGGGCGAAATTAGGACAATTTATCGGGCACAAGCTTCTTGCACTTCCGACTGTTATAGTTGGTTTCATCGAGAATCTTGATTGGTCTGCGCTTTCAAAAGCGGCGTCAACCCTTGTCCTAAACTTTTTAGATACGCTCATAGAGTTTATCCATAATATTGACTGGTCAAAAATAGTCACAAACATTCAAGATGCACTGACAAATATACAGTGGATTGCGATTGCTGAAAAAATACTGGAATTATTAGGATATGCGCTTGGATCAATCACCGGAGCACTGGCAAGGCTGATAGGAAATCTTATCGCACAAGGAGCATCAGAAGCATATCAGTACTTTGAAGACAAAATCAAAGAAGCCGGAGGAAATGTTGTTGACGGTATTCTGCTTGGAATCCTAGACGCTCTTTTGGGGATTGGAAGTTGGATTGTAGACAATGTCTTTAAACCGATTTTGGACGGCTTCAAAAATGCTTTCGGTATTCACAGTCCGTCAACCGTCATGCAAGAGCAAGGACACTATATCATCGAGGGACTTTTACTTGGAATTACGGATTTCTTATCAAAAATAAAGAAAAAATTTGAGGAAATAAGAAATCTAGTCACCGAGAAAATGGACAATATAAAATCCAGCGCCGTAAGCAAAGTGAATGAAATGAAAAAAGGACTATCCGATGGAGTTGAAAGGATCAAGGAAAGCTTCAGAAGCGGTTTTAGTACCCTTGTTGGATATGTAAAATCTCCAATAAACAGCATCATAAGATTCATAAATAATTTCCTTTACGCAATTCAGACCATGCAGAACTCTTTCGCAAACGCGCTCAACTCCATGAGTATTAGCTTACCACACTGGCTAGAAAAACTGACTGGTTTTAGTTCGGTCGGATTTAATGTCGGATATTGGAGTGCGCCGATGGTTCCATATCTTGCACAGGGAGCTGTTATCCCACCAAACAAAGAGTTTATGGCAGTCCTCGGAGATCAGAAGAGTGGTAACAATATCGAAGCGCCAGAAAGCCTGATCCGCCGGATTGTAAGGGAAGAAAGTGGAAACGGCAAGGGCAGCACGTACAATGTAACCGCGCAAGTAAACAGAAGAACATTGTTCGATCTCGTCCTGGAAGAGGGAAAAGTGAGAAGAACGGTAACTGGAAGAAACCCGTTTGAGACGGTTTAGAAAGAGTGAAAAATGACAGTACGCGAAACATACATGAAAGATTATCTAATTACAGATTGCAGAAAAAAAGAGTTGGTACAGTTTTGCAGAAATGCAGATAATGAAGATCTTATAATGATATTACAGGCTGCAATACAGTCTAATTCGGGCTTGGCAAGTAAATTATTCATAACTCTTACTGAAGGATGTGGATATGATAAAATATGCACTTTTGCTTCTGTTCCGGCTCGAAAAACGGATTATCAAGCATATTTGCGAAAAGCATTGAAAATACTGAATGATATGTTATTGCTAAAGAATATGCCGACTGATTTCCCGGCTGAAAAAATATAGCGAATGATTTTTCAGAAATAACATAACACAATGGTTGCCTTGTCTGCTGTCATCATGGTAAGATACAGACAGGGAAACCAAAGCCAGGCGGCTACCCTCTGTTACGGAGGGATAAAAAACACCCTCCAGACGAAAGAAAGGAGGGCGATACGATGGTTACATATTCTGATCTGATTCAGTTTAGTATATTCATTGTTGCCCTTGTAGGTCTTTGCTATGAGATTTTCAAGGGTAAAAGAAAATAGCCGCCATTACTGCGAATAATGACGGCTGTTGCATAATAGCTTAACATTATAATCGGGTAGCCGCTTGCGGTTTCCCTCTTTGTGTCTTAAATATAGCATATCTGGCAGCAGGACGCAAGGGGTGAACGAAATGTTTACCCTTATCTCCTTATGATCTGAATCGACATTTTAACGTACCAGTCAAAAATGACCAACAGCTTATATACCGAATAATCATTCATAGTCTTCTAAAAATGAATCGTTCTGTCAGTTCATAGATTTGCTCATTTTTGAGCGGGTTTTCAAAACGGGACTGTGTAAGTTATTCTTCGGAGTTGCATACATTGTCGTCTGGACTGAAATCCAATATAAGCTTATACCCTATAGCTGACAGAATTTTTTCAGCATCTTCAAAACCGAAATTTTTCTTTGTAAGTAATTTGGTTAAACCTTGTGGTTTGATACCTAATTTTTCCGCAATTTCCCGTTGAGATATTTGTTTTTCTAGCATCAATTTTTTTATTTCTATAACAATTTGCTGATTGTTTTCATAGACAATGGACATAGTGACACCTACCTTTCTAAGAAGATTATAATAAAATATAAGTTATAAGTCAAACGAAAACGGATAAAAATAATACAGAATATATTACAAAACGGTTGACGAGTAACCCAAAATGGGTTATAATATAGTTACAAGTTAAGGAAAACACAACAGCAAAGGGTGAAAACGAAGTGGCAAAAGCGTACCGGAGACACCAGTATAACGCCGGACAAGGGTAAGGGGATAATGAGATGGTCAAGATACCTTAGATAGCTTTAAGACCTGCCGGGACTGTTGTAAGCCTTGAGAAAGGAGTACAGAGGTTATGAAGTATGATCTGAAGAAAATCATGTTGAATGCATGGAAAAATTACCGCCGGTACAGTATCAGCTTTGCAGAGGCACTTCACAGAGCATGGTTATCTGCTAAAGCAGAGGAAATCAATGCAGAGCGTATTAAACGAAGCAAAGAGGCAGCAGACGTGACCGAGGATACAAATACTTGGGTTGGATGGAAAAAGCTCGGATATGAGGTAATACACGGATCTAAAGCACTGTTTGGCTGTTCACTGATCTGGGGTTCCAAAGGAGATGGCGCAAGTTACAATGCAAGTTTCTTTGGCAGATCACAGGTTCAGGCGGTTGGATAAAGGATGGTGAGGAAATGGAAGCAAAGAAGAAAGAAATCATGCAGATGGTTAATGAGTGCAACAATGAACGGTTTATCAGTTTTTTATGCTCTATGATAAAAGCATTTAAAGAAAAATGGAAAATCTAATCAGTGAAAAACTGTTAAGTTTTGTTAAAGAAATCTGACATATAGGGAGGTCAAACAGTATGAAAAAAGAGCAAGAACAGGAAGAAATTGAATGGTACAAAGACAGAATCAAATGGCTTGCTGATAATTGCGACGCTTTAAGGCTATTAAAAATAGTGCATCGTTTTGCGGAGAATTTAATATAGATTGCGGTTAGACATCTAAAGCCTATATAAGTGGAATCATAGAAAGAGAGCGTGAAAAAATGGATAAAAAGAAAGATCTGATACAAATGCTTGAAAAGATACAGAATCCCAACCACCTTGCTATGGTGTATGGATTTGTAAAAAGAATGTACTTAGAAGAACAGAAAGAGAGGGAAAAGAAACATGAATAAAAAACAGCAGACACTAAATCCAGAGGCAGCAGTAGAAATGGTTATCAAAATGCAAGACCGGCAGACAAATGCTATAGAGATTCTATCAGGACTTATTCTTCAGTTTGAGCAGATCAATTATGTATTACATAAAATTGATGAGGCAACCTGTGAAACAGGTAAAGGTGTTGATGATGCCTGGAACATGCTGAAAAATCGGGAGGGAATCTGGCAGGGGGCAAACATTGTACAAACTTATATGTCATCATTTGAGAAGAATATAGCGGATGTAATTGAGCTGATCGATACAGAGGATATCACCGGCTATATTCCGGCAGAAAAGACCGACAGAGCATAGAAGAACCTTTGAAAACCTTTGATTTTTCGGTATATAGGAATTGTTTAGAAGTGGGGAAAATAAGTAAATAACCAGTAAAAACCTGACATATAGCCATATATAGCGAAAAATTTCATCACAAAGGGAAAATAAATGCCCCACAGTGCGGCAACACCACGGGGCAAAACAGAAATAACCCAATACACACACTGTATAGAGTCAATATGATTATACCTGTCATATTGACTCATTGCAATATTTGAATTTTACGTTCAGAAAGGAGTTAATATGGCAATAGATAAGAGAGGACGAAAACTTCCGAAAGGCATCCGACAACGTGGAAATACATTTGAAGGACGTTTTATGTATAAAGGTGTTTCTTATACCGTTCAGGCTTCCACTATTACCAAAACCCAAAAAGAAATGACCGATCTTAAATATAAACTGGAACATGGTTTGTACGTTAAAAAAGAAAAAATTACATTGATGGAATGGTATGAAACTTGGTTGGAAGAATATAAGAAAAATCGTGTAAAAATCGGAACATATACCAGCTATGAAAAGTATTATAAAAGCACAATAAACAATCGGTTAGGAAATAAAGAGTTATCGGAGATCCGAGGGGAACACATTCAGAAATTATATAATGATATGGTAAAAGAAGGGTATGCTATTTCAAGTATTAAGATCGTATCAGCAATTTTAAACGGCTGTCTTCAACAAGCTATGAAGAATGGCTTAATAGAAAGAAATCCTGTTAAATTGGCTGAATTGCCCCGCCAAACAGGAACGAAGAAAGAGCGAACAGCTATGACAAAAGAGCAACAGGATTTATTTATGAAATATGCAGAAGAAAGCTATTTATACCACTTTTTTTCTGTAATGCTTCGGACTGGTATGCGAAAAGGTGAAATGCAAGGTCTTAAATATTCTGACATAGATAAGAAACAAAATGTAATTCATGTTCGTAGAACTTTAAAATACATCGAGGGAAAAGGATATTTTGAGGATACACCAAAGACAAGAACTTCTACCAGAGACATTCCGTTGACTGCTGCCATTACGGAACATATAGAAGCTCAGCGGAAATATTGGGGATTTAAGGTTGTAAGAATGGATCAGTATTTATTTTGTAATGAAAACGGCGATCCAATCAGCCGGGAACGGATCCAAGGTGAAATTGACAGAATCATAAAGAGAATAAAAAGTGACGGATATGATTTCCCACGGATCACAAGTCATGTATTCCGACATACTTTTGCAACAAGAGCAATTGAAGCCGGAATGCCACCGCAGGTACTTAAAACCATTTTGGGACACAGTTCTTTAGCGATGACAATGGATTTATACAGTCATGTTTTGCCAGACACTAAAGCAGACGAAATGCAGAAGATAGCAAATGTATTTTAGAGGGGTTCGCCCCTCTTCTTTTTTGTCCAAAATTTGTCCAAAACTGCATAAACGATAATAAACAATGATAAACAGAAAAAGCCTGAAAACACGCTGTTTTCAAGGCTCTATAAACGTAGATAACACTCTATAAACTTATTATAAAAGAAGTTTTGTTTTACGAGTGGAAGGTCACGAACACTCGATTCATTTTCGCGCAGCAATGAGTCTGGCATCCATGCTTGCATGGACATCTGACGAATGCCGCGGAAGGCATATACTGTAAGTATATGACCTTACGCCGGGAATCGGCGAAACCCTTGTAAGACCTTGTTTTTAGGGGTTTTGTAACGGGTGTTAGTATAGCATGGGACGGATGAAAAATCAAGGTAAGTACCAAAAAATTTACGACACTGGTAAACATTTCGTTTACCCTTATAATCGAACCGACATTTTAACGTACCAGTCAAAAATGACTAAATTTTTCTCTATAAATCAGGAGCCCGGTCACCACTTTGGCGACCGGGCTCCTGATTTAAAACATAACAAAAGCGGGTGATGGGAATCGAACCCACGTATCCAGCTTGGAAGGCTGGTGTTCTACCATTGAACTACACCCGCATGACTCTTATTATTATATTCATCATTCAACTGTTTGTCAACAATTTTTTTGTTTTTTTTATTTTTTTATTTTTCCACTTTTTCTTTCCCTTACTTCATTCTGATGTTATAATGAAGAGACTCAGTATACTGATAGGAGGGATTAAATATGAAAATTACAGAAGGCTACATGCCTTATCTTGGATACAAAACCTACTACCGTATTGCAGGCGAATGCTCCGGCAATAAAAAACCACTCATTCTGCTTCACGGAGGACCTGGTTCTACACATAACTACTTTGAAGTACTTGACCGACTTGCTGATGAAGGTCGTGCAATTATTTCCTACGACCAGCTCGGCTGCGGTAATTCTTATGTAGAAGGACATTCAGAACTCTGGTGTTCTAAAACATGGATGAATGAACTGATCGAACTCAGAAAATATCTCGGACTTAATGAACTTCATCTTCTCGGACAATCCTGGGGCGGAATGCTCTCAATCGAATACTTATGCGATCACAAACCAGAAGGGATCAAATCCGTTATTCTTTCCAGCACCCACCCATCTTCCAAATTGTGGGCCCAGGAACAACACCGGATGATCAAATTCATGTCCCAGGAAGATCAGGACGCCATTGCCAAAGCTGAAGCAACCGGCAATTTTGACGATCCGGCATATCTCGCAGCCAATGAACGCTTTATGCTTCTTCATGCCGCCGGCGTACCAAAAGACACCGATCCTGAATGCCTGCGCCGTCCAAAAAAAATTGGAACAGACTCTTATATCACCGCGTGGGGACCAAATGAATACACGCCAATCGGAAATCTCAGCAACTATGAGTACCGTGACAAACTGAAAAATATCAAAGAACCGGCACTTATCATCAACGGAACCAACGATCTGTGCACTCCACTGGTTGCAAAGACCATGTATGACAGTATCCCGAATTCACGCTGGGAACTTTTTGATGACTGCCGTCATGTATGCTTCGTTGAAGATACCGACCGCTATTGCAGGCTTTTAAATGAATGGATGGAGCAAAACGACTAAACCTGCTCAGCGTGATTGGATATATTGTTATCTTTGGCTCTTCACTTTCCATGTTTTTCTATAACCGCTCGTGGGCCAGCTAAAACAAATATCACTCTCTTTTTGTATATCAAAAAGTGCAGATCCCTGTGAAAATACAAATCTGCACTTAGCTCATCATATACGCAAAAGACGCATATTCCCGACAAAATTTTTGTTCAGGCATATGCGTCTTTTTGCACTTTTTACTGCTCTCTGAAAGTGATCTCACCCGTCTCACTGTCCATAGCTTCTACAATCGCAAGTGATTCCAGCGGATATCCAAGGTTGCGGATGATTCTTCCGCCGGACTGGAATCCTTTTTCGATCACAATTCCAATTCCCTCTACAGTTGCACCTGCCTCTGTAACCAGCTGAATCAGCCCCTGCAGCGCACATCCATTCGCAAGGAAATCATCAATAATGAGCACATGATCTTCCTCTGAAAGAAATTTCTTTGCTACAATTACCTGGTTCTTGCATTTGTGGGTAAATGATTCGACTTCTGCTACATACATCTCCCCTTCCAGATTGATGCTCTGTGTCTTTTTTGCAAATACAACCGGTACATGAAAATGCTTGGCTACAATACAGGCAATCCCGATACCAGAAGCTTCGATTGTCAGGATCTTGTTGATATTCTTATCTGCAAATCTCTTCTTGAATTCCGCTCCGATCTGGTCAAATAATTCAATATCCATCTGATGATTCAGAAAACTGTCCACCTTAAGAACATTTCCCTCTTTCACGATTCCATCTTTGACAATACGTTCTTCCAAAAAGTTCATCTTACGTTCTCCTCTTCCTTTAATATTCCATGTATTTTTTTCATTGTATCAGTCTGAGCCATGAAACGCAACCCTCTGCGCTATTTTACCAGAATCTTATAATCCTTTTCAAAAATATCGCCCGGTTCCAGTTCATTCCCCCACTCCCTGTTTTCCAGAATATGGTCAAAATCTTCTCTGTCACTTCTTCCATACCATGGCTCAATGCATACGAAAGGTGCGTGTTTTTTTGCCGGAGACCAGATTCCAAAAAGCGGTGCATCAAATTCTACTTCCAGATAAACCTTTCCATCTGCATCCGCAAGACCGATCCTCTGTGCCTGATGATTTTCAATAATAAGTGCATCCTCATCAAATAAATGTTCCTCAAGCTTCAGACATTTTCCGAAAAGATTTAAGATTTTTGTCCGTGGACAAAGTGCACCTTCTTCATTCAGGATGCTGCTCGTGAGCGGTCCTTCTGTATCAAATATCAACTGACAATCCTCCTGCTTTTCTCCTTCTTTCAAAGGACAGTTAAATGCCGGATGCCCTCCGATCGAAAAATACATCTTCTTATCATTTGGATTTTCTACTTTCCACATTACTTCCACCTGACGTCCGGAGAGTCTGTATCCTACTTTCAGAATAAAATGAAATGGATATTTTTCCAAAGTACTTTCTGTATCTTTCAGTACAAACCAAATCTCTTCTTCTGTCTGGCTCTCCAGATCAAATTCCATGTCTCTTGCAAAACCATGCTGTGACAGCGTATATGTTTTTCCTTCGTATACCGACTGCTTCTGCACATAATTTCCTACGATTGGGAAAAGAACCGGTGATGTTCTTCCCCAGAACTTTGGATCTGCCTGCCACAGATATTCCTGCTCTGTCTTATTGTCTTTTAGCGATTTCATTTCTGCACCTGCTGAAATAACAGTCAGTGTAAGTTCTTCATTTTTCAGTTGATATGCTCCCATTTTTATGCCTCCATTCCTTTCTGTATCTACTTTTCTGCCTCTACGCCTGCAAATTGCGTATTTAACAGAATCCCGGTTAAACAAAAAGCAGGAGAAATGCTGTAAATTCAACGTTTCTCCTGCTTTTCAAACACTGCCGCAGACCGGAATCGAACCGTTTTAAGTAATCAAGAATACTGATAGAAAGGGGCTTTGAAGACTTCATCAAGTCTGCGGTGTTCAAAAAGTGTTCAAACGCTTGTCGCTCACAAACTAGGATTGTAGTTCATCAATCCCAATATAGTATCATCATATGGTGTGAGTTGGCTCACAGAAAGTCATCTCCTACTGTATGCAGGTGGCATGGTTTATCTCAATAGAACAGTCAATAAAATTTCTGACATAACCAATAACACGGTGCCCCCACTCTCGACGAAATAACTATTAGTAAAAAAGAATCTTCTCTCCCCCTATAAGCGACATTAGTTTTACTTAATTTCAAATTCGCAAGATAGGTAATATGTGTCGTAGTCCCAATCTTTTTCACTTTCAAAATAAGAAAATTGTTTAATTATACGGTAGCGACCCGTTGGAAGTTCTCCATAATAGCTTTTAATATCTACTTGTAATGTTTTTCGTTCATCAGGCTTGATAACACAATCAGTTTCACTATTCATTGAAGGATCATCAAGCTGTGCAAGTTGATACCAGTTTCCAGATTGTTCTGCCTCTATCTCAAAGTAATTTTCCGAATATCGGTATTCTCTATCAGAATCATTTTCAATCATAAAAGAAATCTTCTTTAAATCTAAACTGTTCTCTGAGTCCTGAACAATTTTTAAATTTGGTAAAACATTGAGTTTTTCTTCACTCCCATAAGGAGATACTTCATATTCTTCAGAATAATCTTCTACAAATCGATTTCCATCCTCCGCTTGACTACACCCCGTAATGCATACAAGAAATGATAATAGCATAAATAAGTAAATTATTTTCTTCATAGTTTCTAATCTCCCTTTTACAAAATTCAAATTGTTTAACTATTATTCAGTATAATCTATATATGTTCAACGCACAAGAAAAAAGTATGCAAGACTCTCACATCTCCACATACCCTTTTCCGCACTGTACCAACTCTAAGCACAGTCTGCTGTCCATATTCCCTTGTTCATGCTTTTCCATTAACCAGCGTTCCGCAGGATGCCCAGAGCGACGGTTCCTAACAGGGCGGCGGGTCGGCTGGGCAAGCGGACGGCTTATAAATCATTCCTATTCTGCAACATATTTCATGTTTGCTTCTCTCCGCCCCTCATATTTCTCTTTTGCTAAGAGTTTGTCGAGGAACTCCGACACTTCTTCCATATCATCACTGTCTATTAAATCCAGTTTCATCAGCACGTCAAGGTCGGTCTGGTTCTTCGGCTGGACAGAAACAGGCTGTGACATATCCACCACCACTTTCAATGGCTTTTTCTTATTTGCCGTTTCAATATCCGTAGTCAATCCCATAACATGGCTTTTACTCACTCCAAATATCTGTGACAGCTTTTCCCAGATAGATTCATCTCTTGGCGTTCCATTTCCGTTTTCGTAGTTTGTCAGCATACTCTGCGAGATTCCCAGTTCTTTTGCCAGTTCTGCAACCGTGATATTCTTTTCTTTCCGCAATTCTTTGATTTTGTTCATGTTGAGCGTCCTCCTTTCTAAGCACATTATATTTCATCAATTTTCCCTTGTCAATCTCTTTATCGGATATTCGGATATTTCCTATTGACATTTCGTTTGGTTTGTTTTATTATATGATTATCTCAATATCTGATTTTAAGATATTTTAAAAGGAGGTGATACCATGATTCGAGGAAGCGACTTTATTTTAAATCCAAACAAACTGGAAGAACAGTTCCAGCTTGTAGAAGTTTCCGACTGGGTAGATTTTTCTACAAAAGAAAAGCTCGGCTTCTACTATACCGTTCTCTTTCCAAAGCTGAAATTTGAAAAAGTCAAAGTAGGTGTAAAAACGTCCAGTCCGCTGATTTCCAATGAAGAACTGGAACAGAAAGGGCAAGTCCCTGTCATGTTTGAGGGATTACATACATGGGCGAGTCTTTATAATGGACGTCTTTCTGTCAAAGCAGAAGCAAATAATATCAAGATAGCCGGAATGAAATAGTTTCTTTTCTGTCAGACAGGCAGTAACGGACAGCGTCTTAGGTACTGCCTGCCTGACTTGGAAAGAGCAGACATTTCTTCTGACTAGACTTGATATATAAAACAACATCTTCCGAAAACAGGAAGAAAACACATCACAAAATAGGATACGAGGTGGATTTCGTGAGCAAAGCAAAGGAGTGTTTTGCATACAATACGAAAATCATTGAAACTCCTACTACTAAAGAAGTATATATCTATGAGAATCCTATTTTCAGTCATTCACTAGAAAAAGCAGATTTAGAGAAAACAAGCAAACGAAAAACCTTTGCTGAGATGTCGGCTCATAAACAATATGACAGCCTAAAACGAAAACAGAAGCACTATGAACAGACACGTTGGGAGATTGCCCGTATCGTGGACTGTAATTTCAATAACCAAACCAAATTTGTAACGCTGACATTCAAAGAAAATATTCAAGATATTACCGTAACCAATAAAGAATTTAAGAATTTTATTCAGCGATTAAATTATTCTTTATACCATACAAAAACTCAATTATTAAAATATATTGCAACGTGGGAGAAACAGAAACGTGGAGCAATCCATTATCATGTTATTTTCTTTGATTTTCCGTACATAGCAAAAGAAAAATTACAGGATTTATGGTCGCATGGATTTATTAAGATAAACCGTATTGATGTAGACAGTAAGGAGAACCGTGGTCGCTATCTCAGCAAATATTTTGGAAAAGACCTTGATGTAAAAGAGCATAAGAAAAAGGCTTTTTTCAAATCACAAAATTTGAAACTACCGAAAGAAACAAGGCTCATGCTGACTGATGATATGATTCACGAATTACAGAATGAAACTATCATCTTTCAGAAAGAATACACACGGCAGATATATGATACAAAATCCTTTTTAGCTACTGGTTCTTATTTAAAGGACAGCAGTGTTACCTACATCAAAATCAAAAAAGAAACTACGGGTGTAAGGGGGGATTCTGATGAATAGCCCTGTTACATCTTCCGATATTACGTTATTGAACACCTTAGCCGCTTGTGCTAATATGACAGCAGATGAAGTCTTCAAAGATTTTGAAATTATGGCAAATAAGAAAATCTTGGAGAATCACAAATATGAAATTTATTACTCGGAATCTGAAAAAAGCTGGCGTACCTACTTACCAGATGACACCAAACCCAACAACCGCCGTCCGATTAAGAGGAAGAGTAAAGAGAACCTTGAAAAAGAAATCATCAGATTTTATATTGAGAAGCAAAAAATCGAAAATCGTGAGAATACCACACTGGAAGAGTTATATACAGAATGGCTCTTATACAAAAGAGATTACACTTCTGTAAAGGCAAAGACGATTCAAGAGTATGTTTCTGAATGGAACAGATTTTTCAAAGACACGGCTCTTTCCAAAATGAAGATAGGAGAAATCAAACCCATTACCCTTATCCGTTTTTTCAGAGAAGCCACAAAAGAACGACAGCATACCCACAAGAGAATCAGCAACGCTCGTTCTGTCTTAAATGGAATCATGAGTTATGCGATTGAGGAAGAAATCATCTCCCACAATCCCGTTTCTGATGTGAATTTCAAGCAGTTTACCTACAAGCCTGTGGAAGTACAGAGTGACAATGTATTTTCCCGTGAGGACACGCACAAACTATTGTACTATCTTAGCTGTATAACAGAACCCTACTCTCTTGCAATACAACTATCCTTTTATCTGTTTATCCGTATCGGGGAAACAAAGGCAATCCGCTGGGAAGATATTGACTATGAAAACAGAATGGTCTATCTGCACAGACAGGCTACCTGTGAACGGACATTGAATGATGATTTAACCTTTTCCAAAAGAGAAGTAAAGGTAGTCAACCAAATGAAAGGGAATACCTCTTATGGTTTCCGCAAACAGTTCCTGACTGATGAAGCAATCAAGATTCTTCAGAAAGCCAGAGAATTAAATCCGCATGGAGTGTATGTCTTTGAACCCAATGGAGAAATCATGACAACGGACAGTTTCAACCGCCGTTTAAAGAAGTATTGCAATGAAGCTGGTGTTCCTTACCATTCCAGTCATAAAATCCGTTTTTACAATGCTTCCACAGCCTTTGACGGGAATAATCTTACAACCTTGAGTTATTTAATGGGGCATAGCGAAACGGCAACCACGCTTCACTATTTACGGAACGTCAACAAGAGGAAAAATGACCGCTTTGCTTTTCAAAAACTGGGGATTTCCTCATAAAGTGTTCAAAGGTGTTCAAACTTTTGAAAGCAAAAAAATAAAAGAAACGTTGCAAATTCAACGTTTCTCTCACTTTTTAATACTGCCGCAGACCGGAATCGAACCGGTACGGGTATCACTACCCACGGGATTTTAAGTCCCGGGCGTCTGCCAGTTCCGCCACTGCGGCAAGAGATGCTCATACGGTTTTTGCGAAAAGCATACGCGCTCTGCACTGTCTTTTCAACCTCGCATCAATGGGCGGAGGTGGATTCGAACCACCGAAGCAAATTGCAGCAGATTTACAGTCTGTCCCCTTTGGCCACTCGGGAATCCACCCATTTTGTCTCTCGACAATATCTATTTATATCATAAATAAAAGAAAAGCGCAAGGGAATTTGTCCAATTCTCCTGCACTTTTTCCAAATTTTTATACCCAGAATGACCACGCTGCATTCATCTGATTTATAATTGTATTCAGATCCCATTTCTTACGGCTGTTGATCTTACTGTTCGGATCATTGATCAGTACCTTGCCCTCCTCTGTCAACCCGGAAAGGACGATAAAATGTCCCTGGTTTGTAAAATCACCCGGTCCCATACTGCAGATGATCGGATGTCCTGCCGAAAGCTCGGATTTGAGAGTGTCTTCTGACCAGTTTGTAAGCTGTGCAGAATTTATTCCAAGTTCTGAAGCTCCTGCAGTCATAAGCGTCCAGTCTGTTCCGACTTCATCTACATAATATCCCATATTGACACTCATATCTGCCACATACTTCGGTGTAAATGAAGTATTGCCTGTAAGTCCTGTCGCCACCATGGAAAGGCTGGTCGGTCCGCATCCACCCATTCCGATATTCTCGGAACCATAAGATGCATATCCCCATACTTCGCTCCACTGGAAATATACCGGAATATGGTTCTGGATTCTGTAATCTTTCAAATCTACCGCCTGAAGTCCCTGCGCACTGAGTTCTTCCTCTGATCGTGCTGACTGTTCCGGATAATCAATCACCCACTGCAGTGCTTCCTGATGATCAAACAGCCATGTCAGCAGATCATCGGAATACTTTTCTCTGTTCAGAATGATTTCCTTCGTCTCCGGGTTTTTCTTATATAATTCGCCCAGCTGGTCTTTATACTGGTCAGAATCCAGCACCTCCTGGACTTTCTCAGCTTCTATCTCTTCTGGTGTCTTTGTTTCTGTCTCTGTCTTTGTCTTGGCAGAGGATGTCTTTTTTGCAGATTTCTTTGCATTTCCACTTCCACAAAGCATCAGGATCACAGCCAACACGATAATTCCTGCTGCTGCAAGAATGCCTGCTTTATATAGCTTTCTTTTCATCCTTTGTACTTCCCGCTTGCGCCTCGCTATTTTTTTCTGGCGCTGCTCCGCTCTTTTCCTGTCTTCTCTCATCATATGTCTATGGTTCTTCCTTCCTTAAACGACATCTCGTTAATGTTTGTTCCTTTTTACGCATATTTCAGCCTTACTTTAACATATTTCTTCATGAGAAAACAGTCTTTTCCGACAAGTTTAGAATTTTTTAAGTTTAAAGCTCTGTATAATTACTCTCCAGAGTTACCTCGGTTTTGATCTCTGTGATCACCTTTCCAGCCTCATCTTTTACGGAAATCATAGTTCCACTTTCTACCTGTGAATCCAGACTCTGACAGATAGACTCTTGGAACCGGATGGTAGAACTTTATAAAATAATCGATTTTCCGGAAAATCTGTGAAAAAAAATGAAACAAAAAAACCAGGCATTTGCTGCAAGTTCTGACAGCAAATGCCTGGTTTTGATATGCGCCCCGCAGGGGCGCCCGCGATTTTATTTTGCACAGAGATCCTTCACTACTTCCCCTGCGATAATCAGTCCGACTACAGATGGCACAAATGCCACACTTCCCGGAATATCTCTTCTCTCCGTACATTTATGCTCTGCTCCTGGCGGACAGATACAATGGTTTCTGCAGCTGATTGCCATGTCCTCGATTGGTCTGGTCGGTTTCTCTTCTGAATAAACAACTTTCAACTTCTTAACATGACGCTTCTTTAACTCCCGGCGCATAACTTTTGCAAGCGGACACATCTGTGTCTTATAGATATCAGCCACTTTAAATGCACTTGCATCCAGCTTGTTTCCGGCTCCCATACTGCTGATGATCGGCACATTCATTGCCTGCGATTTCATGACAAGCTCAATCTTTGCAGTCACCGTATCAACTGCATCAACTACATAATCATACTCATCAAACGGAAATTCATCTGCATTTTCCGGAAGGAAGAAGCATTTGTGGATCCGCACATTCACGTCCGGATTGATTTCCAGCATTCTCTCCTTCATAACATCTACTTTGTATTTCCCTACCGTCTTTCTAGTTGCAATGATCTGACGGTTTAAGTTGGTAAGACATACCTTGTCATCATCGATCAGGTCAAATGCCCCGATTCCGCTTCGTACCAGTGCCTCACATACATAACCGCCGACTCCGCCGATTCCAAATACGGCAACTCTTGAATTCTTCAGTTTATCCATCGCCTCTTTGCCAAGAAGCAGTTCTGTTCTCGAAAATTGTGTAAGCATCTTCTTCTCCTTCTTCTCTCATAAAATACCTGTAAACTCTTAACCAATCCACTTCTTGTTTCATTGGCTTATTTTCAATCTTTAAGTTCCACAATCATTTCTCTTTTGTAAATATCTGTCATATCCAAAATATTTTCGTCAAAATTCGGATTCGTTGAGCACACCGCAATCCTTGCTCCATCTGTCTGATATTCTTTTAAATAATAAGCTTCCCGGATCTCTTCCGGCTGCCTTAAAAAAAACGGATCTCCCTGCTTCGGAATCTGGATCTCGCTGGTATTCAATCCCATCACAAGACCTTTGCGCGTCGCTTTTAAAAAGCTTTCTTTTAAAACCCAGTAGCGGTAAAACATTTCCGTCCGCTCTGCTTCATCTGCATTCCGGATTCTCTCATATTCAGAAGAACAAAAATATTTTTCTGCCAGCCTTTCATGATATTTCCGCATGTATTCGATGTCGCAGCCTACCCTCTCTCCGGATACGCCTGCGCTGCACAGAACATATTTCCCAGAATGTGATAAATTAAAGGACTGCCCTGCATCTTGCGGTATTTTGTGTCTCTCCTGTATCTTCATCCAAAGATACCATGCACCCACGCTTTGAGCCTGATCCTCCCTGTGCTTCAGCCGGTCTGCTTTTTCCTGTCGGAACGCCGGAACTTTTTCATAAATTTTTTGATAATTTTTCTCATTAAGCAGATCAGATATATCTGCCAAGAAAGTTTTTACCTTTTCCATTTCCCGGATTCCCCTTTTCTTTGCCGGCTTTTACGCATTTATCCGCATTTTTCACTATATAACACCTGTAAAAAATATGCAAGGAATATCCTACTGATTTTATTGGATATTCCTTTCCGGTTTTTTATCCCTTGTTAATCTTATATAGACTATGGTATAATGAATAAATCTACAGGCAAAATTAAGTTACTATAATATTTTTAATATGTATCAATTCAGAAAGGATGTGCAATTTATGTGTGGATTTGCAGGCTATTATGGCGCCGGCGATTTTAATAGAGAAGAAGTCATCGACCAGATGGGTGAACGCATTGCCCACCGCGGACCTGACAGCAAGGGAAGCTTTGTTGATGACTATGTAGCCCTTGGCTTCCGCCGTCTGAGTATCATCGACCTTGAAGGCGGATCTCAGCCGATTCACAGTGCAGATGGCAAACATGTCATTATTTTCAACGGAGAAATTTACAACTATCAGGAAATCCGTAAAGAACTGATTGAAAAACACGGATGTCAGTTCCAGACAAACTCCGATACAGAAGTTATTCTTCAGGGATACAAAACCTATGGCGAAAAAATTGCTTCTATGCTCCGCGGAATGTTCGCATTTGTAATTTACGATAAAGAAACTCACAACTTATTCGGGGCAAGAGACTACTTCGGAATCAAACCATTCTACTATGCACAGATGAATGGAAGCCTTTTATTTGGTTCTGAGATCAAGTCCTTCCTGGCTCACCCACATTTCCATAAAGAGGTCAACAAAGATGCCCTCAAGATGTACCTGATTTTCCAGTACACCCCACTTCTTGAAACCATGTTCAAAGGTGTATTCAAACTAGAACCGGGAACATACTTCACTTATGATGGAAAAGAACTTAAGAAAACAAAATACTTCGATCCGACTTATGCAAAGAAAGACCGCAGCTTTGACGAGACAGTAAAACTCATCGGTGAGACAATTCAGGATTCTGTTGATTACCATCAGATTGCTGATGTAGAAGTAGGATCTTTCCTTTCAGGTGGTGTTGATTCAAGCTACATCGCATCTACTGTAAAACCGATGAAGACCTATTCCGTAGGATTTGAAGTCGGCGGATTCGATGAGACAACCTTCTCCAAGGATCTGTGCGATATCCTTCATATGAGCAATGCAAAGAAAGAAATCTCTTCTGACGAATTTTTCGATGCTCTGCCGGAGGTTCAGTATCATTCCGATGAACCACATGCCAACCTTTCCGCTGTACCGCTGTACTATCTGTCACAGCTCGCAGCCAAAGATGTAAAAGTAGTCTTAAGTGGAGAAGGCGCAGATGAGATGTTCGGTGGATACGAGACATATATCCCAAGCAAATCCGGTGATATGTACCGCAAGATCGTACCGGCATCTATCCGTAAAAAACTCGGAGACTGGGCAAAACACCAGCCAGACAAGAGAGGACTTAACTTCCTCAAGAGAAATGCAACTTCCGTAGAAGATTCCTACATCGGCCAGGCATTCATCATGGACAACGAAGAAGCAGATGAAGTACTCTCTCCTGCATATAAGAGCAAGATGCGCTACCAGGACGTAACCAAACCGTACTTCGACCAGGTAAAAGATCAGGACGACCTTCATAAAAAGCTCTTCCTCGATATGCATCTGTGGCTGCCACACGACATCCTGCTCAAAGCAGATAAGATGACAATGGCACACTCCCTCGAACTGCGTGTACCATACCTCGACAAAAAAGTCTGGGAACTCGCCCGCAGCATCGACAGCAAATACTGCGTAGATGGCATGGAAACAAAAAAAGCATTCCGTACCTCCGCCCTCTCCCACATCCCAATGGACTGGGCAAAACGTAAAAAACTCGGATTCCTCGTACCATTCAGAGTATGGCTCCGAGAAGATAAATACTACAATAAAGTAAAAGAAATGTTCCAGAAAGACTTCGTATCCGAATTCTTCAATCAGGAATTACTGCTGAAATGGCTGGAAGATCATAAGAATAAAGTCGGAAATTATCATAGAAAGATTTATACCGTATATTCATTCTTACTGTGGTATGAACAGTACTTTGTCCTCAGATAGAGCAGTGCCAAAATAAAGGAATAGCCAAATTTCATGCTCGCATGAAAATTTGGCTATTTTTTTATTTTGATAGAGCGATAGCTCGCACAGCGAATGAACCGCCAGGTTCACGAGCTGTGGTGCACTGCTCCTCCCCTAAATCATTCGACCAACAAACTTTCTTATCTAAAACACACTACTCCCCAAGGGGAACAGCGCCAGCGCCTTCCCCGCCCCTGCACCATCCTCCCAAGCGAACAGCGCCAGCGCCTTCGCGCCCCTCCGCGCCAAAATCTCCCTTTTACACAATTGCAACCTCCCCCACATACTGCTATACTCAACTCACGGGTGCTACCATAACGGTAGGCGGTTAGTCCTTCACCAGAGGGACTGTGGACTTCCCCCTCTGATTACATAGAAACCTGAAACGGAATCCACTGGAAAGGAGGGCTAAGCTAATGAGTATTTTGGATTTCATTGCAGTTGCAAGCTTTGGCATCAGCTGCTTTTGTGCCGGATACACATTCGGCAAAGATTATAATAAGTCACAAAAATAGCCGCCCCTGTCTGCAAACTAGGCGACTATCTTTGATATTCTAAATAGTTAAGCGGGCTAACCGTCTATCGGTATCACCCTTTTTCTATATTCATACTATCACTCAATCATAAATATGTCAAAATTTTTCCACTCTACACCAACCCAAACGACCTCAACACATCCAGCCACATCGTAAGCGTAAACGCACTCAACAACGTCGTCATCATAATCACCCCGGAACTAAGCGTCCCCTCATGTCCCATATTCCTTGCCATAACAAAACAGCTGACCGTCGTAGCAGATCCAAGCATCACCAGAATCGCAATCATCTCTTCATTCCTAAATCCAAGAAGTGCCGCCATCGGCAAAAAAACCACACAAAATCCAACCAGCTTCATAAACACAGCAACAAGTGTAGGCTTCATCTTCGATGTTGCCTTCTTCATCTCAAAGGTTGCACCCATCGACATCAGTCCCATCGGCGTCGCTGTCGCACCGATACTTGATACCGTCTTATGTAAAATCGATGGCATCGGAAGCTTAAGTGCAGACCAGACAAATCCCGCCACAATTCCAATAATGATCGGATTCGTTGCAATCCCCTTCAGTGTTTTCTTTACCAGCGCCTTATCAAAAGAATTATTCCCCGGTTTAAACACTGAAAGTACCACAACCGCCATAATATTATAAAGCGGCACACTGCCGATGATCATAAGCGGTGCCATTCCCGCAGTTCCGTAAATATTCTGGATAAAAGCAATTCCAAGAAGCGCCGCACTGCTCCGGTAAGTCGCCTGTATAAATTCGCCTTTAACGCTCCGGTCTTTCCACAGCAGTGAAATCAAAGTTGATATCGTAATACTGATCGCCGTCACCACAAAACAAAAAAGAATAAACTTAATATCCCATACTTCCGAAAAATCCACAGTCGCCAGCTGTTCAAACAGCAACACCGGAAGCGGAACCAAAAATACAAACTTGTTCATCTTTGCTGCAAAGACTTCATCCATCCACCCCAGTTTTCTGAATAACATTCCAAGTAACATCATTAAAAATATCGGAATCGTTGCATTCAGACTGAAAATTAAATTTTCCATAATCGTTCCTCATCCTACTCATTTATACTTGCATATCGTTATTTTGAACTCTTTCCAGAAACCTGTCAACAGTACTTTCTCACATCAAAAGAATGATTGAGATTTAACACAATTTATACTATAATAAAATAACACTTCGGGGTATGGCTCAGCTTGGTCAGAGCGCACGGCTGGGGGCCGTGAGGTCGCAGGTTCGAATCCTGTTACCCCGATTTATAAGTGAATTTTTACTTATCATATATAGAAAATAAGCCTGGACATTCGCCCCGGCTCAGCATGAATATGCAGTATTACATTTCCAATGCAACTATTATGAAAATTTTTTATTAGTCTTTCTGTTTGCTTTCTTCAATCTTCCGCTTGGAATCTTTCCTCACTTCATCCCGAAGCCTTTGGATATATTCCGTAAACTTACATTCTTCATTCCCATACGTCATCTGAAGATCATACTCCAACGGAATCCATGTCGAGATATCCGCCTCATTATGCTGGATCAACGCCTCCAGCTTATCCAGTGATTTATAAAGCCTCGCCTCCTGTGTCTCCATCGCTTCCATCTCTTCAAATAATGCCTTCCATTCTGCACGGACCGGTTCTGGAAGTATATCCGTCAGCTGCTCCACCTTTTTATTCTCAACCTTTCGGTCTTTATCCGTCTTTTCAAATGCCGGAATATCTCCGGTGATCGCCTCACCCATATCATGGATCAGACACATTTTTATCATCTTATCCATATCCATCTCCGGAAATTCATCCCCAACCAGCATTGCCATCAACGCCAGCCGCCAACTGTGCTCTGCCACACTCTCCAACCTGCCACTTGAAGTATACGAATGTCTGGTGTTACATTTCAGTTGTTCCGCTGTCTTTAAAAAATCCAGTAATCTTCTTATTTCCATAATTTTCTTCCGTTCCTCCATAATTTAAGATACCAGGGTCAAAAGGTCAGAAAGCTGATGCAAGCTTGCTTGCAAAAGGATTTTTGACCTCTTGACCCCAACATCTAATTTAATTTTCCATCATAAAATAAGACAATCGAGTAGGCTGACTCCTACTCGATTCGTATACTTTGTACACTATCTCGCTTAACAGCTCGATGATGTACATTCGCCAAGTACAGATTCTTGTGCAAGCACAAATCTGTACTTGGCTCATCGTATACACAAAATCCCTGGGATGCTACCTGCCTCTTTGCAAATAGCATCCCAGGGACACATTCTTCCACTTAACTTGTGTACCATTTAGGTAATAACTCTGCTTTTCGCAGAAAATACCCTACTCTTTTTTCACTTTTTCGCGCTCTTCTATGTATTCCTGATAAAGATCCAGTGTCATCTGCGCTTCTTCCAGCGTCTTTCCTTTGAACTTGGATACTTTTTCGTTCTCATACCACTTTTCTTCGATACATTTTCTGAGCCATCCGACCAGATTATTGATGTATGCCTGCTCCTGTGACAGCTTAAAAGCTTTCCGGATCACATCCGGCTGGTTATCGGATACCTGAAGCAGCACCTTAATCTCCTGAATCGTGATCGGTTCATTTCCAAAAATATCAGCAACTTCTAAAATCAGTTTTTCATTAACCGGAGTTTTCTTTGCAGCCAGTACATTTGGCGCAATCTCTTCGCCCTCTTCTTCTCCGGATGGCATACGCTGAAGATCTGAATGATGGATACACTTCGGATTCTTCTTCACAAAGAAACGGATTCCTGTAACCTTTCCGCCCTTCCCGCTCTTAACCGGCTCATAATCAAAGCAGATCTCGGAATACTCGGATTCTTCCAGCTCTTTTTTCGCAACTTCAAGTACTTTTCTACGGAAATTACGCCAATCTTCAAACGGTGCATCCTTAATCTCTGCAAGCGCTTCTTCAAAACGTCCCTGCTCAACAAGACGTTTTACTGCTTTAGATGCATTTGCATCCACTACATTCAGTGTAAATTTAAGCTCTGCGATCGTGTATGGATTCTTCGGCGGTCTCGGTACGATCAGCTGGTCACACTGTTCCCTGTCAAAACGATAATACTGGGTTCTCAGGATTTCGTAAACACGGGTTGTGAACAGGGATTTAAAAGAGCACAATACATCAAGACTCATACGGGTATAGTCTTTTTTCAGGTTATAGATATGAGGTTTCATCTCTTTAGTAAATCTGGTTGTAAACACGCCATCTCTATATTCACATTTATTCACTACATTGAACATGATGAAGTTCTCTTTTTCGTCGTCCTCGATACTTACTACATGTCCCAATGTTTCTTTTGATACTTCTTTCAGACGAGAATAGATGGAGTTTCCTGTTATATGAAGATAATTCTTAACATCCTTGGTGGAAACCTTTGCGATCAGCTCACCGTCTTCTACATATGCTTTTGCGATTGCAATATTAAGAAGCTTTCTTTCAAATAATGATGTACTGGATTTACTTTCGATCAGCACATTGGACCGGGAGACCGTATCATGATCCAGCAGTTGTTTCTCTTTTGGTTTTTTCTGTGTTTCCTTCATCGCTCATACCCCTTAATTGTTTTCTTCTGTATTATTGTGTACTTTTGAGGTGTATTAAAATCCCCTCTACACCCCATATAATCCCTTATTGTGTACCATTCGGGGTAACCAACCCCTTTATATTGGGGATTTGTGTACCAAAAAGGAACACCCTCCCCTAAAAAGTACCCCATAAAATGGGGTTTCTGTCTTTTTTTACGTTTTGTGTACGTTTAAGGTGTGTATTGTTCTTTTCGTGTACCATTAAGGTACCTTTTTTGATAAAAATTGTGTACCAAAACGGTACGTCTAGGTTGATTATATACAAGAACCCCCCTCTTGTAAAGCCTTTTTTTAAATTTTTTCGACACTTGTGTACAGAAAAGGTAAAATCGCCAACCCTTCAAGTACACTGCGTAACCCCGCAAAGTAAACAACAACCCCCATATATGTACACCTCTTTGCCCTCTGAAGTAAACAACCTCCCCCGTTTCCGTACACAAAATATACCCCGAAATGCGTCAACCACGGGCTTTTTCAGCCCTCTTAATATAAACAAAGGAATTTTAATAAGCTGTTGTTATCTTTAATATATATATACATGCAAATTTTCACCCCAAAAGGTACACATCTGGCGATTTCGTGTACTAAAAAGGGGAAAATTAAAATTATCAGGTAGCTTCGCCAATAAAAATATAAACAATCATAGACAATTTCCCAGTAATTCAGTATAATTCCTCTGTGGATATTCTGAAAAAAAGTTATCCACAAGCTTGTCGAAAAATGTGGATAAGTATCATTTCGGCAAGTTATCCACAATTTAATAGAATGAGAGGATTTTTTATGCAACGAGAAAAATTTTCTTCAAGACTCGGATTCATCCTTATTTCTGCAGGATGTGCGATCGGTCTTGGTAATGTCTGGCGTTTTCCTTATATTGTAGGAAAATATGGTGGAGCAGCATTTGTTCTTATTTACCTTGCATTTTTACTGATTCTTGGACTTCCGATCATGGTAATGGAATTTTCTGTCGGAAGAGCCAGTAAAGTAAGTGCGGCGCTTTCCTTTGACCGGCTGGAGCCAAAAGGAACGAAATGGCATTGGTATAAGTATGGAGCTATGGCCGGAAACTATCTGCTGATGATGTTCTACACAACAATTGCAGGCTGGATGGTCCAGTATTTCATCAAGATGATGACTGGTGAATTTGAGGGAAAGGATACTGCCGCTGTTGCAGGTGTGTTTTCCGATATGCTTGCAAAACCCGGAACAATGACTTTCTTTATGATCATTGTTGTTGTTGGATGTTTTGCAATTTGTGGAATGGGGCTTCAAAATGGAGTGGAAAAGATCACAAAGGTTATGATGCTGCTTCTGCTTGCACTGATGTTGATCCTTGCAGTACGTTCTGTAACGCTTGATGGGGCTTCTGAGGGGCTTCACTTCTATCTGGCACCGGATTTCCACAAAGTCGTGGAATATGGCTTATTTGACACGATTTTTGCCGCTATGGGACAGGCTTTCTTCACATTAAGCCTTGGAATCGGCGCAATTGCTATTTTCGGAAGCTATATCGACAAATCCCGCAGTCTTACAGGAGAAGCAGTCCTGGTAACACTTCTGGATACCTTTGTTGCTTTGATCGCGGGTCTGATCATTTTCCCGTCATGCTTCGCATATGGGGTGGATCCGGGAGAAGGTCCGAGTCTGATCTTTATCACACTTCCGAATGTATTTAATTCCATGGCAGGCGGAAGAATCTGGGGAGCCTTATTTTTCTTATTTATGATTTTTGCTGCGGTATCGACCGTAATCGCCGTTTTTGAGAACATTTTATCCTTTGCCATTGATTTGACCGGATGCAGACGGAAAAAGGCTGTAATCGTCAATATCGTGGTTGTGGCGGTACTTTCCATGCCTTGTGTTCTCGGATTTAATGTATGGAGTGGATTTATGCCGTTCGGAAAAGGTTCCGGAGTACTGGATCTGGAGGATTTCCTGGTAAGTAACAACCTGCTTCCAATTGGAAGTCTGATCTATCTTCTGTTCTGTACAAGCCGTTATGGATGGGGATGGAAGAACTTCCTGAAAGAAGCGGATACCGGAGAAGGATTGAAATTCCCGAAATGGGCGAAATTTTATGTAAGCTATATCCTGCCGCTGATTGTATTATTTATCTTTGTACAGGGATATATCAGTAAATTTATGTAGGATAAGAAAAAAACCACCCTAAAAGGTACACAAAAAAGATCATGTGTTCGAATTTCGGACGGTACACATGATCTTTTTTATATGTGCTTTGGCACATTCTTTTTCAGCAAAAAAATCTATTTAAAAAAATTTTAAAATTTATGAAAAAAAAGCTTGCATTTTTTATAGCTGTCTTATATAATAAATCTTGCGTTACGGAAAACCGAATAATGTATGCGCTTTTAGCTCAGTTGGTAGAGCAGTAGACTCTTAATCTATTTGTCCAGGGTTCGAATCCCTGAAGGCGCAGTATCAGCACTGTTTTTGATGAATTAGCATCGGGGACGGTGCTCTTTTTTTGGATCTGTTTCTACAGATGGAGACATATGTAAAAGTAATCGTTTATTTCATTTGTGGAAAGTTACTGGATCTGTGGAAAAATAAAGGAAAATCTATTTCGTGTACTAAAAAGGGGACTATTTTAGTCCCCTTCTACTACATCTTGCATAAAATATTGATTGCATCCTTGTTCAGGAGGCATTTTTCATGTTCATTCAGATAGGCTTCAGAAATTGCATCTTTTTCGACCATGCCACCGAATTCACCGGCGGATACGATGCGCTGAGCCTTTTTATTGCCGTCTTCTGTATTCGGGAAGTCTACCATCAGGTAGTAGACACCGTCATCTTTATACAGACGGCTTTCTGATGCCTGGCCGTATCCAAGGATCTTGCAGAAGTCGATTGCATTATCCAGACTTGGAAAGAGAATCTGCCAGCGAACGGTCTCTTTTTCACTGCTGTCAGGCTCGATCAGCATACCGGAAGCTTCAGAACCATCTTTTTGGATGGATTCCAGAGAATTCTCAGCCTGGCAGGAGATCGACAGCATCAGGCTCCGGTCAGGAAGAAATGCACCGTAAAATCCCTGGATTCCATTGTCTGTGTTAAGCCCAAGAACTTCTTTCCCTTTCTTGAGAAGAAGATTCAAAAATTCTTCGGTACGCTCCCTGTCCTGTGTCAGATCTTCCAGTGAGTAGCCAAGTGCGGCAATCTCTGCTTCTGTGATAAGGCAGTTCATTCTGGTGTCGGATACTTTCCAAAAAGTCATATGCTCACCCCCTGATTTGTAAAATCTATTGCTTTTGTAATCTTATTTGTTCTATAAGTTATATAACAAAACGGGTATATTGTCAATATATTTTCTATATTTTATGATTTTTTCAGAAATATTATTTGTTTTTCATTCGTTTGATTACTTTCAGTCGGGTAAATTCTTCCCGTTCCTTCTCTTCCAGTGCATTTGTAATCGTATATACGAGATTGTCATACATCGGAATCGTAATATTTTTCAGGGCATTTGCCCTTTTCTGTGTCTTTTTGATACTTGAAGCCAGCCGGTACGCTGCATTTTCTACCTCAGAAAGCTTGAGTGTCAGCTCCTTTACACGGCAGAATGCATCACGGGCGATATCGATGGATTCTCTGGAAGTACTGAATGCATAGGTTGGTCTGGTATTTTCTTTTTCGTACTTCACTTTCGGGATTTCTGTTCCCATAATGCTTCGCGTCTGGATGCGGATAGAATCCTCGATCGGAACTGTATAGGCAAGTTCTTCTACTGTACTGATCCCGTGCTCGATATTCGCCCTCTGAAGGCACTGATAGGCATAGGTGAAGGTTTTATCGATTTCTTCCTGAATATCCTTTGCTTCGTCGATTAAGCCCATCAGCTCGCGGATCAGAATGTTCCGCTTCTTGTCCATCAGCTCATATCCCTGTCTGGCAAGTGTCAGTGAATTTTTCGCAAGTATCAGATTTCCCTTGGTGGGAAATGAACGTGGATCCATAGACTTCCCTCCTTAGCCTTTGTAGTATACGTCAAGAATCTTGGTATCGACACGGTCAAGTTCTTCTTTTGGAAGGATTCTAAGCAGTTCCCAGCCAAGATCCAGGGTTTCCTCGATGGTACGGTTTTCATTCGGTCCCTGGCCGATATAACGCTCCTCGAATGCCTTTCCGAATTCCAGGTATTTCTTGTCAATCGGAGAAAGCTCGTCTTCTCCGATAACGGAAGCAAGATTCCGAGCCTCTCCTACTTTAGCATATGCAGAGAAAAGCTGGTTTGCCAGATCCTGGTGGTCTTCCCGGGTATATCCTTTTCCGATACCGTCTTTCATCAGACGGGACAGGGACGGAAGAACGCTGATCGGCGGGTAGATTGCCTGTCCGTGAAGATTCCGGTCAAGTACGATCTGTCCTTCGGTGATATAACCGGTCAGGTCAGGGATCGGGTGGGTAATGTCATCATTTGGCATGGTCAGGATCGGGAGCTGTGTGACAGAACCATTTACTCCTTCTACGATTCCTGCACGTTCATATAAGGTGGCAAGTTCACTGTACAGATATCCCGGATATCCTTTACGGCTTGGGATTTCTCCTTTGGAAGAAGAAACCTCACGCATGGCTTCGGCAAAGGAAGTCATATCGGTAAGAATGACCAGAATGTGCATATTTTTTTCAAATGCAAGGTATTCAGCGGCGGTCAGCGCAACCTTCGGGGTGATCAGACGCTCGACGACAGGATCGTTGGCAAGGTTCAGGAACATTGCCACATGGTTTGCAACACCGCTCTCCTCAAAGGTTCTGCGGAAGAAATCAGCTACGTCATGCTTGACACCCATTGCGGCGAATACGATGGCGAAATCCTCATTCGTGCTGCCGCCCAGAGAAGCCTGCTTTACGATCTGTGCGGCAAGCTGGTCGTGCGGAAGACCGTTGCCGGAAAAGATCGGCAGCTTCTGTCCACGGATCAGTGTGGTCAGTCCGTCAATCGCAGAAATTCCGGTGCGGATATAGTTACGAGGGTATTCACGTCTGACCGGATTTAACGGAAGTCCGTTGACATCGCGCACCTCTTCAACCGTGATCGGTCCAAGGTCGTCGATCGGTTCGCCGATTCCGTTAAAGGTTCTTCCAAGCATTTCTTCGGACAGACCGATTTCCATCGGATGTCCGGTAAGTCTGGTGTGGGTATTGTTAAGAGACATATTTTCCGTGCCTTCAAATACCTGGATGATTGCTTTGTCCTTGTAGACCTCCACAATACGTCCCATTTTGTGTTCTTTGCCGTTTACGACAAAATCTACGATTTCATCATAAAAAGCATCCTGAACGCCTTCCAGCGCGATCAGAGGGCCGTTAATGCTGCTGAGGCCTAAATATTCAATTGCCATTTTATTTTCCCTCCTTACGCGTTCTTTTCCATGATGTGGTCATGGAAAGCATCAATGTCTGCCAGATACTGGTCAAGAAGCTGAAGATTGTCATTTGGAACATCGTATTTGATCGCAATGACACGTTCAAAAATATTTTCCTCCTTGAGGACAGACATTGGCATATTCATGGCTACCAGTTCGCGGCAGCGTTTGTATAAATATAAAATGATTTCCATCATTTTGTACTGCTTCTGCAGAGAGACACAGGTATCATCCTTGTGGAATGCATTCTGCTGCAAAAATCCGAGACGGATGACTCTTGCGATTTCCAGAACCAGTTTCTGATCGTCCGGAAGTACATCACTTCCGATCAGCTTTACGATTTCCATCAGGCTGCTCTCCTGGTTCAGAAGTGCCATGATGCGGTTGCGGTAGTCAACGAATTTGGGTGATACATTGTCGTGGTACCAGGCGGCGAGATCGGTCAGATACTCGCTGTAGCTGGTCAGCCAGTGGATCGCCGGAAAATGTCTTGCGTAGGCAAGGCTCTTGTCCAGGCCCCAGAAGCAGCGGACGAAACGTTTGGTGTTCTGTGTGACCGGCTCGGAGAAATCGCCTCCCTGAGGAGATACGGCGCCGATAATGGTCACGGATCCGTCACTGCCATTTAAGTTATGCATCATGCCTGCGCGCTCGTAGAAAGCAGACAGACGGCTGGCAAGGTAAGCCGGGAAACCTTCTTCTGCCGGCATCTCTTCCAGACGGCCGGAAAGCTCACGTAAGGCTTCTGCCCAGCGGGAAGTAGAGTCTGCCATGATCGCTACGTCATAGCCCATGTCACGGTAATATTCAGCCAGGGTAAGTCCGGTATAAATACTTGCTTCACGGGCAGCTACCGGCATGTTGGAGGTATTGGCGATCAGAGTGGTTCTGTCCATCAGCGGATTGCCGCTCTTTGGGTCCACAAGCTCTGAAAACTCTTCCAGCACCTGTGTCATTTCATTTCCACGCTCGCCGCAGCCGATGTAGATGATAATATCGGCATCAGACCATTTTGCGATCTGGTGCTGGGTCATGGTTTTTCCGGTACCGAATCCGCCTGGGATTGCGGCAGTTCCACCCTTTGCGATCGGGAACATGGTATCCAGGATCCGCTGTCCGGTGATCAGAGGGACACTTGCCGGGAAACGGTAGCTTGTCGGGCGCGCCTTACGGATCGGCCAGTGCTGTATCATGTTGAGCTGTTTTTCTGTTCCGTCGGAAAGCCGCAGAGTGACAAGTGTATCTTCAATCCGGTATTCTCCGTCCGACGCGCAGCAGATTACTTCACCTTCCACATCCGGCGGAACCATACATTTGTGTACGATCGCACTGGTCTCCGGAACCTCCGCTATAATATCTCCGCCATGAAGGTAATCTCCTTTGGCCACGGTGATGTGGGTATCCCATAATTTGTCGCGGTCAAGCGAATCAACGCTGACGCCGCGGGTGATAAATGCACCGTCGCCCACATTTGCGATCTGCTCAAGCGGGCGTTCGATTCCGTCAAAAATATTGTTCAGGATTCCAGGTGCCAGAGTTACAGATACCGGACTTCCGGAAGCCTCTACGATTTCTCCCGGTTTCAGCCCGGAAGTCTCTTCATAGACCTGAACAGTCGTGATGTCTTTGTCCAGGGAAATGACTTCGCCAACCAGCTTTTCCTTTCCCACATAGACCATTTCCGACATCATGAATCCGGTGTCACCCTTCAGATAGATGACCGGACCGTTTATTCCATAAATAGTTGCTGTCTTATTCAATTCCTGCACCTCCTGCTGCAAAACTGAACTGATGATATTCGTAATCGACTGCAGCCTGGAAGCTGTGATCGATCAGAATATTACGGCCTCGGATTACAGCACGCATACCGCCCATAAAATCATATTCACTGATGGTGATCGTCATGCCGGTACGTTTTTCCAGTTCTGTCTGTTTCTCCTTATCAGAAGGAGAAATATAAATGGTCATCTCCTCGCCATCTGCAAAGCGTGCGGCTTCGCGGATTTTGCTGCAGAGATAGTCCAGATATTCGTCTGTTTTTGTAAAGTCAGAAAGAAGCTCCTTTACTTCATCAAACAGCCTGACTTTTAATTCATTCTGTGTTTGGCCAAGAGCACGTTTCAGTTCGGTTTCGGCTTTTGCCGCAGCTTGATTTACCTGCCTTCTGGCTCTTAAGGTCTCGGATTTGATACGGACCTCAGACTGTGCGGTCGCTTCTTTTTTATGCTTTTCAAATAAAGATTCAAGCGCTTTTTTGTGATTGTCAATGATCGCATTTCCTTCAGAACGGGCTTCAGTCATGACCGTTTCCTGTAAATGCGCTATTTTCTCTTCAAGCGTCATTGTCTCACCTTCTATGCCTTTCTAGTTAAAGTTTCAGTCCAATCGCTTCATTGACGTATGAGGTAATGAAATCCTTTTTACGTCCTGTTCCGTGTCTGTCCGGAATTTCGATCAGAAGAGGCATCTTTCTTTTTAACTTGATCTCATCGATGAGATCCGGAAATTCTCTTCCAAAGCGTTCCGTCAGAAGAATGATACCGATCGACTTGTCGTTCATGGCAGTTTCCAGCGCATCACGCAGCTCCTGCTTTTCATGAACTACGACACCGTCCACGCCGGCAAGCCGCATTCCGGTATAAGTATCCACGTTGTCACTGATCAGATACATTTTCATGATTACAGTCTGCTGATGATCATGAAGGAGATGATAAGACCGTACAGGCATACACCTTCTGCAAGACCTACGAAGATAAGGGATTTACCAAGGACGCTGGAATCCTCGCTGATAGCTCCAAGAGCTGCGCTTGCTGCACTTGCTACGGCAATACCGCCACCGATGCAGGAAAGACCGGTAACAAGAGCTGCTGCAATGTAACCAAGACCGGTTGCAAGGCCTGCGCCTGAGGCAGCGGCGTCTGCCGCATGTACCGGTACACTTCCAAAGAGCATGATCCCTGCTACAAGGAAGGTTCCAAAGTAAGAAAGAACATTGAAGGCAAGTGCACATTTATAACGTCCTTTATTTTTTTCTCCGAGCAGGTAATATCCGAATGGAATGAAAATGCTTAAAACCAGTGCGGCAATGAGAATAAGTTTAGTTGCTAAAGTCATGATAATTTCCTCCTAAAATGAAAAACTAATTTTTTGCAGTACCTGTATAAGGTTTAAATTCGCGGCCGCTGCCTTTGTAGAAACGGCTGAACATCTCGTAATAGACAAGTCTCAGGACCTGGATTCCAACGATCAGTCCTTCGAATCCACATACAAACAGGTTGCCGAGTACGATCACTACCCAGTTAATATGCCCGCTTTCGGCACCGGCAAGCATCAGTACAACCTCCATGATGGAAGCGTGGCTGACTGCGAATGCACCGATACGGATAAAGGAAAGCGTATTTGAAAAATAGCTGAGCAGGGTTTCAAATAATTCAAAGAATGCCTGGGTGACAAACATTGCTTTGCTTTGTTCCATTTTTTCGGTTTTCTTTTTGATCTTGTTCGTCAGCGGCTCTTTCAGTGCGATCAGAAGAAGCGGTACTCCGAACATCACTGCAAGAACGATTCCACCCGGCAGAGAGTGACCTGTCATGAAAAGAACGATGCAGGTAACTGCTGCCCCGTAGAATATCAGCCCTGCCACGCCGTTTGCATCAAACCAGGTTGCTTCGGTATCTTTGGCACGGATGCCGTTGATAATATGGAAGATCATAGAAATCAGGATGATTCCCATACCAAAAGCAATCGATACGATAAATACGGTATTCAGTTTTCCGATAAACGGTAAGGTGGTCATATGATTGATCGGTCGGATCCATTTGGCTTCTATAATGTCTTCAAATCCAAACACACTTCCAAACATAAATCCAAAGAAGGTGGAGAAGATTCCGGCAAGTGATACGATTCCGGCAAGGTTCATTTTCTTTGTGAAATACAGGATCGCACCGCCGATAAAGAGCAGCAGCCCCTGACCGACATCCCCGAACATGGCGCCGAAGATAAAGCTGTACATGATACCTACAAAAATGGTCGGATCCATCTCACCGCTCTTGGGAAGTCCGTACATCTTGATGAACATTTCAAATGGTTTGAAAAGCTTTGGATTCTCAAGCTTGGTAGGAGGTTCTCCAAAATACTGTTCCCGGTCCTCTTCTACTACGATATAAACCTTGTCATCTCCCTGTGCCTCTTTGATAAATGCATTTGCATCTTCTTCGGACATCCAGCCGCAGAGGATGTAGTATTCTTCCTGTTCGTCTGTCTCGGTTCGTGCTGCAAATTTCCGGATATCAAAGTTATCGGAAAAACGTTCCAGCTGAATTCTTGCACCGAGTAGTCTGGAAGCGTTCTTGCGGAACATCTCCTGACGTTTATCCTTCACTGCCTGGATTTCATCGGTCAGATTCTGGACTTCTTTATCCAGGCTCCGGTAAGCTTCCAGCGGGGTTCCGCCAAAGTCTTCCAGCAGATCGACTTTTTCAAAGTGGAGAGACCGCATGATCGAATCGACCTTTCCTGCATCAGCATCCGATACAAAATAAACGCCATAGACATAAGAGGCATCTCTGGAGCCTTCCAGAAATAATGCATCAATGTCTTCAAGAAGCGCTTTTTCCAGCCGGTGATAATAATCCACATTGATTTTTCCAAATTTTGTGCGGATGTATTTGTACTGCATGATCTCATGCAGGTCAAAATCCAGAGAAGTAAAAGGTTCCAGGACTTTCATACGTGCCTGGATATTCTCTCTCTTTTTTTTCAGTTCTTCTTTTTGCTGCTGCAGATCCATGTAGTCATGATTGATAGAACGAATCATCTCAAGGATCTCGTCTTCGCTCTGATCAAAGGATGGCTCTGCTGGCATGTCTTTCATATATCCCAGAAACTGTGTCACTTTTGCGAGTGGATCACGGTAAGGGTTCATTTCCAGAAATGGCATCAGATTATCTACTGTCTTGAGCTCCGTAAGTGCATTTTCAAGCTGCATCTCATATTTGGAAAGATACCGGTTTGTCATGCGGTCGATGTCGGCGCGTGGTCCGGTAATGCTCAGGAACTTCATCTTAACAATCATTTCGCTGTTCCTCCTATATAAGTTAATGTCTCACGTGCAGGAAGTCCGTAGCGAACACATTCGAGCACAGTTGTAAGCTTATCAAGCTCCTCCTCTTTCAGAAAAAGATAGGTATTCACGGTTGCGATGGAATAAGGGTTACTTCTTCTGTCTGCCAGGTAGAGACGGTACAGGCAGTCTTTGTAAATCGTCTCGATGGACGCTGGTGTCTGAGTATCGGTGTGACGCAGATAAGGCGTTCTGGTAACCAGCTTTAAAAATTCATCGACAGACGGTGCTTCTACAAGATCCTTCAGCTGATCTACATGAATCCGGTAGTGTATCGGGATCAGCAGTGTGGAAATATCCGGCGGAAGCATGTTGTAATATTTTTTTGCACGGTAGATCCACTGCAGGTTCAGCAGGTCGATCTTTGCTCCGGCATCTCTGGTGAAAATTTCCAGTTCCTTATGCTTCAGAATCTTTTTGCGTTTCTTCCACATGGTTGTAAAATAGTACAGATTCAGTGCCAGATCGTAATCAAAAAGGGTAGGGTTCTCCGCATTTTCCAGACGTTTTAACGGCGCATAGTATTCTGTGCCCTTTAAATTTTCCACCAGCTCACCGATATTCCCCGAAGTGATCAGTTTATCGATGGAGAGATCCGAATATTTGTCGAAGAATATTTTCTTATGATCCAGATCAAAAGGCTTCTGATAGTGGTTGAATACAATACGCAGACAATAGTTGATCAGATTCATCTCGTAGCGCTTCAGATAAAGCTCCAGGAATTTTTTCTGATCCATTCCGGAAAAACGGTACAGGCGTGTATAATCACTGTAAAGTGACTGCACAAGAAGCTTCTCAATCTCACCGCGGTGAAGACGGTTTTCGTCCATATCTGCAAGGACATTCCGATATCCGGGATGTTCTTTGAGATAAGCAGCAACTTCGGTTACTGTATGAAATGCGGCGATATTCTGGAAATCTTCATCAGTGAGCAGTTTCGCCTGCATGGCGCGTACTTTTGTTACGATGCCACTGTATGCAAGTAAATTTCCCATATGCTATCCCTCTATGATACGTCTGACAATTTTCTCGGCATATGCCGTATGCTTCTCTTCAAAATCTTTTTTAAGTTCTTCGATCGCTGTCTGGTTCTTACGGTTCTGCCTTGCAAGAATCTCATCCATCTGACGGTTTAATCCTTTGTGGATATCGTTCAGCTCCTTTTGGGTGTGATCTTCAAGTTGTTTGTCGAACTGATTGCGTTCATTTTGAATGCGTTCTTCCAGTTCTGATTTTTCCAGTTCCGCGTGTTCCACAACAGCTTCGGCTGCGTGTTCGATTTCGGAGAGCTTTTTAACAATATGATCCATTGTCCGACTCCTTTCTTAGAAATTATTTATACATTTTTAATAATGCATACATATTCTACTACTTTAAATTAGAAAAATCTACTAAATAATAAGAGAATATCATAAGAATATTTTATACAAAACTTATAAAATATATTTTTGGGTTTTCAAATATTTCAGAATAGTATAAAATAAATAAGGTTATACATATTTTCACTAAAGGAAGAGAAAGATATATGAGGTTAAGAAATGTACCGGGAGCAGATGCTTATCTGACAGCTCATCCCCTTGTAATTAAAAATGAGACCAGATATCGCGGCACCTGGAAAGAGACTTTTCAGAATCCGGAGAATCCGATCCATATTGAGATCGGGATGGGAAAAGGACAGTTTCTTCTGACACTTGCAAAGGAGAATCCATCCATCAACTATATCGGTATCGAACGTTATTCAAGCGTACTGCTTCGGGCGCTGGAACGCTTTGACAATGACGAGGAATACAAGGATGTCAACAATATTCGTTTTATCTGTATGGATGCGACAAATCTGCCGGAGGTTTTTGCTGTCGGAGAGATTGACAAGATTTATCTGAATTTTTCAGATCCGTGGCCGAAAGCACGTCATGCAAAGCGCAGACTTACTTCCAAGCAGTTTTTTGAGCGGTATGACAAGATCCTTGCCTTTGACGGAGTCGTTGAATTTAAGACAGACAACAGAGAGCTGTTTGACTTTTCACTGGAGCAGGTGGAGTTGGCAGGCTGGGTACTTCTGGCGAAGACCTATGATCTTCACAATGATCCGACACTCAGCAGAGGGAATGTTATGACTGAGTACGAGGAGAAATTTTCCGGGCAGGGACATCCGATCCATAAACTGATCGCAATGCGCCAGTAAGACAATTGAATAAAATGCAACAGGCAGATCATAAAGGCGCTGAGTGCGTAAGATGATTCCTGGCAATATAAGAGACAGCAGATACGGAGCAATCCGCACATCGGCTGTCTTTTTGCATATATTGTAGAAAGAGGAAGTCAGGAAGGAACAGATATGCGGAAAAAGCATCATTTTCAGAATTGTATGCGGGGGTTTTGCTATAAGAATCCAAGATTTAATAAAAAGCTGATCTGTTTCAGAAATTCTTTTCAGGAAGTCTATAAAATCTTAAACCCGAAATGTGGATGCCACTAATCCAGTCCTTTTTACATAGCCTGAGATGGCAGAAATGAGGAAAGTGTATGGGTATCGCATTGATCACGAAGGATTATGAAAATACAGTCGGAAAGCAGAGGATGCCGGTAATTGTGGAGTTTTACGCATCATGGTGTCCAAAGTGCGGAATGATGTATCCTGTTGTGGAAAGGATTGCCAGCCGGTATCAGGGAAAATGGATTTTTTATAAGATTGATATTGATATATCGAAAGAGATTGCAGAGTATATAGGCATTGAGATCGTACCGACGTTTGTGGTGTACAGAGATGGAAAAATCTGTGGATATACAACCGGAGTTCTTCCAGAAGAAACTCTGGAAGAACGAATCCGGGAAATGTTAAGAAAATAATTGGTGGAATCAATTATTCGTATGATGAATATTTTGCGCAGATTGCATTGACTTGCTATGTTAAAATTCGAATACAGCAACACCGTATGGCGGAAGATCGTAACCAAATGAATATGGTCTTCCATCACATTCCTGTTTCTTTGCTTTATATACTGCCGGGCGGGCTTTTCCGCTTCCGCCATACTGCAATTCATCACTGTTCAGTACCAGGCGGTACTGTTTGCCGCGCGGTACACCGACACGGTACTCCGGTCGTTCGATCGGTGTGAAGTTACATACGAATAAAAGGTTCTTTTTTGCGCCCTTTGAATGACGGATGAAGCTGTAAATACTTCGTGAGCTGTCATCTGCATTGACCCATTCAAAGCCTTCCATGCAGGTATCCTGTTCATACATGGCTTTGTTGTGTGTGTAAAGATGCAGCAGGTCACGGTAGAAATTCTGGAGTGCCTGATGCTCCGGCTCTGCAAGGAGATACCAGTCAAGCTCACGCGCCTCGCTCCACTCGCGGAGCTGTCCGAAATCCTGTCCCATGAAGAGAAGTTTCTTTCCAGGATGTCCCATCATGAAAGCATAACCGACCTTCAGGTTGGCGAATTTCTCAAATCCAAGACCAGGCATCTTATTGAGCATAGAGCATTTTAGATGTACCACTTCATCATGTGATAATACAAGAATATAATTCTCGCTGTATGCATAGGTTAAGGCAAATGTCATACCGTAGTGGTCGCCTTTGCGGAAATATGGATCCAGCTTCATGTATTCGGTAAAGTCATGCATCCATCCCATGTTCCACTTCAGGCTGAATCCAAGACCATCATCTTCCGGTTTTCCTGTTACTTTTGGCCATGCAGTGGATTCTTCTGCGATCATCAGTGCGCCAGGGTTACGTCCGGTAGTAACGGAATTCAGATGCTTGAAAAATTCGATTGCTTCCAGATTCTCATTGCTGCCGTATTTGTTGGCGATCCACTGACCGTCTTCTTTACCGTAATCAAGATACAGCATGGAAGCAACAGCATCTACGCGGAGACCATCGATGTGATAATGTTCGATCCAGAACAGTGCGTTGGCGATCAGGAAGTTCTTAACTTCTGATTTACCATAATCGAAGATCTTGGTTCCCCAGTCCGGATGTTCCCCCTTCTTAGGATCTGCATATTCAAAGGTAGCTGTGCCGTCAAAGTCAGCGAGTCCGTGTGCATCGCGTGGAAAATGTGCCGGTACCCAGTCAAGGATTACGCCAATCTTATTCTTATGGAAGTAATTGATCATATATGCGAAATCTTCCGGCGTACCATAACGGGAGGTCGGAGCATAATATCCGGTCACCTGATATCCCCAGGAGCCGTCAAATGGGTATTCTGAAATTCCCATCAGTTCGATATGAGTATACCCCATCTTTTTTATGTAGTCTGTAGCTGCATGCGCAAATTCACGGTAGCTGTAGAACCCATCATCTTCACGTCCCGGATGGCGCATCCAGGAACCGATATGTGCTTCATAAATGGAAATCGGTGAGGAATGGAAATCCCATTCTGCCCGGTGCTTCATCCAGACACTGTCACTCCATTTTAAATGGGAGATATCAGCAATCCTTGAGGCAGTTCCCGGTCTCAACTCTGCACTGTTCGCAAATGGATCAGCTTTGTAAAGCTTATCTCCGGTCTGTGTCTCGATACAGTACTTGTAAAGCTGTCCGAGCTGTGCTTCCGGAACAAATGCGGTATAGATTCCAAGTGGTTCCTGACGCTTCATAACGTTTGCATCTTCACTCCAGCCGTTGAATTCACCGACTACGGCAACTGATCTGGCGTGTGGAGCCCATACTGCGAAATATACGCCGGTTTTTTTTCCATCTTTTACAAAATGTGCACCCATTTTTTTATAGATTTCATAATGGGTTCCCTGTCCGAATAAATATTGATCTAATTCGCCGATTCTATAATCAGCGGGTTTATCTTTTGTTACAGTTTTTACAGACTTTTTAGCTGTAGACTTTTTAGCAGCAGTTTTAGCAGCTGCCGGTTTTTTTACAGTAGATTTTTTTACGGCCGTCTTGCGGGTCGTGTTGGTCTGTTGTGCTGTTGTTTTTTTTACTGCCATCCCATTCACCTTCTATCAAAGATATTTAGGAATATTATACTAGAAATAGCGATAAAAAGAAAGAGTTTTGGACAACTTATACACTTCTTATGTAAGATGTCTAAAACTCTTTGTTTATAGTTATCGGTTTGGTCTGCATATACAAAAGAACGCGCCGGAAGCGCGTTCTTTGTAGAAATCTTATGATTTAAAATCATCTTCTTTCAGGATGATGTGGTCTGAATTATCAGTGTTTCTTCCAAATACCCGTTTCACAAGATGTTTTACATTTGCTTTCTGGGAATGTGAAATTGCTTCATCCATGATCTCTTTTACTTCTGCAACAGTAACCGCATGATCTTCTCTCTGCATCATATCGATCCGGCTGTATAATGCAAGGATTCCCATTTCATCGATACGGTATCCGTTTTCCTTAGCATAGGTCTGACCGAATGTAACCAGTTCATCATTGATGAATACCGGAAGCTCCAGTCTGGAAGTAAATTTACGTTTGAATTCGCGATGGGATGCAAACATTCTTTCCAGCGGTTTCTTCTGGTCTTCCAGAAGGAAGAGAAGTTCACCGGTCTGTTCATCCATCATATCATTCAGTTCACGGATGGTTCTGTCATTCATCTTGGAAGCTTTTTCGATGATCAGTGCGCCACCGTTCAGCTTATCGATGATACTTCCGATGTCCTTTTTGTTCAGAGAATCACCGGTTACGATTGCAACTTTACCCTGTTTGAGTCTGCGCTGTTTCTGGATTGCTTTTACAATATCAACTGCGAGGACTGTTTTTCCGCTTCCCTTGCGGCCAAGGATCAGGATGTTGCCTGTGCGGGAAGTTCCATAACGGTTACGGCAACGTTTGTCGTTATCAAGGATTTCAACAAGCTGTTCGCTAACACCACGGATCGGTACGAAGTAAGAGAACAGCTGCTTCTGCTCTTCAGTAAGTCCAAGCTTCAGTCCGATCTCACTTGTTGCACTCAGATCGTAACGACCCTGTACAACGAATCCGGTATCGAATTTACCCATGCGTTCGGTGATTTCATCTTCTGACGGTTCTTCGATTTCAAGAACTTCGTCAATATCAGGAGTTGGCGCTGATTTTGAAGTTTCTTTCTTTGGCTCAGGAGCCGGTTTCTCGTCAAATTCAAGATCAAGATAATCATCACTGCTATCTAATTCTTCTTCATCTTCAAAGGAATCAAGGTCTGCAAAATCACCATCATCTTCGTCAGAATCATGATCATCGATATCGAGAGCAGATTCTTTTTCAAAATCAAAATCCTCTTTATGATCTTCATCTAATTCATCATCAATCTGGTAGTCATCTTCGTCTTCATCCTCGTATTCTTCCTCATCGTCATACTCGGAATCATCCTCATCTTCGTATTCTTCGTCGTCATCATACTCGGAATCATCTTCATCCTCGTATTCCTCGTCGTC
>UMIT01042789.1_pt1 | contig 60886 bp, 46 predicted proteins | sample 1965911 | NCBI WGS metagenome assembly UMIT01 (sample SAMEA4836131, study PRJEB28245) | human gut metagenome | biome: gut microbiome; material: fecal sample | place: Denmark | collected 2008 | reverse complement strand
GGAAACAATATGCCGGATATCAGTATTCTTGTGGATATTGCAGATTATTATGATATCAGCATTCCTGAGATTATCAGTGGAGAAAGGAAAAGCGAGATGATGAACGAAGAAGAAAGAAAAATTGCTAAAACAATGTCAGATTATGCAACTACAGAGAAAGAGAAGATTTTTAAGGAAATGAAGCTCCAAAGTGTCATGGGAGTTTGTGCATTGGTTCTATACTGGATTCTGCATGAAACAGGTGCATATATGTATAATGATGTGTTAGGAAAGCTTGCCGGCTATTGTGAGACCTTGGTATCTGTGTCAGTCATAATGATGGCAGCATTTACGACAGGATCTTTAAGCAAGGTGCGGAGCAAGAGTAGGAAAGTTTTTGTGTTCGAAAATTTCCCAAAACCTATGCAATTAGTTGTAACTGCAGTTGTTGCTTTTGGTGGAGCTGCTGTGATCAAGCTGGTACTGGTGTATTTTTTCGGCTTATAAGTATTTTCAAATTCGTATTACATACTATGGAAAAAGAACTTTTTGACATTCTTACAGATGCGTGATAATATGCTTATAGAAAAAAGAGTGCTACCGATAGACGGTTAGTCCGTTTTACTATTTAGAATATCTATCAAAGATAACCGCTTAGTTTGCAGACAGGGCGGTTATTTTTGTGGTTTATGATTATCTTTGCCTAATGTATATCTGATACTAAAGCAGGTTAAGCCGAAGCTCACTACTGCTATGAAGTCAACAATACTCATTGGCTTAGTTCTTCTTTCCATTGGATTCCTTTACAGGTTTCTATGTAATCAGAAGGTCACAGGTCTCCGTTTCACTTCGGTCGTTGCAAAACGAGTGCCACTGGCACTCTGCAACCCTCTGGAGAAGGACTAACCGTTTACCGTTATGGTAGCACCCATGTTCTGATTATAACCGTCTGAAACTGTCGGCGCAATATGAAGTTGACAGATGAGAGTAGGGCAACTGTAGAAAAGAATCTTTTCGACCAGGGATTCCGGTGCCAAAACGGTGCCAAGAAATCAGGCAAATAAAAATAGATGGTGCAAATCAGCCGTTTTTCACTGTATTTTGGATAGAAAACCATAAAAAATATGAGGTAAAACGGGATTAAAGTATCGCGAGGGTGGACGTACTGTAGGATCAGGACGTGTTGCTACAGTTATCGAGTAATCCTTAATTAGTATAACATCCTAATTTAATATATATTGAGTACCGCAAGGTACATTGTGTCCAAACGTAAGATACCCCGGAACCGTAAGGTTTCCGGGGTATTTTTACGAAAAATATTCATAAAATTTCTGTTTTATGGATTCAAGAAATACCAGAATTCATGCCCCTGGCATACGATATATCTTTCCAGCCATTCATTAAAAGGGATATTAAAACGATCAGTATCTGGAGCTGGATAGCATAGGTAATCGTCTCTGCCTTCTGATACAGCCTGAAGATCCATGGTTATATCGCCGATGTCCTGTAAGCAAAGAACAGGAAGATGATATGTAAACTCCGGATCAGATAAAATAGGCGTACTATTCCAAGATTCCTTTTCTTTGAGCGCTCTTTTTAAAGAATAAATGGTACAGCTGACTAAAGAACTGCCTTCCTCTCCGCAAAAAAGTTCCATGCCATTTGAGCAGGATAAAAAAGCTTTGTATGAGGCAGGAAGTTTCATATTGGGAAAATATTTTTCAAACAGCTGAAATTCTTCAGGTGTTACAGGAGGGTTAAATTTATGAGTTACTTTTATAGGTTCATCGCCTAAATGCCACTGATAGACCCATCCATTATTTTCCATTTCATATTTTAGATTGTTGAAAATTCTGTAGATTGCACGGATGTCTTCCATTACATATATGCTCCTTGATCGATGTGATATTGTAAAGATTCATATGTCTGCTTTATTTGATAACGGAGAGTAATTATAGCATGCTTAAAAGTTTTTTCAATGCTTTTTTGTGCAGAATTTACCAAAATCCTCTCGACTTTATACCACGTTAATGCTATACTTATACAGTTGTTTAACGTTTTAAAGCAAAAAATAAAAGTGAAAATACAGGAAAGAAGATAGAAAATGAAGATCGTTGTATGTATGAAGCAGGTACCGGCAACTTCCAAGGTTGATATCGATCCGGAAACCGGTGCCATGAAACGAATGTCCGGTGAGACAAGGACTAATCCATATGATCTGTTTGCATTGGAAACAGCCCTTGCGATCCGGGAAAAAACAGGCGGAACTGTAACCGTTCTTACTATGGGACCGCCTCAGGCGGAAGAGATGATCCGGGATGCTTATACCATGGGTGCTGATGAGGGCGTGATCCTTTCAGACCGAAAATTTGCGGGAGCGGATGTTCTGGCAACCTCTTATGCGTTAGCACAGGGAATCCAGGTGATCGGCGGTGCAGATCTGATCATCTGCGGAAGACAGACCACAGATGGTGACACGGCACAGGTTGGACCGGCCATTGCAGAGCATCTGACCATCCCACATGCTGCATGGGTAGCTGAGATCATGGACGTCAATGAAAAAAGCATTCAGGTCCGTCAGGATCTTGTCAGTGTTTCCCAGGTTTCCGAGATTCCGTATCCATGTCTTTTAACCATTGACAAGGATACCTGCGTGCCACGTCTGCCATCCTATTTATTAAAGAAGGCAACTTCAGACCGTCCGGTACGGATCTTAAGCTTTGAAGATATGCCGGATCAGGATCTGAGCCGTTACGGACTGATCGGTTCCCCCACCTCTGTGGAAAAAATGTTTGCGCCGGAGGAAAGTGAAAAACAGGTTTATCTGGAAGGAACTGCAAAGGAAAAGGCAGACAAGCTTGTTGCTCTCCTGACCGGAAAGAAGATCATATAGGGGGAAGCGGAACATGGAATTTTTAAAATTTGATATAAACAAATGCGTACTCTGCGGAGTATGCGTGGAGAAATGTCCTTTTGGGGCCCTCACCATAGAGGGAAATGGAATTGTTGTAGGCGATGCCTGTCGTATGTGTGGGCTTTGCGTTCGTAACTGCCCGGAGAAAGCCATCCGGTTTGAGCAGAAGGCAAAATCCTTTGACAAGGATAAATGGAAAAACTTTCTTATCTATGTGGAGCAGGAGAGAGGAGAGATCCATCCGGTTACCTTTGAGCTGATCGGGGAAGCGAGAAAGATGGCGGTCAAAGTCGGTTATCAGGTTAACTGTGTGATCGTCGGAGGAAAAGGAACAAAGGAAAATGCGGAAAAGCTTCTGCCGTATGGCGTAGACAATGTGTACGTATATGAGCATGAAGGCTTCGAAGGCTTCCGCGCAGACTGTTATACAGACGCAGTTGCAGACTGTATCGCAGCAAACAAACCAAGCTCTGTGCTGATCGGAGCTACTGCGCTGGGGCGTTCCCTTGCACCGAGGCTTTCCACCAGATTCCATACGGGACTGACTGCAGACTGCACAACTCTGGATATCCGTTCCAACACCGATATGATCCAGATCAGACCGGCTTTCGGCGGAAATATCATGGCTCAGATCGGCATCACCAAATCACGGCCACAGTTTGCCACGGTCCGTTATAAGGTTATGGACAAGGCAGAAAAAATAAAAAACCCGCATGGTCAGGTGGTCGTATGTCCGGTAAATGAAAAAATGGCAGATTCCAGGATCAAGATTCTGTCATCCAGGGTCATTGATAAGGTAAAGAGCCTTGAGGAAGAGGATGTTCTGGTAGTAGCAGGCCGTGGTGTCCGGAATGAAAAGGATGTGGAAATGTGCCGGGAACTGGCAGATGCCCTTGGCGGACAGCTTGCCTTCACCCGCCCTATGGTAGAAAACGGATTCGGAGATGTTGCACATCAGATCGGACTTTCCGGAAGAACTGTCCGTCCGAAGCTGATCATCACTTGCGGCGTATCCGGTGCTATCCAGTTTACCTCCTGCATGACAGGATCTGACTGTATCGTAGCGATCAACAATGATTCGGAGGCACAGATCTTTAATGTTGCAGATTACTGCATCGTGGATGATCTGTATCAGGTTGTACCGGAGCTGACAGAGCTGATAAAGAATCGGAAGGAGGATTAAGTCATGGCATATCCCTATAAAAAAATGACTTCAGAAGATTTTGACTACATCCGTTCTGTGACTGCTTCAGATCGTGTATGGGTCGGCGATGAGATCGCAAAAGAATATTATCGTGATGAGATGCCGGAGTACGGAGTTTTTCCTCCGGAGCTTTATGTGGAGGTTTTAAATAAAGAAGAGATCTCAGCCATCATGGCTTACGCATATAAAGAAAATATCCCGGTGGTATGCCGTGGCGCAGGAACCGGACTTGCAGGCGGAGCAACCTGTAAATATGGTGGAATTATGCTTTCTGTGATGCGCATGAACAAGATCTTTCCGATCGACAGAAAGAACCAGACCATCACAGCGGAGCCGGGAGCACTTCTCATCGATATCCAGGCAGCCGCTGCAGCAGGAGGACTTTTTTATCCGCCGGATCCGGGCGAAAAAACAGCTTCCATCGGCGGCAATGTTATCACAAATGCCGGTGGTATGAAGGCGGTACGATATGGACTGACCAGGGATTTCGTCCGCTGTATCGAGGCAGTTATGCCGGATGGTTCCATCATGAATTTTTCATCCAACGTTGTGAAGAACACAACGGGATATGATGTAAAAGATCTGGTGATCGGCTCAGAGGGAACCTTATGTATCCTGACTCAGGTAACGCTGAAGCTTCTTCCCGCACCGACCTGCACCTGTACTCTTGTAATGCCGTTCAGGAGTCTTGAGGAATGTGCAGACATGGTCCCGAAGGTTCTGGAGCTGCCGTTTGTGCCAACAGCCATCGAGTTTCTGGAAAGAGAACTGATCGATATCGTAGAACGTAATCTGAACAAAATGTTCCCAGTAAAACAAGGAGAAGCAGTGCTGATCGTTATGTATGATGCTTCCAGTAAGCAGGAACTTGACAGCGCAGTAGAGGCAGCAGCGGAAGCAGCCCTGGCAAACGGAGCCCTGGACTGCTGTATCGCAGGCACACCGGAGCGTGCCGGAGCCGTATGGAGTGTCCGGGGCGGGATCCTGGAAGGAATGAAAGCAGATTCTATCGCACAGGAGGAGTGTGACGTAGTTGTTCCGCGTGCAAGGATCGCAGAGTATGTAAAAGCAGCCAAAAAGATCGCAAGTGCACATGGCATCCGTGTAGAGCCCTGCGGACATTGCGGAGACGGAAATATCCATACAGAGATGCTCCGTGGACCGGAAATGAGTGACCAGGAGTGGAAGGAAGCCACTCACGCAAGTCTGGTAGAGCTTTATGCACTGTCCAAGGAACTGGGCGGACAGCTTTCCGGTGAGCATGGCATCGGAAACGGACGTCTGGAATTTCTGGAAGAATTTGCGGGACCGAGAATGATCGCTCTTTATAAAGCCATCAAGCTGGCTTTCGATGATAAACTGATCCTGAATCCGGGAAAAGTCATCGAATATAATAAATAAAAAATGGGGGAAAGAGAGATGAGTCAGAATAAATCATTACAAAGTAAAATGCCTCTGGCTATGGGACTTGCGTTCGTCGCATTTACCACACAGTTCGGAGGCGGATTCGCATCAGGAGCGCAGATCTATCAGTACTTTATCAACTACGGTATCTGGTGTCTGATCCTGCCGGCAGTGACACAGGGATTGTATGCACTGTTTTTCTGGTATGGAATGCGCTACGCATACAAACACAAAACCTACGATTACAGAAGCTTTTCCGACAGTCTTTACGGAAAAACAAAACCGGTTATGTCCAATCTCTATGAGATCTGTTACCTGATCATGATCGGAACTGCATCTGCAGCAGCCTTTGCAACCGGCGGTTCCACACTGCAGACACTGTTCGGGATCCCATACTGGCTCTGTACACTGATCATTGCAGCATTTATCTTTGTGATCGCACTTTTCGGAACCAATGTTGTAAGAAAATGTGCTTCTACATTAAGTGTGCTGATCATCATCGGTCTTGTACTGGTACTTGTTCCGAATATCATTGCACAGTGGGGAGATATCACAGCTTCCATCCATACTATGTCCTCCGGAGAAATGACTGTACTTTCCTCCGAGAGCGGAGCCTTTGGACCGGCCCTCTATTCAGCAGTCCTTTATTTCTTCTTCCAGCTGGCATCTGTTTCTGTTATGTACCAGCACATGGAGGATGTAACGGACGAAAAACAGATCAACAAAGCAGCGATCTGGATGTTTGTATGCAATTTCTGTGCAATGGAGCTTTCCATCCTCGGACTTCTTGCCATTGCATATGTAAGTAAACTGGCATCTGCATCGGTACCGATGCTGGTACTTGTCCAGAACGGTGTAGGCGCCGGAATTCTGACACCGATCATTTCTTTGCTGATCATCCTTGGAGCTATTTCCACAGCAGTAAATATGATCTCCGGTATCGTAACACGTTGCGTAAACGCAGTAGAACGCCGTATGGACAGCCCGGAGAAAAAATCTCAGGGACATCTTGGAAGAAATGCTATTTTCACAGCAATCTTCACATTTCTGGCATTTGCCATCGCACAGTTTGGTCTGATGACAGTTGTCAAAAAAGGTTACGCATACCTTGGATATGCGGCATTTATCACATTGTTTGTACCGTTTGTAGTACATGCCATTGCTACAAAAGGAAAAGAGATCTGAAGAATAAAAAGCTGAACAGAAAATCCCCCGTTGATCCGTATGGCAGGATCATCAGGGGATTTTGTCAAAGTTCACAAAAATATTATAAATATTTTATTAAATATTCCAGATAGACAACATATATTTTTTCTGATACTATTACATACAGTTGTTAAATAGTTACGAATCAGAAGGATTGTTACTGAAATATTTATTTATCGTCAGGCAAGACCTTATAGTAGTATAGGAATGGGGTTTCTATATACTGTAATGGTCTTTTTTTTGTTTGTCTGGCAGCGGGGGAACAGGAATATGGTTATCCATAAGATTTTGAATAATAATCTGATACTGTCCAGGGATGGACAGGGACATGAAGTTATTGTAAAGGGCTGCGGAATTGCCTTTCAGAAAAAGAAAGGACAGCAAGTGGAGGAGTCCAGGATCGAGAAGATCTTTACTGCGGAAAATGCCCAGATCAGCAAGGAGATACAGGGTTATCTGACTGCTATTCCGGAAAAATATTTGGATTTTGTGGAAGCTTTTGTAAATGAAGTGAAGGAAAAAGAGGGGATGAAATTAAATGACAGTATTTATTTTTCCCTTAGCGACCATATCATGGGTGCGATCTCTAGACTTGAAAACGGGATCCGCCTTCAGAATATGCTGCTTCTGGATATCAAGCAGCTTTATCATAAGGAATATGAGATCGGCTTGGAATTACTGAAAAAGGTAAATGAGACGTTCGAGGTAGATCTTTCTGCAGATGAAGCAGGATTTTTTGCATTGCATTTTGTGAATGCGGAAGATGGCGGCAAGACAGACAGCTATCAGATTTCCATTATCGTACATCAGATCCTGGACATCGTGGAGAAGTATTATGACAATATGGAATTTCAGGAGGATAATCTGTATTATCAGCGGTTTCTCACGCATCTGAAATATTTTGCCCAGAGATTCCTTCATAAAGAGCTTCACTATGATGAGAATCAGGAGCTTTTCAAGATCATTAAGGAGCAGTATAGAGAAGCTTACGGCTGTGTGAAAATGATCTATCTTATGATGGAAGAGGAATATAAATACGCTATGACTGAGGATGAAATGCTGTATCTGACGATTCATATCCAGAAGATCACAGAAGACCATAAACGTTTGAAAAATCTGTAAAAAGAGATTGTTTTATAAATTAGGTGTTAATGGATTGTTACTGAAATACGTGCAATGTACGTATCTTTTCAGGCAAGACCTTTAATATAAATTTCAATATTTATTATTAAAGGAGGTCCCCAAATGAAAAAGGACTATGCAAAAACTGCAGACACACTGATTGCAGCACTGGGCGGAAAAGAGAATATCACCCGTCTGTTCCACTGCATGACAAGGCTTCGTTTCTATGTGAAAGACAGATCGAAGATCAACGAGAAAGAGATCTTAAAGCTTTCTGAGATCTCCGGCGTTAACTGGCATGAAGATCAGTTCCAGGTTATCGCAGGAAATGAAGTGAACGCTGTTTACAAGGCATTGGAGGACAAAGGTGTTCCTACCGATGATGCACCGGCAGCGAACTCTGACAGCTCAAAGAGTGTTGTTTCAAAAGTTATCGATGCCATCACCGGATGTATGACCCCGATGATCCCTGCCCTGACTGCAGCCGGTATGATCAAAGTTGTACTTACTCTGCTGACAACTTTTCATCTGGTATCAGAAACAAGCAGTACCTACCAGGTGATCAGTTTTATCGGAGATGTTACTTTCTACTTCATGCCGTTCCTGATCGCAGCAAATGCTGCCAAGGTTTTCCGCGTGAACCAGTCACTGGCGCTGTTTATTGCCGGTGTTTACTTAAGCCCTACCTTTGTAACTATGGTAGCCGGTGATGCGGCCATCACACTGTTTGGTCTGCCGATCACAAAAGCAACTTATTCTTATTCCGTTATTCCGGTTATCCTGATGGTATGGATCACACATTATATTGAGATTCTGGTTGATAAGATCACACCGAAAATGGTAAAACTGATTCTGAACCCGACACTGGTAATTCTGATCAGTGCACCGATCGCCCTGATCGTAGTTGGACCGCTCGGAACAATTATTGGTAACGGACTTGCGGTAGCCATCAACTTCCTGTCCGTAAAACTTGGTTTCATTATTGTAGGTATCCTTGCAGCAACCTTCCCGTTCATCGTTATGACCGGTATGCACCATGCGCTGACACCAATCGGACTGAATGCCATTGCAACCGGTGGTACCGATACACTGATCTTTGTATCTCAGGTATGCTCTAACCTTGCACAGTCCGGAGCTTCTCTTGCAGTAGCTGTAAGATCCAAGGACAGCAACATGAAACAGCTGGCAAGTGCAGCCGGTGTCTCCGCTCTTATGGGTATCACAGAGCCTGCTCTGTATGGTGTTACACTGAAACTGAAAAGACCGGTTGTAGCAGCTTCCATAGCAGCCGGAATCGGTGGTATCGTAGGAGGACTTCTTCAGGTTTCTCTTTACATTGCACAGAATTGTATCATGGCGATCCCGGCGTTTATCGGTGAGAAGGGATTAAGCAATCTGCTTTATGGAATCATTATGATCGTGGTATCTTTTGTAGCTGCTTTTGTTCTTACGCTTATCTTCGGATTTGAGGATGTAAAGGCTGAGACAGAGGATGAAGTACAGAACACAGATACAGAAAAACAGCCGGCACAGCAGAACGCTCCGCTTGTAGAGAAGATCGAGCTTTGTGCACCGGTAGCAGGAACTGTAAAAGCACTTTCCGATGTTCCGGATAAAACTTTTGCTGATAAGGTTTTAGGTGACGGAGCAGCAATCGTTCCATCAGAAGGAAAGGTTTATGCACCGGCAGATGGTACGGTGGCAAATATCATGGACAGCAAACATGGAATCATGTTTGTGACAGAAAGTGGAGCAGAAATTCTGATCCACATCGGACTTGATACTGTAAATTTAAATGGTAAATATTTTAAATCCCATGTTTCTGATGGAGATAAGGTAAAAAAAGGAAAGCTTCTTGTGGAATTCGATATGGATGCCATTAAGAAAGAAGGATATGATCTGATCACACCGGTTGTTGTGACCAATATTTCTGATTATATCAAAGCAGTATGCATGGAAAAAGAAGATGCAGCTGTAAATGCAGGAGATAAATTCCTGACTATTGTATAAGAATAACAACGAAACATCAGGCGGAGATAACAGATCCGCCTGATGTTTGTAAAAAGGAGAAAACTAAAATATGAAAAATTATAACCGTATGCCGGAAAACTTTCTCTGGGGCGGAGCAACCGCTGCAAACCAGTATGAAGGCGGTTGGGATGAGGATGGCAGAGGCCCGTCCATTGCAGATATCCTGACAGGAGGAAGTGTGGATAAGGAACGTCGTCTTACACCGCCGGCACCGTTACCGGAAGAATTTTATCCCAATCACCAGGCGACTGATTTTTATCATCACTGGAAAGAGGATATTGCTCTTTTTGCAGAGATGGGATTTAAGGTATATCGTTTTTCTATTTCTTGGTCCAGAGTGTTCCCAAATGGGGATGAGAAAACTCCAAATGAGGAAGGCCTTAAGTTCTACGACAATGTGATCGACGAACTGAGAAAATATAACATTGAGCCGCTGATAACGATCTCTCATTATGAGAATCCCCTTCATCTTTCTCTGGAGTATGGCGGATGGAAAAATCGTAAGATGATCGATTTCTATCTTCGATTTGCAAAGGTTTTATTTGAGAGATATAAAGGTAAGGTAAAATACTGGCTGACTTTTAATGAGATCAATATGCTGACGCAGGACTTTGGTGCGGTATTCTGTGCAGGAATGCTGGACCCGAAGGATGTATGTGAGCAGAGCCGTTATCAGGCAATGCATCACCAGCTGGTAGCAAGTGCACTTGCAGTTTCCATGGCTCATGAGATCGATCCGGAGTTTATGCTTGGCTGTATGCTTGCTTATCACAATGGTTATCCATATACTTGCCATCCGGATGATATCTTATATGCACAGCAGTTTGGGCAGATCCACAATTCCATTGCCGGTGATGTTCATGTAAGAGGATATTATCCGGGATTTGCAGCGAGATACTTTGAGGAGCACGGAATCCAGCTGGAGGTTCTTCAGGAGGATAAAGAGATCCTCAAGAAGGGTACGGTGGACTTTTTCACTATCAGCTATTATTCCAGTAGCTGTGTCAGCGTGACAAAGGACGGAGAGAAAACGGCCGGAAATGGAAGTGACAATCTGAAAAATCCATATCTGAAAGCTTCCGACTGGGGCTGGCAGATCGATGCAACTGGTCTTCGCTATGTTCTGAACCAGATCTATGACCGCTATCAGATTCCGATCATGATCGTGGAAAATGGTCTTGGGGCGGTGGATCAGCTGACAGAGGATGGAAAGATTCACGATGATTACCGTATTGAATATATGCGCCGCCATATAGAGCAGATGAAGGAAGCAATCCATGACGGAGTAGATCTGATCGGCTACACCTGCTGGGGCTGTACAGATCTTGTCAGTGCCTCCACTGGAGAATTCAAGAAGCGTTATGGGCTTATCTATGTAAATAAAAATGATGACGGGACCGGAGACTTTTCCAGAATCCGCAAAGATTCTTTTTACTGGTACAAAAAAGTGATTGAATCCTGCGGGGAAGAGCTTTAACTGAATCAACTGCGAAGCAGTTATCTGGTGTAGAATTATGTAGCGAATGCGGTTGCTTTTATCCGGTTGACGACAAAATCCTGGAGTATGACAATGTACTCCGGGATTTTTTTGGGAAGGTTGACTTTTACACGGTAAAGTGTAATACTTATTGTAAGTGACGAATGTGAGGAGTGTTTTTTATGCCGGATGAAAAAGTACTGCAGGTGGCAATACTTATATGGGGATGTGCATTTTGCGCCATAGCAGCATTATGTATATTTCTGAGCAGTAATTATAACAGGGAAAAGCGGCGGTATCTTGTCCTGATGGAGAGTTTTGCTTCCCTGTTATTGCTGATGGATGCCCTGGGGCATATTTTCAGCGGATATCCCGGAGTTCCAGGCAGTGTGATGGTCCGTATTTCGAGTTTTCTCGTATTTCTTTTAAGTGACGTAGTCCTGGTGTGTTTTCATATTTATGTGTGTGTTTATCTGTTTTCGAAAAAAGAGCGGAGAACATTAAAAAGAGTAAAAGCCGGATATGTTATTGCTGCCGTGGAGGCTGCTTTTGTGGTGCTCTCACAGTTTACTCACTGGTATTATTACATAGATGGGGATAATTATTACCATCGGGCACCGTTATATATTATGTCAATCCTTCTTCCGGCAGCAGGTATGTTCATTGACCTTACACTTCTGCTCCAATACAGAAAGAAAGTCAGCCGGAAGCTCCTGTTCTCTATGCTGTCATGCATTGTACTTCTGGCAGTGGCGGCAGCTGTGCAGGCATTCTGGTATGGAATGTCGCTGATTGAGTTTTCTGTTGGTATTTCCATGATCATTATGTTTATCGTGACGATGACGGAGCTGAATCAGGAAATGTATCAGCTGATAAGCAGAGAGGGCAAGATAAAGGAAAGACTTGAGATCGCAACGATACTGAATAAATGTATTGCGGAGCTGATATCAGGAGAAGATGAAGATGCGGCGATTTCCAATTTGCTGCGTATTATCAGCGGGTATTTTGACGGAGATCGCAGTTATATTGTTCAGATCGATGAAAAGAGGAATGTCTGTACAAATACCTATGAGTATGCCATGAACGGAGTGACTGCTGAGAAGGATAATCTTCAGGAGGTTCCCATGGAAATGCTGGATATCTGGATGGACAGCTTTCGGAAAAATGGCCTGTATTATATTCCGGATATTGAGGAGGAGCAGGGGCAGCCGTATTATGAGACTCTGAAGATGCAGGACATTACCAGGCTGCTGGCCGTTCCTTTAAACAGTGACGGAAAGATCATAGGATTTCTCGGGGTAGATAATCCGAGGCTGCATTATGAGGATCATACGCTGCTGTCGTCCATACAGTACTTTTTAACGGACAGCCTGAAAGCCAAGGAGCGAAAGGCGCGTCTGCAGTACATGAGCTATCGTGATATGCTGACGACCTTGTATAACAGGAACAGGTATATTCAGGTTCTGGAAGGCATGCAGGCGAAAACAGTGATAAAAACAGGAGTAGCATATATTGATATCAATGGTCTGAAACGGGTGAATGATCTTTACGGACATGAGGCCGGAGACAGGCTGATCATAAATACAGCGCGTTCCATGCTTGCGATTCTGCCGGAAAATGCTTACCGGGTAGGTGGAGATGAATTTGTACTCATCTGTTTTGACATAGATGAGAAGATTTTCCGGAGTAAGGTCCGGGATATCTGTGACAGCATTGCTGCCAAAAGGATCAGTGTTTCTGTTGGCGTTGTCTGGGAGGAAAGCTCTTCGGAGCTTGAGACAATGCTGAGAAGAGCGGATGATCTTATGTATGCGGAAAAAAAGAAATATTATGAAGAGCATGGAACGATGTGAAGGTATGCAGCAGAGTGTAAGGGGAGGTCAGAAGAAAATTCTGATATTGCTGTGCCCGGTATTTTTATACCGGGCACTTCGTTTGTGCTAAAAGAAACGCCGGAATAAAATACCGGACGAAATTTTGAAAGATTTTCTGTAACGTTTTTGAGATCAGTGCGTCTTATAAGTGAGAAGGGAGGAAAAGAAAGAACCGATGAATATTGAGGAACTTTACCGGACATATTTTGACATTGTATATCGGTATATCCGTTCTGTCTCACAGGATGGATCACTGGCTGAGGAAGTGACCCAGGAGACATTTTTTAAGGCACTGAAAAAAGCAGATCAGTTCCGTGGTGACTGTGATGTGCGGGTGTGGCTTTGCCAGATTGCAAAGAATACGTTGTACGATCATCTGAAAAAGCAGAAAAAGCAGCTTCCCGGAGAGGAGCAGCCGGAAACAGCAGAAAGCCATGGCGGAGAAATTTTTGAGGAAAAGCTGGCACAGCGGAGTCAGGCTATGGAGATCCACAAAGTGTTGCATGGCCTTTCGGAACCGTATAAAGAAGTTTTTTCCCTGCGGACATTCGGAGAGCTTAAGTTTAGTGAGATCGGAATGCTTTTTGGAAAAAGTGAAAACTGGGCGCGGGTGACTTATTACCGTGCAAGAGTAAAGATCAGAGAGGAGCTGGAATATGAAGATCACATGTGATGTAATACAGGATCTGATGCCATCTTATATAGATGGGATCTTAAGCGAAGACAGTCGGGCACTGGTGGAAGAACATATGGGAACCTGTCAGGAATGTAGAAAAATGTTGGAGATCATGAAAGAGGAGCAGGGAAAAGAGCAGAACCAAATGAGATCATCTGCAGCCACACTGAAAAAAATCCGGAAAAAGCTGATAGTACGCAGAGTTCTGACAGCAACCGTGGCAGTTATCCTGACACTCATCGTTGCGGCAGCAGGTTATAACCACTGGTATTTCAATGAAAAATACATGACTCTGGAAGACAGCGGAATGTACGTAAAAGACAACTGCCTGTATTCTTCCAATAATCTCATCAACCGAATGAAAGTACAATACACAGAAGATGGAAAAACAGAGTTTGTCTACGCCATTGACGCACCCTATGCAGGAACTCTGGAACTGAAAGGCGATGACATGCTGCTTCAGGATTTTTCCAAAAAGACAAAGGAGCTGTCACCGGAAGACGACAGCACTCCGGAGACGGTAAAAGAAGTTTATTATATGAGCGAGGAAGCCCAAAAGAAGAGCCTGGAATTAACAGAGCTGGAAGCAAAAGGGGATCTGGATGCAGCGGAGAAAATTGTGGATGAGATGAAGCAGGAATCGAAGCTGATCTGGGCGGAATAACAGGATAGAAAAACATCAACATCTATGTTAAAATAAACCTCAGACAGCACTGGGAAAAAGTTCCATAAAAATTCCATATTCCATGCTGTAAGTAAAAAACAGACAGTAGTGATTTCCATATTTACTGCCGAAGAACAGGGGGACACAACATGTTATTTGTATGCTATCCAAAATGCAGTACCTGCAAAAAAGCTCAGAAATGGCTGGACGAGAGTGGCGCAGAATATACGCTGCGTGATATTAAAACGGACAATCCAACAGCGGAGGAACTGAAAACCTGGTGGGAAAAAAGCGGCCTTCCGCTGAAGCGTTTTTTTAATACCAGCGGAAATATTTATAAAGAGATGAAACTGAAAGATAAACTTCCGGAGATGAGCGAAGAGGAACAGCTTGCACTTCTTGCAACAGACGGAATGCTTGTGAAACGTCCGATTCTTGTAGCAGAGGATAAAATTCTGGTCGGTGCCAAAGAAAAAGAGTGGGAAGAGTATCTGATGCCATGAAAAAGAAACTGAATTATATAGATATCATCAAAGAAACGGTGATCCTGACCGTGGCAGTGGCGATCATCGCAGCGGCGGTATATTTTTTCCTGGTACCAAGCCATACATCAGTCAGCAGTATTTCCGGTCTTGGAATCGTGCTTTCCAACTTTGTGCCGCTGCAGCTGTCGGCGATTACCATGATTCTGAATGTGGTGTTGTTGATTATTGGATTTTTTACCTGTGGAAGAGAGTTTGGAGTTAAGACGGTTTATACCAGTGTAATGCTGCCGTTGTTTCTGGGATTGTTTGAGATTATTTTTCCAAATTTCGGTTCCATGACAGATAGCCAGGAACTGGATGTTCTGTGTTATGTTCTGGTAGTGAGTGTGGGACTTAGCATTCTTTTTAACAGGAATGCATCCTCAGGCGGACTGGATATCGTAGCGAAGATCATGAATAAGTATCTCCACATGGAACTTGGAAAAGCCATGTCTCTTTCCGGTATGTGCGTGGCACTTTCCGCGGCACTTGTCTACGATAAAAAGACAGTAGTTTTGAGTATTCTGGGAACGTATTTTAACGGAATCGTTCTGGATCATTTTATTTTTGACCATAATATCAAACGGCGTGTCTGCATTATCACGAAGAAGGAAGAGGAGCTGAGGCAGTTTATCATCCACGACCTGCACAGCGGAGCCACGATCTATGAAGCCATCGGAGCTTATAATATGGAAAAACGCCATGAGATCATCACCATCGTAGATAAAGGTGAATATCAGAAGCTGATGAAATTCATAAACCAGGAAGACCCGAAAGCGTTTATCACGGTTTATAATGTGTCGAATATGCGGTATCAGCCGAAGAAATAAAATATTTTGCTGAAATAAAAAAACTCCCGGGACAAAACGCCCGGGAATTTTTTTGCCATATTTTACAGGAAAATATATTTCAGGATAAACAGCACTGCAAGTACATACATCAGAGCGCTGATCTTCTTTTCTTTTGCCTTACCTGTGATCAGGTTGATTGCTACGTATGTGATAACTCCCATGGAGATACCTTCGGAAATGCTGTAGAAGAACGGCATTGCGATGATACATACATAACATGGGATCGCTTCGGACATGTCGCTGAAGTCAATGCTGATGACGTTGCTGAGCATGTACAGACCAACGATGATCAGTGCCGGAGCTGTGGCAAAGGACGGGATTGCCAGGAAGATCGGGGACAGGAACAGGGACAGACCGAATAAAATAGCGGTTGTCACTGCGGTAAGTCCGGTTCTTCCGCCTTCAGATACACCGGAAGCACTTTCTACGAAAGTTGTAGTTGTGGATGTACCAAGAACAGCACCGGCAGTTGTGGCAACTGCATCTGCAAGAAGAGCGCCCTTGATATTCGGGAGCTTGCCTTCTTCGTCCAGCATGCCGGCTTTGGAAGATACACCAACAAGAGTTCCAAGAGTATCAAAAAGATCTACAAATAAAAACGCAAACAGGATAACAAGGAAATCCAGTGAGAAAACTCCGTCAAACTGCAGTTTTGCAAAGATCGGAGAAAGACTCGGGATGGAAAGTCCGTTGCTGAAATCCGGAAGCAGGTTGTAGAAACCAATCTCCGGATTCGGAACATAAAGTCCGGCGAACTGACAGATAATTCCAAGTCCCCATGTGATCAGGATACCCCAGAGGATATTTCCCTTTACATTCTTAACAACAAGGATTCCTGTTACGATGATACCGATCAGAGCCAGGATAACTGTGATTCCAACGTTGTTGAAGGAAGCCTCCACGCCCTTGGCTGCGTTATATCCGTCAACGGAAAAAAGCTGCAGCAGTGTGGAACCGCCGATTACGATGTTGGCGTTCTGTAATCCGACAAATGCGATGAAAAGACCGATACCAACGCTGACTGCGGATTTCAGATTCAGAGGGATCGCATTGAAGATCGCTTCACGTACATTGGTAAGTGAGAGAATGATAAATACGATACCTTCTGCAAAAACTGCAGTCAGTGCATACTGCCAGCTGTATCCCATGCCGATAACAACAGTGTAGGCAAAGTATGCGTTCAGTCCCATTCCTGGTGCCAGTGCGAACGGGTAGTTGGCGAAGATCGCCATCAGCAGCGTTCCAAGGAAGGCTGCCAGTGCGGTAGCTGTGAATACAGCTCCGGAATCCATGCCGGTCGCAGACAGGATGTTCGGGTTAACTGCCAGGATATACGCCATTGTCATGAAGGTGGTGATACCTGCCAGAACCTCTGTTTTGGCGTCCGTTTTGTTTGCGGACAGCTTGAAAAGTTTTTCTAACATATTCCTTTCCCTTTCTTAAAATATGTTTTAGACAACATGTCCATTTTATCATATATAAATTTTGTGTGCAATTGTTAGTGCTCACAGATAGCGCTCTGTGAGGGGATTTTTGGCAAAATACTTTTACAAACTGATGATTTGTGTGTAAAATACAGGAAAGAGAATGATGGATTTATCCTGCGATGAAAGGAGTGTGTCGAATGTCTGCAAAAAAGCTGAGGACCATTACCAGTGTGATCTGTTTCCTGATGATCTTTGCATATGTCATATATCTGCAGGCTGTCTGGAGCAGCCTTCCGGAGAGAGTACCGATCCATTTTGACCTCCATGGGGTACCGAACCGGTATGGAAAGAGGGGCTTTTTATTTTTTGAACCGATCCTGGCACTTCTGATCCTGGGACTTATGATGTTCTGTGAAAACATTCCACAGGACTGGTGCAATTTTCCGGTGGAAGTAACAGAGGAAAATAAAGAACAGCTGTACGAGATCGGAATAAAAATGATGTCCATGTTGAAGCTTACAGGGGTTGCGGTCTGTCTGTATGCCGGAATAAGCGGGAATTTAAGCCCGGCCCCCATGTGGCCGGTATGGATCCTCATCGGCGGATGCTTTGGAATCGTGATCTGGGGAATCCGGGCAATGAAAAAAGCCGGTAAGGATCAGTGAGTGGATGATCAAAAAGGAATGATAAAAAATAAGAGAGGAATGACAGGCATATATGGCAGATACAAGAACAGATGAGCTTTACAGAGCGCTTCAGGATAAAGGCTATCCCGATGAGTTATGCCGGGAGATCGCCTATAAACATATGAATACTGATTACACAGCCACCCGGATGCTGGGATATTTATACCGGGTGACAAGTCCAAGAGTGGATGATGTGATCGATGAAATGCTGGCGATCTTAAGCGACCGGGAGGCAATCATCCAGAAGAAAGAGCTGGAACATGCCCAGGCTACGATCAACAGTGTGTACAGGGATGGGCTGTAAGACAGAGTTGAAGGGATTTTTACTGGCTGTTATTGTTGATAAATATGGATAAATATGATAAAGTTACTGTAACAGTCAGGACACAGTCAGGCAGATGTTTTCCGGATCATAACAGGGAGATAATTGTCATATTTTTCGCTGTATCTGACAGAAGTACGGAAAAGAAATGGGAGGAACAACGTATGCGAAATTTAAAAAAAGCATTATGCGGTATTATGACAGGAATGATGATCATTACCGCAGCACCGGCAGCAATCCCGGGAACAGGATTTGTAACAGAGGTACAGGCGGCAACCATCGGAACACCGAAGATGGTATCCGTTAAAGCTGTAGGAAAGAGCACCGTAGCTGTGAAATGGAGTGCTGTAAAAGGCGCGGCAGGTTACCGTGTTATGAGAAAGACAAACAGCGGTAGATGGGTAAACCTGAAAGATATTGCAGGAGCCAGCAAGGTTTCCTATTCCGATACGAAGGTCAGCGTAGGAAATAAATATACTTACACAGTAAGAGCTTACACAAAGAACAAGAAGACCATGAGCAGCTACAACAAAACAGGTCTTTCCGCTGTTGCCGGAATCAGCACACTGAAGCTGAGCAAGAGCACATTATCTGTTTTTGCAGGTTCTTCTTACACACTGAAGGTTACAGGAGCTAAGATTTCTCCTAAGTGGAGTTCCAGCAATACCAAGGTTGCTACAGTCAGCAGCACAGGTAAAGTTAGCGGAAAGAAAGTGGGAACAGCTAAGATCACAGCCAAACTTGGCGGACGTACCTTCACCTGCACAGTTAAGGTAAAAGAGAAACCGGTTTATGAGGCAAGTGCCACAGTTAAGAATAATTATGCGAAGCTGATCAATGCGGTTAAGAGTAATGGTGGTAAGCTTACTTATGTTTCTGGTACCAGCAGTTCAAAATTTACCACAACGATTACTTATTCCAGCTCAGATTCTAAACTTCATATCAGTCATATAAATAATATTGCTAAAGTAAATATTTACATAACAGGAACAAAAATCGATCAGATAAAGGTTTATTGTGAGGAATTTAATAATAAATATGTTTCAACATTAGATGCAACAACCTGGAATGGTTCTAATCTGAAATTTTATAATACCAGAACCAATAAACCAGGAAGCGATGACAGACAGAGTATGGCGAATACATTCACAAGTATTACATTTGATGCAGTAAATAAAATTTTACAGTCAAACGTAAATCTTACTCTGAAAAGCCTTGGTTTTACAAGATATAACGGTTAAAAAAGCCGGATATTATTTGCGTTTAAAGACATAACAAACCGAAAATCCCGAAACTGCAACAGCATTTCTGATATAAACAACAGATCAGAAACAGCAGCAGTTCCGGGACTTTTTATTGGAATTGGAAATACACGCGAGATTTTCTGAAAATACTTGACCTAAAGTCAACTTCATACTTTATACTATAGATACGGATATCGGCGGCTGGAGATTTTCTGCCGCTGATATTATGTTATAACGTGTAAAATACCGGGCGACGGAGAAATTTTTTATCCGGAAAATGTAAGATCAAAAAAGGAGGATACAACAATGCTGGATGGAGCAAAAAAACATTTTGTTTTTGGTTACATGAGACTTCCAATGAATGGTGATGAAGTGGATATCGAGCAGACCAAACAGATGGTAGATTATTTTCTGGAGAATGGGTTTAACTACTTTGATACTGCTCATGGTTATCTTGAGGGAAAAAGTGAGAAAGCTATTAAGACATGCCTCGCTGACAGACATAAAAGAGATGAGTTTATTCTTACCAATAAACTGACAAATTTCTATTTCAAGAAAGAGGAAGATATCCGTCCGCTTTTTGAGCAGCAGCTGGAAGCCTGTGGAGTAGAGTATTTTGATTATTATCTGATGCATGCACAGAGTGCGGAGATCTTTAAATACTTTAAAGAGCGCCATGCATACGAGACTGCTTTTGCACTGAAAGAAGAAGGAAAAATAAAACATGTGGGAATTTCCTTCCACGACAGAGCAGAAGTTCTGGATGCGATCCTTACCGAGTATCCGCAGATCGAAGTGGTTCAGATCCAGTTTAACTATCTGGATTATGAGGACCCGGCAGTACAGAGTAAAAAATGCTACTAAGTCTGTCGTAAGCACAACAAGCCGGTGCTTGTTATGGAGCCTGTAAAAGGCGGAAGCCTTGTAAACCTTCCTGAGGAGGCAAAAAAAGTTCTTGAGGATCTTCACGGCGGAAGTCCTGCAAGCTATGCCATCCGTTTTGCGGCCGGATTCGAGGGAATTGAGATGGTTCTTTCCGGTATGAGTACCCTGGAGCAGATGAAGGATAACTTAAGCTTCATGAAAGACTTCAAACCGCTGACAGAGGAAGAGCATGCAGCAGTAAAGAAAGTCTGCGATATCATCCACAGCAAAAACCTGATTCCATGTACAGCCTGCAGATACTGCATCGACGGCTGCCCGAAACACATCTCCATCCCGGATCTCTTTGCCTGCATGAACACCAAACAGATCTATCATGACTGGAATGCAGATTATTACTACAACAACGTGCATACCGTAGACCACGGAAAAGCATCCGACTGTGTGGAGTGTGGAAAATGCGAGAAGGCATGTCCGCAGCATCTGAAGATCCGCGAACTTCTGAAAGAGGTTGCCAAGGGGTTCGAAAAGAAATAAAAGCGAAGCGTAATGCGAACGACCATCTGAAAAATTGAAAAAATCGTTCATAATAAAATCCCTCTGGAAAATGTCCGCCAAAAGACATTCCCAGGGGGATTTTTGACTCTTAATACAACGAGATCACCGACTGCCGGTCCACGATCTCAACATCCAGGGCTGACTGGCAGGAGGAGCTGACAGAGCCGGTGCGGATCTTTTCCAGGAGAAGACTGGTGGCAAGTAGTGCCTTCCGGGGGATGTTCTGTGAGACGGAGGTCAGCTTGGGAAGGGTGTACTGGCACAGTGCCAGGTTATCATATCCGATCACAGAGAGATCCACAGGAATGCGGTAACCGCCCAGGCGTGCACCCTCCATAATTCCGATGGCACAGATATCCGCTGTAGTTACCGCTGCGGTAACTGGAGAGCTGTTGGATGCGATCTCACGGCCGGCCTGGATACCGCCCTCATAGGAAGGAGAGTACTCATAAACGTAATCCGGGTTAAAAGTAATATGGTTCTCCTCCAGCGCCCGTTTATAGCCATTGAAACGGTTGGCAAGAACGTGGCTGATTTTGTAATCGGCCACAAAGGCAATGGCGGAATGACCGTGATTGATCATATATTTTGTGGAAAGATACATGCCTTTTTCATCATTGGAGGTAATATTGATGAGATTGGGATGCTCCAGCTCGCAGTCAAAGGTGGCGATGGGGCAGGTGGCGGAATCCATCAGCTTTGCCATGTATTCGCCGGCGGCAGGATAAAGAATGATGATTCCGTCTACATTCCAGTTCTTCAGAAGGGAAATGATATCCGCATTTTTTGATACAGAGCGGATCATGGTGAAATATTCATTCTTCTGCAGTTCTTTTTCGATAGCACCGATCATGGTGCTGACATAAGGATTCTCAAAATAGTTGGTTCCCAGGAGCACATCTTTTTCATCGAGGGAAATGATGATGCCGATGATATGGGATTTTTTATTGGATAAGCTCCGGGCATTCAGGTTGGGAACATATCCGTATTCTTCTATGATCGCATTGACCTTGTCTCTGGTTTTCTGGGAAACGCGGCTGGTTTTGCCGTTGATCACATTGGAGACGGTCATCATACTGACACCGGCCAGGTCTGCGATATCTTTTAATGTCATACTACACACCTCTGTTCTTCCATAGCAGTTTCCGGGAAGGAAACTGCTGTCATACATATATATATAAAATTCTAACACATTTCTCAGGTAAAAATAAAAATACAATGAAAAATCCAGAATTTATGTATCCTCTTATTACAGGTTTACAAGGTTTAAACACGAAATATAAATGTTCGAAAAAACGGTTTATAAACTATATATATTATAGTCCGACATAGTGAAAAAATCAATGTATGATTGCGGGAAAATAAAAAAACACAGCCTTGAAATATGAAAAATGCACAAAAATCACACATAAATACTAGAAAAATCGACGAAATAATAAAATTATATTGACGAATCTCTATGCGCGTGATAGATTGACAATAGATTTATCGTTAAACTAAAAGGAACGGAAAACGTAGTCAAAAAACGGAATCTTCAGTATTGCGATCTTCCAGTTCCTTTGGACATGGGAGGATTTCCTGTGGCCATACCTGGTAATTACAAACAAAGACAAACAGCTTCTTGCCGTTGGTCTTAAGATGTTTAACGGACAGTATTCCACAGATTATGGTGCACTGTTTGCGGCAACTGCCATTTCCATCATCCCGGTACTTCTGATCTATCTGTTCTTCCAGAAACAGTTTATCGCCGGAATCGCAGCATCTGCTGTAAAGGGCTGATGGCATACAGATAATAAACGGAGGGACATAAATGCAGGATATATATAAAGTAGAAACACATCCTCTGGCATTAAGCGAAAATATGATCACAGGGGATAAATACAGGATTACGTTTCTTACAGAGGGACTGATCCGTCTGGAGTATGATGAGGAGGGCGTATTTGAGGACCGCCCCACGCAGATGGTGTTTTTCAGGGATTTTCCAAAAGCGGACTATCGTGTAGTGCGTACAGAGGATGGAATCGAGGTTCATACGAAAAGAATCCACCTTATTTATAATGAGAAGGAATTTACCAGCTGGGGCTTAAGCATTCAGGTAAAAGGAAACTTAAGCGCTTACCACAGCATCTGGCACTACGGAGAAGAGATCCATGATCTGAAGGGAACTGCCAGAACGCTGGATATGGTGGACGGAGCAACAGAGCTGGAGCATGGTATTCTTTCCAGGTTCGGATATTCTCTGGTGGACGACAGCAGATCGCAGGTGCTTCTGCCGGACGGCTGGATCGAGCCAAGAAGAAAGGGCATCAAGGATCTGTACTTCTTCGGATACGGACATGACTACAAAGAAGCGCTTCATGATTTTTACAGACTTTGCGGAAAAACACCGATGCTTCCAAGGTTTGCTCTCGGAAACTGGTGGAGCAGATATTATAAATATTCTGAGGAAAGCTACAATGAGCTGATGGATAAATTTCAGGAAAAAAATATCCCATTTACGGTTGCAGTCATTGATATGGACTGGCATGTGACCGATGTTGATCCGAAATACGGAAGCGGCTGGACCGGATATACCTGGAATAAAGAGCTCTTCCCGGACCCGAAGCGTTTCCTGGATGGTTTACATAAAAGAGGAATGCGTACCACATTAAATGTACATCCTGCAGACGGTGTACAGGGCTGGGAAGAAATGTATGAGGACATGGCAAAGGCCATGGGTGTGGATTATGAAAATGAGGACCCGGTAGTATGCGATCCGGCAAGTCCGAAATTTATGGAAGCCTATTTCAAATATCTTCATCATCCGAGAGAGGAAGAAGGTGTGGATTTCTGGTGGATCGACTGGCAGCAGGGAAGCAACTGCAAGATCGAAGGGCTTGATCCTCTGTGGATCTTCAACCACTTCCATTTCCTGGACAGCGCCAGAAACGGAAAACGTCCTATGACTTTTTCCAGATATGCAGGTCCCGGAAGCCACAGATATCCGGTAGGTTTTTCCGGAGATACCCATATCACCTGGGATTCCCTTGACTTTCAGCCCTACTTTACATCTACCGCTTCCAACATCGGTTACGGCTGGTGGAGCCATGATATCGGCGGACATATGCTTGGCTATAAAAACGACGAGATGACTGCACGCTGGACACAGTACGGGATCTTTTCCCCGATCATGCGTCTCCACAGCTCATGCAGTGACTTCAACGGAAAAGAGCCGTGGCGTTTCAAAAAGGAAACAGAGGTTGTCATGGAGGAGGCTCTCCGTGAGCGTCACAGAATGATGCCGTATCTTTACACCATGAACTACAGAAGCTATCAGGAAGACCTTCCACTGGTGGAGCCGATGTACTATGAATATCCGGAAGCACCGGAGGCATATGAGGTAAAAAATCAGTACTTCTTCGGTGACCAGCTGATGGTGGCAGCAGTGACAACACCACGGGTAAAAGATCTCAACGTAGCGAAGACAGCAGTATGGCTGCCGGATGGGGTGTGGTATGATCTTTATACAGGTCTGCGCTATGAGGGCGGAAGAATGGTGGATATGTACCGTACTCTGGACAGTATTCCGGTTCTTGCAAAAGCAGGCGGCATTCTTGTGATGACCGATGAGATCCGTGGAACAGAGGCGGAAAAGAATCCGGAAAGCCTGAAGATCAAGGTATTCCCGGGAGCTGACGGAAACTTCAGACTGTATGAGGATGACAACGAAACCTGTGCTTACGAAAATGGTGCCTGTGTATTTACGGAAATGGATTATAAGGAAAAGGATCAGGCAGTGTTTACCATTCATCCTGCACAGGGAAAAACAGAGCTGATCCCGGCAAAGAGAGCTTATACCGTGGAGTTCTGTAATTTTGCGAAAACAGGCACAGATACTGTGAAGGTTCTGGTTAACGGAGCAGAGACTGAGGCTGCTGTAAAATATGAGGAGAAGCTTCAGAAGATCTGTGTGGAAGTGGCAGCAGACACAGCGGCAGAGGTGCAGATCATTCTCGCTGGCGAAGTGGCAGATAATCAGACAAAAGAGCGTGTCTTTGATTTCCTGAACCAGGCAGAGATCGGTTTTGTGCTGAAGGACAGATTATATCAGCTGATCACAGCAGGAAAGAAGCTGCCGGTTCTTCTGTCGGAGCTTCAGTCTATGGAACTGGACAAGGATCTTTACGGAGCACTGATGGAGATCCTGACTGCGTAAAATATGAATAAAATCGCGTTTCCAAACCATACTATCATTATTATCAAAAGAAAGGATGATCATAATGATATTAAAGGAAAAAGAACGCACAGTGATCCAGGATCTTCAGACACAGGAAAAAAGCTGCATTGAAAAATACGGAAAATACGCACAGCAGGCCAGGGATCCGGAGCTTAAAAGCTTATTTCAGACTCTTCAGAAAAAAGAGCAGGAGCATTACGATTCCCTGAGCCAGGTGCTTTCCGGTACAGTTCCCCAGGTAAACTGCAACGACAGTGACGGCCGTGATTACCAGCCAAAGGCTGCTTACACATCGGTGATGTCCTCTGAGGATAAGGAACACGATGCTTTTCTTGCAACAGACTGTATCGGAACAGAAAAGCTGATTTCCGGAGAATACAACTCGGAGGTTTTTGCTTTTGAAGACAGTGGTGTGCGGAAGCTTCTGGCTGATATCCAGGTGGAAGAGCAGAACCATGCGGAGATGCTTTACAAATATAAGACTGCGAACGGAATGTTCTGAGTTACTGCTCTGATATATAAAAAAGAGGGAGGATTTCAGTGATGGAATTCTTCCTTTTTTTGTTATATAATCAGGAGAGCAGCAGGGAGAAATACTTTCCTGCAAAGAGAGGAGAAATAAACATGAAGGGAACCAGCTGTGAATTCTGCGCAAATTATACTTACGATGAAGAATGCGACGAATATTACTGCGATATTAATCTGGATGAAGACGAGTACTATCGTTTTGTGAGCAGCGACTATAAGGAATGTCCGTATTACCGTTCCGGGGATGAGTATAAAGTAGTACGCCATCAGATGTGACAGCGACAGGTATTTGGCGGGATATTTTTGCAATGTGCGTCTGTACATAACACTTGTCTTTGTGAGAGAGGCCTTGCGAAACTGATGCACATCAGCCCGCTGATCGGACTTATATATCTGAAAGTTTAAAAAATAATTAAGGAAGCTTATATCTGGAGGAGTACAAAATGTCAACATCTATGGTAAAGGGAAATCCGCTGAAGCTGATGGTGCAGTTTGCGCTGCCGCTTCTTCTGGGAAACCTTTTGCAGCAGACTTATAATATTATTGATGCAGCTATCGTGGGACAGATCCTGGGAGCCAAGGCACTGGCAAGTGTTGGTGCCACCAGCAGCGTGCAGTTTCTGGTTCTGGGTTTCTGCATAGGAATCTGTGCCGGTTTCGGAGTACCCGTGGCAAAATATTTCGGCGCAGAGAAGAAGGATACCATGCGGAATTACATATTTAACGGCGCAGTGCTTACAGCAGGAGCAGCAGTTGTGCTTACATCTGCGTGCGTGATCCTTTGCAATCAGATCCTGCATATTCTTTCTGTGCCGGAAGATATTTATGTCAATGCGTATCGGTATATCCTGATTATCTTTCTGGGAATCCCGTTTTCACTGCTGTATAATTATCTGTCCAGTATTCTGAGATCTGTGGGTGACAGCAGGACACCGTTTATCTTTCTGGCGTTTGCAGCAGTGCTGAATATTTTTTTGGATCTGTTCTGCATTGTTGTGCTGAAATGGGGATGCGCGGGTGCTGCCATTGCGACCATCACGGCACAGGCCATCAGTGGTATCTGCTGTCTGATTGTGATCTCACGGAAAATGGAACTGATGTGGCTTGGAAAAGACGACCGCCACATGAGAAAAGAAGCAGCACAGGAACTTCTTCTTATGGGAATTCCCACAGGATTGCAGTATTCTATTACTGCTATCGGAAGTATGGTAATGCAGTCTGCAAACAACGGACTGGGAAGTGTGTATGTATCTGCGTTTACAGCAGCTATGAGGATCAAGCAGTTTGCCATGTGCCCGTTTGATGCGGTCTCAACGGCAGCATCTGTGTTCTGCAGTCAGAATCTTGGTGCAAAACAGCCGGACAGGATCCGAAAAGGACTTCGCCAGGCAGTTACTATTGGAGTGGCGTACGGTGCTTTGATAGGACTGGTACTGATCTTTGGCGGTCGGACACTGACACGGATCTTTGTAAACAAAAGCGCGGTGGATGTGTTGGATGCCTCTGCAAAATATCTGAGATACCTGGGATTCTTCTTCTGGAGTCTTGGTATTCTCAATGTAAATCGTATGGTGACACAGGGACTTGGCTATTCCGGAAGAGCAGTATTTTCCGGTGTAACTGAGATGATCGCGCGTGTGATCGTAAGTGTTGGGTTCGTTGGAACTTATGGATTTACAGCGATCTGCTGTGCAGACCAGGCAGCGTGGATCTCCGCAAGCTGCTATATTTTGCCAACATGTCTGATGTGCGTACGCAGGGCAACAGAAAAAATGAAGTAAGATAACATATTTCATGCAGAACTGCCAGATGGAAACTGGCAGCTGCCTGAAGAATTTTACAGATAAGTGAGAAATGCAGATTTTCCGGAAACGCTATAAGAAGTTTTCTGTGGAAAATCTGCATTTTTGTGTTGAAATATGTGAAAAAAATCTGCAGTCTGTAACAGAACTGTATGCATAATTGCATAATACAGAGGAAGATGCCGCCCGGATTTGTAAAAATTGGTGTGTTTACATTTGAAAAAAATATCTTTATAATAAAAATATTGGTCTGACAGGTGGAGCCTTTATACCATCCAGACGATGATAATGCTACAGGATTTTGTCTGAGGACAAAGTTTCGGGTAAGCGCCTGACAGACTTATAATAGATTTTTTGACTTGACGGAGGATGTGACAGATTGGATATCATAAAGAAATTCGGGGATATGGTGGGAGAGAGCTCCATCAGGGACCCGGAAAAAGCACGAAAACTTCTTCTCACTGGCTACCGGCTTCAGGAAAAACGTCTGCAGCTTTTTCCTGACAGGAAGCTTCCGGCTTCGGGACAGTATGTAGCCCGTGTAGTCATGCAGAATATTATCAAAGCCCTTGCAAAACCGGACGATACCGCTCTTGTGAGCATTTTTGTACCGGGAGAGCTTCTGACAGCAGCAGGGATCACTCCGTATTCCGTGGAGGCAATGTCCTGCTTCATCGCCGGAACCAGATGCGAGCAGGCATTTCTGGCACAGACGGAATCAGAGGGATTTCCGGAAACCATGTGCTCCTATCACCGGATTTTTCTGGGAGCGTCCATGACAGGGCTGGTGCCGAAGCCGAAATGCACCATTTATACAAATCTTGCCTGTGACGGAAACATGATGACCTTTCCTTATCTGAAACAGAAATATCAGATCCCGGGATTTTATATTGATGTACCTTATGAAAAAAATCAGGATTCCATTAGCTACGTAGCAGATCAGCTTCGTGAGATGAAGAAATTCCTGGAAGATGTTACTGGCAAAAAAATCTCAGAACAGTCTGTACAGAGGGCAGTGGCCAACAGCAACGAAGCGGCATCTTATTACAGCCGCCAGCTTGCTCTCAGGAAAGACCACGATCCGGTAACTTCCCTGACAAATGAGCTGTACGCCATCTTTATGTGCCATCTTCTTGCAGGTTCCCAGGAATCCCTGAAATACACAAAGATGCTTCTCGAAGATGTGAAAAAGGCGCCAAAAGGGGAAGGCCTTCATATTCTCTGGATGCATATGATGCCGTTTTTGCAGGAGCCGGTAAAGGATGTGTTTAATTACAGCCAGAACGTGCACATCAGCGCCTGTGATTTTGTTGCGGATGGCTTTCAGCGGATGCAGCCTGCAGATCCTTATGAGGCCCTTGCGGAAAAAATGGTCAACTGCATTTACAATGGAAGTGTAAAACAGAGAATCCAGCGTGCCCAGGAGCTGGCCAGTCTTACAGAGGCAGACGGAGGGATCCTTTTTGCACACTGGGGATGCAAGGGAACCATCGGAGCTTCCAGCCTGATCAAAAATTCTCTGGAAAACGCAGGGCTTCCAACCATGGTCCTGGACGGCGACGGCTGCAATCCGGCCAATTCCAGTGACGGCCAGGTGTCCACACGACTTCAGGCATACCTTGAAATGCTGGAAAAAAGCAGGGAGGAAAAACGATCATGATACATTACGTCTGTAAATATACACCGCTGGAACTGTTTAAAGGTTTTGGCGAGGAATGTGCGGTTCTGGAGGAAATGCCGGAGAACTTTGAACTTTCCGACCAGATCGCCCATGCCAATCTCTGCGGTTTTGGAAAATCCGTGATCCAGGCAGTGTTGGAGGGAAAAGTGGAGCAGCTGGTTCTTGTAAACTGCTGTGATTCCATGCGCCGTGTGTACGATATTGTGGAAAGTACTGGCAAATGTAAATTTTTGTACATGCTGGATATGCCTCATGAGGATAACGACTGCGAGAAAGTGAAGCTGGCCAAAGGAATTCACCGCCTTAAGAAAGCTTACGAGAAATTTTCGGGGAAAACTTTCGACAGAAGTGGATTTCTGAACGCTTTTTCCCATGAGGATGTGGATAACCAGCCATACATCGGTGTGCTGGGCGTCCGCGTCAGTGGTGTCCTGGAAAAAATGATCCGGGATAACATCCGCATGGATGTGGAAAACCTGACCTGTACAGGTGGAAGACGTCTGGCTGTGATCCGTGAGGAACTGGAAAAAATGGATGATGATGCCATGTTTTTGGCTTATGCAGACGCGCTTCTTTCCCAGATGCCGTGTTTCCGTATGAACAACAGTACCAGAAGGAACCGGCTGTATCTGGACCCGAATCTGAAGGGAATCATCTATCATACGATCAAGTTCTGCGACTATTACGGATTTGAGTATGCAAGTATCAAGCGGGATATCAAGGTTCCCCTTCTGAAGATCGAGACGGACTTTACCAGCCAGAGTGCAGGTCAGCTTCTCACCAGAGTGCAGGCTTTTGCGGAAACGCTGGAGGGCTCGGAGGATATGGACCCATCAAAAGGAATCAGCGAGGAGATAAGGAAAAAAATGGAATCAGGAGTTTATTATGTGGCAGGGATCGACAGCGGTTCCACAAGTACGGACGTTGTGATCCTGGATAAAGACGGAAAGATCAAATCTACCATGATCATCCCCACAGGCGGCGGTGCTATGATGAGTGCGGAGAAGAGCCTGGAGATGGCAGTGGAAAAAGCGGGCATTAAAAAAGAGGATATCGTGCGTATCGTTACCACCGGATACGGACGTGCATACATTGACAGCGGCGATGACAGCATCACAGAGATCACCTGCCACGCGAAAGGCGCCCATTATCTGAATCCAAACGTGCGTACTGTCATTGATATCGGCGGCCAGGATATCAAGGCGATCAGCATTGATGAGAACGGTGCAGTAAAAAATTTCCTGATGAATGATAAATGTGCGGCAGGAACCGGACGTTTCCTGGAAATGATGGCCCGTACCCTTGGGCTTTCCCTGGAGGAGATGAGCACCCGCGGACTGGAATGGAAAGAGAACGTGGTGATCTCAAGCATGTGTACCGTGTTTGCAGAGTCCGAGGTGGTTTCCCTGGTTGCCCAGAATAAGGATGTGGCAGATATTATCCACGGTCTGAACGTGTCTGTTGCCTCCAAAGTAGGCGCACTTGCGGCCCGCCTTGGCAAAAAGAATCCGGGAGAATATATGATGACCGGTGGTGTTGCCAAGAATAAAGGCATTATCCAGGCACTGGAAGAGAAGCTGGGAGCGAAGCTTTATATCTGCGACGAGGCACAGCTTTGCGGTGCGCTGGGAGCGGCACTGTTTGCTTATGAAAAGTGTAATGCAGCACTGTAGACAGAAAGGTGAAAATTTCTTGAAAAATCCGGATGTTTCCTGAGAAAAGCGATGACATAAGCCGGAAGGAATGATAAAATGATAGACAGAGCGGCAGTTTTCTGAATGTACAGAAGAATGAGAAGGTCTGTTCTGCTGTGGATAGGTATCTTTGGGGTGGATACTGTCAGGTGAAAAATGCCGGAAGAGTGAATGACTATAACAAAATTCCATCACAGGAGGGTTTTTACAATGAAAAAAGCACAGATCATCGTGGACAAATATTTCCTCACCGGAAAAACAGACAAAAGGATCTTCGGCTCCTTTATTGAACATCTTGGACGTGCGGTTTATGAGGGCATTTATCAGGAAGGCAGTCCTATTTCTGACGAGCAGGGATTCCGTAAGGATACTCTGGAACTGGTAAGAGAGCTTCAGGTTCCCATCGTCCGTTATCCGGGCGGAAATTTTGTATCCGGATTCCGCTGGGAAGACAGTGTCGGACCAAAAGATCAGCGTCCGTCCAGACCGGAGCTTGCCTGGGGTGTGATCGAGACAAACCAGTTTGGTCTGAATGAATTTGTGGACTGGTCCAGAAAAGCAGGCAGCGATGTGATGATGGCAGTAAACCTGGGAACAAGAGGCCCGGAAGATGCGAAGAATCTTCTGGAATACTGTAACTTCAAGGGTGGTACTTATTACAGTGATCTCCGTAAATCTCATGGTTATGAACAGCCTCACGATATCAAATTATGGTGTCTCGGAAACGAGATGGATGGCCCGTGGCAGATGGGACATAAGACTGCGGCAGAGTACGGAAGAGTTGCGGCAGAGACAGCCCGCCTGATGAAATTTATGGACCCGGAGGTTGAGACAGTTGCCTGCGGAAGCTCCAATCTGGAGATGCCGACTTTTGGTTCCTGGGAGTATACGGTTCTTGACGAGGCTTACGATCAGGTGGATTATCTTTCTCTGCATCAGTACTATGGAAATCAGGCGGGTGACACTGCGGATTTCCTTGCATGCTCCAAAGGCATGGATGATTTTATCTCCGGTGTGGTTTCCATCTGTGATGCTGTAAAAGCAAAGAAACATGGCAAAAAACAGATCAACCTTTCCTTTGACGAGTGGAACGTATGGTACCACAGCAACGAGCAGGACAAAAAACTGGAGAAATGGGTGCAGGCACCTCATCAGCTGGAGGATGTTTACAACTTTGAGGATGCACTTCTTGTGGGAAGTATGCTGATCACACTTCTCCGTCACGCAGACCGTGTAAAGATCGCCTGCATGGCACAGTTGGTCAATGTTATCGCGCCGATTATGACTTCCGACACCGGTGCATGGCGCCAGACTATCTTTTATCCATATATGCTGACCAGTGTGTTTGGAAGAGGAACCGTCCTCAATACGCAGGTTCTCACACCGGTATACGAGAGCAGAACCTATGGTGAAGCGCCGTATCTGGATTCCGTGTGTGTCTGGGATGAGGAAAAAGATGCTCTGACTATTTTTGCAGTGAACAAGAGCCTGGATGAGGACATGGAAGTTTCCTGTGATTTAAGGCAGTTTGAGGGATATAAGATCGTAGAGCATATCGTGCTGAACAATGATGACCTTCAGGCGGTGAATACAGAGGCACAGCCGGAGAATGTAGTTCCTGTAAAAGCCGGCGCAGAGTGCTCGAAACTGGAAGGCGGAAAGCTGGAGGCAGTGTTTGCAAAACACAGCTGGAATATGATCCGTCTTGCGAAATAGGTGTAAGTGAAGGAATTGGTTACAGAAAATGTAAATTATGTGGCATTATGGGAGGGCTTTTTATGTACACACCTGCAAAAGAACGTTATGAGACCATGGAGTATAACCGCTGCGGAGAAAGCGGCCTGATGCTTCCGAAGGTATCTCTTGGATTATGGCATAATTTCGGAGATACTTCTGATTATGAAAATATGAAACAGCTGTGTTTTACAGCTTTTGACAATGGCATCACACAGTTTGACCTTGCCAATAATTACGGACCTGCCTACGGAAGTGCAGAGAGGAATTTCGGCAAGATCCTGAAAGAAGAACTGATGCCGTATCGTGATGAACTGATCATCACAACCAAGGCCGGCTATGATATGTGGGAGGGCCCTTACGGAAACTGGGGCAGCCGTAAATATCTTCTGGCGAGCCTTGACCAGAGCCTGAAACGCATGGGACTGGAATATGTGGATATTTTTTACCATCACAGAATGGACCCTGAGACTCCTCTGGAGGAGACTATGGGCGCGCTTGCAACAGCGGTTCAGCAGGGTAAGGCCCTCTATGTAGGACTTTCCAATTACGATGGAAAAACTTTAAGCCAGGCAGCAGCGATCCTGAAAGATCTGAAATGCCCGTTTGTGATCAATCAGAACCGGTATTCCATTTTTGACAGAACTGTGGAAGAGAACGGCCTGAAGAGAACCACCGGCATCCTGAAAAAAGGCCTCATCACCTTCAGCCCTCTTGCACAGGGACAGCTGACAGACCGCTACCTGAACGGAATCCCGGAGGACAGCCGTATCCGCAAAGACGGAAGATTCCTGAAAGAAAGCGCACTGACACCAGAACGTCTGGACCAGATCCGAAGACTGAACGATCTGGCAGTACAGCGAGGTGAGAAACTTGCAGATATGGCACTTGGCTGGCTGCTCAATCATGAGGAAGTCACCGGTGTGCTCATCGGCGCTTCCAAGCCACAGCAGATTCTGGATAATGTGAAAGCGATCCACTGTGCACCGTTTACAGAGGAAGAGCTGCGTCTGATCGATGAGATCTCAAAGTAAGATTCCTGAATATTGGTTTGACAAAAACATCCGGTACATAGTTGATGTTTCATGATTCGTTGACAATGGAATAAGGGTGTGCTATATTGAGGAACAGAAAAGAAAAGAGCCAGCGGGAGCTTGTGTGACAGGCTGAGAGGAAGATAGATCTTCGACCGTACCTGATTTGGGTAATGCCAACGGAGGGATTGTGATATGAGAGCGTGTCTCCGTGGCGTTTGCCGGGGGATGCGCTCTTTTTGTGAGCTTCTGCGAAAGAGCGGGCAGGAAGGGGAGCGCCTTAATGTCTGGCAGGAGGGTGATGTTCCGGAGATTTTTCCGGAAGGATCATGTAAGCGATGGGAATCCGTGTTTTCGGAGTGAGAGGAAGTAAGGGAACTTCGACCGCCAAAATCTAAAGGCAGACTGCAGCAGCCGGGAAATTTTTTGCCCGGGATCCGCTGCTTGTGATCTGCTTTGTATTTCAGGGAGGAAAACACAATGGAAAAACAGAGGATGCACACGCTTCGTATGGTAATGCTGGCAATGATGGTTGCGATCGGTGTCGTAATTTCACCGATCCTGAGGATTGAGGGAATGTGCCCGACGGCGCATCTGGTGAATATCGTATGTTCGGTTCTGATGGGACCGTGGTATTCCCTTCTCTGTGCAACAATGATCGGCGTGATCCGTATGATGTTCATGGGAATCCCGCCACTTGCACTGACCGGTGCAGTGTTTGGCGCATTCCTTTCAGGTGTGTTCTACAGACTTTCCAAAGGTAAGATCATCTGTGCGGTGATCGGTGAGATCTTTGGAACAGGTATCATCGGCTCTATGGTTTCTTATCCGGTGATGGCATTCCTGATGGGAAGAGGCGGACTGACAGCGTTTTATTATACGCCGATGTTCCTTGCAGCAACCACGATGGGAGGATGTGTTGCCTATATTTTCCTGAAGGCACTGAGCAAAGCAGGCCTTCTGGTGAAATTCCAGGCAGCTTTGGGTTCAAAAACATATGAGACAAAGACTTTTACAACTGCGAAAGCAAATTAAAGAGGAGAAGCCGCTGATCCACTGCATCACCAATCCGATATCGATCCATGACTGTGCAAATGTGATCCTTGCAGTTGGTGCAAGGCCGATCATGGCGGAGCATCCGGCGGAAGTTGAGGAGATTACAGCTTCTTCCGGTGCTTTGATGCTGAATCTTGGAAACATTACTGATGCCAGGATCAAATCTATGAAGTGCTCCATGGGAAGAGCTGTGGAAAATAAGATTCCGGTCCTGCTGGATCTTGTGGGGGTTGCATGCAGTGACCTGCGGCTGGATCTGGCGAGGGAGCTTTTAAGTATTGGCCATCCGGCGGTTCTGAAGGGAAATATGTCGGAGCTTCTGGCTGTTTCCGGGCTTCCGTCCCATGCCATCGGAATTGATGCGGGAGCACAGGATGCGCTGACTTCAGAAAATATTGATGCGGTCAGTGATGTGCTGAAGGCTTTTTCCAGAAATAATCAGGCGGTGGTACTGGCTACCGGGAAGCAGGATTTTGTTACGGATGGCGAACAGGTTGTTCTGATTGAAAATGGTACGGCAGCGTTGTCCGGGATTACCGGGACCGGCTGTATGGTTGGGGCGCTGACTGCGGCGTTTTTGCCGGGGTGTGAAGATCATATTGCGAAAGAGATGACGGATCGTACAGAGGCAGGTGTCTGGTCTGGCGGTGAGATGGGATTAAATGTGAGATCCGGGAATTATCTGGACGCTGCAGTTCTTGGCACCGCACTGATGGGTATTGCCGGTGAGCAGGCTGAAAAAATTTCCCGCGGGCCGGGAAGTTTTCAGGCGAATCTGCTGGATGAGATTTATGGGATTTCTGACAGGCAGCTGCTGGAAACGCTGAAGATTGAAATGTATTAAAGAAGAGGATTTTGAGATGGATAGAAAAGATTTGGATGTAACGCTGTATCTGGTGACGGACAGTACGTATCATACAGAGGAGTCTCTGCTTCATACGGTGGAAGAGGCCTGTAAGGGTGGTGTGACTCTGGTTCAGCTTCGTGAGAAGAACAAGGGTGGCCGGGAGTATCTGGATAAGGCGTTTAAGGTGAAGGAGATCACAGATCGTTACAATGTGCCACTGATCATTGATGATCGTGTGGATGTGGCGCTGGCCTGTGATGCGGCTGGTGTGCATGTGGGATCTTCGGATATTCCGGTTGCTGTGGCCAGGAAGCTGATGGGGCCGGATAAGATCGTGGGGGCTACTGCCAAGACGGTGGAGGCTGCCATGAAGGCTTATGAGGATGGCGCGGATTATCTTGGTGTGGGGGCGATTTATCCTACTACTACGAAGGTTGTGACGATTCTTACTAAGGTTTCTACTTTGAAGGATATTTGTGAGGCGGTTCCGATCCCGGCGGTTGCGATCGGGGGATTGAATGCTGGAAATATGGATGTGCTGGAGGGCGCAGGCATGAGTGGTATGGCTGTGGTGTCTGCGATCATGAAGGCGGAGGATCCGCAGAAGAATGCGCGGGAATTGAAAGAGAAGATTGTTGCGCTGATGGGGAAATAGAAATTGGATGATGTTTGGAGAACAGTGGTGGATTTGAGGTCCGTCGCTGTTCTTTTTTTGTGGGAAGGTGGGGAGCGTGAGAAGTACGCCTCACGGGCTGGCTTTTCAGGGCGGTAGGTGAGTGTGGCTGCTCGGGAGATAGGATTAGGGCGGTAGGTGAGGGTAGCTGCTCGGAAGGTTGGATTAGAGCGGTAGGTGAGTGTGGCTGCTTGGGAGATAGGATTAGGGCAGTAGGTGAGGGTGGTTGCTTGGGAGGTTGGATTAGGGTGAGGTTGAGTGGGGCCCCGGGGGTTGGATGAGCTATCAGCGCTTCGCTGGACAGCTGGGTGGAAAGGCTGAGTTTCCTTGTGGTCTGGCGGGAGTAAGTGATTGACTGGAAAAGTTGTGGAAAATAAGAATAAATCGGCACAGTGTTTCATATCCAATACCGCAGCATCCATCGCCCCGCCAGTACCTGAACACATCTCCACAACCTGCAACAATTTGCGTGCCCGGAAAGGGGGAGCGCGAGGGGGAAAAACGGGCTTCGCAACTTTGAGTGCTTTCCCCCTCGCATTTTCTCAGCTTTGAAAAGCGAAAAGATCTGCCGATGAGGTTTTACTCCACCGGCAGGTCTCTGTGTTCTACACTGGTGGAGAATACGATCAGCGTTTTTGTGCGGCCGAATTGCTGCAGTTCGTTGATGAAGTGGTCCAGCTCCATAGTTGAGCGGAAGGCGACTTCGATGAGCATGGAGTAATCTCCGGTGACGCAGTTGCATTCGATGACGTTGGGAATTGCCTGAATGAATGGGTAGAAGTCTTTTTTCTGGTAGGGCTCTACTTCAAGATTGATGAAGGCTTTTATATGATAACCAAGAAAGACCGGGTTGACCTGGGCGTGATAGCCTGTGATCAGCCCGGCTTTTTCAAGATGCTCGATTCTGGCGGAGACGGCGGGGGAAGAGAGGAAAACTTCCTTTGCGATCTCCTTTACCGGGGTGCGGGCGTTTTTTTGCAGCATTTCGATGATCTTCCGGTCGATGTTGTCAAGCTTGTGGTCCATGTGCAGGACTCCTTTCTGTGGTATTCGGAAATTTGTGTGTCTGTTCCGGTTTCCCTGTGGAACAGGTGCATCTCTATATTGAGTATACTGCACATGTTATCACAACACAAGAAACGACTTTATAAAAATAAGAGAAATACAATAAATTCTTTAAAAAATTAAGCATAGATACGGGAAAACACGGATAATCATGGTTTTCCCTTAAAAGTATTTACAAGCGTAAAAGAAAGTGTTAGTTTCTTAGGCATCAGGAAAACAGCTGCTGATTAAACGAAACAGAAAAAAGATATTTTTATTCAGAAAATGATAACGTGCACAGGAATGAAAGAAAGAAGAGGGATGATGAAATGACAACAGAAACAAGACTGGAAGCAGATTCAATCGGAACTATGGAAGTACCGGCAGAGGCATATTACGGAGTACAGGCATTAAGGGCAAAACAGAATTTTCCGATCACAGGAACAAAGCTTCATCCGGTATTTATCAAAAACCTGGCACAGGTAAAAAAAGCAGCAGCAATCACAAATAATAACGCAGGACTTCTTCCCAAAGATAAGGCAGATGCCATTGTCAGGGCCTGCGATGAAGTGATCGCCGGCAAATGGGCAGAGGAATTTATCGTAGATGCCATTCAGGGTGGTGCAGGTACCAGTGCAAATATGAATATGAATGAAGTGATCGCAAACAGAGCAGGAGAGCTTCTTGGATGTCCGAAGGGAAGTTACAAAATGGTTCATCCAAATGATCACGTAAACATGGCACAGTCCACCAATGATGTGATCCCTACAGCCGGTAAGCTCACGGTCCTGGATCTTCTGGCTCCACTGGAAAAAGCATTGGGAAGGCTTGAGAGAGAACTTGCAAAGAAAGCAGAAGAATTCGATGATGTGATCACAATGGGACGTACACAGCTTCAGGATGCAGTTCCCATCCGTCTCGGCCAGGTGTTCCACGGTTATGCATCTATGGTTGCCAGAGACCGGAAACGTATCGAAAAAGCCCATAAGGAAATGTATACAGTAAACCTTGGTGGAACTGCAGTAGGAACTGCCATCAATGTTTCTGATTCTTATTTTTATAAGATCGTGCCGAACCTGGAAAAGCTTACAGGCTATCCGTTAAGACAGGCAGAAGATCTTTTTGACGCAACAGAAAACCTGGACGGTTTCGTAGCAGTATCCGGTGTGATAAAAACCTGTGCGGTGGATCTTTCCAAGATGTGCAACGACCTTCGTCTGATGTCTTCCGGTCCGAAAACCGGTTTTGGTGAGATCAATCTTCCGGCTAAACAGAATGGTTCTTCCATTATGCCTGGTAAGGTAAATCCGGTCATTCCGGAGGTGGTAAGCCAGGTTGCATTCCACATCGTGGGACACGACACCACCATTACCATGGCAGCAGAAGCAGGACAGCTGGAGCTGAATGCTTTTGAGCCGGTTGTATTCTGTAACCTGTTTGAGTCCATTACGACTCTGGAAAAAGCAGTGGATACACTGATCGTAAACTGTATCACAGGAATCACCGCAAACCGCAAACACTGCAAGGATCTTATGGAAAGCAGCGCAGGAATTGCAACAGCACTTTGTCCGCACATTGGCTATAAAGCATCTGCAACCATTGCCAAAACAGCAGTGAAGACAGGAAAATCTGTGCGAGAGCTTGTTCTTGACCAGGGTCTGATGAGTGAGGAAGAACTGAACCAGGTTCTTGATCCGTATCTGATGACAGAGGTTGGAGAAGAGCGGAAAGAGGATGAAGCGAGAAAGAAAGCCTGCTGAGAAGGCAGAAAGATATTTCTGGTGAGAGCACTTTGATCAGCAGGGCTGTGAGAAGCAGTGAAATGAGCATGATCAGGAGCCGGTAGAGGGATAGTCTGATCGCTTTAATATAAGAAAAACAGGAGACTTGCCACAGTGCAGGTCTCCTTTTATAATGGAAGAAACGCGATAAGAAAAGAAGGGAAAACACATGCTTAAACGAACTGCCATTCGGGCACTTTGCAATACAACGGCATATCAGAGAGGCCTTGATATCTACCGTACCGGAAAAAGGATCCAGTCGCTGGATATTAAGCCGAAAGGAGCTGTGGATAAGGTATCCGCAACAGTAAAGGGCAGTGGCCGTAATGTATACAATACAGGTTTTCAGTATGATACAGAGGCTGATCGGGTAAAAGAAGTGTACTGTGACTGTCCGGCTTTTCGAAGCTATTCCGGGATCTGTAAACACTGTGTGGCAGTACTTCTGGAATATGGGGACCGAAAAGCCTATGAGCGAGTGGAAGCCCGGCGGCAGCAGGATCAGGCAAAAAAGGCGGCCAAAAATACAGGGAATCCTGCATTACTGGCAGCTGCATCAGGTGCAGGCGCTCCGGCTACTAAGACAACTGTGGAACTGAAAAGTCTTCTTAACCGACAGATGTACAGCCGGATGCTGCCTTTTTCCGGAGATCCGTATTTTGGCCGTATAGAGCTGGAAACCTGTCTGAAGTTTAATTCGGCTGGAAATTGTTTTTCCGTGGAATTCCGTGTCGGCTGTGAGAAAAAGTATATCCTGAAAGACGTACTGGCCTTTGTGTGGAACTTGGATCATAATGAGAAAATTTCTTATGGAAAAAATCTCGAATTTATCCATGCCGAGGAGGCTTTTGCAGAAGGATATAAAGGCGTACTTTCTTTTATCCGGAACTGGGTGGAGGACCATTACGGTACTTATATGAGCCGCTATGAAAGCCATCTGCATATGAATGATAAAGTGAAGGTGCGCGATCTTTCCCTGAATGGAAAAGAGCTGGAGGAGCTTTTTCTCTCGCTGGGAGATGGCAGCTTTAAGATGCAGATGAATCAGGATCCGGAGATCACCTGGCAGACAGTAAAAGCAGTTCCGGAGCGAACTCTGGTGATCCGAAGAAAAGAACAGGGCTTATCGCTGGAACTTGTGCCTGTATACAGTGTGACAGGCGTTCGCTATCATATGTATTTTGATGGAACAAAGGTATATCTGGTGTCCAGAAAGGAGCTGGGTGCTGTGGAGGAGTTTGTCACCTGTCTGGAGCGGCTTCCGGCAGGCAGGGCCTTTATTGACGAACCGGATGTGCCTGCTTTCGTGCGGGAGATGCTTCCTTCCCTGGAAAATTTTTTTCATTGCGATCTCAGGGATTTTCCGGAAGGAACGGATCTTGCATGTTATAATGCTTTCTATGAGATTTATCTGGATGCACCGGAACGGGACTGGATCACCTGTAAGGCATTTTCAATTTACGGGGAAGACAAATTTTCGGTTTTTGACAGGAATGTGTCCGCCCGCACCAGGGATATTCCAGGAGAGATGAGGGTGTTTGCACTGCTGTCGAGGTATTTTAACGGGTATGACGCACAGCGGCTGGAGCTGGCCCTGGACTGCCGGGCCGGGAAGACGGAGAAGCCGTTTGTAGAAGAGGTACCTGTGGATATGAACAGCGCAGATATTAATTCAGTACTGCATATTCAGAGACGGGAAAGTGCGACAGATTCCGAAGAAAAACTCTATCAGCTTCTTACCGAAGGCATCCCCGCCATGCAGAAAATCGCAACCGTCTATATTTCCCAGTCCATCAAACAGATGAGGGTAACAAAACTGCCAAACATCCGTCTTGGTGTTTCTCTGTCAGCCGGGCTTTTGAATCTGGATATGGATGTGGAGGGCATGGATCAGACACAGCTTTTTGACATCCTCTCCAGATACGACCGCAGGAAAAAATATTTCCGTCTGAAAGATGGCAGCTTTCTGGATGTTTCCCATGGCCAGCTCCGGGAGCTTTCTGCTTTAAAAGACAGCCTGCAGATCAGTGACAGTGAACTGAAAAAAGGCAGGACCCAGGTACCTGCTTACCGTGCCATGTATCTGGACAGCCAGCTGAAAGGCGGCGATCTGATCAGGGTGGAGAAAGACAGGGGGTTCCGTGCACTGATCCGAAACATGGAGACAATGGAAGATCACAAATTTCAGGTTCCTCCAGAGCAGGAAAAAATTCTCCGTGGTTATCAGAAAGAGGGATTTTGCTGGATCAAAACTCTGAAACATAATCGGTTTGGTGGAATTCTTGCAGACGACATGGGACTTGGAAAAACGCTTCAGGTGATCACATTTCTCTGGTCGGAATTCCTGGAATCTGCGCCTGGGGAAAACCGGCGTGCGCTTGTGGTAACTCCTGCATCTCTGGTGTTTAACTGGATGAGCGAGATCGAACGTTTTGCTCCGGGGCTTCCGGCTACTGTTGTGACAGGGGATGTGCGGCAGAGAAAAGCACTGATAAAAAATGCGGGAGAACGGGAGGTTCTGATCACTTCCTATGACCTTCTGAAACGGGATCTGAAGGCTTATCAGAACCTGGATTTTGCGGTGCAGATCATTGACGAGGCACAGTATATCAAAAATCATGGAACCCAGGTGGCAAAGGCTGTGAAGAAGATCCGGTCAGAATTCCGACTGGCGTTAACTGGTACACCGGTGGAGAACCGGCTCAGTGAGCTGTGGAGTATTTTTGATTTCCTGATGCCTGGATTTTTGTATTCTTATGAGAAATTTCGCAAGGAGATCGAACTTCCGGCTGTGCAGTACAGCAGTTCCAATGCCATGGAACGTCTGCAGAAGATGATCCGGCCTTTTGTGCTGCGGAGACTGAAGAAGGATGTGCTGAATGACCTTCCGGATAAGCTGGAAAAAGATATGTTTTCCCCGTTGGAAAGTGAGCAGAAAGGGCTGTATGAGGCCCATACGGAACGGCTCCGCCTGATGCTTGGAATGCAGTCCGATGCGGAATTTCGTACTTCAAAACTGCAGATCCTTGCAGAGATCACAAGGCTTCGGCAGATCTGCTGTTATCCGGGGCTTGTGTATGAAGGGTATGAGGGGAATTCTTCCAAACTTGAGATGTGCATGGAACTGGTGCGAAATGCAGTGAATGGCGGACATAAGATCCTGCTGTTTTCCCAGTTTACTACCATGCTGGATGTGCTGGCCACCCGTCTTTCCAGGGCCGGAATTTCCTTTTACATGCTGACAGGAGCCACTTCCAAAGAAAAACGGGCGCGGATGGTACAGGCATTTAATGAGGACGATACCTCTGTTTTCTGTATTTCACTGAAAGCAGGAGGAACAGGTTTGAATCTCACAGCGGCGGATATCGTGATCCATTACGATCCATGGTGGAATCTGGCAGTGCAGAATCAGGCCACAGACCGCGCCCACCGCATCGGCCAGCAGAACGTGGTCAGTGTCTACCGCCTCTTCATGAAAGATACCATAGAAGAGCGCATCCGTGCCCTACAGGAAAAGAAGCGCGAACTCGCTGACGAGATCTTAAGCGGAGAGGGAATCGGCCAGGCTCTGATAAGCCGTGAGGAAGTGCTGGAGCTGCTTGGAAGGTAAGAAGAATAATGGAATAATAATGGGAGGGAGAAAAGATGACAAACTGGAAGGAAAAACAAAAAGAGTGGCATGAAAAATACGATGACATGTTTCAGGAATTTCCGGCTACAGAAAGTGAGGCCAGGAGAAAAATGATAGATATTTATGAAGCTCATGAGATTTTTTTTCAATATAAACGCAGAAGATTATGGATCATGACGGCCATAACGATCATATTAATGTTTGGGCCGCCGACTCTGGCGCAGATCATGGGAGCGGACCGCGAGATAGTTGGGAAGGCTGCGTACAGCATAATGATTTTCTGCCCGGTACTTGTAGCCGAGGCTCAGCTTCTGATCAAAAATGGTTCCGGCATACGAACCTGCAAAAAGAAGCTGAAGCAGATAGAAAAGAACGAAGTAGGAAGTTATCTGGAGGAAGCGGAATCATTTTACAAAAGAGTGGAAGAGCGCAGGAGGAAATCCCATGAAAAAAAGAATTAGTGTTTTGCTTTTATGCTGTATAGTATTTATCAGCGGATGTAATATGCCAGGTCAGGACGATCAGAAAATTAAAAAACTGGATCCTGAAAAATTGGATTCGGAAACGACAGATATTAATGACCGGGCAGACTATTATGAGAAATATGTTACGGAGCCCGGTGACGATATGGATGAAGAGGAGCGTTCTAAATACCGCGTAACTCTTCACATGATTTATAAAAATGCGGAACAGTACCAACAGGATATGATTATATTTCTGCGGAATGATAATGTGGTTGAAGGTTCCATGGATGTGGGTGAGCCGGATATTGGGTTGCTTCCGGGAGTTTTTCGGGTGATTTCCATGATGATAGAGGGACATGATTCAAACCTGGGAGAGATCGAAATCCTGGAACCGGGAATGGAGTATACGCTTACCATTGATTATGCTCAGAAAAAAGCGATATTGTCCGATTATGATGAGCATAAGTAAACATTCTCCGGGTTCAGATGCGTAGAAACAGAAATGAGAATATCAGTTTTACATATAAAAATCCCCCATACAAATGCAGAATATAAATATTTTACATCATGCATTTGTACGGGGGAATCTTTTATGCAAAAAACTTATCGTACAGACCAAAGAAGAAGATAAACAGAATGATCAGCGGAAGGATATAAGTGATGTATACGCGCATCCATTTCTGGATCTTCAGGCCTTTTCCGGTGTTGGCTTCTTCTGTGAAGTTTTTCCAGCCCCATCCACGTTTGGAAACGCAGAAAAGCAGGTACACAAGAGAACCAAGTGGAAGCAGAAGGTTACTTACCAGGAAATCCTCAAAGTCGAGAACTGCACCGCCGAATACCTCGAATCCGCTCCAGCTCCATACGTTGTAACCGAGAACGCATGGCAGGGAAAGAAGGATGATAGCGATGGCATTCACAAGACTGGATTTTTTTCGGCTCCAGCCGGTAAGCTCCATACCACAGGAAATAATATTTTCAAATACAGCCAGGATGGTGGAGAATGCCGCAAATGACATAAAGATGAAGAAAAGGCTTCCCCAGAGTCTTCCAAGCGGAATGTGGTTGAAAATATTTGGCAGTGTAATGAAGATCAGGCTCGGTCCGGAAGTCTGGTCAACATTGAATGTGAAACATGCCGGGAAAATAATAAGTCCGGATGTGATCGCAACAAATGTATCCAGGATCGCAATGTTTACGGATTCTCCAAGGAGTGCGTGATCTTTTCCAATGTAGCTTCCAAAGATAGCCATGGCGCCGATACCAAGGCTAAGTGTAAAGAATGCCTGATTCATGGCACCAGTGATGGTGGAAATGATACCGATCTCTTTCATACGTGCAAAATCCGGGATCAGGTAGAATTTCAGACCTTCTTTTGCACCGTCCATGGTAAAGCTGTTGATTGCCAGGACAACCATGATCACCAGAAGGGAGATCATCATGATCTTGGTAACTTTCTCAAGGCCATTCTGAAGACCGCGGGAGCAGACAAAAACACCTGCGATAACAACAACGATCATCCAGAATCCCATAGTAACAGGCTGGCCAAGCATGTCTGTAAACTGTCCTGCAACACCGTCAGAATCAAGTCCCTGGAATTTACCGGTAGCTGTCATATAAAAATAATTCAGCATCCAGCCGGTAACGGTTGTGTAGAACATCATCAGAAGATAGCATCCGATCAGAGTGATATATCCGTGGATATGCCATTTCTGGCCCGGTTTCTCCAGAGCGTAGTAAGCTTTGACAGGGCTTTTCTGGCTGGCACGTCCAACCGAAAACTCCATAGTCATAACAGGAAGTCCAAGGATAGCCAGGAAGATCAGGTAAAACAGTACGAATGCACCGCCGCCGCCCTGTCCGGCCATGTAAGGGAACTTCCAGACATTTCCGATTCCGATGGCGCAGCCCGCGGAAATCAGAATGAATCCCAGACGGGATCCCAGTTTTTCTCTCTCTTTCATAATTCACCTCATGTAAATATGTATAGATTTGCAGTCGGTAATTTCAAGGAGTCTGACATACCGGATCTGCCGGTAAAATCCTGTTTCGTGGCAGTCGGGATACCGATTTTCTCCTCCCGCATCTGTCGCTTGGTTTTTTCTCAGTAATATGCTAAAGTCACGAAGTTTATTTTAGCATATTTCGGAATGTTGCACAATAAAAAGAACTTGCATTTTGCCTGAAAAGTGAGGTATTATTAAAAGAATACTGTGATGAAATAAAGCGTTGAACCGTTGCGCTTTAGCGGAACATAGAAAAACGGCCCAGGTGTGTATCTGTAAAATGACAGCAGGCAGATAATACAGTGATACAGGCTTCGGGCGCAGATGTATTTTTTTAGGATGAGAGCAGGGGAGGATTATTATGAGCAACAGATATTTCTATTTTACAAGACACGGGCAGACCATCTGGAATGTAGAAAATAAGATCTGCGGAGCCACAGACATTGCGCTGACAGATCTGGGACACCAGCAGGCGATCGATCTGGGAAGCAAGATCGCGCAGGAAGACCTGGGAATCGATGAGATCCTTTATTCTCCCCTGATGCGCGCGGCAGATACCGCGAAACACATTTCCCAGATGACCGGCATTCCCGCAAGAATGGAGCCAAGACTGAAGGAACAGAACTTTGGAAAATATGAATCCACACCAAGAAACGGTGATGTCTTCCGTAAAGATAAGGAGAATTTTGTCTGCAGATATGAAGGCGGCGAATCCATGCTGCAGCTTTGCCAGAGGATCTACAATCTTCTCGACGACATAAAGAACGACCCCAGTGGAAAAACCTATCTCCTGGTAGCCCATAACGGAATTTCCAGAGCCATAGAATCTTATTTTCGTGATATGACAAATGAGGAATTTGCATCATTTGGAATAAAAAACTGCGAACTTCGAAGATACCAGTTTGAATAAATAAGTTGCGAAAAGCAACTTATTTATTCATGAGCAAGAAGCGAAGCGGATTGCGAATGTCCATGAGCCCGATAAGTTGCGAAAAGCAACTTATTTATTCATGAGCAAGAAGCGAAGCGGATTGCGAATGTCCATGAGCCCGATAAGTTGCGAAAAGCAACTTATTTATTCATGAGCAAGAAGCGAAGCGGATTGCGAATGTCCATGAGCCCGATAAGTTGCGAAAAGCAACTTATTTATTCATGAGTCCGACCGTACTTTCCTTGTGGAAAACCCCTCTTCGTGGTATACTGAAACACAGACAGGCGGACCAGCATATCCGCCAGAAAATACGCGGAGGATTTTTCCGGAAAGGATCGTGGATCATGCGGTTAGAGAAAGTGCAGGATGCCCTGAATAAGAAAAATATCAAATTTGAATACACAGAGGAGGACGGCTGCGGAAGTCTGGATTTCATGTTCCGTGGACTGAAATTCCATGTATGGGAATACGAGGACAATGGCTGGGGCGCCGAGACCAATATTTATGCGGCTGGAAGAAGTGAGGACATTGACGGAGATTATGAAGAGAAGATTTCCGCAGAGATCCTTTCCTGGCCGGATATGATCAATAACTGAACATTACCATAATTATTAATATTGTAAAATAAAACAGCTGTGGCTGAATATAACCGAAGGCTGCATAGCAGAAATCATGCGTATGTGGGAGCCGGTTATATTCAGTACAGCTGTTTTTTGTTTATGATTCCACATCAGTGACCTTGATCTCATCCTGAAATCCGTTCGTATAATGCAGTTCATAATCCTCAGTGATAAAAACAGCCTGCACACCTTTTTTCTCCGCAAATTTCAGTCCCTCATCCAGGCCAAGGGCGAAACAGGTGGTGCTTAAGGCATCTCCGTCTACAGACTGGTCAGAGATGATCGTCACAGAGATCAGGCCATTGTCGTAGGGGTAGCCGGTTTTGGGGTTCAGGATGTGATGGTATAATTTTCCGTCCTGTTTAAAACACCGTTCGTAAATTCCGGAAGATACAACGGATTTTCCGGTGATATCCATAACGGCTTCGGTTTCATTGCGGTCTGCAAAGGGCTTCTGGATGCCTACTTTGAAAGGTGTGCCGTCAGGCTTTGAGCCGATGCAGAGGACATTGCCTCCAAGGTTGATGATGGCACTGTTTACGCCTTTTTTTACCAGAAAATCTTTCAGGCGGTCTGCAATATAACCCTTGGCGATGGCACCTACATCGAACTGAATGCCATCAGAGGGAAGAGAGATATCCTGACCGTCAATGGTAATGCCATCGGAGCTGCACAGAGGAAGAGCGTTCTGGATATCTGAATCATCCGGCACTTTCGGATCTTCTGCCGTGAAATCCCAGAGAGAGGTTAAAGGGGCAATGGCAATGTCAAAAGCGCCGTTGGATTCCCGGGTGACAGCAAGTCCTTTCGATAATAATGCGGCAAGGTCTTCGGATATGTGCCAGGTGTCTGTGGTGTTATTGACCTGATAAGGAGTGTGCTGAGCTTCAGTGTTTTGGTTTTCTGAAGGCTTATCTTTTAAGCTGGAATCGGAGGATACAGAAGAACGGTCAGTGTCAGAGCCATTGGAGTCCGATATTCTGTGATTTAATTTATAAAGTTCACTCTTCTCATTAGTCCGGCTGAAGATCAGCTCATATTTATCGCACAGCGCAAGGCAATCATCCAGGAGAGATTTATCCTGGGAATCATAGATGGTGATCTGCACGGCTGTATTTAATTTGATACTGTTGATGCTGATTGGCTTCTTTCCTGTGGCAGTGTCGGAGCCAGTGGCATTCTGGCAGCCTGTGAGAAGGAGCATGGGACAGACGAGAGCTGTGCATAGTATTAAATAGAAGAAACGCCGTTGAAAGAGATGCTTTTTTAAATAAAGATATATAGTTGACATAATACATTCTCCTGAATAAGTGGTAGTATAGTTGCTTTATTATACCATGCATTCTTAAAACCAGAAAGGCTTACGCCATCCGCAAAAATCATTGTATTTTGCAATAATATAAGATATAATTTCTCCGAAAAAAACATATTCGATATGGACCCAAATAACTGACCAGAATTTTTGCAGATAAAAAGGAGATTTTCATGATAAAAGTAATTGCCAGCGATATGGATGGTACACTTCTTGGTGATGACCACAGGATTGCGCCGGAAACACTTGCTGCAGTAAAGCGTGCCTGTGATGCGGGAATCCGTTTTATGGTCGCTACCGGCCGGAATTTTCCAGGTGCCATGGAGGAACTGAAGGGAACAGATCTGACCTGCGATTATGTGGTGAGCAGTGGGGCGGAGGTACGGAATCCCCAGCAGGAGGTTGTAAAGAGTACGCCCATTTCTATTGATCTGTGTGAGGAAGTTTATAATACGGCAAAAAAATATCCGGTATCTGTGGCATTTTTTACAGACCGATATGATTATCGCATTGGAACAAAAAAAGAAATTGAAGATGGAATCATCCAGCAGATCCGCCTTTTCAGCATGGACAGAAATACCAGTGAGGAAATTGCCCGGGAGTCCCCGCAGTACCGCAGGATCGCCGGAAACACAAAAGGGATTTCCGATATCCGTTCCCTGGAAAGCAGCGGTGCGCCGGTGTACAAGATCTTCATTTTTGCGGAGGATGTGGAACTCCTGGGAAAACTCAGCGATGAGCTGCGGGAAAATCCGGCCATTGCGGTAGCCTCTTCTTTCGTATATAATCAGGAAATTACAGCAGTGGAAGCGCAGAAAGGTCCTGTTTTGAAAGAATATATAGAATCTCTGGGATATACCATGGATGAGGTGATGGTTCTTGGAGACAGCCTGAATGATTATTCCATGATCTCCATGGACTTCGGCGCAACGGTTGCAATGGGAAATGCAGTTCCGGAGATCAAAGAGGCGGCAAAATATATCACAAAGAGTAACAATGAGTTTGGCGTGGCCTATGCTATTGATCAGGTTTTGATCGCAAATAAGAATTCCTGTGCCTGAAAATATGTTTTTCCCCTTTTGGAAAAGCGCCATATATATTATAATGTAGCAAGATGAAAGTTCGCTTTACAAAAAACACAGATAAAGAGAGGAAATCACGATGGTAAAAATGGAAAATGTTTTTATTATGGATCACCCGCTGATCAAACACAAAATCTCAATGCTCCGTGACAAAAATACCGGAACAAACGAGTTCCGTAAACTGGTAGAGGAAATCGGAATCCTGATGGGATACGAGGCACTTCGTGATCTTCCTACAGAGGAAGTGGAAATCGAGACGCCCATCGAAACCTGCAAAACACCCATGATCTCAGGCAAGAAACTGGCAGTGATCCCGGTACTCCGTGCAGGCCTTGGAATGGTAAACAGTATCCTGACACTGGTGCCATCTGCAAAGGTGGGACATGTAGGACTTTACCGTGATCCGGTCACACATGAGCCACATGAGTACTATTGCAAGCTTCCGGAGTCCATTGACGAGCGTATCTCCGTGATCGTTGATCCAATGCTTGCAACCGGCGGTTCTGCAGAGGCTGCGATCGACTTCGTTAAAAAACAGGGCGGAAAAAATATCAAGTTCATGTGCATCATCGCAGCTCCGGAAGGTCTGAAACGTCTCCACGAGGCACATCCGGATGTACAGATCTACTGTGGCTCCCTTGACAGAGAACTCAACGAGAATGCCTACATCTGCCCGGGACTTGGCGATGCCGGTGACAGAATCTTCGGTACGAAATAAAATGATACCAGCTTGCTGCGGAACAATCCGTGGTATCTGAAAAAACTTCAAAAAAATACTTGACACACCCGGCACTGTTATGGTATTGTACCTAAGAACGCTGCCGAAGACAGTAGGTGCCGTAAGGCATAAGGATCAAAACGCCTACCGAGGTCCAAGTATTCTGAGTTAAGATTACACAAGGCCTTATTGCGAAGCAGTAAGGTCTTTTTTTAACGGATTGACTTATTGCGACGGCGGTATACAAAATCTATAAGGAGGTGTACCATTTCATGGCAAAAGTAGAACTGAAACAACCAATCGTAGAAGAGATCTCTAACAGCATTAAAGACGCACAGTCTGTTGTACTTGTAAACTACAGCGGTCTTACTGTTGAGCAGGATACAATTCTTCGTAAAGAGTTAAGAGAAGCTGGTGTTCAGTACAAGGTATACAAGAATACCATGATGCGTCGTGCATTCGAGGGTACAGCATTTGAGAGCCTCAGTGAGCATTTACATGGCACAAATGCGATCGCTATCTCCGAGACAGACGCAACTGCTCCGGCAAGAATTCTTGCTAAATATGCAAAACAGTTCCCGGCACTGGAGCTGATCGCAGGTGTAGTTGAGGGTAACTACAATGATCAGGCCGGAATTCAGGCACTGTCCACAATTCCTTCAAGAGAGGAACTTCTTGGAAAACTGCTTGGAAGCATCCAGTCTCCGATCACCAACTTCGCTCGTGTGCTTAATCAGATCGCAGAGCAGAATGGCGGAGCTGACGCAGCAGCTGCTGAGTAATTACAGCAACGTGCAATTGGCGGCATAATGGCCGCATGATATTTAATTAAAATTTTTAAATGGAGGGAAATTAAAATGGCAAAATTAACAACAGAAGAATTTATTGCAGCAATCAAAGAATTATCTGTATTAGAGTTAAATGACCTTGTAAAAGCTTGTGAGGAAGAGTTCGGTGTTTCCGCAGCAGCAGGTGTTGTTGTAGCAGCAGCAGGTGCAGCAGGCGAGGCAGCTGAGGAGAAAGATGAGTTTGACGTAGAGCTTACAGAGGTAGGCCCGAACAAAGTTAAAGTTATCAAAGTTGTTCGTGAGGTTACAGGTCTTGGACTTAAAGAGGCTAAAGCTATCGTTGATGGTGCTCCGAAGGTTGTTAAAGAGGGCGCATCCAAAGCTGAGTCTGAGGATATCAAAACTAAACTTGAGGCTGAGGGAGCTAAGGTTACACTTAAATAATCCAATCAGAACTGAAGTTTCAGAGGCTGTTGTGTCTGCCGGTTTACCGGTGGCACAGCAGCCTTTTTTGTGTGAGAGGCAGATTCTGCGACATTTTTTGACAATGGGATGCATCGGCTGTATCTTGCTTTTTTTCGACAAAAGAATGATAATAAAAAGTACAGGAAAGGATGGTAACATGAAAAAAAAGATAGCAGCCTGTATTCTGGCAGTGACGGTTGGCATAGCAGGAATTCCGGTTCCTGCATCAGCACAGCAGATTTTTTCAGAGTCAGGTACAAAAAGTACAGATGCTGTACGAAGTCCGCTGGAAGAAATCCATGTCCAGGATTATGCCATGGAACAGCAGGAAGAGATTGAAGAAGAAGAGAATATGCCTGCTGAGGAACCGGATCCGCTGGTTCTGGATGATGATGGAAGTGTAGTTCCGGCATCCGCTGCCGCATGGGTAGAAGACGAGGTATCTGCAGATGGCTCAGACTCGGAAGAAAGCGGGGAATATGCTGGAGAAGATATGCAGATCCATGACAAAGTGGATGAGACAGTGAGTGGGCAGAAAACACAGGAAAAAGATCAGGCAGATTTTTCAGACGGAGATAGCGTGACAGCAGAGAGTGCTGCTGATGATACACAGGAAGATATGACTGACGGCTCCGATAACGATATTCAGGAAGAAAGTTCTGCTGTTTCGGAAATATCGGAAGAGCCGGATCAGAAAACAACGCAGAATGATTTGCCGGAAGATGATCTGACCGGAGAAGAAAATCAGCCTTCGGAGGATCTTTCGGATAATCCATCGGCCGGAGAATTATCCGAGAAACCGGAAGAACTTACAGAAGAACCGCAGGAACCGGATGAACTCGAAGAAGACCCGTCAGAGAAGCCTTCTGATTCATCAGAAGAAACCATCTCCGACGGATCAGAAGAAGAATTTTCAGATGGGGAAGCCCTGGCAGGGGGTACAGGCACATATCAGGTGGAAACGCTGCAGATTCGGGAAGGGCAGGATATTACAGCACCATTAAATACGCTGTTCCTGAAACTGAAAAATCGGGCAACGGGTCAGACACCGTATAAGATCATCATTCCACCGGGACATTATAAACTTACCGGGACGCTCTGTATGTACAGCAATATGTATCTGTACGCACAGGGAGCAACGATCACCAAAACTTCGACGACCAAGCATCTGATCCTGAGACTTGGAAATACGAAAGAATCAGCAGGCGGTTATTCAGGATATCAGAATATCGTTATTGATGGTGGAACCTGGAACTATAATTATCAGTGCGTAAAAGGCAAAGATGAGCCAGGCGGTTTTGTAGGATTCTGCATTGGCCATGCAAACAACGTAACCATTAAAAATGCGACTTTTCTCAATAATCTGAAATCACATTTTCTGGAATTTGGAGGCGTGAAAAACGCAACGATCAGAAACTGTAAATTCCGTGGCTATTATAAAAATTACGAAAAGGGCGGTCAGGAGTGCATTCAGATCGACTGCTGTACAGATGAAGGAAATGTTTTTCCGCAGTATATGCCCTACGATGGAAGTACCTGCGAAGATTTTCTCATTGAGGGAAATACATTTGAAGATGTTTTTGCCGGTGTGGGAACTCACAGCATGATGGCCGGAAAAACATACAAACGAATCACGGTGAAAAATAACACATTCCGGAATATAAGGAAACGCTGCATAGAATTTCTGAATTATACAGATTCTGTTGCGGAAAACAATACCATGATCAACGTTGGCGTTGGTGTAGATGTTTCATCTGTAAACAAGAAGAATACACATCTGACGAAAGGTTATACAGGTGATCCCGATGTAAATACAGACCGAAAGATCAGGATATACGGGAACAAGATCAGCCTTTCGGGAGTCAGCAGCATTGCCGGTGTTGGCTGGGTGTGCAGCGGAATTAAAGTTTTTGGCTTTAATATGGAAGAAAACGGTGGCGTGGTTCCGAGAAAAGTTTATCCGGTAAAGGGAGTTACCGTAAAAAACAACCAGATTTCCGGTTACGGAAACGGAATCATTATGAAGCTTACAAATACCGCAACGGTTTTTGATAATCAGATGAAAATGAAAAAGCCTTCTGTATATTCCAATATTGGAATTTATGCAGAAGATTCCAGGGGAACATCGATTAAGAAAAATACTGTTTCCGGAACCGCAAATACGGGAATTTATTTCTATGATGCGTCGTATAGTAAAAATTCACAGCAGAAAAATTATATCCAGACCAATGTGGTTTCTTTAACGGGAGGAGACGGGATTTATCTGCAGAGGATGTCAGCTGCTTCCAGGATAGAAAAAAATACAGTAAAATCTGTCGGTGGTTCGGGAATCCATGTAAAGGATGGAAAGATGGCAGGCATCTACAGTAATACGGTATCATCCAACAAAAATCACGGAATCCGGATTGAATATACAACAGGAGGGATCTGGATCAGAGGTAATCAGGTCGTATCCAACAAAAACTGTGGCATTATGCTTGGAAAGGGAAAAGTTTCTCAGGTTGCCGGGAACACGATCTATAAAAACAGCAAGAAGGGTATGTACATAAATGGAACAGATATCTGGGAAGTAAGGGATAATACAGTGACTGAAAACGGGGATGCCCAGGAAGTATATGCCAATAACTGCAAAAAACTGTGCAGCATCAGACGCCCGGTATGTAAAAAGATAACAACAAAAAGCACAGACGTAGCCGGAACCGCAGATGGAGGATATACGGTAACCGTTTATGCCTGGATATCCGGAAAGAGCCAAAAACTTGGAACTGCCAGAGTAAATACAAAAAAACAGTTTATTGTTAAAATTAAAAAACAGAAAAAGAACACCGTACTGAAGATCGTATCCAAAGACAGATATGGAAATGCGGTATCAGTGAATTATACCGTGAAATAAATAAGAGCTTCTGTTCCACACATCGTATGTATAAAAGGAACAGAAGCTTTTTTTGAAAAAATGTGAAAAAATTCAAAAAAAGTGCTTGACACGCTTTTTTTCTTATGTTAAAGTGGAGGATGCTATATTATGGCTAGATATGCCTGCCTAAAGGTCAGGCGGGATCATGTTGTAATAAATAATAAAAAAACAGGGGTGAAACGTCAATGGAAAAAAACAGAATTCGTTCTGTAAAAACTGGAAAAAGCATGCGTATGAGCTACCAGAGACAAAAAGAAGTCCTGGAAATGCCAAACCTGATCGAAGTTCAGAAAGATTCCTACCAGTGGTTTCTTGACGAAGGTTTAAAAGAAGTATTCGATGATATTTCTCCGATCGCAGATTACGGCGGAAAGCTCAGTCTGGAATTCATCGATTTCACATATGATGAAAAAGATGCGAAATATTCCATCGAGCAGTGTAAAGAACGTGACGTGACTTATGCCGCACCTTTGAAGGTTCGAGTAAGGCTGATCAATAAGGAAACAGAAGAGATCAACGAACACGAGATTTTCATGGGAGATTTACCGCTGATGACTGCTACAGGTACCTTTGTTATCAATGGTGCTGAGCGTGTTATTGTCAGCCAGTTAGTACGTTCCCCTGGAATCTACTACGCAATCGCTCATGATAAACTTGGTAAGAGACTGTTTTCCAGTACTGTAATTCCGAACAGAGGTGCATGGCTGGAGTACGAGACAGATTCAAATGATGTATTTTATGTACGTGTAGACAGAACAAGAAAGGTTCCGATCACTGTTCTGATCCGTGCACTGGGCATTGGAACCAATGCTGAGATCATTGATCTGTTTGGTGAAGAGCCAAAGATCCTTGCCAGCTTTACCAAGGATACTTCCACAAACTATCAGGAAGGTCTCCTTGAGCTGTATAAGAAGATCCGTCCGGGCGAGCCGCTTGCAGTAGAGAGCGCAGAGAGCCTGATCATGGCAATGTTCTTCGATCCGAGAAGATATGACCTTGCCAAAGTCGGACGTTATAAATTTAATAAGAAGCTTCATTTCAACAAACGTATCGTAGGCCACAAGCTCTCCCAGGATGTTGTAGATACAACAACAGGTGAGATCCTTGCAGAGGCTGAGACACTTGTTACAAAAGAGCTTGCTGATACTTTACAGAATTCCGCAGTTCCGTATGTGTGGATCCAGGGTGAGGAGAGAGAGATCAAAGTCCTTTCCAGCCTTATGGTTGACATCCGTCACTATCTGCCGGAGCTTGAGGATCCGAAGTCCCTGGGTGTTACAGAATTAGTATACTACCCGGTACTCGAAAAAATTCTGGAAGAAAATGACACATTTGAGGACAGATGTGAGGCAATCAAACGTGATATCCACGACCTGATCCCGAAACACATCACCAAGGAAGATATCCTTGCGTCCATCAACTACAATATGCATCTGGAGTATGGCCTTGGTAACGATGATGATATCGACCACCTGGGTAACCGTCGTATCCGTGCTGTCGGTGAGCTGCTTCAGAACCAGTACCGCATCGGTCTTTCCAGACTTGAGCGTGTGGTACGTGAGAGAATGACAACACAGGACACAGAGAGCATTTCTCCGCAGTCCCTGATCAATATCAAACCGGTAACTGCAGCAGTGAAAGAATTCTTCGGATCTTCCCAGCTGTCACAGTTCATGGACCAGAACAACCCGCTTGGAGAGCTGACTCATAAGAGAAGACTTTCCGCACTGGGACCTGGCGGTCTGTCACGAGACAGAGCCGGATTCGAGGTTCGAGACGTACATTACTCCCATTACGGAAGAATGTGCCCGATCGAGACTCCTGAGGGACCGAACATCGGTCTTATCAACTCCCTTGCATCCTATGCAAGAATCAATCAGTACGGTTTCGTAGAGGCACCGTACAGAAAGATCGACAAAACAGATCCTTCCAACCCGCGTGTAACCGATGAGGTTGTATACATGACAGCGGATGAGGAAGATAATTACCATGTAGCACAGGCGAATGAGCCTCTGGATGAGGAAGGCCACTTCATTCATAAGAATGTATCCGGTCGTTACCGTGAAGAGACACAGGAGTACGAGCAGCACATGTTTGATTACATGGACGTATCTCCTAGAATGGTATTCTCCGTTGCTACAGCCCTGATTCCGTTCCTGCAGAACGATGATGCGAACCGTGCGCTGATGGGATCCAACATGCAGCGTCAGGCCGTTCCGCTTCTTACAACAGAGGCTCCGGTTGTTGGTACAGGTATGGAGACCAAGACAGCCGTTGACTCCGGTGTATGCGTTGTTGCAAGAAAAGCAGGTACCGTACTTCGTTCCACATCTACAGATATCTCCATTAAGAATGATGACGGAACAAAGGATGATTATCATCTGACAAAATTCATGCGAAGCAACCAGAGCAACTGCTACAACCAGAGACCGATCGTGTTCCAGGGAGAGCATGTTGAGGCCGGACAGGTTATCGCAGATGGTCCGTCTACATCCAATGGTGAGCTTGCGCTTGGTAAGAACCCGCTGATCGGATTTATGACCTGGGAAGGTTATAACTACGAGGATGCCGTTCTGCTCAGCGAGAGACTTGTACAGAACGATGTTTATACATCTGTCCATATCGAGGAATATGAGGCAGAATCCCGTGATACCAAGCTGGGACCGGAAGAGATCACACGTGATGTTCCGGGTGTCGGCGATGACGCTCTGAAAGATCTGGATGAGCGTGGTATCATCCGTATCGGTGCTGAGGTACGTGCCGGTGATATCCTTGTTGGTAAGGTTACTCCTAAGGGAGAGACAGAGCTTACTGCTGAGGAGCGTCTCCTTCGTGCCATCTTCGGTGAGAAGGCAAGAGAGGTACGTGATACTTCCCTTAAAGTACCCCACGGTGAATATGGTATTATCGTAGATGCCAAGGTATTTACAAGAGAGAACGGCGATGAGCTGAGCCCTGGAGTAAATCAGGCAGTACGTATTTATATTGCACAGAAGAGAAAGATCTCCGTTGGTGATAAGATGGCTGGTCGTCATGGTAACAAGGGTGTCGTTTCCCGTGTACTTCCGGTTGAGGATATGCCATTCCTTCCGAACGGACGTCCCCTTGATATCGTGCTGAATCCTCTGGGTGTACCTTCCCGAATGAATATCGGACAGGTCCTGGAGATCCACTTAAGCCTTGCTGCCAAAGCACTTGGCTTCAATATCGCAACACCTGTATTCGATGGCGCTAACGAGGTTGATATCCAGGATACTCTGGAACTTGCCAACGATTACGTAAATACGGAAGACTTTGAGGAATTCCGTGAGAAATATAAAGATATCCTTGCACCGGATGTTATGCAGTACCTTGATGAGAACAAAGCTCACAGAGCACTCTGGAAGGGCGTTCCTATTTCCAGAGATGGTAAGGTAAGACTTCGTGACGGACGTACAGGAGAGTACTTCGACAGCCCTGTAACTATCGGTCACATGCACTACCTGAAACTGCATCATCTGGTAGATGATAAGATCCATGCACGTTCCACAGGTCCATACTCCCTGGTAACACAGCAGCCTCTGGGTGGTAAAGCTCAGTTCGGTGGACAGCGTTTCGGAGAGATGGAGGTTTGGGCACTGGAGGCATATGGTGCTTCCTACACACTGCAGGAGATCCTGACAGTGAAGTCTGATGATGTGATCGGACGTGTTAAGACCTATGAAGCGATCATCAAAGGCGATAACATTCCTGAGCCAGGTATTCCTGAGTCCTTTAAGGTACTTCTTAAAGAGCTTCAGTCTCTTGGTCTGGATGTACGTGTGCTCAGCGAGGACGGATCAGAGGTACACATTATGGAGACTTCTGATTACGGAGATACAGATCTTCGTCATGTCATTGAGGGCGATTCCAGAGGACGCAGAGATGAGGAGTCCTTCGGTAAACACGGCTATACCAAGCAGGAGTTCAGCGGAGAAGAACTTGTCAATGTAGAAGAAGATGAAGACATTGAAGAAGACGAGGACATGATCGAGTTTGAAGAGTCCTTTGATGATGAGGAATAAGAAAGGGGAAAGAATACATGGCAGAAACAACGAACGCCAATGAAACATATCAGCCAATGACTTTCGATGCCATCAAGATCGGACTGGCGTCCCCTGAGAAGATCAGAGAGTGGTCACACGGTGAGGTTTTAAAACCTGAAACAATCAACTACAGAACCTTGAAGCCTGAGAAGGACGGTCTTTTCTGCGAAAGAATTTTCGGACCGAGCAAGGACTGGGAGTGTCACTGTGGAAAGTATAAAAAAATTCGCTATAAAGGCGTTGTCTGCGACAGGTGTGGTGTTGAAGTAACCAAATCTGCCGTTCGTAGAGAGCGTATGGGACACATCGAGCTTGCAGCTCCTGTATCTCATATCTGGTATTTCAAAGGAATTCCGTCCCGTATGGGTCTGATCCTTGATATTTCTCCAAGAACACTGGAGAAAGTGCTTTACTTTGCAAACTATATCGTTCTGGATCCTGCTGATTCAGGCCTTATGTACAAACAGGTACTCACCGAGCGTGAGTACCAGGAAGCAAGAGAGTCTTACGGCGAAGGCTTCCGCGTAGGTATGGGTGCTGAGTCCATCATGGAGCTCTTGAAAGCTATTGATCTTGAGAAAGATTCCGCAGAGCTGAAAGCAGAGCTTGTTGATGCAACAGGCCAGAAACGTGCAAGAATCATTAAACGTCTTGAGGTTGTAGAGTCCTTCCGTGAGTCCGGCAACCGTCCTGAGTGGATGATCATGACTGTGATCCCGGTTATCCCACCGGATCTTCGTCCTATGGTACAGCTGGATGGAGGACGTTTTGCAACATCTGACCTGAATGATCTTTACAGAAGAATCATCAACAGAAATAACCGTCTGAAAAGACTTCTGGAGCTTGGCGCTCCGGATATCATTGTCCGCAACGAGAAGCGTATGCTGCAGGAGGCTGTAGATGCCCTGATCGATAACGGACGCCGTGGACGTCCTGTAACAGGACCTGGAAACAGAGCCCTGAAATCCCTTTCCGACATGCTGAAAGGTAAATCCGGACGTTTCCGTCAGAACCTTCTGGGTAAACGAGTTGACTACTCCGGACGTTCTGTAATCGTCGTAGGACCGGAGCTGAAGATCTATCAGTGTGGTCTTCCGAAAGAGATGGCCATCGAGCTGTTCAAACCTTTCGTTATGAAAGAGCTTGTTGCTAACGGAACATCTCACAATATCAAAAATGCCAAGAAGATGGTAGAGAAACTTGAGCCTGCAGTATGGGATGTCCTTGAGGACGTCATTAAAGAGCATCCGGTTATGCTTAACCGTGCACCTACACTGCATCGTCTGGGTATCCAGGCGTTCGAGCCGATCCTTGTAGAAGGTAAGGCAATCAAGCTTCATCCACTTGTTTGTACCGCGTTCAACGCTGACTTCGATGGTGACCAGATGGCCGTACATCTTCCGCTTTCCCAGGAAGCACAGGCAGAGTGCCGTTTCCTTCTGTTATCACCGAACAACCTTCTGAAACCGTCTGATGGTGGTCCTGTAGCTGTTCCTTCACAGGATATGGTCCTTGGTATCTACTATCTGACTCAGGAGAGACCTGGAAACAAGGGTGAGGGCAAGTTCTTCAAGAGTATCAACGAGGCAATCCTCGCATACGAGAACAAGGTCATCACACTTCAGACCAAGATCATTGTACGCTGCCATAAGACAATGCCGGACGGAACTGTTTTAAGCGGCAATGTTCACTCTACACTGGGACGTTTCCTGTTCAACGAGATCCTTCCGCAGGATCTTGGATTCGTAGACAGAAGCGTACCTGGAAACGAACTGCTTCTTGAGGTTGATTTCCTTGTAGGTAAGAAACAGCTGAAGCAGATCCTTGAAAAAGTTATCAATACACACGGAGCAACAAAGACAGCCGAGGTACTTGACTCCGTTAAGGCTATGGGTTACAAATACTCCACACGTGCAGCCATGACCGTATCTATTTCCGATATGACCGTGCCGCCGCAGAAGCCGGAGATGATCAAGCAGGCTCAGGATACTGTTGACCGTATTACAAAGAACTACAAACGTGGTCTTATCACAGAGGAAGAGCGTTACAAAGAGGTTGTTGATACCTGGAAGAAGACGGATGATGAGCTTACAAAAGCACTTCTTACCGGTCTTGATAAGTACAACAACATCTTCATGATGGCTGACTCCGGAGCCCGTGGTTCCGATAAGCAGATCAAACAGCTTGCCGGAATGCGAGGACTGATGGCTGATACAACCGGTCATACTATCGAGCTTCCGATCAAGTCTAACTTCCGTGAAGGTCTTGACGTACTGGAGTACTTCATGTCCGCTCATGGAGCACGTAAAGGTCTTTCCGATACCGCTCTTCGTACAGCCGATTCCGGATACCTGACAAGACGACTTGTTGACGTATCCCAGGATCTGATCGTTCGTGAGGCAGACTGCTGTGAGAACAGAGCAGAGATCTCCGGAATGGAAGTTCGTGGATTCATGGACGGAAAAGAAGAGATCGAGAGCCTTCAGGAGCGTATCACAGGACGTTTCTCCTGTGAGACAGTTAAGAATAAAGACGGAGAAATCCTTGTTAAAGCAAACCACATGATCACACCGAAGCGTGCAGCCCGTATCATGAAAGAGGGCGTAAGCAACACAACAGGCGGACCGATCGACAAACTGAAGATCCGTACCATCCTTTCCTGTAAGTGCAAGGTTGGTGTCTGCGCGAAATGTTATGGTGCGAACATGGCTACCGGTGAGCCGGTACAGGTTGGTGAGTCCGTTGGTATCATCGCA
>UMIT01029682.1_pt1 | contig 69779 bp, 94 predicted proteins | sample 1965911 | NCBI WGS metagenome assembly UMIT01 (sample SAMEA4836131, study PRJEB28245) | human gut metagenome | biome: gut microbiome; material: fecal sample | place: Denmark | collected 2008 | reverse complement strand
CCAAGTGGATTTGATACAGAAGCCCATACAACTGTATTAGATTTAAAAGAAGTTGTAATGGATTTATCAAAGAATGAATGGTTTAAGGATATAGTTTCTCGAACTTCATATACAGCAACTTTACCAGATGGTAGCATGCAGACTTGGAAAAATACAAATACATTCCTTGATCCTACATCAGAATATTATAACAAAAATGTAATTGGTGTAAAAACAGGTTCTTTATCTGATGATTTTAATTTAGTAGTATTATATAAAAAGCATGGAAAAGAATTTTTGATATGTAGTTTAGGTTCACAATCTAATTATTCACGATATGATGATGTTAATTATGTTTTAAAAACAATAGATGAATCAGATTATTTGAAAAAGTAAGTTAAAATAAAGGAGATGATTATTATAGAAGTGATATATAGCATTTTATGTGCTGTTTTACCGTGTACTATTTACTTTACAGCAAGAAAAAGGAAAGGGTATCATTTATCAATTTTAGCAATGCTAATTTTCGTTTTATATCTTTGGAAAGTATATGATTTAACTGGTGCAGGAGGTTTAACAAATATATTTTATGCACCAAAAGGTGGAGATAATACATCAATTATTCAAGCTAATATTAATCTCATCCCTTTTAACATCATAGAGAAAACTTTTTACTTAAATATTTTAATGCTTGTTCCTTTTGGATTTTTAGTTCCTTTTATTTGGAAGAACTATCGTAAATTTTATAAAACATTATTTTTAGGGGCAGGTTTTTCATTAATGATAGAAATATCTCAATTAATTACGAACCGTACAACTGATGTCAATGATTTAATTGCTAATACAATAGGTGCATTAATCGGATATATTATTTGGCAAATAGTTTCATTATGTTTTGGAGAGCATTTAAAAAAGCCTGTAAAAGGTAAGAGTGATGTAATATGGTATATACTTTTAAGCTTTTTGGGTATGTTTTTCTTATATTATCCTTTTTGGTTTGCTTGGAATATTGAACCGCTTATTTTTCAATAAAATAAATTTTCAAAACATATAAATTACAATTTTGCAAATAGGTAGATATATAGTAATTTGAAAGTGAGGTGATATATTATAATGGATTATTTCATAATGGAAATGTGGAGTGGTATATGGACATTAAGAAATACTATTCCTTTGTCAGGATTTATATTTTTAGGTGTAATATGTATTGAATTATTAATAAAATTTATTCAAAAGAAAAAAATAAATTTTAAAATATCAAATTTAATATGTCAGTATTTATGGATTCTAATAATTCTATGTATATTAAAAATAACTGGTATTTTAACTGGTAATTTTGGTATAACATCTCCATTTGATAGTTATATCAGTTTTAAATTATTTGAAGAGGGTTTTAACGTTGCAACTATATTGAATATACTTTTATTTATACCGTTTGGATTTTTACCAATATTTATATTTAAAAATATTCATAAACATTGGTGGAATGGAATAATACTTGGTGGAATATTTTCTATAAGCATCGAATTTTTACAAACTTTTATTGGGAGATTTGCACAATTAGATGATGTTATTATGAATACTTTAGGAACACTTATTGGATTTTTACTAGGACTATTTGTTATGAATTTCTTCAAAAATAAATTGGTAAAAAAATAATTACAAATTACAATTTAGTAGTTAGAAAAAAATAATTTATGGAGGGGAGAATATGTTAGGAATTTTTATTTTATTAATTATAGCAATGTTATTAGTGGTTAAGTTTTGCAAAAAGACATTAAAAATTGTATTATCTATTATAATTGTTTTAGTTTTATTATATTGTATTATTATATCTGTTGATATGAATAGAGTACATAGTTTTAGAGAACCTATATTTGCTACAATTAAGCAAGAAGATGATTTGACTATGAAAACAATAATATATCAAGGATTAGGATATGAAGTCAAAATGGTTAAAGATGTAACAAATGATAAAACAATAAAAATAGAAATGTATATGTTTGATAAAGTAATTGCAGGAGCTATAGAGTAAAGAGCTATACAAATTACAAGTTTTGGGACAGATAGTTAGTTGATAATTATCTGTTTTTGTGATAGGATGAGTAAAAATAAAATATTAATTTTGAGATAAGAGTGGAGAGGGAAATATGGCTTTTGATTATAAAAAAGAATATAAAGAATTTTATATGCCTAAAAATAAACCTAGTATAGTTGAAATTCCTAAAATGAACTACATTGCAATTAGAGGAACAGGAAATCCAAACGAAGAAAACGGTGATTATAAAAGTACCATTGGTTTATTATATGGTGTTGCTTATACAATAAAAATGAGTTATAAAGGAAATCATAAAATAGATGGATTCTTTGAATATGTTGTTCCACCACTTGAGGGCTTCTGGTGGCAAGCTGAATTAAATGGTAGTATTGATTACAATAATAAAAATGCTATGCACTTTATATCTATTATTAGATTACCAGACTTTGTAACAAAAGAAGATTTTGAGTGGGCTATTGAAGAAGCAACTAAAAAGAAAAAACAAGATTTTTCAAGCGTCGAATTTTTTACTTATGATGAGGGTCTTTGTGTTCAATGTATGCATATTGGGAGTTATGACAATGAGCCAATTACTGTTGATTTAATGCACCAATATATGAAAGAAAATGGGTACGAATTAGAAATAACAGATACTAGATATCATCACGAAATATATTTAAGTGATCCAAGAAAATGTGATACAAGTAAATTAAAAACAGTTATAAGACATCCAATTAAAAAGATAAAATAGCAATACAAAAATAATAACAAACAAAAATAAAGGAGCATATCATGGAAAATAAAGAAAAAAGAGCATACTTAACTATTGGCTCTATAAGAAATTTAGAACTAAGAGTTATATTAGATGATAAAGAAATAATATATGAAGGAAGAATTGAAAATGCTTCAGAACTAATAAAGCAATTAAGATATTCAAAAGTTGAAAAAGCAGATAAAATGACTTTCTATGTATATAGTGAATTAAATTAACTAGTATTGAGTGGAAAATGAATTTTATAAAATATATGAATTATAGAAATTAATAAAAAATATAACGAATAATTTTTTATAAAGAAAAAGTATTATTAAATGTTAATATTAAAAAGAAAAACAGTGTAAAATAAAAAGTTTTTTCACTGTTTTTTATTTAGTATTTGGGTCAAATAAATCTTCTGATTTTATATTTAAAACTGTACAAATTCCCCATAATTCAAAATCTCTAACAGTTCGTTGATTATGTTCTATTCTAAAAATATCACTTTGGTATAAAGTTATTCCAAGCAATGACAATTTATTACTTAATTGTTCTTGAGATATTTTTTTGTTTTCTCTTATTTCTTTTAATTTTTTACCGATTATATTATATAAAGTATTATTATATTTGTTAAACTTCATAACAACTCCTAAATAAAAATTACAAAAAATGACTTTTTTTTCAATATATATTGATTTTACAATGAATTTGGGTGTAAAATAATAGCATACAGCTGATTATACTAAGGAAATATTCAAAATAAATTAGTAGTATTAAGTTAAGTATGTGTAAAAAATTTTTTTATATAATAAAAAGTTTAAAAAAGATTTTAGGAATGAAGTGAAACATGAGAGAGAAAATAACAGGGATAGGAAAAGAAATAGAATCAATAATGAAAAAAAATAAAATATCTTTAGAAGATTTAGAACTAAAAACTGGAATAAATAAAACTCTTTTAAAACAGTTTTTAGAACTAAAGAAAGAACCATATTTAATAACAGAGGGGGGAAAAATTCTTCCCGCTATAGGATTAAAGAGTGAAGAAGAATTTGACATTTTTATAAAAAAATGGATTGAATTATCTAAGAAAAAAATTGTTAATAACATAATAATAAAAATAAATAATTAATTATATTTAGTGAAAGGAGTGATATTTAGTCTGAAAAATTTATAAATAGTTAATTTCATAAAATACTGTGTAATTAGCAAAAGCTTGCAAATATAAGTGATTTATATGTTTGCATATTAAAAAATGAGAATTTTAATAACAGACTGTAGTTTTCATTAAAACTGTTATTTAAAAATCTAAATAGGAGTTGATATAATTTTGAGAAAAGAAAAGGGAAAAATACTAATTGAAGGAATGGATCTGTCTGGAAAAACAACAATAACGAAATATCTATCTGAAATTTTAGATATTGACAAAATTCAACAAAGAACACTTAGTGATAGTTCTGCAATTTATGATTTTACAGTTGCACAATCGAAAAAAGGTCAATTACATACTGATTTAATTAATAAATTATATACTTTGGCTATTAGTGAAGATTTATACAATTATAAACCTAAAGAAGATAGTATAATATTACAAGATTCATATTTTGCATTAAGAAGCTATGCTTTAATGCGACAAAAATATCCAGATACTTTAGCTAATGATGTTTATAAATTATTGCAACTATTTCCAAAACCTGAATTAGCATTTTATTTAACAGCTAGTACTGAAGAAAGAATCAAAAGAAACGAAAAAAGAGATAAACCTATGGCATATATGGAAAAATTATTGATGTCAAATCCTAAAGAATTTGAAGCAATCGAAAAAAATTTAAGAGATATAACTACAAGCTTATTTGATGCTGAAATTATAAATACACAAGATAAAAAACCAAATGAAATTGCATTATATATAGGAAATAAAATTAAAGAATTACATAGAGGAGACGAAGTATATGAAAGAGAATAATAAATATATTGATTTATCAATTTTATTAACAAAGAATACACCTGTTTTTCCAGGTGAACCTAATATTGTTTTCAAACAACATGCTAATATTAAGGAAAATACATATAACGAACATCAAATTACTATTAATACACATTTTGGAACTCATATGGATTTCCCCTATCATATGATTGATGATGGAAAAAAATCAAGCGATTTTGATTTAGAAAAATTTATTGGAAAAGGAAAAGTAATTGATATCAACAATTTAGATTTAAACAGTATAAAAGATGAAGATGTATTTCTTCTATATTCAGGACATATAGAAAAAGGAATTGATAATTTGTTTACAGATGTTCCAGTATTAGATGAGGAATTGGTTGACTTTTTAATAGCTAAAAAGCCAAAGATGATTTTATTAGACATTCCAACTCCTGATAAATTTCCATATCCAATACACAAAAAAATATTAGGAAATGATATACTAATAGTAGAGAATGTATGTAATATGCAATTATTAATAGATAAAAAGTTTAAAGTTTATGCAATACCTTTAAATTTTGAAAAATTTGATGGTTCTCCTTGTAGAGTCTTTGCGGAGGTGGAATAGTGAAAATCATTACAATAGGAGGAGTTCCAGGAGCTGGAAAGACTTATACTAGCAAATTATTAGCAGAAAAAGATAACTTTTTAGCATTAGAGTTTGAAGCTCTAAGATGGGATTTCTTTAATGCTAATCTTGAAAAGAATGTATATAAATATACTCAAAATACTTCGTTATTAAAAAATGAAAATATGAGGGAATATTATTTAAGATGTGCTTTATATGAGAATAGAATACCTCTAGAAATATTGGTTGAATGGCATAAAGCTACAATGAACTTTATTAATAAAAAACTATTTACAATTATTCACGAATTAGAAACAATTAAAACAGAAAAAAATTATTTGAATTTTTGTAATAAATATAAAAACTTGATAAATTATATGCCAGAATTTAAAAATTTAGACAGAAATTATATTATATGCAGCCATGCATTTATTAATACGATTAATTTTTCAACAAATGAAAGAATTAGAATTGATTTTTCCGTAGATAAAAAGATTTTAATTGAAAGATTTAAACAAAGAGAAAATATAGTAGAAGAAAAATTTGATAAAAATATAGAATTATATTACAAATCTTATGAAGATGTTTTAAAAGATAGTATATCGAATATATTAGATACAACAGATAAAGATATTATTGAAAAAATTAATAATTTGATTTAAAATAATCAAAAATAGAAAGGAAGATAATATTATGGATTTAAGGATTAAAACTGAAAATGAAGAATTTCATGGTAGAACTTGTGGAATCATTAAACAAAAAGACAAATTTTTAATTATGAGAGTAAATAAAACTGACTATTATCATATACCAGGAGGACATATTGAAATTGGAGAGGATTCAGAACAAGCTGTAATTCGTGAAATAAAGGAAGAAATTGGGTGTGATGTTCAAGAAGCAACTCTATTTTCAATACAAGAAAATTTTTGGCTAAGAAATAATAAAAAATGTCATGGAATAGAATTTTATTATATCATAACACCTAAACAACAACTAAAAATGGAGAATTATGAGAAAATTGAAAATGACAAGGGTGAAGAAAAATTACTAGAATTTAAGTGGGTTACTTCTGAAGAACTAAAAGATATAGATTTAAGACCTGCTAATATTAGAGATATGTTAATAAATAAAAAATACCTTGAAGGCCTAACACATATTGTGAAAAGAGGATAAAGAAATGAAAGAATGTGTATTTTGCAATATTGTAAAAACAGGAGATAATAAAAGTGAAAAAGAAAAAAATGTTATTTTATATGAAGATGAATTAATATTAATTACTCAAGCTACAGGTAGTCCTGTTCGAGGGTATTTAATGATAGTAGTAAAACAACATGTAAATGGATTTGCTGAATTATCACTAGATGAATTAAAACATGTAGAAAAAATAATAAATAAAATTAAAGAAATTTATAAAAATTATTTTAATATTGACTCAATATTATTAGAACATGGTTCGACTGAAAAAGGTAGACACCCTCAAAGCATAGTACATGCTCACTTGCATTTAATTCCTTTTAATTTTAACAAAGATATTGAAAATGAATTATTTGAGGAATTGCAGTTAAAACCTATCGCATCATTTCAAAATATAAAAGTTAATGAAGATTTGGACTATTGGTTTTATAGTGATCCAAAGGGAAAATGTTATGCATCATCAAATGTTTTGGATGCACCAAGATCAATTTTTATGAATTTAATTGCAAAACAAATTGGTTTGAAGTTACCATACGAATGGAGAAACTCTGTTACAAAAAAAGAGTATATAGATGAAATAATAAATATATTTAATATTAACAGAGAATTATTAAAAGATATGTAATGGTAATTGTATATTTAAAATTTTGTTTTTAATAATTTTTATAGATGAAGGGAGATTAATACATATGTCAAAATTTAAATTGCCAGCGATTCCTTCTACAACACAAAAAGCAATTAGAATTCCTAATTCTATTATTGAGAGAGTAGAAAAAGCTATAGTAGGAACAGAATATAATTTTAGCTCTTTTGTGAATGCTGCTTTAAAACATACTCTTGATGATTTAGAAAATGGGGAAAAATAAGTTTTAGATAATTATAAAAAGATGGAGATATTCCATCTTTTATTCTATAATTTTTTTGACTTCGCTATTGTAATCAATGTTTAAAACACAACATAAAGCAACAAGTTCAAAGTCTTTTACAATACTTATTCCCTTTTCCATTCTATATAGCTCAACTCTATGTATGTCAACACCATGTAATTGAACTCTCCTACAAACCTCTTCTTTTGAAAGTCCCATTTTTTTTCTATGTTCTTTTAAGAGTTCGCCAATTATATTTGCTTTATTATTATATTTTTTCAAAAAAATCCCTCACACTTTCTTTTTTTGTTGATTTTATTACAAATTTTGTGTTAATATGTAACAGAGCCTAACGGTATTGCTATTTTTTGTATTTTTTATAAATCTATTCATGAAAGGAGGAGATTTATTGAATAACTACAAAATCCTTAGATTTGATGGAAAAAAGCAATATACAGAAGTAAAAGAAAGAGAAAAAGCAAAAGAATATCTAAATGCCTATATTGATGAGGATGTTAATGAAATACTATTTATTATTCCAATGGAAAAAAACAAAAAAAACCAACAATTATTGAGGAATAATTGTTAGTGTGCTTAGTTACTTAGTGTTTAAAAGACAATTAATCATTTGGTCTATTATGGACTTATCTCTACTTGTTAAAAGTTCATAATTCTCGATAATACTAGGAGATTTTATAACTCCATTGAAAATAGCAACAGAAGAACAATTTGCTATATTGCAGATATTTATTAAAGTGTCAACACTTATTCCAGCTTTGCCAGTTTCTATTTGAGAAACAAATTGAGGGTTCAAATTTAGTTTTTCTGCAAATTCTTCTTGAGTTAAATTAAGATTTTTCCTAATATTTCTAATATTTTGACCTAATGTATTATTGACAACATTAGTTTCATTTTCTATATTTTTCATATACTACCCCTATATGTAGTATAGTAAAATATGTTTTAAAAATGAATTGGATAAAAACTATATTTTTGAAAAATAGTATAGCTTAAAACTATAAAAATGCAAAAAGAATAGTTGAAACTGTAGACTAAAACTATAAAAGGAGAAAAAAATTGAATTTAAAACTATGGAAGTATAAAAAAGTAATAAAAGATATAGACGAATCGTTTGAAGCGAACTTTATTAAGCTGGACGAACTTATAAAAAATAAAAATTCTAAAACAGTTATAAAATCAATAAGAAAAGACTTAAATGAACATTATTATGGCCTTTCAAAGAAATTGCTTAAATTATTATCAACAAGTATTTTTTATGATAGTTACTTAAAAAACTATAATATTTCAGAAGATGATATTATTAAGTATATTAAAATAAAAAACATAAAATATTATAATAAATTAGATATGAAAGAAAAGAAAATGTTTGAACAAAAGGCTAATATAAGATATATTGAGTATTTAATAACAAAATATATAACTATAGTAAATAAAAATATAAAAGCAGATAACTAATTATCTGCTTTTATGGTATATTAAACATTATAATTTATTAGCTAATACTTTTAAATCTTCTTTATCAGTTACAAGATATCTTTTAGTAGTATTTAGACTACTATGCCCTGCTTGATTTGCAACCTGGTCAATACTATAACCAGCATTATGTAGGGCATTTGAACAGAAGAATGCTCTTAATAAATGAGGATGTAAATTTTCAATATTGCATAAGGTTTTATATTTATTTAATAGCCTATTACAAAAATTTCTATTTAATGGCTTTCCACCATTATTTTTTGATTTTTGACTAACAAATAAATATGGACTATTTATATGCATTGAATTTCTTTCTTCTAAATAATCATTTATAGCATCATACATACAATTATTTATTACTATTTGTCTAAATTTTTTGCCCTTGCCAATAATGTTTATAAATCTTTCTTCTAGCTTTATATCACTAATTCTAAGAGTAACAATTTCACTTTCTCTTAACCCACCATAAATGAAAATAGAAATAAAACAATAATCTCTTTTGGCGTTTTTATCATCTCTACTAGCAAAATGTTTGAGTTTATTTATTTCTTGAATTGTTGGAATTGTTTTAGAGATCATTGAAGTTTGAATTTTAATATAATCTTTATCTAAAATTACCATATTATCTTGAATACCATTATCAATAAGAAAAAGATTATAATTTTTTAAAGAAGCAATTTTTCTATTGACGGATGCTGAAGTTACTCCTGTTTTTAATAAATGATTATAATACATTGAAATATCTGCATGAACAAGTTTATCTAATTTTTCACCATAAGAATCTTCATAATACTTTTTAAATAATTCTACATCTTTATTATAACTATTACATGTATTTTCTGCTAGTCCATTATTTCTTAGATATTCTATAAATTTTTCTGACATCAAAATTCACTCCTTTCATTTATGTTACATTTTATTTATACTATTTTTATCATTTATGTTACATTTTTATATTGAAATCTATCAAATATATTGGGAAAATGTATCATAAGTGTAGTTATGTTACATTTTTGAAAAAGAAATTTTTTGCCCTATATATAAATATATAGAGCATTATTATTTCACAGAGAAAATATCTATTACAAATCTAATTCCATCTTCAAACCCTGTAACATAATACATTTCATTCTCTTTTTGAATTCTTGCAAATATGTTATTAATATAATCATTTATTAAGTGTTTTAATTTGTTTTTACTTCTTGGATGAACTCTTTTATTAATAAAGTTAAATAACTTATTATTTGATTTAGTTATATTATCTTCTAATTCACTTAATGTACTATCTTCAAATTTAAATAATTCATCTTCTAATTTTTTATAGTATAAGTAACTTATCATATTTTTGTCGGCCATACTTTTCACATCCTTTCTATTTGTTTGCTTTATATGTTTCTAAATCTTGAAGTACATATTTTTCGATTTCAGTAATAACATCTTTGTGAATTTCAAATGTTTTTTCTGGAGGAAATATTTTTGATGTTCCAGGTGTTATAAGTAAATCTAAAGTAAAGGAAATTTGTTCTATATTCAGACCAAAAAATTTTAAAGCAACTGAACAATACACTATAAAAAAATAATGAAATAGATATTCATCAGTATTTATATTTCCCTGTATTTCTTGCGGTATAGATGCATTATGACAAACCTTACTTGATAGAGCTTTGAAATTCTCTTTACTATGTCTTGCTATCCAAAAAGTAAAGTAATAATTATTCATTTTATGCCCTCCTTTCTTCTTTTCATTATTTTATAAAAATAATAAAAAAAATAGAATGGTGAAGTGAAAAATATTTTATTGCTTGTAACTGTTGAAATTGTAAGGCTAAAAAGATTTATGAAAAAATAAATTTTTCCATACTAAAAGTAAGAGAAAAAGCTTAAATATCAATGAAAAAATTTTTTTCTATGTGTTTATTGAATTAAGCCAAAAAAATATGTAAAATATAAGTGTGTATAAAGATAATGTTATAGTTTTTTCTATAACTACCCACATAATTGTGGCATAGCTACTAAATATAGTTAGTAGTAATTTATCTACATTTTAATGTAGCATATATTGGGTATTAATATAACAAATATATATATTATTTGTTGTGTTTATATTATAGAAAGTATTAATTCTAATATCCCCCTTTTATTAGATGTAATACTTTCTTTTTTGTACCCAAAAAAAAGAAAGGAGGATTATATTAAAAAAATCTTTTTACACAAAAATATTGGAAGGAGATTTTTATTATGGAAAGTGGTTTTAATTTTGAATTATATGAAACTATTTTTAAAAATTGTTTTATATCTAGTTCAAGATATACAAATGGAAATTTGCAATTAAGTTTATTTGGAGTAGATCCACAAACAAATCAAACAGAACATTTTGCTGATATTACATTAGAGCAAAATAAAAAGGCATTAAGAAAAAATGAAATTGTTGTAGACTGCAAATATAAACCAACTTTAATTCCACAGTTAATAAAACTAGGAATATTGAAAGCACAAACAGGTATATGTTTTATAAAAAATGCATTATACCCTATTTACACAATTGATTTAACACAAGTAAATGAAAATTGTTATTGCATGCAAGAATTAGTTGCTGCATAGAAAGGAAGAAAAAAATGGAACAAATAAGATATGCCAATTTGCCTATTGTAGGCAGAGTACAACACGGAGAAAGAGTCGATAATGGAAAAGGAACAATAAGGACAAAAGAACTTGGATATTTTATTGCTAAAATTCAGGATGATTTTATGCAAATGTATTTAGATAAATTTAATGAATTATTTAAAGGGAAAAAAAGTTTAGAAATTGAATTTTTCAATGAAAGTCCGTTGTCTATGAAATATGCTAGATATAATCAATCTGGTGAAGTATGCTACTGCAGTGTAAACTCTAATATGGCTAGACAAAAAGTGAAAAATGGTTGGCAAGAAATTGAATGTAATTCTAACTGCCAATATAGACAAAAAAATGAACAAGGAAAACAAGCATGTAATCGCATAGGATGGCTAAAATTTTTAATGCCCTCTATTTGTAAAGACAGAATATGGCTTATGAAAATAACAAGTCAAACATCATTAGATAGGTTAAATGAATATTTCATGTTACAAAAATCGCAAGGGAATACAATAAAAGGTCGTTATATTTTATTTTTGAAACAAGAAGAACATTGTAACTGTTTAGGTCAAATTTTCAATAATTATGTATTAGATATTCTAAAAAAAGATTCTTTTAATTCTAAAAAGGAAATTCCACAAACTATTCAAAAATCAAGTGAATTATCCACAGCAAATGTAAAAAATGTGAATAACAATGTAACAGAAATGAGTGAAATGCCTACAAAATCTCAATTAAATATACAAAAAGAAAAAATTGAAAAGAAAGAAACAAAAAAGAAAAAAACTAAAAAAGTAGAAAATGTTGAATTGATTGAAAATCCTAATATGGAAAAATGCTATGTACTAATAGGAACTCATACAGAAAATATCTTAAAAGATGGAAAGCCGAAAGAATACCTTATCGGTGAGTTTCATGATATGAATGATAATCCAATAGAGGCTATTATTAAACCTGAGTTTATTAATAATTTATCAGAAAGCGATTTAGGAACAATTGTTGAAATTGATATTCAAGAATTTAATAAACGAAAGATTGCAATGGACATAAAATATGTTCAAAGAGTATTAAAAAATATAGCAGCATAAGAAAAGCACTCTTATACTACTATTCACAAAAATACATTTGTTTAACTTTATATATTTAATCAAATTAAATGTAAAAAGTCAATAGTGAACAAAAAATTTTTAAAAGGAGAAAATATACAATGTTTAATGAATATAAAAAAGGTCATAGAGTTATTGTATATGGTCCTGGTCAAAAATTAGATAATAATGGAAAGTGTAAATTTTACAAAAATAAGCCAGCAATAATTGTTGAAAGAGACCCATATTACAAGGACTACTGTGTTCGCTTTAAAGATGGTTCAGAAGACTGGATCTTAGCAGAATTTTTAAGAAAACCTTATGAAAGAAAGAATAAAGGAGTAAAAATATGAAAGTTAATTATGTGAAAACTATTGGTTTTAGAAAGTTTGAAAAAGAATTTGAAACTGAATTATATAATGTAACTAATATTACTGGAATGAATACAGCAGGAAAAAGTAACATTCTATATTCAATTATAAATATTATGCTTGGTACTAATTTGTCTGGTGATGAAAAAACATGTTTAATAAATAAAAAATGTGATTATTCTTATGGCGAATTACATTTTACTGATAATAATGGTGTCAAACATATATTGATTAGAGGAAAGCATAGAGTTAATACCCAAAAGAATATTCTTACACTTGATGGAAAAGTAATAACTCAAAATGAACTTGTTAGTTTTTATAAAGATAAAAAATTATTTTTATCTGTTGTTAATCCTCTATATTTTTTAAGTAAAAGACCAAGTGAACAAAAAGAAATGGTAGATAAGTATTTATCGGATATTAAACCAAAAGAAATATTTGATACTTTATCTGAAGAGGAAAAAAATATATTACTAGATAGACATTTTAGAGTAACATTAAAGGATATATATGATAGGTTAAAGAAAGAAGATTTAGAAGAAATTTATAATAAGTATAAACTTGAAGAAAAATATCAAAGGCCGTTTGGTCAATTAAGTGATAATGAACTAAGGGACATATGTATAGAAGCTAAAATCAAGCTAAAAGATAAAAAATACTTTGAAATTTTTACAGAAAAAGAAAAGACAGCATTTATAAATTTTGAAATGCTAAATATTTGTATAGATATTGCATATGATAGGTTAGATAAAAATGAGCAAGACTTACTTGAAGGTATTCCTAGTAATATTCCTCTTTATATTATTGAATTAAATGATAATGCAAAAGATTGTGAAAACAAGATTAGTTGTATTAACGGAAAAATTGAATATGCTGAAAAAGTAATAGCACAAAAAATACCAGAATCAAAAAAGTTTGATAAAGATGTTGATTTATCACTTGCAAAGCAGGAATTAGCTTTTTTAAATTCTAATCAAGATATTATTGATAAGGAAAAACAAAAGAAATGTGTAGAAAAACTAGAACAAGAAATACTTGATAAAGAAACTGAAATTGCTGAATTAACTAAAAAAATGACTGAAGGAAAAAAGAAATATTTAGATATAAAAAATGGTCAGGTTGATTACTGTCCTACTTGTAATCAACATATTGAGAACGAGAGTAAAAAAATAACTATTGCTAATATGAAAAAAGAATTAATAGAAGCATTTGATAGAAAGAATTTATTAGAAAGTCAGAAAAAAGACTTAAAATGTAATTATAATGTAGAAAAATGTAAATATCATGTATTTGATGGAGAAACTATAATAGAAAAAAGTAAAAGAATTTCTGTAGTTGAAGAAACAATAAAACAATTAGAAACAGAGCAAGCAGAAATACAACAATTTAATCAAAAGATAGAAATTCAAAAAAATATTGAGAATAATGCAAGAATAGATATTTCTAATTTTACAGTGGATAAAAGTTTATATCAAGAACAAATTGATAAGATTTTAAAAGCGAAGAAAGTTGCTCAAAAATTATATATTCTTTACATAGAGGAAAAGATGAAATTAGCAAAAAGGTATTTGAAAGATGTTGATATTAGATTTTTTTCAGTTTTAAAAACAACAGGTGAATTAAAAGATGACTTTAAAATTACATATAAAAATCATGAATTATGTGATTTGTCAAGATCAGAAACTATTGCGACGGCTTTGGAATTTGCGAATATGTTTAATAAAATAGCAAAAACAAATTTTCCAATATTTATTGATGATTATGAATCATGTGCTGACTATAATTTTATTGAACAATATGGAAATGATACCCAACTTTTAATTTCAAAGGTAGAAAAAGGCAAAGTATTGAGTATTACAGATTATTATAATAATGCAGTTAATATTCCAAAAGCTGCATAGTAAAGAGAGACAGAGAAATCTGTCTTTTTATTATTATTTAGAATGGAGATAGAAGATGGATTCAAAAAGAGTGAAAAAATTTACAGATTTATATGACAAGTTGTCTTATATGTATGGAAGTGTTGATGTTTTTATAGACTTCGTAAAAATGTCTGCAATTTCAATATATAATTCGTTTGCTAAAGATTCAAAAATGGAACAGGAATATTTAAGAACAATAAATAAATATGAGAAAGAATATCAGGATATATTTCCGCAAATGCTTGCAGAACTTATTATGGCATGTGAAGAAACTGATGAAATTGTAGATATACTTGGGCCTTTTTATGAGCGAGAAAATCTAGGAAACAGCCATTTAGGACAATTTTTTACACCAACACATATTTCAGAGTTTATGACAGAAATATTGTTAGAAAGTCAGGATAAATTAAATGAAATTATTGAATTAAATGGTTTTATTTCAATATTGGAACCGGCTTGTGGAGCTGGGCGGCCTGATTTTAGCCATGGCCAAAACATTAAAAAAGCGAAACATAGATTATCAAAAAGATATACTTGTAGTTGCAATAGATATATCAGATGTTTGTGCCTTTATGACATATATTCAATTATCTTTGTACGGAATACCAGCTATAGTGTATTGTGGAGATATGTTAAAACAAGAAATTCGTTTTAAAATGGAAACATTACCATATTGCTTACAATATTGTAAATTTAGAAAATTTCATAGTAACTCATATAAAAAAGTTTTGGAAAGTAAAATAAAAAATAAAATTGATTTTAAGGAAAGTATCGTAAAAGGAAATTGTCAAATTTCTTTATGGTAGATGAAAGGAAGGAAATACATATGAAAATTAAAGCTTTATTAGTTATACCCAATAAGGAGGTTCAAATTGTAAAAATACCAGCAAGCAATAAATTTTTGGAAGCATTTATAGGAAATGAATTATACAAAAAATGCTTAGATAAAAATAATATTCTTATAGCAAATAAAAATGCTAGTATTGATGAATTTAACAGAGTTCTAGGAAATGCTATTTTACTTGGAACATTTTTAATTATATCAATAAAAAATAATCGTAAAGTTTCTATGAAGAAAAAAGATATTAGGAAATTCACAAATATCTTCAAACTTAGAAAACATCAGAAAAAAATTAATATGTATAAAGAGGAGTTCTTAGAAGATTATTATTCAAAACAAAGAAAAATGAAACGAGAAAATGCTGAAAGAAATAAAGAAAATATTTTTAGATTAGCAGCATAAAAGAAAGGAAAGATGATTTATGAATAAATTTATAGCAATGATTATATTAAAACCAGATATTAAAAACAAAAGAATTGATAATGTTCAAAATTCTATTTTGAATATGTTTGAGCAAAATACAAAAGTCCATAAAATTTGGTATTTAGGAAAAAAACAACTAGATTTTAAAAATAAAAAATATACTGAAGGTATTTATTTAAAACTAGATGTATCTGCCAAATATAAAAAAGTAGAAAAAATCAGACAGGAGTTAAGAAAGAATCAAGATATTTTATCATCTATTATTATGATTAATGATAATGGAAGAAGTTATTTACCTAAATTTAAAGTTCAGAGATTACCTTTTTATAAGAGTTCATTAATAAATACAGAACAACTTAATGAATTAAATAAAAAAATATATGTACTTATTAGCAAGAATATAAAACTACCTTTTGCTGAATCAGATATTATAGCAATTAGTGAAGACGAAAACAAAATATTGCAATATGCTAATAAGAAAATTCAAGAATTTATTTATATGAAAGGTTATAGAACTTTAAAAAATTTTAGAATAATAACTGATGTGCAGAAAGACCTAAAAAAATATAGAAAGGTACAATTTACACTTGATAACAATTTTAATGTAGGACAAGAACTATTAATACAAGAAAGAAATTTAATTTAGAAAGGATGAAAGATATGAAATACAAAACTTTTAAATATAAAAATTATAATAATTGCAGTTTTTATGTAACAAATTATAGTAGAAATCCAGATGCTATGTTTATTGGAATTTTAGACGAGAAAGGAAATAGAATTTTCGATTGTACAAGAAATGTGCCAGATTATTTTTACGAAGAAAATGTAGCAGTAATAAAAAATTATTCAGAAACATATGGAATGACAGATTTCTTAAGAAAAATGGGAATTGTTAAACAAATAAATACAAAATCATATTTCAAAGTATTTGGCAATTCAAGCAATGAGTCAATGGATTATTGTGATATAGATATTGATAAACTAAAAAAATATTCTAGTACTTTTAACTATAAATGGGAATAAAACAAGAAAGGAATTGATAAAAATGAATGAATATGAAACTATTTTTATAATGAAAAATGATATTACAACAGAACAACAAAAGGAAGTAATAAAGAAAATTAAAGGCTATCTTAATAAACATGCAACAATAATTCATGTTGAAGATTTGGGATTAAAAAAACTTGCATATGAATTAAGAAAATGTAAAACAGGCTATTACTATTTAATAGATTTTAAAGGTGAAAGTTCTATAATTGCTGAATTAGAAAGACGATATAGAATTAATGATAACATATTGAAATTTATAACAATAAAAAAAGATTAGAAAGGATGAATATATATGAATAAATCAATATTATTAGGAAGATTAACAAAAGTACCTGAAATAAGGTATTCACAAAGTACCAATACAAAGGTAGCTTTATTTACACTTGCAGTAAATAGAAAATATGTTAAGGAAGGAGAAGAAAGACAGACTGATTTTATAAATATTATTTCTTATTCAAAATTAGCTGATTTTGCCGAGAAATACTTATCACAAGGAATACAAATATGCGTTAGTGGTCGAATACAGACTCGCAATTATAATGACAAAAATGGTATAAAGAGATATGTTACTGAAATTGTTGCAGAGGAAATTTATTTTGCAGATAGTCCAAAAAAAGCAGACGAAAGGGTTTTATATGCTTCTACGCCGGTTAATAGTACAAATCAGAATAATAGTGAAGATGAATTTATCTCAAATGGAGATGATCTCCCATTTTAACAAAGAAAGGATGAGTTTTTATGAGATTAACAGGAAAAGAAAAAGTGAGTTTATATGCTGAACAAAATGAAAAAAGTAATTTTATTGCATCAGAATTAGAACTTAAACAGTTAATAAATGGTTTTATACTTGATAGATTGTGTCAACAATTAATAAGAAATAAAGATAATGGAAAAATTGTTACGGAGTATTTGAGTATTAATGATATGAAGATATTAAAGGGTACAAAAGTATCATTAAAATTTCAGGTATCTTTAAAGAAGAATGAGCCATTTTTTAAAAAAGTAAAGTATAGTACCATGTATGATAAAGCAGATATATCAGAATTTTATAATTATGTAATAGAATTATTTGAATTTTATGCATATGAACTAGATACGGTTATAGATAATATAAAAATCGAACTTAAGGAACTAAAAATCTTAAATGAAAAGGAGTAAAAAAATGAGTACGAATATAATAAATGTAAAATATGAAGATGATTATATCTCAAAAACTTTTGGTGGAAAATCATATAGTTATCTTACTTTAGTTAAAGTTAATGTTGGAGATTTAGTAATTGCACCAACAGTTAGAGGAAACAAGATTGCAAGGGTATCAGAAATTGATGTTCCAGAATATAAAGTAGAACATATAAAAACATACTTAAGATTAATAACTGATAAAATTAACAAAGAAAAATACTTAGAAAATGCAGAAGTATTAAAAGAGGTGGCATAAATATGACTGGAGTGGATGTGGTAAATGTTTTGATTCCCAAGTTATTAGATATGGGAATTATTGTTCATCGTTATAATGCTTATTCCACAAGTTCAATATATTTAAAGTTAGATTTTGGACTTACTTGTGGTATTCGTATTGCAGACCATCCAGGAAAGAAAAAGTATAGTTATAGATTTAATATAATAAAAGATTATGTTGGAGATAAGGTCATTATAAAAGATGGCCTTATTTGCTATTTTTATAATTATAATGAACTGGAAAAAGTATTAGAAGCTGTAAAAAAGGAAAAACAAGAAAAAATCAATAAGTATGGAAGAGAAAATTATAAAATGTATATGGAAAGACAAGCAAAATCTGATTTATATAATAGATTCAAAAGAATTGGAGGTAAAAAATAATGAATCAAATATTAGAAAAAATATCAAAAGCTTTAAGATTAGGAACAAATAATGCAAATGAACATGAAGCACAAAGTGCAATTTTGGCAGCACAGAGGTTAATGGCAAAGTATAAAATATCTGAAGAAGAAATAAATGAATTTTTAAATGAAAATGAGAAAAAAGAGGACAAAGTCATTGAGGAAAAAGCAGAAAATGAAATGAATAATAATAAATGGAAAAGGAGATTAATGATAACTATAGCTAAAAATTTTAGATGTGATGTGTATTATAATAATAATAAATTAGTTATAGTTGGAGCAAAAGAGGACATTTTAATATCAAAAAGAGTATATTTATATGCTAAAGAAGCTATATTAAAAAGTTTTAGAGTATTCTTTAAAAATAATTATGAAGTTTCTTGTATAAGTAGTTCTATGAGAAATAGATATAAAAGGGAATATGCACTAGGTTTTATAAAAGGCTTATCAGAAAAATTTGAAGCACAAAAAGTAAGTTCTGAACTAGCTTTAGTAGTTACAAATCCAAAAGTAAAAGAATATATAAATAACATTCATTTTAATGGAATTTATCATACTAGAATTTCACATATATATGATAATCATTGTTTTAATGCAGGTAGAAGAAAAGGAAGAGATTTAGCGGATATTGATAAACAAATGAAGGGAGAAAATTAAATGACTGGTGCTGAAAGATTAAAAGAACAAATAAAAGATCAAAAGGATATTGCATTAAGGCAGACTGTTGATTATCTAATATCCAGAAAAGATATGGATACAAAATTCTTGAATGAAGAAAAAAACTTGGAGGGAATGTGTGATTTTATTAAGTCGAAAGGCCAAAAACATTGTAGAAATGGTTGGAGCTATATTACAAATGAGGTTGTATTTGCATGGGCTGTAATGTATTTTGCATTGCCAAATAGTATTTTAAAAATAAAGAATAGAACAGTTCCAAAGACTAAAGTAGAGAAAGACAATAATACCTCCCATACTCCCAATAATGTTATATCTCTTGAAAAAGCTAAAGAGAAGAAAAACACTCAATTATCATTATTTGGAGGTGATAATAATGAATAAAGAAAAACTTCAAAAGCTTATGAAAGAAGTGGATAAAACAAATAAGCCGAAACACTGGAAAAAGTTTATAAATGAAAATACTATAAATCATAATATTATTTTAAAATGTGGGCATAGAGCATTTTGCACACATTGTCAGAAGTATTTTGATAAAGATATAAATGTTCGTACATCTACAAAAGAAAAATGTAACTGGTGTGGAAATGAATATTATGTTAGAAATTGTAACATAAAAAATTGCACTTTTTTAAAAGATATTGCTTTTTTTGCAAAAGCGAGTGGAACAATAATAGTAAGAATATTTGAAATAGAATCAAAATATGACTATAAAACCAAAAAGTTTGAACAAAATTTACAAGAGTTTGCTAGATTTATTCCCAATGTAGGACTTGCAATCAATAATTCGGTTTCTTTTTTTATGTGGAATCAGAAAGTATGGCATAATACAAAAATTAAAAATTGGCATATTTATACTGGAATGAGAGTATTAAATGATATGCCTATATATCCATATGACTATCAACAAATATTTAAAGATACGCTTTTTCAATATGCTCCTATAGAAGAATTTAAAAAAGAATACAAAAGTTATAATGATTTTGAAATATTGGAGATGGCAAGTTTGGAAAGTTTTGAACTATTATGGAAAATGGGATTGCATCGTTTATCTTTGAATGCAAAAGATTTTAATAAAAAAGGTAGTTTTGCCAAAAGATTTGGTGTTCCTAAAAGTTTTTTAAAGTTTATGGCTGAAAATGACATAGACTATGAAGAGTATAAAATACTAAAATTACTACAAGAAACAAATAAAGAACTAATAAACAAATACAGAATGTATGATTATGATTATTTAGCTTTTATGCATGAACAAGGCTTATTGAAACAACCTGACATAGTTAAAAGATTTTATCATAATTTTTCTCTTCTAAAAGTTATTTGTAAATATGTTCCTTTAAAGAATTTTCTAGAATATCAAAAAGGAGTAAAAAATATTCATATATATGCTGATTACTTAGAAATAGCAAACAAAATTGGTTTTAGCATAAAAAGTAAAAAAAGATTATTTCCTTATCAGTTAAAAGCTTGGCATGATAAATTGTCTAATAAATTGGAAATTATGGATGATATGAATACTCAATTTGCTGTTTATTTAAGATATTTAGAATTGTCAAAATATACATACGAAGATGATAAATATATTATCTTTCCAGCACCAAGTGTTGATAGTATAAAAGATGAAGGACAACAACAGGGCAATTGTGTTGCAACTACTTATTTACAGCCATATTTAGAAAAGAAAACCGAAATATACTTTATACGAAATTTAAAAGAAACAACAAAGTCTTTTATTACTCTTGAATACAACGAAAATAGAGTAAGACAAAAAGAATTGCCACATCATAGTATAAATTTTACGAAAGAACAGTTAGCTTTTATTGAAAAATGGACTGGATTCAGACAATTCTTAGAAAATAAAGAAAAATATCAAAAGAAAACTAATACTGACAATAATATTATCAAATATAAATTAGTTGCATAGGAGGAAAAAAATGAAACATTCTAAAAGCAAAGAGAATAAAACAAAGGAAGTTTTTGAAAAAGTAGTAAATTCTGTTCAAACAATTATTGATAATGGAGAATATGAAAAGTTTTTAAAATTTCAAAATAGTTTTAGAGGTTATAGTTTTAATAACCTTGTTTTAATTTTTTCACAGTTTCCTAATGCTACACATGTTGCAGGTAAATCCAAATGGCTAAAATTAAAAAGAGAATTAATAATAGATGCAAAAAAAATATGGATAGTAGCTCCAATACCTAGGCAATATGATAAAAAGGTGAAGAAAATTGAAGATGGAAAAGAAATAGAAGAAATTGAAACTATAAAATATAATGATTATAGATATGTCTATGTATATGACATTTCGCAGACTGTGGGTGAAGAAATACCGTTAGAGAGCCATAATATTAATAATAATCAAATGATAAAATTTTTTGAAAAATTAAAAAAATTTAGTAAGATTCCTGTATATGAAAAGGAATTGTTTGGAGGATTAGATGGTTATTATAGTTCGGCCAAAGAGGAAATCGTATTAAACAAAACATTGTCTACAGATGATAAAGTAGCAGTTTTATTACATGAACTTGCACATGGTTTATATGATGATTTTGATTATAAAACTAATAGAAATTTATCAGAGGTATTTGTTGAGTCAATTGCTTATTTAGTAGCTGACTATTTTGGACTAGATACTTCAAGATGCAGTTTTAACTATATTACTCAATGGGCAAAAGGAGATCCAAAAGTTGTAATTGATTTAGGTTCAAAAGTAAAAAAATGTGCTAATCAATTTATACAAGAAATAGAAAATTTTGAAATGCAAGAAGTAAAACTTGTTGCTTAATAATGAAAGGAGTAAGAGCAACTATGATTATTGAATACGAGAAAAATAAATATGTAACAGAAATAAAGCAACTAGAAATTACGGATAGTAAGAATGTATTTTTAAAAGGCAAAAATATGTATGATAATTTGCCTACTTATTTTGGAATATGGGAAAATAATGGTGGTTTATCTATAGTAACTATTATAAGATATTGTATTATTAGTTATAAATACTATTTAAGTACAAATTTATCTACTGTATGTGATATACAAGAATATTTAAGAAATAGTAATAATGTTGAAATTATTAATAAAGATGAGTTTAAAGAACAAATAAATTATATTAAGTCAATATTTAAAATATGAAAGGATGATTTTATGGATAGATTAGACTATCAAGAAGTAAAAAAACATATAAATATATTAAATGTAGCATATCATTTGTGTTTAGAAATTGTTGATGAAAAGGGATATGAGCATAAAGCTATATGTCCATTTTGTGGATATAATAAAAACAGCAAATTGCCAACAATGAGTTTAAATTCACAAACAAATAAATATTGCTGTTCAAGATGTCGGTGCTGGAGGATATTCAGTTGGTTTATATGCAAGAGTAAAAGATATAGATACAAAAAAAGCATATAAAGAATTATTAAGTAAAGAATGTTTTTCTATTAATAAGAATCCTATTGAAATAAGCCCTATCAACTTAATTGCTGATATAGAAAAGCGAGATGTTATATATAGAGAATTTTTGAGTATGCTTAGACTAGAAACACAGCACAAAAAGTATTTGAGTAATATAGGCTTTTTAAATAGTTCTATTGAAGATGGTTTATATAGGTCTATACCTAAGAACTATATAAAAAGAAGACTTATTGCATATAATCTATCAAAAAAACATAACCTCAGTGGAATACCTGGTTTTTTTCAAGAAGAAGATTTCAAATGGAGTTTTAGCAGATATGAAGGTTTTTTTGTACCTGTATTTGATAAAAATGGATATATACAAGGATTATCAATACATTTAGATAAAAATTTCAAGAATACTTCAGATATATGGTTCTCTAGTAGTAATAAAATAAATGGTACTGGAACAAAAAATTGGATTATGAAGGGGAATTTAGAACATAATTCAGATAGTGTAATATTAACTGATAACTTTATTTTAGGAAATCTAATGAAAGAAACAATGGGGGCTCCAGTTATTGCTTTTCAAAATATTTCTAATTCTTATATGATTTTAAAAGAAATTGAGAAAACTAATGTAAAAAATATTACTTTTATTATTAGAATACCACAAGCAAATGAAAATTTGGATTATATAATAAGAAGAGTCTTTAGAGATTTAATTCCACTTGGATATAATTTGGAGATGAAATGCATTAGTAATTATAGTGAAATCTTTAATGAAGATTTTACATCATATTATAATTTACAAATTGCAGCATAAAGTGTAAAAAGATAAAAATTGCAGCTTACTTTATTTTTGTAAGTTGCAATTTTTTTTGCGTTTTTTCCAAAAGAAGTCCTCAATTTTTACAATATTCTAAATTAATATCTTTTTTCTCTATATATAATCAAAGACATATTTGACAAATTATTGTTTTTTTTAGAAATTGCACCTAAAAATGTTAAAAATTGTATCTATTAATAGGAAGGGGTTATGGTATGCTAAATATGTTAGTTGTAGAAGATAATATATATTTTTCAAAATTGTTAATAAATAAAACAATTCAATTTAATAAAAATTTGAGATTAAGCATGATTGCTACAGATGGCAAAGAAGTATTAGAAATAATAAATAGAGAAAAAATTGATATAATTTTACTAGATATGAATATTCCTGGATACAATGGTTTAGAAATTTTGAATTTTCTGGCGAGAAATAAAAAAGAAGAATATTTGAATTCTATTATTGCTACTTCGTGCAAACAAGATGTACTTGACAAAATTGAGAACAATCCACTTGTTTATGATTATATTTCTGAAAATCAAGGACTAGATGCAATTATTGAAAAGGTTAATAATATTAGTAAATATAAAGAAGAAATGTTGAAAAAAAGAAAAACGATACAGAAAAAGAAAAAAGTGATAAAAAATAAAATACAGAAGGAATTAATTAATTTGGGATACAACGGAAAATATATAGGAACAGAATATATGTCAGAATCAATTTATTATATGTATTTTCTTAAAGACAAAGCTAAAGTAAAATTAGAAAAGGATATATATCCAATTATAGTTGAAAAAAACAGTACAACAGTAAATACTGTAAAATGTGATATAATTAAAGCAACCAATCATTTAGAAAATGATGCAAATGAGATTAAATTAAAAGAATATTTTGGATATTTTCTTGATAGAAAAATCAGACCAAAGTTAGTAATGCGTTCTGTACTAAATAAAATAAAGCAAGAAATATAAATTTTAAAAATATGCACCCAAAAATGATGTATTAAATATCTATTAAGTGAAACAACAATGAAAGGAGGGAGATTGAAATTTGGAAGAATTAATAAAAAAAATACAGGCAGGAGATGAAATGGCATTTAAAAAATTAGTGCAAAATATAGAAAATGACTTATATAGACTTGCCAAAACGAGACTAAATGATAATGATGATATTAAAGATGCTATTCAAAATACAATGTTAATTACATATAAGAATGCGAGAAAAATCAAAAATTATGATGCATTTAAAACTTGGATGTTTAGAGTTCTTATTAATGAGTGTAACAAGATTTATAATAAAAATAAGAAAAGTAATGTAATCTTAGACAAAATTATAAATAATACAGATTTTACTTACTATGAAGACCCTATCGAGAATATTCATGATAAGATGAATTTTGATATATTAATATCAAAGCTAAAGTATGAAGAAAGAATTGTTTTAACTTTATATTATAATAGTTGCCTGTCTTATTCTCAAATTTCAAAAATTTTAAAAACAAATGAGAATACTGTAAAGAGTCGAATTACTAGGGCGATTCAAAAATTAAAAAAGTTATACAAGGAGGCTGAAGTTTATGGAGAAAAGAAATAATTTTGAAGACGAAATTTATAAATATTTTTCAGAAAATAAAGAAGTGCCTCAAGAAATCAAAGATTCTATTTTTAATATTGACTTAAAAACAAATGAAAAGAAGTTAAATTTTCATAATATTAAAAATATTATTGTAACTGCTATTTCTTTAGCAATGATTTCAACAGGTATTGTTTTTGCAAAAGATATTTCTCAATTTGCTAAAAGTATATTTTGGGATAGCAAAAAAGGGACTGAAACAGCTATTGAAAACGGATATATTTATGATTCAAATGAAAAAAATAATATAGAATTAGAAGCAGACAAAACTAATATACAAATATCAAGAATGATAATGGATGATTACACATTAGATATCGAAATGTTATTGGAAATAGAAGATGATATAGACATAACAACAGAACATGTAAATTTTCCGGATATGCTTATAACAGATGACATGAATAATATTTTGTATTGCATGGATAATAATAAGATTAATAAATTTTGTACTAAAATTGGAAAAAATACAGATTACAATACGATTAAGGAAATGACTACTAATAGTCAGTCTAATATTTTTGTGAAAGGTTTTGATGGAAAAAGTGGAACAATAGAATGTAATTTAACTGCTGGTTATGACAAATTCCCTTTAAGTAAAAAGATATACATACAGTTAAACACTATTGAAGTAGAGGAAAAAGAAAAGAAATATATTATTAATGGAAACTGGGAATGCAGTTTTACTGTTCCTGAAATGTTTGTTAAAAGAGAGACAACTATTTACAATGTAATAAGTTGTAATAATGATAATATAGATAAAAATTTGATAAAAGCCGAAGTATACCAAACTGGAATGAAATTTGATATGATGAGCATGTATTGGGGGAACTTTGAAAAATGGAGTAATAAAACAGAAGAAATTAGAAATAAAGATGTTGAAGCAAGCCAGTTGATAAATTTTGAAAAATCATATGTTGAAAATGAAAAAGGTGAAAAATTTTATTCTTCTAAAAGTTCATATGCAGGAACTGGTCTTACTACAGATGGATATTTAAGGTTTTGGAATACATTTGATTTAACCCAATATGATATGACAGATAAACTAAAAGTTGTATTAATAACAATTGATGGTAATGAAATAACAATAGAACTAAAAAAATAGTTATCTTTTTTTCACTTTTTTGAAAATAATTTAAAAGTAAGTTAAAATTGGTTTTCAAATGTTTTAATACATTTTGAAAAAAGATAATGAAAAATAATTTAACTTTTTTCGTTATCAAAATGCTAGAGGATTTTTCTGCTTAAGGAGGAAAGCTATATGATTAAAATGAGAAAAATTACTCGAAAAGTAATTGCTCTTGCAAGTGCTTTTGCAATGACATTACCAATGTTTTCTACAACTGCATTTGCAAAGGAACTTCCAGTTGCTGAAGTAACAACGGCTTCAAGTGATAACAATGGAATTTTGCCTAGAGTAAGCTGGGTGTCAGTAGGAACTTATGGTGCTGGTGAGTATCAGATGGAATATGTGAATTTTAAAGATAAAACCAATGGTGCAATCAGAACCTATAACACTCAGTATATGCGGATTAAACCAGCATGGAAAGCTACTGACAGTTCAACTTCAGAAGTAGAATTACTCGTGAAGGTAATTCGAAAATCTAATGGAGATGTGGCATACAGCCACAGATTTAAACTGTCAGAAGATACAGATGGTCATAAGGATGGTGAAGGTTGGTGGTATGCTAAATCTGCACCATTCAAAATCAATAAAACTTCAGATTATTTTTTCTATTATGAAGTATTCACAGCAGATGGATACAAAGGAACAGGAAATACAAGATCTGGCGAAGCTCATCTGTGGGTTGAATTACGAAACGGACTTTCTGAGTTCAAATAAAACAAATTAATAATCAATTCATTCCTCTAGCATTAAACCTCTAAAAGTCTTATTGGCTTATAGAGGTTTTTTTTTGAAAATTAATATTTTTTTGTAACATTTTCTAAATTCACTTGTATTTATAATAGTATCAAAAATAAATGAAAGGAGAAAAGATATGAAGTTTTTACAAAAAATATTAAACTAAAAAAATTATTCTATATATATTAATAAATTTTTAATATATATATTAATTTTATGATATTTATAAACTTAAAGGAGGAGAATATGGAAGTTAAAACACAAAGGAATAATGATATATATTTATATAAAGAATTCTTAAAAGGTAATAATGAAGCGTTTAATGAGATAATTAAAATATATAGAAAAAAACTTATATATTTTATATACCAATATGTGAATAATATTGATATAGCTGAAGATATTTCACAAGATACATTTGTGTATATATTGATAAATAAAACAGAGTTTGATTTTAAATATCCTTTAAAAACATATATTTATACTATTGCCAAGTGCCGAGCATTAAATCATATAAAAAAATATAAAAAAGAAGAACAACTAGATGGAAGTGTATATAAATTATCCACTGATATTGAAATTGATACCGATTTATTGTCAAAGGAAAACAAAAAAGAAATATGGGAATCTATGGGGAAATTGCCAGAAAAATATAGAACTGTACTATATTTGAAATATTTTGAAAATTTTAAATATAAAGAAATTTGTACTATTTTAAACAAACCTATGCCACAAGTTAAAGTGTTATTGCATAGAGCTAAAAAAATGGTAGAAAAATCACTTAAAAAGGAGGAATTCATATGTTAAATGATAATCAATATATAAATAGTGTGTGGGAAAAATATTATAAAGCAGAGAGTCAAGCTAGAGAGAACCAAAAATATTCATATAGGTTTTATAAAAAGGAAAAAATAAAATTTTTTATAAAAAGTTTTGTTTGCACATTAGCAACAATATTTTCAACTATTGGAGTAGCTTATGCTGGAGTGGCAGGATATACTGTTTGTAGTAATATTTTTCAAAAATCATCACAGACCGATTATAATGTAACACAAGATTATTCTCAAAATGAAGAAATGAAATATACAGATGGATTATATTATCAAAAAATTATGACATATGACAAATATAAAGAATGTAGTAAACAATGGAATAATATAATAGAAATGACTGAAGATGAGTTTGTAGATAATTTTGTTATGGTTATTTCAATTGAAAGTGCATCAAAACAGGGAGTATCAGTATGTGAAATCAATTCAGATGAAAATACAATGTATGTTATATTAGATAGAGATATAAACAAAGATATTAATGATGACCTTATTTTTACCAAGATTAATAAAAGTTTTAATAGAGAAAATGTTATTTTTAAGTTAAAATATAATACTAATACATATGCAAATTTAGAAACTTTACCAGTAAATTATACTAGAGAAAAAGCACTTGAAGATGGATGTGTTGTTTTAAATGATTATAAAATGCAAGGAAATAGTTTAGAAATATGGCAAAACTTTTTTAATAAAATAAAAAATAATGAAAACTCTTTTGTTCGTATTGTATTCTTTGATAAAGATAACACATGTACTATAAGAGATGTTGAGTATAAGGACGAAGTATATTATATTTGTACCGATTTTTCTAGGGCAGGGCTAGAAGATTTTAGGACTGATGAAAATAAAGTTGCAAATCAAATAGGATATTATTTGAAAGTAAGAGATATTCAAAATTCAATAGAAATATCTGTTGAAGATAAAATTGGAAACCAAAGACCAATTATATTTTATAAATACTAAAAATTATCTTTTTTTATCTTTTTTGATAAATTTTTCAAAAATTAGTATACTTAAAAACGAACGATGCTTTATCGTATTAAATTAATACCAAATATATTTGTATTATTCAAATGTATTTCAGGTATAAAACAGTAGAGAATGTATTCAACAGGAGGTATTCTTATGAAAAGCATTAAGAAAAAAATAATAACATTTGTATTGAGTATTGCAACACTCATTACAGCTCTTCCACTTGGTTCTTCTGTTGCTTTTGCAGCAGATAACTATGATGGAGGATGGGCATTAGTACGGAATTCCAATGGACAGGAAGTATTCAATGAATCTTCTTTAAAGACACATAAAGGAACAGTGTATGCTGCCGAAGGTGTGACTGTTTTAAAGGTAAGTGGAAATTCAGCTGAAATTCAGTACAGTACTTCGGGCGGCCCAAAAAAAGGTTTTGTACCTGTATCAAGTTTGTACACAAATCTTTTGGCAAAGACTTGTGTTGCTAAGGTATCAAATTCTTCCAAGATTTATTATGGACGCAGTAGCTCTTATAGTACTTGTGGTTCAGTTAGTGCCGGAGAATTAGTTGCAATTCTTGCCAAAAATGGTAGTTGGGTATATGTAGAATACAATACTACCAGTGGAAGAAAACGAGGATATATGTTATATAGTAACTTATCTTGTTACAACAGACCTGGTTCTTTTCCAGACCTTTATACTTACAACAATAAAGGAATTGGCACTCATCATTATACACAGGGAAGCAAGATTTATTCAGGACCGTCCTATCAGTACACAACAGTTACAACACTTAAACAGACAGTCGATTTAGTTTATTATGGTTCATATTCAAATCCAGCTTTTGCTTCTGGCTCTGTTGAATATGAATATGTTGAGTATGTTGACAGTGATGGAATCAGAAAGAGTGGCTTCATTGAGTGTGACTACTATTAAAAAAAGTTTAATAAGATAACTATATTAAGTACAAACGATCTCTACTGTTTGCAAAAAGTGCCTTTATAGGGCACTTTTTGTGTTATACATGTAATTATAATAAAATCAATATTGAGTATCAATATTGATAACTTCCAAATTTGGATATGTACAATAAAGATAAGGAATATTGCATCTAATATTGTTTACCTCTCCCCTATCCTTAAAAGCTAAAATTAATTTATCTGCATTAGGGAGTAAAGGGGGAGAGTTATTAATTCGTTTTATAATACCTTTTTCATTTCCTTCATCCACAACTATTATATGATATAAAACATTGTCTTTAGTTATAAATGTTATATATATGGGAACATACCCTTTATTGAACTGTTTGAATCTTCCTTTATATTTGCATAATATGTCTAAAGCAACGAGCATACTATTATCTATATTTTTGGTATTATGAACAAATATATTTCCTTTTTTGCTTATCATATTTCCAAATAAAATCCTTTTGAAATTATCTTCAGGGGCATTAAATAATATTTTAAGTTGTTCTAATTTAGCACAACCAAAGTCTTGTAAGAAATTTATTACTTTTAATTCATCAACCATAAACGGCCTCCTTTATCATATATAAAAATAATATTCTAAATTATTCTCATTAAATATCCATAAATTTTCTTTTCATTTTCTTTAATTTCTGTTACTTTTATTAAGACATTGTCTAAATAATGTGGATAACTATTAAATCTCGGTGGAACTCTTGTTAGACAAGTTATACCAGTAGTATCAAGTTGAACAATGATTCCGCTATTATTTTTAGGAAAAGCAATTACTTTTCCAGTATATTCTCCATCTTCAGTTATAAATTTTCTAATAAATTTAAAAGGATTAGTTGAAAATTCCTTTGCACTTAATTCAAATATATCGTTTTGTATATCTATATTTTTTATTCTAACTTTTAAAAATTGACCAGGCATATAATAATTTTTACAATTTAAAATATATGTGTGCAGTAGATTTTCAGCCTTTATACTTACTTCTTTTCCATATAACTCTACTATAATATGTTTTACACCAACTGCTAATATCCTAACTTTTACTGTATCATTTTTCTTTAATTTGGGTAGTTCTAATTGTGCTCTTAAATTCATAGCATCTATTCTGCTTGCTATTGCAATATTAGAGTTTAAATCTACATCTAAGACAATAAAGTCTATTTCTGCTCCAAGCATTCCTCGTATCATAGACTTATTGATTTTTAAAGGTCCTAAATGTGAGGCTGGTATTAATACTTTTGTTTCTCCATACCAAATAATAGCACAAGGGATATTTTCATTTTTATATTTGTAGTATTCATCTTCAATACCACTTATCTTCCCGGTCAATATATGCTTTTCCTCTTTACTTCTTAATATTTCTTTAAATGATAATTCTTCCAAAATTTCACCTCCAGTTCTTAAAAATTATCAAATCCAAGTTTTGTTTTCTTTTTTGATTCTATTGTTTTTGTTCTCTTTTCAGATGTTTTGGGTAGTTCTATGTTGGTGTTATTTTGAAGCCATTGAGGATTGTAATCATAAATAGAACTATCTTTTAGTTTACTTGCTAATGGATGTGTTTTATAATGCATTTTTTCAAGTTTAATTGGTTTATTTCCTCTTAAAACACCAAATAATATATATGAGCATAATCGCATAATTTCATCACTATTAAATAAGTTTCTTGAGAAAGTAGATATACTTTTTTGACCATATTCTTCGAGCTCTCCTTCTATAGAATTTGATTTTCTTAAACTTTCTGTTTCAACAGTAGAAACACCTAATAAACTACAAAAGTAATCAGCCGTTAGTATATCTGTTGTTCCAAAATTAAGTCTTAAATCAGTATTTCCTATTATTTCTTGCCATAGATTATTGGGATAACGATTTTCAAGTTGTCCGAATGTTTTGCATAATTGGAATTAATGCAATGTTTCTACTTCTGAATGTACTTATTTTTTTATTAAAATCTGGAATAGAACCAATATTGCAAAATTCATCAAGAAAACAGAAAACATCTGTATCACATTTTCCGGCAGGTGTTGAATCTGCATATCTAACGAGTTTAATAAAAAGAAATGTAAAAAATAATGATGCCAAAAAATCATTACTCGAATCTACATCACTTGTTATAATATAATATATACAGTTTTCTTTTGCTGGTAAGCTTAAATCTATATCACTTTCAGAAGTTAGCCTTTGTAAATCTGCATTTTGAAATGCTTGAAGTCTAGTTCCAAGCCCAGTTAATACACTTGCTTTTATACTATCAGACCCACTAGAAAAAATATTATATGACATACGAGCTGGGCTTTCAGGAGGTAATTTTTTAAATATATTGTCGATTTCATTAATATCACCACTTGCTATTTTTTTATATATGTTTGTCAAATTATTTTTATCTATTAATGTTTCTAAAAAATAAAATTCAAAGGCCTTTAGTAAGTTCTCTTCTGCACGAGGCCAAAATTCATCTCCTCCGTTTGTCATGTCTTTGGGTATTGCTTATTATAACATCACTTGAAGTTTGAACATCATCAATATTCTCGTTTTCTCCGTAATGGATTCCATCTGTCAGAATGCTTCATGTCTTTTAAATTAAATACTTTTACTGTGTAACCTATTTCTTTAAAATAACTTGATGTAATTCTATATATTTCAGATTTTGGATCTGTTACAATTATAGACTTTTTATATTTGGATAATTCTAGTAAATTTGTGAGCAAAAAAGCAGTAGTTTTCATACTGCCCGAACTCCCAAATACACTAATATTTTTATTAAAATGGCTATCAAATTTAAGTTTTACAATGTTATTTTTGTATTTTCCTAAAATAATACCAGGAACATCGTTTATTCCAAATACTTCTTGCATTTCTTTTTCATTCATCCATGCTGCAGTTCCATGAGTTCCATTTTCAGGTTTGAATTTAATTCCTTTATTTTCATGGTTATTTTTAAAAGCTACAAAGAATATGCTTACTATAATTAAAATTGAAATAATAGCAATTATAAAGCAAATAGTGGTATATAAAGTTGATGTTAGTCCTATACTTCTTTCAAAACATAAACTTAAAATGTGAAAATACTTTTTAATATTAACATCTAATATAATATTTAAGATTAAACAAAAAAATAAAAATATGTAAAAACATACTTTTTTAATCATATACGGATTTTTCTTTATCGATATATTCTTCCAAATCAATAATAATATAATTACAATTAGGAAGGTATTTCTTTAATTCTTTTTGTACCATATTAGTACATATTATATCTGCATTTTTATTTTTGTTTTCTCTTAAAAAATAATTAATTCTATTTATTTTTTCTGTATCTAAGAAATAAAAAGTAGTGATATACTTGTTTTTATAATTTGTATATTCACAAAAACTATAATCTGACAAATATATCTTATCTTTTTTGTATTTTTCTTTTACAATTCTATACCAGTCAATGCTGTGTATATATTTTATTTTTTCTCGGTTTTCTACGGTATCTTCAATTATTAGAACTTGATTTGCTCCAAAAATGAAGTCATTTATATTTATTCTTTTAATATCATTCACTAATATAATGATATTTTTATATTTCCTTTCTTTTTGAATATCATATATAACTGATTTTAAATATTTATTATCATGATTTGCAGAAATACTATATGTTAAATATTCTATTCTGTTTATATCTAATACACCAATAAACTTTCTTGCAGTCATTGTAAATATTTCTTTATCTTTAATATCAAAAGAGGGAGTAAATTTAATAGTATTACAGTTATGATAAAATGCTCCTAAGTTACTCAAATATAATAATCTTAAAAGATAAGGTTTATTTCTATTAAGTTTATTATATTCAAAATTAAACATTTTGGAATATTCAATTCCTAATTCATCTAAAACAATATTAGACTTTAGCCTTTTTAAGAATTTCTTATTTATCAAATTTATGATTCTCTGTTTATAGTATTTTTTACTATTAAAAAAATATTTTGCATCACTAGCTTTTAAATACTGATACCTAGCAATAAATTTTATTAGAGCAATTTCTTCATCACCATTAGGAAAATAGTTCAAAGCAATTCACCTCCAGAAATTATAAATTGTTCTTGAAATGGTCCATTAAGGTATTACAGCTCGAGCTTTTGCTCTTGCTTCCATACCTCCACCATAAAAAGTCGAGTTCATAAAACAGATAACCCTTGCTATTACAAGATTTATAGTTTTTATAAACTAGGGTGATTTTAAATTTAAAAATTTTCTAAATTGCCACATTTTTTAACAATGGACTTTTCTAAATAATTGTCTATTTTTTTACTATCTGTAACATAAATTTCTGTATGAGGAGTGTCAGAAAATTCACCTTTTACAGAGTAAAACATTTTTGAAATATTATCATCTTGTATAACTCCACTTGAAATTAAGGCATCAGATATTGGTTTTACATACTTGTTATCAATGTCCCAACCTGTAATATTGTCAAATATTTTAATAAAAATAAATACTGAACCCTGAAATATTCCATTAAATTTTTTTGTGATTTCTGATACATTTAATAATATTCTTTTGTATGTATGTGTTTTTAAATTTTTGTAAGAAATCATTGTTTCTGGAACATATATTTTCAAGATATTATCTAAAATTTCTGCCTTATACTCATTATCAATAGTTTTAACCTTTTCATATTCATAGCTAGTATTTGAGTTATATTGCTTTATTTCACTTAATATATTATATCTTCTTTTTTCAAGATTTCTAAAAAATGTTTCTGCTTGTATATCTGTTAAACTATTGCTTAGTAATATACTTTCAGTTTCTTTATTTAAATATTGTAATTCATTTAAAAGTTTTTCACTTATAACCATAAAAAAAGTCCTTTCTTAAGTATTAATAGGGCAAATTCAAGGACTTATTATTTTTTTATTTTTCTTTTTCCATAAGTTCATCATAAACTTCAAAGACTGCATCTGTTAAAAGAGTTCTGATTTCATTATTTAATGGATGGCATACATCTCTGAAATGCCTTTCACCATTTCTTAATCTCCTTGATGGCATTGAAATAAATCTTCCTGCTTTTTGAGTTTCAAGTAATGTAATTCCTCTAATAATAAATTTGTTATCTAAAATAACATTTGCATAGGCCAATATTGGCCCTCTTTGTGTTGCTTTAAAAATTTTGATATCTGTAATTTCCATAGCATAATCCTCCTATAAATTTATTTTAAGGGCAAACTTAAAGAAGATTAAAAACTTATTTACCTGTTCTAGGCAATACAACTTCGTGCTTTTCTTCTGGAATGTGTGTAATTGTAGTCCATTTACTATTAGCTTCAGCAGTTACTCCAAAATATGTACCAACAGTTTTAGTATGGTTTGTAAATGTATCATTTTCTTTTAGTGTATCAAGAGACTTACAATTCATTGTTGGAGATGTATTTTCTCTAAATCCTTTTTCTACTTTTCCAAAATCAAACATTGTTTCCATGATGTATTCATCATCTGCAAGTGTAATTTGTGTAAAATCTAAATCATAATTTTCATTTGTGCTTAAATTTTCTTTAAATAGTACATAATCATCTGTTTTATTTGTTTTATAATATACTTTATAAGTTAAATCTTGATTCCAAGTACCAGTAGTCATTTTTTGTAATCTTATATAATCTGTTGGAATATAATCATACCATTTAAAATTGTCTAAATAAACATTGGAGTTGTTGGCTACATTAGAAAATTCATAATTTACATCTTCACCTATTTTTATTTCAGTCGTCCCAGTTTTGTCTACATCTACAGTAATATCTACTGGTTCATTTTCAATTGTTTTTTTGATAGTTTCACCATTACTTACAATTTCAAATTCAAAAGAGTTTTCATTTAATAAGTAATAATCTGAACCTGTTTCTAATTCTTTTAAGTAATATTTTCCTTTATATAGATATTGACTTACTGCAATTCCATTTTTATCTGTTGTTAAAGTTTCAATTAAATTGTTATTTTCATCATAAAGACCAAATTTTGCTCCTTCTAATTTTTTATTAGTGTCTTTGGAATCGACTTTTGTAATTTCAATTTTTCCTTTAATTTTTTCGTTTTCAAATTTTATATCTGTTATTTGATTCTCTTTTAATTTTACTGTTTCAACTTTGTCTGATAATACATATGTTTCTAATGTTTTGGTTTCTCTCAATTTTAATTTTGCAAAATCTCTTATTGCATATCTTGATGTCAAAGCTTCACCGTTCTCATTTGTAATGATTTTTTCTAATACATTGTTGTTTTCATCTAATACTTCGAATTCAACACCTTCAAGTTTTACTTCGTTATTATCTTTATCTATTTTTATTACTTTTACTTGACCTTTTTTAAGCTCATTTTCAATATTTTTTGTAGTTTCTTTGTCCCATTCTACTTTTATTTCTGTATCATTAGCAAGGTTGTACCATTTATTAGTTTTTGTTTCTATTAGTTTATAATTTCCTGTACGAATATTTTTTATTTCTAATTCACCATTTACATCAGTATAGTAAGTTCCAACAACTTTTCCAAATTCCTCTGAATATAGTTGGAATTCAACATTTCCTAATACAACTTTATTATTATCTTTATCTATCTTATACACTTTAATATTTCCCTTTTTGTGTTCATTTGTAATAGTTTGGTTTGTAGTTTTGTTGTATTCTACATTTACATCAAATGATGATTCATTTAATATATAGTTATCATTTGTGGAAATTTCTTTTAACACATAATCTCCCTGATATAGATTTGGAAATGATGCTTCACCATTTTTGTTAGTTGTACTGTTAGCAATTACAGTTCCATCTTTTTTGGAAAGTTGAAAAGTAACTCCTTCTATTGGTTGGTTAGTATCTACATCATTTTTTACTATTTTAATTCTTCCTGTGTTAGTTTTTACATTTAAAACTCCTGTACCAAATATATCTCCATATGGATCTGCTGTAACTGCATAATCTTGTGTTCCATTAATTCGCGTTTTTCCGATAGAAAACAGGATAAATTTCTGCACTAGCTTGAATTGCAAATGTTATATTTATATCAGTGTTCATTGAAGATTTTGGAATTTTTATTTTAAAATTAGAATTTCCATCAAAAGTATTAGTTTCACTATTATTCATATTTGTTATTATTGAACCTGCTGGCATTCCAGCTGTTGCTGTAATTATATAATTTTTTGTATTAGCATCACAATTTGTAGTAAATTCTTGTGTATAATATTCACCATCTTCTTTTAGTTCACCAACTTTACTTGTAGATACTAATGCAGTGGAAGGTGTTTGAGTTCCATTTCTACCAATATCAACTAATCTTACAATAGCACTAGCGATTTTTGAACCTCTTTCATCTCCACCACGAAATCTAGTTTGAGCATCCCAGTCATATAATATAGAATAAACTGCTTGTTTTGTTGCTACAAATGCATCATATTCGTTATCTACTCCAAGCTGTTCAGGAGATTTATATGGATAAGCATTAATAATTGTTCTCCATACTCGTACATCATCTAAAGTTTGAGTTAAATCAACAGTATAATCTCCCTCTTCACCAACTCCATGAAGTTCTCTATTTAAACAATATGCGGGATATTCTTTTCCATTTTCATCATATGTAACATATGTACATTTTATATAGCTCCATATGTTTTTGGCATCATTCCAATATTGTAAATGATAACCGCAATCACCTCTATTTTGTAAAAATGCATCATTTCCAACAGTTTTTGCAAATACAATGTTAGAAATAGAAGAAATTATTATTGTTAATAGCATAAAAACTGCTATAGATTTTTTTAATACTTTATTTTTCATTATTTTTTTCCTCCTTAATTTTGAATAAATTAAAAGACACTTAAAAAGTGCCTTAATTTATAATATATAACATTCTGTCATTATTAATGTTGAATTTACATAGTAATCTTCAGCATAAATTCTTATTGTTCCAAATTTATATGTAAGATAGCTTTTTACTCTATTTTCAGTATAAGTAAATTGATTTGTTTTTTCTTTTATAGAACTATCTACTACGATTTCATATCCATGCTGTTTCATGTAATTTGATTCATTGCTTAGTATTACTTGTTTAATCTTATTTATCATATCATCATTTCTTACATATTTCTCTATTTTTTCTTCTTGTTTATTTTCATTTGGTTTAATATCTTCTTTAGTTTCTTGTGGCTGTGTTACTATTTGCTGATTATCAGTATTTTTTTCAGTTGTTGAAGATTTTGGTATTTCTTTTGAGGAATTGATTTGAGCTTTATTATTAGTTTGAGTTTGATTTGTATTGCTATTTGGTTGTTTTATTACTTCTTTCTGATTTTTTTCAGTTGTTTTATTAGTATTTTGGTTGTTTTCTAAACTTTCTTTTTGAATTGGGTCAATAACAACCTCTTTTGGAGTTTCTACCGGTTGAGTTTCAGCAGAATTTTCAGGAATATCTAAAGTTTGAGTTTCTACATTTGTATTTGTTTCTTCTGTAGGTATATTTTCTGGTATTTCTGCTTGCTTCTCTAACATTTCAGTATCATTGTTTTTTATATTTTTATTTTTTAAAACAACTAATAAACAAACTAGAATAATTAAAATTAAAATTGTACCAATTTCGATAAATATTTTCTTTTTATTCATAAGACATCACCCTCCATATATAGAGTAACATCTTTTATGTCATTTTGACAATGCTGAACAAAAAAAATTTTAATTAAATTCAATCCCTTGAACTAATAGCCTTTGAGACGGAATACCTTTAACACAAGTTATAAGTGATATAGAATTTTTATCTTTGTTTTCTATAAAAGACCAGTCTGTTTCACTTATTTTTGATATATTGTTTACTTTATATTTCCTAGTACCAAGAAAGCTTGTGTAAAAAATTATATCTTCATTTTGTAAAGTATTTAATTTAGCCCAGTATTGATTAGAGTTGTGAGCTGCAAGACATACATTACCATCAAAAAATGCAGAGTTTTCAAAATGTCCTACACCTTTATTTAATGTTGAGGTAGATGTACCTTCATATACTAGACCCTCGAAATTTATCTTATCAATTTTTATTATACCAACTACATGCTCGTTATTTATTTTTAACATTAAATCATTGTTTTTTTCAATATTAGTATTATCTAATCTGTCTTGTGGATAATCGTATGAGTATTCATTATATACATAGTTGATATTGTTTCTATTCACTAAATATTTAACTATAAAAAACATTGATATTGTTAGAATGATTATAAAAAAAGTTATAATTGATATTCTTATTATTTTTTTATTCAAAGTAGAAATCCTCCTTTATTCTAAGTATTTTTTTATATATTTTGAAATTTCTGAAAATTTTGTAGGAACATTAATTTTCCTTTTAATATCTTCAATGCTGAATGTATCGAAAATAATATCGTATATACCTAAAAAAAGAGCATCTTTTAGTTCAGAAACCTGTTCGTTTTCTAGAAGTAAAATTACTCTTATATTTTTGTCCCTAATTCTAAACATAAAATCCTTGAAGTTATATTTATTAGGTTGTATTGTAGTAATCAAAATATTTGCTTCTTTTTCTTCTAATATATAGTCTGTATAATATACAACTCGACTATTTTGAATATTTTTATTTAGGTCTTTATTTAAAATTTCATTGTCTGTAAAAATCAAAACCACTTTTTAGCCTCCTTATTTAAAATAATTTTCTGGATTAACAAAACTATTATTTATTCGAATTTCAAAATGTGCATGTGGACCAGTCGAATATCCTGTAGAGCCTACTTTTAATATAGGTTCACCTTGTTTTACTACTTGGCCTACATGAACTAATATTTCAGAACCATGTGCATATAAAGTTATAATTTGATTGCCGGTGATCTATCATTACCATATTTCCATAAGCTGAACTATAACTAGCATTTGCAACTATTCCATCAGCCATTGCTACAAAATCCGTTCCAACAGGTGCTCCTACATCTGTACCTGAATGTAATTTATAAACTTTGGTGATTGGATGTACTCTCATACCGAAATGTGATGTTATAGTTAAATATCCAGGTATGGGCCAAATAAACATTCCGAGTTGGAACGAGTCCAGTAGTATCATTTGCTATTGTATTAGGGGATGTTTCTTTTTCTTTTAGCCATTCGGCATATTGAGCTTCGTAATCCTCGCTTGAAAGTTTTTCAGCCATTTGCATATCATCTTCTGTTGTAAATATAGAATCTACTACAGTACATACTGCCAAAACAATTAAAAAAATTACAATTATAAATGGGATAAATGGTTTAATTATTTTTAAAACAATTTTTTTGAATTTCTTTTTAATTTCATTCTTCGTTTTTTCCTTTAAACTCATTTTCAGCCCCTTTCTGCAAATTATTTATATTGTTTAAATATTCAGTATTTTGCATAGACTCGTTGTTTTTTGAAGATGGTTGTTTTTTATACTTGTATGAACTAAAATCGCCTTCAGCCATTTTTGCTCCTATACTTAGATATGCTTTTGTTCCTTTGAGTCCAGCACTTGCGACATTTTTGACTACTGATTTTGGAGTTATTTTTCCATTGCTTATATTATTTTTGTTATCTATTTTTGATTTAGGCATTGTTACAGTATCCTGTTTACTTTCTTTTGTGGGTTTTATTACATTTCTTATAGGATTTATATTTCCGTTGTAATCTTTTTCATCTGATAAGTTTGTTACTGGATTTATAAATGATTTTGCTCTTGATATAATGCCTTTTAGTCCATTATTCGAATTATTATCAGTTTCATTGTTAGATGATTTACTTGGGATTTTAGGTGTTTTAAATTGTTCTTTGATAGCACTTAATCCAAAACCAAGCATTGCACCTGTTCCGAGAACTCTATTTGTCATTTGTTCATTATCAATGCCAGCAATCCTTGAAGTTAGATTTTGCAAACAATTTTGTAGTGTATCTGCCAAAGGAAGTATCATCATAGCCCATATTAAAGAGATGACCCAGCCACCACTAGACGGCAAAAATGCAAGATATATTAAAAATAAAAAACAATATATAAATTGCATAAAAATATTCATAATAATTTGACCAGCCCAAATTGATGCAGCAGTTACATTTTTATTTATTATCCAAAGTCCAGCAGCAACAGGTGTAAAAATAGTAAATATTATAATTGTAAATTGTCTAACTATAAATTTAATATTTAATTTTACAAATAGATATATAAACATTGCAATTACAAGGGCTGTTGAAATTGCATTTCCAGTTTTTATACTTGTTAGCATAGAGTTTCCTAATGTTGCATCAAGTGTTCCAGTATTTGCAGCTGTAACTAATAAATATACTAAGCTATTATTCATATACAATAAAAATCTAATAAATAAAGGGGACAGAGCTATTGCTGCACCACCAAAACACAATCGCATCAGATTTTCTTTTGCTTCATTTTTTCTAGTCGTATTCATACCTGCATTTATCATTTTAAAAGCTAATATAAATACTGCAATTAGTATCAATGTTCCGGAAATAATGCTAAAAATTTGATACCATTTCATAGTTTTAGTCCATAATTCTTCTGTAAATGGCGATAAGCTATCATTTGATTGCTTATTATTAAAAATAAGTTCATCATAATCTTTAAAACCTACATTTGCTTTTTCTCCGAGTCGTAAATTCTAGGACTGTTTCAGCGATTCCAGAAATACATTCAGCAATAATTTTTTCAAATAAAGAGCCATCTTCCTTTTTTACTTGTTTCTTTAGTTCAGGAGTTGCACCAAAACATATAGGAGATAATAAAAAAAGCATTCTAACTACTATTACAAAACTTTTAAATAATTTATTCAATTTTTCTCACCTCCAGTTTTAAGTAAATACAAAGGGTTCTTCATATTTTGTTATAATAAATTTTATTGCAGTAACAGTATTATTTAAGCTTATTACACATTGACCTGTAGCTGCAGCAGTCAGAAAATTTTTTGTACCTTCAGATAAGTTGAAAAAATCTACAACTTCATCGACGGATCCAGGACTTTGTTTAAATAAATATCTTGTTGAACATATATTTATAATTGTTTTTCCGTTCTTCAGAACTTAAAAATTCATCAATAAATTGGCTACCGAATGAATAATGGAACATTATACTTGCGGCCGGCGACGAGCAACATTTACAAGGAAATCTGCGGATTCTTGATATTTTAAAAATAACCAAGCTTCATCGCAAACTATGATTTTTTTCTTTTCTCTATTTTTTAATACATATTTTTGCCATACCCAAGTTAAGATAACAAAAGAAGAATACAATTTTGTAAATTCATCTTTAATCTCACTCATATCAAAACAAATAATATCTTCAGAAGATGTAATTTTACTTTCACAATCGAAGATTCCCAAAGAATTACCTTTTAGGAAAGGTATTAAAATGTCAGCTAATTCTTTGCACTTGCCACGCTGTACTAATTTATCGTGAAAATTTGTAAGTGTAGGCATTTTCTTTTCTATTTTTCCTACTATATATTTACCATTATCAAGTTTTCCACCTTTTTTCTCATAAAGTGAATTTACATCACTTGTAATGCCTCTTTCACTATATAATTGATTTACTATTATCTCTATTTCAGTATTTTCTGTTCCTGTAAGTGTTCGACCATAATTTCTGCATATTGTTGCAATTAATGCTCTAATTTCTGCCACTTTATCAAGTATATTTAAAAACTTTTCTTTACCCTTAAAGTCTGCTTCTAGTTCAAAAGGATTTATTCCTGCTGGTTTTCCTTGCTCGATTTTAATTACTTTTCCACCAAGCATTTTAGTTAAATTGCTATATTCACCTTCGACATCAATAAAAAATGCTCCGCATCCAGTAGTAGCAATATTTCTAGCAGTTAATGTTTTTAGTGCTACACTTTTTCCACCGCCACTTGTGCCACAAATAAATACATGTGGATTAGGGAGTGTAGGAGGACCGCAAAATGTATCAATGTAAACAGGTGCATTTGTATATATATTTCTGCCAATAAAAATACCCTTATCATGTGATAAATTAGGTGTAGAAATAGGTATCAAAGTTGCAATACCGACCAGATACCATATTTCGCTCATAGTTTGGAATAGGATATTCGTTTGTAGGAAGTATTGTTTTATATCCTTCTAACTGTCTAAAAGCTAGTGTTCTTATCATTGCAGTTTTTTTGTTCAATTCACTTTCTAATATTTTTGTTTTCTCGTTTAAATCTTTTAGACTTTCAGCATTTAGAGATATAAAAATTGTCGCATAAAATAGTCTATCTTGATTAGTTTGTATTAGCATTCGCAGATCTTCTAAATCTCCAATTTGTTTTTCTAATTCTGGCAAATGCAATATATTGCCTTGCCTTGAATAAGTTGCATACTCACTTTGTGCTTGTACTAATTTTTTTGTTAATTGATTTATAACATTTCCATTGATAGAGGGCTCTATTTTTACAGAAATATTTATATTTCCAATAGCAAATAAATCATCTAGCCAACTAACCCAGGTTTGTTCAGGATAAATTGTCATAACAAATATTCTAGTAAATTTGTTATATCCAAGTTTCAAATAATCTACTTTTTCTTGTAACTCATCAGGGATTAATAAGTCAGAAAGCTTAGGTACATTTTCAAATATGTTTATTTCTTTTGACTTTTTGTTTTTTACCAACATATAATTCTTTTCCGCCTCCTTGTAAATTGCTAATATTTATGGTTGAATTTTTATTTAATTCTTTATAAATTAAATCGTAAATTTCATCTTCAGTTAAAATTTCGCATACTATCTTTGCTCTTAATAAACTACTTGTAAAAGATAGTGTTTTTCTGTTTAATTCTTGCATTGCATCCTTTAAATTTTCATCGCAACTAATAATTGCATAACTTCTAACAACAGAAATAGTCCTGTTTTCCATTAAGTTATGCAAGTAATCTATTAAATAGTTTTTGTATTCTTCAATTTTTTCATTTGTATTTTTATTCTTTTCCATAAGTGAAATAACTCTTGTTGTATCTATGTATTCAGTTGTACTAAAAAATTGGACTGGATAATCAATTGAAAGAGCAGTTTGTATTAAAATATTTTCAATAGAATCCTGTTCAGAAACAGAAAGCATATTATAATCAATGTTACCCAGTCTAACAATATTTGAATATCTGTTACCAATACAAATTATATTATCTTTTATCTTAAAATTAAAAATATTTTCCAATTTCTTTTTATCTACTTTTTTGCCTTGATTTTCACTTGCTTTTTTATCATTTTTTTGTATAAATCCATTTTGATTTTTCTTTTTGTTTAAATAAATAGCAGTACAAATAACAAATACAACCGTTAATCCAAGAAAAATAAACATTATTATCATTTTAAGCACCTCTCATATTTGAATTTTTTTCTACGAATAATGTATTTTGTGGCACATAAAAATAACTTATCAAAATTTTGCTCATTTATTTTTAGAAAAGCACAAAGTAGAAAAAATGTAGCAATTATAGTGATAATAACTATTTTTATAATAATATTTAGTGGTGTAGCCAATATACTTAAACTTGATGTGGCAAGCATTAAATATAAGACTTGTCTTAAACTTAAATAGCCACCAAATATTTTTTCTTCTCGTTTGATATCGAATGGAATTTTAAATACTCTCACAAAAAATCACCTAACTTCCTAATAGTACATTACTATTATTAGTTGCAATATTAACAATAATTCCAGCAATAATAAGTGAAGCACCTAAAGTTACCCCACCACCACATATCCAGGCAAGAGCCCCAATAGACTCTGCACGCTTTTGAGGATTATTAGCATTGGCAATCATTTTAAGAGCAGCAATAACTACACTAGCGAAGATTAAAACTCCGGCCCAACGGCATTGCAATACTTGTGATAGCTCTTTTTATGTTATCTGTTGCAGCATCTACTTCAGCTGTTCCAATAGTTTCAGCAAAACATTGATTACATTGAATTAGTAATAATGTAATTGTCGTTCCAATACTTGATAATTTTGGAATAAGTTTCTTCTTTCTTTTTGTAACATTCATAAAACATCATCTCCTTAACTTTTTGATAGGGCAAATTAAGGAGAACACTATTTATATTAAATTTTTAAATTGCACTAAAATGTAGGGCAGAAGAAGTAAAAAAATAAGACTTAATAATAAGCCTGGTACAATTTTTAAAAATTTCGATTTTATTGTTTGTGATTTTATAATACAACCAATTATTAGAAAAATAAGTGATAATATTAGCATAATCACAAGTAAAAATAAAGTATATTTAAAGCCATAAAATAAAAAAGTTGACATTATATTTTCAAAATTATTTATATAATTATTTATCATTAATCAAAACTCCTTTATGATGTATCTATGTATTTATTTATAATAGCCTGTTTGTAGTAATTGAAAAAATCTTCTGTGTTATGATTTTTACAAGTTAAATATAATTTTACTAAATTTTCTCTGTCAAGCCTAGAGATGATACTTTTAAAACTACTATTATAAATTAAAAATAATGTATAAATGATTTCTTTTAATTTTATCAAATTAGTTTGTGCCATAGTATTTATAATTTTAGGTGGATATATAAATTCAAGTCTTTTTAAATTTGAATAAAATTCTTTTGGAATTTCATTGCTATTATTTATAATTAAAATAAATAAATCATCTATATTATATTTTATATTATTATTGGTGAAATTTTTTTCGTACCCTACTATGAAATTATTTTCGTGGGGTGGTGTGAAAATTTTTTCATACCCTAGTGCATCAGTTAAATATATTTTTCTTTGATAATTATTTTCTATAATTATTTTTATATAGCCTTTTTCTTGCAATTTAGAAATCGTAAATTGTATTGCTCGAGGAGTACAATTATATAAGTTTGCAAAATAATTGTTTGTAGCAAAACAATAACCTTCTTTATTACATAAACAAGTGATTTCACTATATAGTAACTTTGCTTTATCTGTTAAGTCTTTATCATATCTAACAACTGCTGGTATGATAGCATAATAATTACTTTTTATATTTTCATTCAAAGCTTAACTCCTCTCATAAAAAATTATTCTTCTGATTTTTTTCCTGCTAATATACAGGCATATAAAAAGAGGCTAAGATTAGCCCCTAAAAATAATCCTATAAAGAATTGTATCATTTTAAATTTTTCCTCCATTCGTATTGATTTATTTCTAGTTTTTGCTATAATAGATTATAGCAATAGTAGGGATTATTGTGATAATAATATAGCAATTAGACAACTTGCTTTTTTCTCTAACAATTTTCTAACAAAATGTAAATTTTTTTATAATTTTTATTTCTGTTGAAATATAAGCTTTTTATAAAAAATATTGCTTTTTTTATTGAATTTTAGAGGGATTAATAGACCAATAAAAAGCAAAGTGATGCTTAGTGGGGAACAATAGTCAATTCCTTCTAAGCCTGGGGTCGGGGGTTCGAATCCCTTCTGGCTCACCACAACATTCTTATACGAACGTGTATAAAAAAATTACTAATTTCAAAATTAGTAATTTTTTTTTATACTTTTTCTAACAATAAAATTTAACATCTTCTACTCCATAAAACTCTTTCCATTCAGATATAATATAGAAAAAATTATAACTTATTGATTTTACTATTTTGTTTAAGTCACTCTCTAGAATTCTACTATTATTATTAGTATATCATATTTTCTTCTTTCTCTTCTATTTCTTTTTCCAAAAGCTCAGGCTTTTTCAAATATTTAGACAAAAGTTTAAATGACGAAGCATAATAATATCCATCACAAATTCTTTCATCTCCGACAAATGCAAGTGTTATACATTTTTCTTCTTTAATTTCATCATCTTCATAGATATAACTTTTTTTCTTTTTTCCCATAGAGAAAAACATACTTGTAGTTCCAAAGTTATAAATATGATGATAAATACTATCAATTCCAAGAGAACCAACATTTGTTAAAAACACACTTGTATGAAATGGACTTGCATCAATTATCTTTCTTGATAACATACCATGTTTATCTAAAAACATCAAAAATTTTACAACTGCTCTTATTAGTCCACTTGGAATTACATTTAGTATATTTACTAACTTATCTGTTTTATTTGAATTTTCAAGTTCCTTGTTTCTTTCTATGGCATTGTCTAACTTCTGTTTTATCTCGAAAATATTTTCATCTCCGTTAAAATCTAGTTTAACAGGTGTTTCTGGTCCATCATCTGTTAAACTCTTTTTTATAACAAGTGAAACATATATTTTATCTCTTTCATATAATGCCCCATTCATTGCAAATCTATTTAAATTTGGTCTTTGACTAATTATTCTTACAAGAGCAGCATAAATAATATTCATATATGTAAATCGAATGCCATCTTTTGCTTTTCTGTCTATGTATTCATCTAAATTTTTTAAAGCAATATCTTGTTTAAAATATACTTGTGAATCAGCTCTATCCAGCATTACACAAGGCATTATTTTAAAAATAGGTGGCAATTTTTTATTTTTTTACCATCTGGTCTATGTCCAAACATCCTCTTTTATCCCTTCTACTGTCTATATCCCTAATATTTTTGCCTCAACATTATACATTTTATATTTTTGTGTATTTTCATCAATTTTAAATTCTATTAATGTATTTTCAAGTGTTTCTTGATTTTGTCTTAAGTCTGTAGTAAAGTATAATTTTATTTGAGATATTTCTAATTTATTTTTTACTATTTCTTTAAATGCTTCTGCTGTATGTTTATCATCTTCGCAAACAAATATTAATTGTGGCATAGCTGCAAATCCAGAATCTCCCGGAACAAAATTCTCATAAAATTCTTTATACAAAGCCATCTTATCTGCTAATTTCTTTTGCCAATCTGGTTCTCTTCTTATTACTTCAAATAAAAATGTTATTGATTTCTTATTTTTTGTAAGTTTTACAGAACCACCTGTTGCCTTAAACACTTTTCCAGATATTTTAGCTGTTAATGCTGGTTTTACAACATAACTATCAAAAGCTTTTACTTTTCTTAAATATGCAATTATTGTTTGATTTCCTGCTAATCTCTTTTTTATCATTGGAACAGGTTTTACATTATCTGTTTGTTGCCATTTACATTCAATCTCTTTTGATGTTAATAAATATTTTCCCATCTTCTCTAAGCAATAAATTCTGTAAATTCCCTTTCCTTCTTCTGATGTAAAATAATATCTTGTTAAAATCTTTGATTTTACAAGTTGGTCTAATTTATTGTTTAATTTATCTTGTGACTTAGGATCAATTCCCTTCCACTCTAGCATTTGATATAATTGTCTTGATGTTATAAACTCAAATTCATTTACTAACTCTAATATTGCAAAATGAATATCAGTTATATGTCCTATATTTATTTTGTGAATTATTTGATTCATAGATACATATCCATCTTTTCCATCAAATGTTTTTATTTCACCCTCTCTTATAGCAAATGGTGATACTTGTGCTTTGATTTGGTTATCTTCAACCATTTCAATCCCTCCTTATTTTTAGTGACTAAATATAGCCTACATTATATTAAACTATTGTCAATTTTACCTTTTTCTTTTCTGGTAAAATTCTTTTTATGCACACATCAACAGATTCTCCATATTTCAATTCTTCCGTATATTCTGCCATGCCAATTAAATTCGGTGTTAACTCGATAAAAACTCCATTTTTATTTTTTTCTGTGTCTCTAACTATTCCTTTTACTGTCATTCCCTCTTTGAATTTCTTAGCATTTTCTTCCCATGTTCCTAAACAATTTTTATATGATAAATTGACTCTGCCTGTATCTTTATCAACATATTTTACCATACATTTTATCTTTTGTCCAATTTTCACCCTATCATTTGGTGATTTTATTCTTGCAACAGATAAATCTTCTATATATACTAATCCATCTGCTCCATTTTCCATTCTAATAAAAGCTCCATATGGTTGTATTCCAGTTACAATTCCATTAACTATCTGTCCCTGTTTAACTTCTTCCATTTTATTTTGCTCCTTTTTCTTTAGTTCATCTTAATTATATCTTTTTTGCTTGTTTTTTTCAACTAGTTTATTTATTTTTTAATAATTCCTGAATTTCTCTATCCTTTAAGTATCTCCATTTTCCGAGTTCTATATCTTTTACTCCAATTTTTCCAATTTTACTTCTATGTAATGCTAAAACTTTTCTTCCTACACTCTCACACATTTTTCTTACTTGCCTATTTTTTCCTTCATGTATAACTATTTCTAATCTTGAAATATTTTTTTCTATATCTGTTTTTAAGATTTTTACTTTGGCAGGTTTAGTTATATAATCATCTATTTTAACACCTTTTCTTAGTTGTTCAACTTCTTCATTCTTAATTATTCCTTTTACTGTTACAGTATAGGTCTTTTCTATTTCATGCTTTGGATGAGTCACTTTATAAACAAAGTCTCCATCATTTGTCAAGATTAATGCACCTGATGTATACATATCCAGCCTTCCTACTGGTACAATTCTTTCTTTTACTTTTACCAAGTCTAATACTGTATCTCTTCCAAATTGGTCGTCTGCAGTCGTTACATAACCAATTGGTTTATTTAATAATATATACACCATTTTTGAAGTTGGCTTTATTTCTTTATCTTCAAATTTTACAATATCTTTTTCTAGATTTACCTTCACTCCAAGTTCTGTAACTATTTGATTATTAACCTTTACTTTTCCCTGTAATATTAGTTCTTCGCATTTTCTTCTTGATGCCACCCCACACTCAGCTAGATATTTTTGTAATCTTTCTTCCATTTTCAATTCCTTTCAATTGTTTTATTAGGACTGGTTCTTTTTTTATATTTTTTGCATACTATATATTAATTCCTTTTACTTTTCTAAAAGGCTTTATATAGATTCTCTGGCAGGGTTCTCTTGCCAGATTTTAATTTTCTAATTTTTTTAATATCTCTAGAAAATATTCTGGTAACTCCGCTTCTAATTTCATACTTTTTCCTGTAATTGGATGCTTAAATTCTAAACATTTTGCATGTAAACATTGTCCTACTACACCAAATTCATTTTTTCCATTTGAATATACACAATCTCCTATTATTGGGTATCCTATATATGATAAATGTACACGAATTTGATGTGTTCTCCCTGTCTCTATATTTACTTCCAATAGTGTATATTTGTCATATCTTTTTAAAACTTTAATATGTGTTACAGCATTTTTTCCAGTTTTGGTTACTGCCATTTTCTTTCTATCTGAATTGCTTCTACCTATTGGCATATCAATAGTTGCTTGATTCTCTTTTACCACACCTCTTACCAAAGCAATATATGTTTTTTTCACTTCATGATTTTTTATTTGTTCACTCATGTTAACATGGGCCTTGTCATTTTTAGCAACAATCAATAGTCCAGAAGTATCTTTATCTAGTCTATGCACAATTCCTGGTCTAATCTCTCCACCAATTCCTGATAAACTATCTTTGCAAATTGCCATTATGGCATTTACTAATGTTCCGTCTGGATTTCCATTTGCAGGATGTACAACCATTCCTTTTGGTTTATTTACAACAATTATATCATCATCTTCATACACAATATCCACTGGAATATTTTGTGCTTTTATTTCAATCTCTTTAGGCATTTGTTTTTCAACAGCTATAATATCTCCTTCGGAAACTTTATATGCTACTTTTACTTTTTTGTTATTAACCAATATGTCTCCTTGTTCAATTAGCCTTTGTGCTGATGTTCTAGTTAATTCTTCATCTTTGCTTGATATATACATATCTAATCTTTTTCCTTGTTCCTCTGCTTCTACTATATATTTTTCCATTTCTATCCTTTCTATTTTGTTATTTTATAAAAGACAAAGTTGTCATCTTCTTTTAATAAATTATATCCTTTTAAATGTGCATCTTTTATTATCATATTCATTTTTGAATCTTTATACAAAATTATATGTGTTATGTCATATTTAGCAAAGGTATCTTCAAACCAAACTTCTATATTAGAACTTTGCATAAAATCCATAAATATGTCTCTTCCTCCATTAAATTCAGGAGCATATAAATCTGCTCGCGAATCTATAAATACTGGTATTCCTCTATATAACAGATAACTTCCATAATTATATTCATTATATAATCTGACATTTTTAATATCTATATTATTTTCATCAAAGTATTCTAAAATATAGTCACTCATTTGTACTGGATATGCTTTTTCGTCAATATATTCTTCTTTTACTCTTCCTTTTGCACAATGGAATCCTAATATTAATACTAATGCCGATACAACAAATCCCCCAAACAAAGTTGTACATACATTTATTAGATTATCATCAATCTTTTCTCCATCTTTTTTCATAAATTCATATGTCATTCTATTTAAAATAACTGAACACATTATTATAAACATTGTTGATTGTCTTTTTGAATATAACATTAAAAATATTAATCCACCTAGCATAAATAAATCTGTTAATCTAATTTTTACATCTGTAAATGTAAGCAGTATAATAAATATTATCAATGTGCATAATATCTCAACACAATTTATCAATGTCATAGGCAAATGCTCATTTATATTCTGTGTTGTATTTCCTTGCATTGTTTTTATTAAATAAGTATATGGTGTAGTACCCAATGGCGTTAATAGTCCTGTAAATGCACAAATTATCATAACAATTATTAAATATTTTGTTCCTTCTCTTTTTTTAATTGTTATTTTTGTTCCTTCTTTAACTTCTTTTCCATACTTTTTAGCTATTCTCTCTTCTACTATAGCAAATATATATTCTGCTATATATGGTAAATATAGTACAAATGTAAATGGCCAAGCAGCTATATGTAAATTTGCTATTAATATTGATATTAATATTAGTCCAATTCCATATCGTTTTTTACTAGTATTTGCCAATTTTTCCATCGCATAAAGTTGCAATGCAAATAATATAAATGTTACCAATTGTGCTCTTGCCGCAATATAATCTCTTAATAAATACATTGCTAATATTGTTATTACAAATGATAATACTTTGTTTGATGTTAATTTAGAATTTACTTTGTATAAAACTATTCCTAATATTGCTGAAAACACACATGTGGATATATATATTCCTGCCATTCCACCTATAGAATATATTGTATATATCATAACATCATATAACCAATGCGGATATGTATAATCCAAATTTTGGTGCCATGAAAATGGATCTTTCATGTCTATTCCTTTATTTTGAACTATATGCTCACCTATTTTTATTGTATAAAATGTATCGTTTTGTAATGTCTTTGGTGCCAAACATATGCCAAATATCGTAATTAATATTATCGCCATGATTTCAAAACAAATTTTTTTCTTATTTTTCATGTGTAACCTCCGTTATTTTAATATCCATATTATAACAAAACCAAAAAAAAAAATCAACCGCACTAGCATATGCTGTACAGTTGATAATCTATATATTAAACAGCTTCTTGACTATCTGTTTCTTCTTTCTTTTCTGTTCCTTCTTCATTTATTAATTCTAAGCTACATATTGAAACTTCATAAGCAACTTTCATTTCTGATGTTCCATCTTCATATTTTTTTTCATATTGTCTTGATTGAACTCTTCCTATGATTTTTACTTGAGCTCCAACTTCTAAGTTTTGGCAGAATCTTGCATTTCTTCCCCATGCTATTGTTGGGATGTAATCTGATTTATTATATGCTCTGTTTACAGCTAATAATAAATCTGCAATTTCTCTTCCAAATGGTGTTTGTCTGTAAATTGGTTTTTTACATACAAATCCAATAAGTACAACTTCGTTTGTTGTTTCATCTTTTCTAACCATTTCATTTTCTTCTTGTTCTTCGTCTTCTTTTAACTCTTCAACATCTTTAGCAAATACTGTTAATATTAACTTGTTTCTTTCATTTTCATAACTGTTGTATGATCTGAATTGACCTTTTATTAATAGTTTGTTTCCTTCTGATAACATTTCGTCTGTTATTAATCTTTCAGATATTGTTATTGGTATAATATCTGAATTTCCACTTAAACGTGGTATTGATAAGTTGAATGAGTAAAATTTCTCCCCATAAATTTCATGGCTAAATTTCTTTTCGCCTGTAACTTTTCCTACTAATGTTAAGTAGTTGTTTTCTAAATAATTTGTATCCAATTTTGTTTCCTCCCTTAATTTTCTTTATCAATTGTAAATTTCTCGTCTTGCTTTTCTCTTTTTAAAATTTTCTACATTTCTTATTATACTACACTTTTTTGGTTTTGTCTACATAAAAAGTTAATTTTTTCTAATTTTTTAATTGTCTTTCCTCAAATATTGGCTTTTGAAGTACATTTTTATAGATTATGGAGCTCTTTTAGAATAAAAACTACTAACTTATTGTAAATTTTTTTGTTTGAATCTTTTGTAATTTCAATTTCTTTTTCTTGTGTTTCTATGATTTCCTTATCTCCATTTTCTATATTTCTCTGCAAGCAGACTAAAATTTTATCCTCTTTTACACTTGATATTGTAATTGTTGACTTAGGGTTAAAACCAAATGTTATTGTCTTTATCGGTTTTTTTAACTTAATATATTTCAATACCCCAAAGTCTATGTCTGAATTTAATATCAAATATTCTGCCTTTGATATTATTTCTTCCATATAAGAATATTCTGCTTCTTGCAAATTTATGTCTTCTAATATTATTAAATCCTTAAATATTATATTTTTCATATTTTTTAAAGCTTCTTTATTAAGATGTATAATCTCCACTTCATATTCAGCAAGCTCTTTTTTTATTGCTTGGATATCTCTTTTCTTTGCAATTATTCCAACTAATGGCATAACTCTCTCCTTTGTTGTAATTATTTCCTAAAGCCTACTTTTTATACTCCTATTTTTGATTTCTGATTTGTGTTCCATTATTATTAATAGAATAATTATCTTTATAGATTATTTCTGAAACTGTAGTAACTTGAAAACCACTAGCTTTTATGTTTTTTATTAACATATCTAAACTATCTGCCGTATGTTTTGTTCCATTATGGCTCAATATTATTGCTCCTCCATCTAATTTATTTTTTAACCTATTCCACATTTTTTCACCTGTTAATCCTTGATAGTCTAATGTATCTAGATTCCATTGTATTGGATAAAATCCATTTTGCTGTGCTGTTTTTATAACTGTATTGTTATATTCTCCATATGGTGCTCTGTATAAATTTGTTTTATACCCTGTTATTTTTTCGATTTTGTCTACACTTAATTTTATTTCTTCTAAGTTCTTTTCTGCAGTTAAATTATTTACATGTGGATGTGTGTTACTATGACTTCCTATTTCATGTCCAGCTTCGTATATCTTTTTTACTGCCTCTGGATATTTATCTACCCATTCTCCTACCATAAAAAATGTTATATGTACTTCATTATTTTTTAATGTTTCTAAAATACTATCTATATCGTCTGCATTCCATGCACAATTCATCGTAAATGCAATTTTGGGTTCTTCTGTTTGCACATTATATATTGGTAAATATTTTTCAGTGGCAGAAACTTGTATCGCACCTATATTTTTTATATTAGCAACTCCTATTAATACAGCAACAGTTAACAATGATACTGCATAAGTTTGTATTTTTTCTTTATTAAATATTAAAAACATAAAAAACCTCCAACTAAAAACATTGTACTAATTATATTTAATATTATGTTTTTATTTGAAGATTATGATTTTATATTTTTAATCATCTAATAAAGATTTTCTATTTATTTTTTAAATTTTCATTTATATATTTTTCAGCGTTTTCTATCATTAATCTAGCTGTGTCTATTTGTGCTTGACATTCTTCCTTTGTTACTATATAAAAATCTACATAATCGCTTTTTTCTCTAAAAATCTTGCTTCACTTACTCTTTTTCCTAATTTTTTAGAAAAAATTTCCTTACTTATATATTCTTTATTCTATTTGACAATTTTATCCCTCCTTACATTTTATTATACCATTTATATAGCTATTTTTTAACATTTTTATATTTATTTGTATAATTAATTTTTGATAATGTCATAGTAAAATTATTATTTGATTATGTCATAATAAAGTTATATTATCTCCATTAAGGAGGTAATAATGAAAGGAAATAATTTTACGGATATGGAAATAGGAAAATTAATTGTAATACAAGAAGTAATTGATGGTAAAAAGACTGGAAAACAAGCAAGTGATAAATTAGATTTATCTGAAAGACAAATATGGAGATTAGTTGCTAAAGTTAAGAAACAGGGTAATATTGGAATAAAACATGGTAATTGTTTTAATAAAAATCCTAGATTTATGACTAATGACTTTAAAAAACATATTAAAGATTTAGAGTTATCTGAAGATTATTGTGATACTAATTTTACTCACTTTCAAGATCGTTTAATAACTGAATTTAAATTAGCTAACGTACACACTATAGAAGAAGCAAATGTATTTTTTAAAACATATATAAAAAAGTATAATAAAAGATTTGCAATAGATTCAAAGAGCAAAGAAAGTTATTTTGTACCAGTTCCAAGTTATTTAAATTTAGATTTATTGTTATCTATTAAACTAACAGATGTATAGATTCCTCAGTAAACTTCACAATCAAAAATAAGAAGTTTCAGATATTAGATAATAAAATAATTCCTAAAACAAAAATAAATATCTATATAAATCAAAAAATTGGTATTATCGCCGAACACAATAATACCAAATACAAAGTTATATGTTCTGATAATCTACCTAACACTTATTCAAACAAAACAGCTGATAGATTTTTTCAAGAACATTATCAAGAAGTTCAAGCTTTTGCATTATCATTACTCGTATATAACGCAAAAGAAAAAGAACCTTTATTAATATCATCTTAGCATAAAAACAAGCCACAATCAAGTGGCTCACTATGACATAATTTTAAAAAAATTTTAATATTTTTTTATTACATTTTTAAAAATTATTGACAGTATTTTAAAAAAAAGAAAACTCCCTCTTTCGAGAGAGAAAGATACATCTTTTTTAGTGTGAAATTATTCAGCTTTAATATCAGAAACTGCAACCGCAACTTCTTCTTTTGATTTACCAAAGAAAACTGCCTCAAGAGCATAAAGGATACGAATACCATAAAATTCTTTGGACTCTTCCATGTATACATGTCTGTCTGCTCGTTCCATAGCAATCTCTTCATAATTTGCATAAGTGTAAATGTCATCTACCAAAGTAGAAATACACTCCATCTTTGCAAATTCTTTAGCAATTCCTTCAGTAATCCCAATTGCATCACACAGTCTCTTGTAGTCAATGTTTTCTTTACACATAAGTAGTCCTCCTAAAATATTAATTTTTTTCTGGGTATTGCTTTAGTGAAAAACGGAGTAAAACATGTTTTTCACTTTTAATTATACTACATTTACATAATTTTTACAAGTAATAAAGTTAAAAAAATACAAAAACTAATTTTTTACTTAAGTTTTATTGATTTTTTGTTCTCTTTTCGATAAACTATATAAAAATTTATTAAAGTTTGATATGAAAGATATTGAATTTTAAACTGACTCAAAAAAATTCAAATATAGAGTTAATGGATTTATTATTCACAATAATAAAATCTTGACAATAAAAATGAAAAACAATATTTCTTATTGTTTGCCAGGTGGCATGTTGAATTAGATAAAGATACTAGAACTGCTATCTTAAGAGAACTGTTAGAAGAATTGACACACCAGTTTCAATTGATAAAGAATTAGCAAGAGATATACATTATAAAAACATTCTACTAATTATATTTAATATTATGTTTTTATTTAAAAATTATGATTTGTAACATTTTTGTAACAGAAATGTAATAAAAATGTAATACACTTTTACGACAAAATATTGTATAATGAATTTGACGAAATTTTATATAAAAAGTCAAATTAATGGAGGATACAATGAGCATCGAGTCTGATTTACGAAAAGATGGTATAAGAGTAGTTGACATACTTGATACAATGTCTGTAAACCGTATCGCTCATGATATTGCTACAAGGTTATGTGATACATTTCCAGAACTTTGTTTCAATGAAAGCGATTTATTTGCAAAACTTTCAAAATTAGGTATGTACAGAGCTACAATGCCAGAAGGTATGGCAGAAGCTAACTATTTTTATAAAAACACATCTATATACTTTAACTCTAAAATTGCTGTCGAAGATTTAGAAGAATTTGCAATTCATGAATGTATTCACTATATTCAAGAAGTTAAAGATAAACGAAATAACCTTGTTAGAATGGGATTATGCAATTTTGACAATTTAAAAATTGTTGGAATGGGCTTAAATGAAGCTGCAGTTCAATATATTACATCTAAAATAATAGGAATTGAAAAAGACTATGTTAAGTATTTTGGGATTTCATTTAGAACAATTAGTCCATCTTACTATCCTTTAGAATGTAATTTGATTGAACAAATGGCTTATATTACTGACGAAACAGTTTTATTTGATAGTACATTTACAAGTAATGATAAATTCAAAAATACATTTATTAGTTTAACTTCTGAAAAAACTTATGATGAAGTAGAGAAAAATGTAGATCAAATATTAGACCTTGAAGAAGCTATTATCAAATTAAACAATAAAATTTCTACATTTGATGAGCGAAATAAAACTGTAGATAAATTAGTTACCAAAGCAGAAAACTGTAAAAATAAAATTTCTGAATATTTTGAGAAAACTCAAAATTTAATTATAAAAAATTACTTTGATAAAGCTTTCAAACATATTGAAAACTTAGAAGAACTTGATAATTATAGAAGAAAACTAGATCATTATAAAAATTTAATTGGTCGCACAGACAATTATACTTTTTTTGATGATTACTATACAGAAAAAATGTCTCAATTAGAACATAAATCTAACGTACTTGAAAATGGAGGCATCGAAACAGCTCTTGAATTCAAGAAGCCTGACAATTTATTTGTTTCTTGGTTTAGAGCTATTAAAAACTTCGTAACAGGAGAAAAAATACATAATTAACAAAAGATTTTAGTATACAAATGATTTTAAAGTACCAATGAATACTTTACAAATGATAAATGTACAAATGATTTTTGCAAGTTATTATTTACAAAAGATATATATTACTAAAGATACATATACAAATGAAATCATACTAAAGATAATCTCAAAAAGTCGACAAAAATGTCGACTTTTTTATTTTAGATATTCCATTATTGAATATGCAGCATCTCTGCCAGAACGCGCAGCCCATGCCACAGTTCCTTTTGCACCTGCAATATCTCCACCAGCAAAAATCTTTGGATTAGATGTTTTATTTTTTTCGTCAACTTGAATTCTTCCCCATTTATTTAGTTTCAAACCTAAATCTTTTACAAACTCCTCTGGTTCTGAGCCAAGTGTCATTATTATATAATCTATATCTATTTTATAATTACTATTAGGAATATTTATTGGAACCTTCCTTGTTTCTCCTTCTTTTTGAACAAGTTCTGTTTTTATTAGTTCCACTTCTTTTACAGTGTTTTTACCCAATATTTTTACGATATTGTTCTGAAATAAAAACTCTATCCCTTCTTCTTTTGCCTCTTGTATCTCTTTTACTTCTGCTGGCATTTGCTCTTCTGCTCTTCTATATATTACTTTTACTTCTTTTGCTCCTAGCCTTTTAATTGTTCTTGCACAGTCCATTGCTACATTTCCTCCACCAATTATAGCAACTTTTTTATTAGTATAGTTAGGATGATCTTGATATTCTAGCAATTGATTTCCACCATATACTCCTTGTAAGTTTTCTCCTTCTACTCCCATCTTTGTTGTTATATTTGCGCCAAATGCTAGAAATATTGCATCATATTCTTTTTCTAATTCTTCTAATGAAAATTCTTTTCCAAGTTCTTGTTTATATTTTACTTTTAGTCCTAAATCAATTATTTTTTGTATTGTATTTTTCACAATTTCTTTTGGTAGTCTGAATTCTGGAATTCCATGAATTAGTAATCCACCTAAATAATCATATTTTTCATATATAGTAACTGAATAACCATTTTTCAATAGAAATGCAGCTGCTGTAAGACCTGCTGGTCCACCTCCAACAATTGCAATTTTCTTATATTTATTTTTTACATTTATTTCTGCAATTTTATAATTTTTCTTTATTGCTATATCTCCTATAAATGCTTCCATTTCTCCTATACTTACAGGGTTTGACTTTATTCCTCTTACGCAAGAACCTTCACATTGTTTTGTGTGCGGACATATTCTTCCACATACAGCTTCTAAAACTGTAGTTTCTGATAATATTTCATATGCCTTTTTGTAATCCTCTTCTTTAATTGCTTTAATAAAACCTGGTATATTATTTTCTAAAGGACATCCCTTATTTGAACATGGTTTTACTGGACAGTTTAAACAATAATTTGATTTTTCTTGTATTTCGTTCATTTTATTTCATTCCTTACATTTTGTATTCCTGATTATTTTATATTTTTTCTCTTTTTTAGTCAATTCGTCTGACCAAGTATAACAATAAATTCTATTCTACTCTTGCCTTTACAATGAACCTTTTTGTCGCATGTGCATTTCCATTTTCATAATAACATGTAATTAGTGTTACTTCTATCTTTCCATTTGTTAATTGGCTTGTACATGATGTGTCTTGAGGATCTACAACAAAAGTATCATATACTTTATAATTTAATGTTTTTCCATTTAAATCTGAAATTTGTATTGTATCTCCATTTTTTATATTAAGTAATTTTCCAAAAAATTTAGAGTTTTTATAATTGTGTCCTGAAACACACAAATTTCCTACTTCATTTGGATTTCCACCCCAATATTTTGTTACTGCCACTTTTAAAGTTTGTTCAGTTGTAGTAGCCAAAATTGGATAATTTATTCCTAATTTTGGTATGTTTATATTTCCTATACTGTCATATGATTTTCCATTTGATGCCTTATATTTCTTTGTAGTAGGTTTTGAATCATTAGTTTGTTCAGCTTGATTTTCTGGTTGTTGTTCTGTTTCAGGCTCTTCAATCTTCACCAATAATGGTGTTTCTACTACTTCTTCACTGTTTTCACTAATCTCTTCCTTTTTTTCTACTTCTGGTACTTCATTATTTGAAAAACAATATGTTCTTATAATTAATCCTAATATTATAATTAACGATATTATTAATACTATAATTTTATTTTTTGTCATATTAAGCTCCTTTTTATCTATATCTTCGCATAACCTCTTGTAAATCTCTTATAAAATCAATCTTTTTAGATTCATCTCTTAAAAGAGCTGCCGGGTGCCATGTTGGCATATATAAAATGCCTTTTCTCTCTATCCATTTTCCCCTACTAGCTGTAATTCCATACTCTTTTCCTAATATATTTTTTAAAGCTACACTTCCAAGTAACACAATAATTTTAGGTTTTACTAAAATAACTTGATTACGCAAATAATCAAGACATGCATTTGCTTCATCATCTTGCGGATTTCGATTTCCTGGTGGCCTACATTTTACAATATTGGCAATATACACTTCTTCTCTTTTTAATCCTATTGCTTCAAATGCCATATTCATAAGTTTTCCTGCTTTGCCCACAAATGGTGTTCCTTGCAAATCCTCGTCTGCTCCTGGTCCTTCGCCTATAAACATTAGGCTTGCTTGTCTATTGCCTGTACCAAAAACTACATTATTCCTATTTTGGCACAATTTACATTTTTTACATTCTTTTGCTGTTTCCTCTAATTGCTCCCAATTATCATACATCTATTTTCACATCCTATATTTCAAAAATCCTCATAGCATTTTCATACGTTTTTTTTGCAACTTCTTCTAATGAATTTTCTTTTATATCTGCAATCTTTTGTGCAACATATTTTACATTTCTACAGTCATTTCTTTTTCCTCTATTAGGCTCAGGAGATAAATAGGGACTATCTGTTTCTATTAATATTCTATCTAATGGAACCATCTTTACTACATCTGGTGCATTTTTAGAATTCTTAAATGTAATTGGCCCAGCAAATGAAATATAATAACCCAATTCTAATGCTTGTCTTACTAATTCTTGATTTAATTGGCAACAATGGAATATTCCAGCTTTTTTTACTCTATGATTTCTTATTATATCAATTGTATCAACAGATGCATCACGAGAGTGTATAACTATTGGTAATTTCATCTCATTTGCTAGTTCAATTTGTTTTATAAATGCTTGTTTTTGTAAATCACTATTTTCTTTATTCCAATAGTAGTCTAATCCTATTTCTCCTATCGCAACTAATTTTTTTGAATTTTTTTCCTTCACTATTTGGATAATTTCGTCAATACTTTTCCACAGTTCTTGCTCAGATTGTGGAATATCATTAGGCGAAATGCCACATATTGAATATATATATTCATATTTTTTTGATAATTCCAAAGAAAACAAAGATGAAGGTATATTGTATCCAGCACAAACAAATTTGGTTATACCAGATTCAAATGTATCTTTTATAATTTTTTCTCTATCTTCATTAAATTTCTCATCATTATAGTGTGAATGTGAATCAAAAAATTCCATATTATACTCTACCTTTCTTTATTTTTCTAGAACTACTACTGTTGCAACAGCGTATTTTTTACAATGTGAAATACTTATATCTATATCCTCTACTTCTTTCATAAATTCTTCTTTTATTTTCACATATGGTCTACCATTAGAGTCATTTTTCACTTCAATATCTTTCCAACTAATTTGATACTTGTCTTTTAATCCTGCTGAAATAGCCTTAAAAACCGCTTCTTTCACTGCAAATCTTGCTGCGTAATGTTGATATTTTTGAATTTTTTTACTTTCGCAATATTCAATTTCCTCCTGTGTATATACTCTTTTACAAAATTCTCCATTTGTTTCTTCTATGCTTTGTTTCACTCTCTCAATTTCTATAATGTCTGTTCCTGTTCTAATTTTCAATTTTTATTTTCATTCCTTTCTTTAAGCCACATCATAGTCTGAGAACATAGTGGACTAATTAATTTTTTATTACCAAACAATAAAGTTGATATATATATGCATTATACATCAACTTCTTCTGTTATTTGCCCAAAAACAATAAATTAATTAAATTAATTATTAATGCAATCACCAAAATCACAATAATTATCGAATTGTTTTTTGCTGTTTTCTCTATATTCATTTCTTTATATAAGATATCATATTTATTTTTGGTTTCAATATATGTTTTTTTCAATTCTAGTACTTCATTTAAATTTTGATAAAATAATGAACCTGTATCATCTGATGTCACTTCATTAATCCATAAAGTTTGCGTAAAATAAATAAATTCTTTTCGTGCTTTATTTATATTTATATTTTGCTCAAATTCTAAATTTATTTTTCTTAAATATATTTTTGTATAAAGTGCTAATATATATGTATATAAATATTGTTTCTCAAATTCATGTGGAAATACTGTATAATTATTCATATCACAACTTGAGCCAAATAATGTTACGCCTTGTTTAGTTACACCTAATTTAGCATATTTCCATTTTGAAATAACTTTCATATCTTCTTTAGAATAATTTACACTATTATCACTTGGTAAGATATTTAGAAATTTCATATAATTACTTCTAATATTATCAAATTCATTTGTATTATTCCAAGCCTCTTGGTCAATACATACATATGAAAACGTTAAAAATCTTTCTGTGTCAATATCTAATTTTAATGCTTCTGTCATAGGTCCTGTTATTCCTGATATGAAATCTTTAAAATATTGTACATCAGCAAAATAGTCTGTTTGTACTCTTATATTATCATAATTATTCATATTAGCAAATTCTTGGTTTATGTCTCTAAATTTGTAATTAAAATTCAATAAATCTGCAAATTTATTGCTTTCTTCTATGTTTGTTTTTATACATAGAAAGCATATTCCTGTATTAAAACATATTATTTCTATTTTAGGAATTTTGAAAAATATTCCACTTCTTTCTGCTGTTTTTCCTTGTATATCTTTTCTTATATTATATTCAAATATTGTACAAGGATTTTGTGCTAATATTGCTGCTTTAGTTTCTAGTGGTAAGTCATTCAACCTTGCTAGTCTTGTTTTGCTATAATTAAAACTGTTAAACATGTAGTTTCTTGCTCTATGAGAAAAATATGAATATAAACTTAAATCATTTTCTTTTTTGAACATTTTTAATTCACAGTTTCTATCTTTTAATAATTTTAATAAATATTTTGTAAATTTATTTTCTTTAATTACATAAGGGTATATAAAATAAGTATATTGATATTTTGTCTTTAGCTCCATATATTATTACTTTCCTCTCTCCAATAGATATCATCTTTTGGTTATTTTTCACAATAGTAATTCATGTTTAAATCTTCTCCTAAGTGCCATTTTCCTATAAAATCTATTTTTAAATTATTTTCTAAGTCATATTGTGGTTTTGCAACTTCTTCTCCATTTTTGTTGATTGAACCCCATTTGCCGTCTTTTTTTACTGCTGCATATCCATATTCATTTTGCTCTGTTGCGTCATCATATATATATTCTGTTACAGGCTTTCCTTTTTTGTCAACATATCCGTATTTGCCATCTTCTTTGCTTAAAAAGATAGTATTATTTTTTAATACATTTATATTTGAAGTTTCTTCTCCTTTTAAAGAGTAATATTTGTAGTCATTATTTATTCTCATTCTTATATATTCATCTTCTGTATTAACTTCTGAAAGTATTCCTGTTGCTTTTACTTGATAATTGTTATCAATTATAGATGTTTGATAATCTGCATTTTCTGCAAATATTAAATCAGCTTTTTCATTATATGTCATTCCTGTATATTTCAATTCAACTTGCACATTCCCTATATTGTCTATTATTCCATATTTGTTATCTAGTTTTGCTATATATGTACTGTCTTTTATTTCTTTTAAGTCTTGATATTTTGCTTCTAATGTTATTTCTCCAGAAGTATTTATTTCTCCATATAAATTGTTTTTAACAAATATAAAACCATTTGTTGTTGCTGATTTTAATTCATCAAAACCTTTGTCTAATATTGTTTCTCCACTTGAATTTATTACTTTTTGCTTTCCATTTTCTTTAACTAAATAATATTCTTTTAAATAAACTGATGATATTTCATCATAATTGTTTTCAAGTATTTGTTTTTTTGTAGCACTTACTACTCCATATTTTCCGTTTTCGTCTACAGTAATATATCCTTCTTTATATGTCTCTCCTAATGTTTTTATGTCTTTGTAATTTGCTTCTATAATGATATTTCCATTGTCATTTACTAGTCCTAATTTTCCGTCTTTTTTTATTATGATACTATTTTCTTGCCCATCTAATCCTGAAATTTCATCATATTCTAGTGGTAACACTTCTTTTCCTGTCAGGTCTATTAACCCGTATTTTCCACTTTTTTCTACTTTTAAGATGTTTTTTTCGTACCACACATTGTTGTTTTTATCTATGTTCTCAATTGGTTCTATTTGATCATATTCTGTTAGGATTTCTTCATTTTTTTCATTTATTGCTTTTGTTTTATATGTTCCACTGTTTTCGTCTACATCATATGTGCAGATAAATACGTCTTTTTCTTTATTTGGTATTACTATCATTTCTTGATATGATGGTTGTATTACCTCATCTCCATCTTGGTTTATTACTCCCCATTTATTTTGCGAATATAGTACAAAATATTGATAGTTTTTGGTTACTTTTTCTCTTTGTTTTAATACGTTTCTTACCATGATTATAACCATTATTAAAACTGCTATAGCAATTATTACAGCGAATACTTTTGTGTAATTTAGTTTTCCTTCTGTTTGATATCGTTTTCCTCTTGCCATATTTACTATCATCCTTCCATATTTTTTTACAAATATAATATATCATAAAATGTTTTAAGTTACAAGTAAATTGCTAATAATTATTTTATTAAAAATCATAATATAATAGCCTGATTAATTTCTTCACATTTTTTGGAGATGTTTTTATGATTTTTTCACAAAAATTGAAGATGTATCTGTGTTATTGTACTCTATCAATACTTTGAGTGCTGTTTTCTGCAAATCTCAAAAAGAGATATGTGGATACATATCTCGTGCAAAACTTTATAAATTTATTTTGCTCTATTTCCTTTTTTATAATTAGCAAGAATTTGCTCTTTAGCTGCAATTGTCTTTTTTAAATCTGCAATCTTATCATCATATAAATCACATAAAGCATTTATTTGTTCATTTGTCAATTCTTTAATAGAAACTTCCCCATTATGATATCTTCTTTGAAGTTCAAAAATATTTGAATTATCAACTTCTACATTTCTTATTGAATCTCTAAAAGCATCACTTTTTTCCATTTCCATTTCTAAATGTTCATTAACAACGTTATTTACTTCTATTTCTTTTTTTCCAAATAAATTTCTAAAAAAATTTTTTATCTTTCCAAATATATTATTATCTTCGTTTCTTTCGATTAAATCTTTTTCTTGAGTATTTTCTTTCATATCTTATTCTCCTATTTCAAATTCATCTGACTTTGATGAAATTCCTTGTACTTTCGCAATATCATTTGAAAGTTCAGAATCCCTTTTTTCTAATTCTAATGCCATTCGTTTTTTTTCTTCTAGTCTATCTTCTTGAAATTTTCTTTCTCTCGATATATTCTCTGCTGTTTCTACTGTATTTTTTTCCATATTAATCCTCCTTAATTCATCTGTACAATCAAATTATATACTAACCCTTATTTAATTTCAAGCCTTTTTTCAAATTATTCTTGTTTAACAAGTTTACATACAATTATGCTCATGTCATCTTTTGCAATTCCGTAGCTATTGTCAACAGCTTCATTTAAAATTACATCTGCAATTTTTTGGCAATTTGTAGTTTCAATATCTTCTAACATATACTTTACCCAAAGTTCTTTGTTTTTATACTCTATATTCGCATCTAAAATCCCATCACTACACATTACCAAAATATCTTGATCTTCTATGTCTTTATCATACGTTGTTAAATTTATATCTTTTAAAATTCCTGCTGGCAAGCTTAGTGATTTTACTATTTGAACCTTTTTCTTATTTTTTATATATGTTGGACAAGCTCCATTTTTTATAAATTCTATTTTTCCACTATATAAGTCAACAATTACTATATCTAGTGTTGCAAAAATCTCTTCATTCGTATTCATAATTGTCGTATTTATCAAATCTATTGATGTATCTTTATCAAATCCTGACATTAATAATCTTTCAAGCATTTTTATTGCTATCTGACTACTTTTTCTAGCATCTGGCCCACTTCCCATTCCATCACTTAATGCAATTAAATATTTTCCATCATTTAATCGTATTTGCAACGAACTATCTCCTGAAACAGGGCTGTCTTCTTTTATTTTTGTAGCCTGTCCTATTTGCACAATAAATTTATCTGCTGATAAATAACTAATTACCCTTTTACCTCGTTTGTTAAGTTTACGGATTTTGGTCTCATTTCTCATCAATTTTTCATTCAAACTTTTTTCTAATACTTTTTGAATTTTATCAAAGTCTGAATTTTCATTTATTTTACTATCATCTTGCAAGTATACATCTATAAAATATCTATTTTCTTTTTTGTTTATTTCTATTCCGTCACACAAGATTCCTTTTATTTCAAGTGATTTTATAATTTTTCCTTTTTTATCTGAATAATCATCTTCATTTTTAATTTCTTTTTCCATTTTTACAGCTATACTTGATATTGCTTTTGAAACCCCATCAAGCTGTGCTTGTACATTTTTTTTGTTTGATTTTACTTTTTCTTCCCAAATAAAATTTGACTTGCTTACTTTATATGCATAATTTACTGCTTTTACTATTTGTTCAATATCTCCATTCATTCTTTTGCTTATTTTTTCATCATTGTATTGAACTATGTAACTATTAAATTTTGAAAATGTTTTTAGCAAATCTTCTCTATTGATTTCTTGTTTGTCTAACAATATATCGAATAATTCGTTTACAATTTCATTTTCAGGTTTTGTCATATCATCATATAACATATTTTCTTCAAGTCCATCTAAATTGTTTAGCAATTCTGTTATAAATGCTTGTCTATTTTTAAAGTACATATTTGTATCATTTTTTTCTTGATATGTACTTGCTATATCTTTTATAGTTTCTGATACCATATTTAGTTGATCTATTGTTTCTTTGCTTTGCTCTAGTCCTCTTTTATTATATTCTGGCAACATATTATCGGTTCTAACAAGTTCTTCTATATTTATGCCTGCCCATTTTGGTATTGCAAGCAACCCTAGAGATGCAATTAATGCCTCTTTTATTACTACTAAATCGTTTGCTGTTCCATTTGTAGCATATAACAATATTCCATTTCCTATAAGGAATCCTACTATTACTCCTATTTTTCCAAATCTGTTTAACAATCCTGCTACCATTCCTGAAAGTGCATATATTGCCACAACAATAGGTTCATTTTGAGCAATTATCCCTAAAGTTACACCAATTGTAACTCCTGCAGTTGCTCCAACTAAAACACCGTTTTTCCACCCTAAAATTAGTACGATTAATATGCTTAAAATATTTCTAATTGATAACCCTAATATTGAAAAATCTCCAAGCGCGGAAAAAGCTATGGAAACTAATAAACTTGCTCCTATTACTTCTTCTATTGAAAATGCTTCTTTTTCCATCATTTCTTGTATTACAATCAATGAGTTTACAAATATTTTATAAAATACTACTGAAAATATAGCTAGTGTTATATGCATTAACATGTCTGCAACTGTAAATCTTGTTAATATTAGTTTTGCTAACATAACTAATAATATACTTACAAAAACATGTCCTGCTATTTGTATTTGCTCATTTTTGTATTGGTCATTTTCTTTTGGAGGTTTTATACACATTAATATTAGCAATACTAATATTATTAATATGTAGTTTAATGCTCCTGTTGCTCCAACTCCTATTATATTTCCTAAAAGTCCAGCCGCTACTACCATTATTGCAGGCACTCCACCTGCCAAGCTTGCAGCAACTATCGCTATGCTAAATGGCGAAACTTCTTGTCCCATTCCAATTGTTGATATCATAAATGCGATTATATATATGATTACATTTTTTATTTTTATTAAGTTTTTTAACATCCTTACCACCCTCATAACCTTTTCATAATATAGCAATATTTTAATCCTTTTCTTTTGTGTTTTTTGTCTTTTTTAGTACTCTACCATAAAAAAGTTTTTTACATTTTGTGATATTTATTTTTTTATTATTTTATTTTCCTTTGTTTTGTGTTTTATATTTTATTATATCTTGCCGAAAATTACAAGTTTTTTGGATAAATTACACAATATTTTATCGCAATTTGATGTTTTTCTAATCTTTATAAGAATATCATTAATAATAATGTAATTTTATTTAGGAAACTTTTTATTTTTGGTTCATATAATAAAAGTAATAACATATTTTATTTAGAGGTGATACTATGTCTAACAACATAAATGATTTATTTGCAAATTTAAATGTTCCTGATGATGTAAAACAAATGATTAATAGCGGTTCTTCTAATGACTTGAATAATTTACTTAGCCAAGTTTCCCCTGAAATGATAAATAATCTAAGTAATATTCTTAATTCTAATACACAAACTTCATCTCAAAATTCTTCTAATCAAAATATTAACAATTCTACTCCTAATAATAACAATAATTTTAATTTAGACATGAATACTATTATGAAAATGAAGTCTATTATGGAAAATATGAATAATAAAAATGATCCTAGAGCGAATTTGCTTTATTCTTTAAAACCATATTTACGTGATAGTAAAAAAGATAAATTAGACCAGTATGTTAATTTGTTAAATGTTTCCAAAATTGCTGAACTTATGAATAAAAATAATGATAACAAAAAGGAGTAAATTTATGATGCCTTATTATAAATACTATAATCCATATAATAGGAATCCATATTTTTATAATAATTATAGACCTACTTATAGTTCAAATTTCACTCCTGGACCTACAGTTAACCAACCTCAAAATTCTTCTAATAGTGCTCCTACTCCTGAAAGCCGTAATAATTCTAATTCTAAAGACGATGATGATGTTTGGTTTGATTTATTTGGTATTAAACTTTATTTTGATGATGTTCTTATTCTTAGTTTGTTGTTCTTTTTGTATAAAGAAGAAGTTAAAGATGAGGGATTATTTCTAGCTCTTGTTTTGTTATTAATTAGTTAAAAGCCACAAACTTTAAATTGTTTTGTGGCTTTTTCTTCATATTTATTTACTATTTATCTCTTATTTTTTCCCAGCAAATGTATCAATATTAAAATTTATACTTTTTATATTGCCTACAATTTAAAAAAGTGAAACCCTGAAACCATTGCCAATAAACTCAATCTCAGATATATCTAAACGAACGCTCACAGGATTTTTATCTTCCCAGGAATAAAAACCTCCTCCTCTTGCAGTACAAGTACCTCTTGGCCTAGCACGAGAAATTGAATTAGTATGTTCTAGTGTCATCTCAAATACATTTCCAGCCAAATCATATATTCCTTGTTTACTAAAAT
>UMIT01043881.1_pt1 | contig 77249 bp, 89 predicted proteins | sample 1965911 | NCBI WGS metagenome assembly UMIT01 (sample SAMEA4836131, study PRJEB28245) | human gut metagenome | biome: gut microbiome; material: fecal sample | place: Denmark | collected 2008 | reverse complement strand
TATGAATTGAATGATTTTTAATTTATTCTCTTCGCTTGCCGTTCTGTAAAAAGCGAGGAGTGCTTTTTCTTGTTCGGTTAATGAATTTGCAGTATCAATTTCGTTTTGTGGTACATCATATCCCATGAGCCAAAGTGGATTAACGCGAAAAATATTAGCCAATGAATAAACTGTTGGGAGCTTTGGAAGCATTATTTCGTTTGCATAACGACTTATAGTAGCAGCAGACATTCCGAGCTTTCTAGCAACGGAGTATGTAGTTTCGCCGGAGCTTGAAAGCAAAGCTGAGAACCGAAGCGAAAACACACCTTTATTGATTGTTAAACCGTTTTCTTTTTTTCTCTGGTTTATACGGTTGTGAATTTCCATTTAATCACCCATTTTCCGCATTAAAAATTCAAAACTTGGCGCGAAGTTCAACGACCTTGCCTATAATGCTTACGGGAAGAGATTCAATATCGTCGTTACTGTAAGTTTTAACTTCGTAAGCCGGATTCGACGGAACGAGATTTATTCCTCCGTTGAATTTTTGCACTTTTTTAATCGTTGCTTCGTCGCCGTTTACAAGTACAATCGCAACCTCGCCGCTCTCGACATCCGGCTGTTTGCGCACAATAACAACATCGCCCTCTTTTATGCGTGGTTCCATTGAATCACCCTTGATTTGTAATGCAAAAAATTCACCGCTTTTAGCCATCGAATGTGGAATTTCTTCATAATCAATAATATCCTCAATTGCATCAAGAGGAATGCCTGCAACGACTTTACCTAATACTGGAATCCTTGTTGGTGCAATTGTGCCCGTTAAAAGTAATTCCATATTAACATTGAAAAAATCAGCGATAATTTCAAGTGTTTCGTAATTTTTAGGCTCGCGTTCACCGCTTTCCCACATAGCGATTGTGCTTGATGAAACACCTATCTCTTTTGCAAGTTGTGCTTGTGATAAATGCTTTTGATTTCTTAAAAGTTTTAATTGTTCTCTAAACATAATTTCGACTCCTTATGCCTTAATCATACACGAATTGTGAATTGTTGTCAAGAAAAATATTCACAAAAAGTGTTGACATACGATTTCAATTGTGTTATTATTCAATAGTACTCACAGTTCGTGAACATAAGGAGGTGCTAAAATGTATGCTTTCGTTGGGAAAAAAGAGGTAGGAAAAAGATTGACTGCTTTAAGAGGAGATAGACCCGCTAACATCGTAGCTCGAGCTTTATCAATTACTCCGTCAGCTTTAGCCAATTATGAAGCGGGGTTAAGAATCCCACGAGATGATGTAAAGGCACGAATTGCCAATTATTACCAAGTGCCTATTGAATCAATTTTTTTTGCTTAAAGCACTCACACTTCGTGAGTATGAAAGGAAAATGACACGGTATGTCAGTTAAAATTTTTACAAAAAAAATAACCTCGTGGGAAAGCTTACCCGTGCTTTTAGACATTGAAACGGTATGCTGCCTTTTGCAGTGTTCAGAGAATACGGCGATAAAGCTTTGTAAAAACGGGGAAATCAAAGGAAAAAAACTCGGCAATATGTGGCGAGTAAGCAGAGACAGTCTGCGCGATTTCTTCATGAATTAAAGGAGATTAAAAATGATTATCAGTACAACACTTGAAGCGTTAGGCATTGCGGCGTTGATAGCCGCTTATTATCACGAAGACAAATTTATTAAATTTGAAAGCGACTGCCGCGAAATATATCGCGCGTGCAAGCGTCAGGGAATATCGGCTTGCGACTTGTTTAAGATGATTTGCCGCGAGGAGCTGAAAAAATGATTTCGAATAAAAGAACAAAAAACCGCAGAATCATTGCTCGGCACAATGAAAATCCGGAAAAGAAAGAGTATATTCCCGACCCGAATTTTCCGTATAGCATCTGCAAAACTTGCGCATTCCTATACAAGCCGAATCAAGGAATGCAAATACAAATGTGCGTAAGCCTCGCCGACCAAGGCAAGCCGCGAGACAGAAACGCGACAAACGAGCATTGCGACACATACAAGCCGAAGAGACGAGAGGTTAAGCCGTGGTGAATGAAGAAGAGCTGCGCCCGTTCCTTTATGAAAGCAAATACGGCTACCGAGTAAACATAAGGAACCCATATGTCGCAAAGCTGTTTGCCCGCTTCAGAGATAAGCTCGGGCTTCCGACATGGTGCCCTTGCAATGACATAGAAAGGCTCGAATTTGAGACGGCGGTTATTCCGCTGCTCGAAAAAAGATTCGGAACAAAAGCCCCGAAAGTCAATGTGCCGCAACATATCAGAGAGCGGCTGCCGGTTGAGCTTGTAGCGACCCTCTACGGCTTAGACGAAGAATTTATGTTGAATTTAGAAAAAAACGCAAAAAAATAGCCGCCCTGCGCAGCAACGCAAGACGGCCGCCCGGTAAATACCGAAGCAAAATCATGTATAAATAGTATATCAAGAAATTCGGTATTTGTCAAATTTTCAAAACGTCCGTTTGGGCGTTTGGCGGCCTTGTATTGTATCGTATCTTTTCGGACAAAAAGAAGACGCAAACGGCTACAATGCAAAAGAAAAGGAAGTGACAAATACTTTGTTTTTTAAAAATCAGTCAGTCAATCAGTCATTCGATGAAACGCTCGGAAAAATCAAAGCCCAAATTGAAATAGACAGTATCCCTGTTGAGATTCTATTACAAGCTGAAGAGCTTGCGGTTATCATCGCCGAGGTTATGAGGCTTCGGCAATCTGACGCGCTCAAGGTCGGAGGGGTTATACGCCCGGTCGGAGATGTTCAGGCTGTTTTCGCGAAAATCGAAAACGAGCACATTATATACGTGCTTGAGCATTACAACGAAGTGCCGTATCGAATACGAAATCCTAAGCAGTACCTACGCACGGCTCTTTATAACTCCGTTTTTGAAATCAACAACGCCGCTGCGAACCTATACAGCGCCACGGAAGGCGGGCGGCCATGAACAGAGAGAAGCGAACCTACTCGGGCAAGCTCCTTGACGTAGATTTCTACCCGGTTTTTTCGGACGGTCGGCGAATGCCATCGCGAAAACCGAAAACAAAGCCCTCTACGGCCGAGCAAGAGAAATACAACCGAAACAAAGCCGTGCGGGAATTCTGCCGGATTGTTAACGCAAATTTCGATGAAAAAGATTATTTCATGCACCCGACGTTTACGCCGCTTTCGGCACCCAAAAGCAGAGAGGAAGCAAAAAAAATCTTAGCAAATTACCGAGCGCGGGTTCAGCGACGGCGAAAAAAAGAGTTAAAAAAAGCGAAGCTTGCATTATCGGTGCTCCCGGAGCGGAAAGAGCTGAAAGAACAGCGAAAAGAGCTTGTTGAAAAAATCAACGTTCTGTCCCGTCCGTTCAAATATGCGTACACGATTGAAGAGGTCACATATAAGACGGGAATTTTAAAAGGGCGGACAAACTATCATTACCACTTATTCATCACCGGCGGCTTGGATGACAGGCTTATGGAGAGGATGTGGGATAAGGGCGTTCGAGTTAACGTCAACAATTATCAGCCGGAGCGGTTCGGCCCGGAAACGGCGGCAAAATATATGCTTAAGAGCACGCCCGAAGCCGGAAAGAAAAAATACATATGTTCGCGGAATATGACCCCGCCGCGAGTGCCGGATCCGTCAAGGCGAGACGGCAAAACGTCAAATCGCCAGCTTGAGAAATGGGCGAAAGAGCGAGTAAATGACGCTGAGTTTTGGGAGAGGAAATACAAAGGCTACCGATTCGAGCGTTGTTTCGCTCGGAAAAACCCATATAACGGGCATTGGTACATATCGGTGATTATGTATCGGGCGACAGCGGAAATGCCGCCGTGGACGCTCGACGATTGGGGGGTGTATGAGTAGCAACAATTAACAAAATTTCGGAGGTATAAAAAATGATAATTTCAGGAGAAGGCTCAAAAACAATGAGTGAGAGCGAAGAGCAAATATGCCTTTTTCGGTGGGCACAATGGGCTTGTTGCAAATATCCCGAGCTTAAATTGCTGTTCCACGTCCCGAACGAGGGAAAAAGAAGCGTTTATACCGGAGCACGTATGCGCTCGGAAGGTCTAAGAGCCGGCGTCCCGGACATCTGCTTACCCGTGGCAAAAAAAAGATATCACGGTTTGTTTGTTGAGATGAAAGCCGGAAAAAACAAGCCTACCGAAAACCAATTAGAATGGCTTTCGTCTCTCGAAGAACAAGGATATATGACGGCCATATGTTACGGCTGGGAAGCCGCGAAAGTCGTAATTGAAAATTATCTCAAATAAAAGGGGTGGGAAAAATGATACACGAATTAAAAATCAATCCTCAATATTACGAAGATGTTAAAATCGGGCTTAAACCATTCGAAATAAGAAAAAACGACCGAGAGTTCAAGCTCGGCGACATTCTTGTTTTGAATGAATATGACAGCGGAGCGGGAACATACAGCGGCCGTGCCCTCACAGTAAGGGTTACATATCTGTTGAACGACCCTGAATATTGCAAAGAAGGTTATGTAATTCTCGGGATCATCCCGGTAGGAGAACGCCATGGATAAGATTTTATATTACGTTATAGCAATTTTTTTGATTATATCGGCCGTTGTGTTTTCGGCCGTCGCAATTAAAGCCATCATCAATTTTATCGTTTTTATCGCCGCGGCGGTAATAATGAATTAAGGAGCAAAAGTTATGAACAACAATATTTTACGCGCTATTGAGTCTCTTTGCGACGATATAGCCACCAACACAAACGCAAAGGACAATCAAAAGAGAGCAAATGCAGTTTTAGCTCTTGCTTTCGCCGGGGAATTTACGCCCGAGGAAAGCGAAGAGGACTACACCGAGGACGACTCCGCAGCGGGAGCGGAAAAAGATAAAATCAAAATTCCGAAACCCGGCGAGCAATTCGAGTATAACGGCGTTAAGTTTACCGCTCTCGGAGAGGAGCAGGGCGGCGTGCTTGCCATTGTTTCGGAGTTGCTTTTGCAGAGAATGCCGTTTGACGAAAGCCGTAAAAACGACTGGCGCACCTCCTCGCTTCGTAAACATCTTAACGGAGAGTATCTTGAACAGTTCAACCGCGGCGACCTCCTCCAGTTTGTATCGGACTTGACCTCCGACGACGGAGAGAAAGACTACGGCACCGCCGAGGATTACGTTTTCCTGCTTTCGTACGACCTTTACCGCAAATACAGAGAGTCTGTGCCACGCTTTAATGGTCGTTGGATGACGCTTACGCCCTGGGCTTGCAACCCGGGCGCCCTCATGCGAAGCGTCAGATCTAACGGCACAGGTGACCTCAGCTTTGCGAACGACATTAGCGGCGTAGCCCCCGCTTGTCTATTCAATCACAAAATCTTTAAGTAATCTGCGCCGATAGGCGCGTATGGAGGCGGCAATATGGAAAAACACATTTTAACATACACGAGCGACGGCACCGATAAAACCGCCGTCGCAATTACAAAAATAAGAAACTCAGGCACCGACATTATAGGCGAGATTGTTTATACGGGTACCGACGAGGGCGCAGTTATCCTTGAGGACTTAATAGAGCACCCAGGTTATAACGCTCTTGCTAAAGAGGTTAAGGAACTCCGCGACGTAGCAGAAAGGCGAAGAGAGCGCACAACACGAAAAGTAGAGCAAGCTCTCGGGTTAAAGCTCTACGATTGGCAAAAAGCATTTATTTTCTACAATAAACCCTACAATTACTATGTAAGCGGCTATAGAAAAACGGGAAAAACCCTTGCTCATTGCCTCCGCCTTTGCTTATCCGAGGGCGAGCCGATTATAGCGGCACTCACACCTCCCACAAGGGCGAAAAACGAATTTTTGCGCTATCTTGGCGAGGACGGCTGCTCCATACACCGCTCGCAATTCTTTATAAATGAGTTGCGACAAGTTTATAACAAGCTCCTCGCGGCGGGAAATATCGACCTCCGCGAGATAACCTTTAAGAGGTAAATATGGAAAGTATCAAAATCGAAAAAGACGGCTCTGTATCTATTCCTAAACCTGGCAATATGAAAATTACGGTAGAAATGACCGAGGGACTCTTTGAGGAATTTTTGCAATTTCGAAAAAGCAAAGACGAGTACGACAACCGAGCCTCGAAAGAAATCGAGGGCTTGCGCCGCCGTATGGAATTTTTAGCAAAAGCGGTTATTAACTCGGTGGAGGGCAAAACTGCCAAAGCAAAAAAAGAGGCTAAAGAGGAGGCTCTCGAGCTTGCTAACGACTGGTTTTGTTGAGAGGTGCCCGACTACATAGGCGTTGAACACTAAAAACAAGGAGGCAAACAATGATACCTAAAATGTACATAGCCGGAAAAATCACCGGCGATCCCGATTATAAGGCAAAGTTTGAGGAGGCTGAAAATTTCTACAAAAAAAAGGGCTTCACCGTACTCACACCCACCTGGATGCCCATCGGTATGCAGTCAGCTGATTATATGCGTATCTGCTTTGCAATGATTGATACAGCAGATGTGGTTGCTTTCCTGCCGGACTTTAAGCAGAGTGCGGGCGCAGAGGTTGAGCACGCATATTGCCGCTACATTGATAAGAACATCCGGTACTATGAGGATGACAGAAACAAAGCGCAGTGCGCTGCCAAGATTTCAGCGGATCTTTTAACGTCAATGGCGGCACCGGCTATGCCGGATCCGGTCGAGGAAATTAAAAAGGCTATTGAAAAAGAACTCCACAAAGGGCTATACCCCGACTTTTTGAGGGAGGCGAAGCCTTGAAACACTACGGCGATATAACAAAGATAAACGGCAGCCTTGTTGAGCCCGTCAATGTGGTTATTGGCGGCAGCCCGTGCCAGGATCTCTCGGTTGCGGGTAAGCAGGCAGGGCTTGAGTAAAGGCAATTATTAACTTGACAGATGCCAAAAAGAAAAGAAGAGGAGTAAAAAATGTACAAAGAAAAGGCGATTGAGAAAATACAAAAGGAATTAAAAGCTTTTACCGGTGGAAACAAAGAAAAAGCCGTGTCGAAGCCCGTCGCAGAAACGCTTGAAATGTTTTGCAAACAAAACGAAGAATTCGCGCAAGCTATATACGAGAGTGACAAGACCCTTTCGAATTGCTGCAAAACGATAATGGAAAAAAGCGGAAATGCGATATCTGATATCGAAGTTTACAAACGAGCCGTCAAATACTACTTTTCAACAGCCGACATTGAAATGTCAATGAAAATCAATTTGTGCGGTGACCTCTCCGCCGGAGAAAACGATAGAAGCGGTAAGGTAATATCACTTTCATTTGATGATTTGTTTTAAGGAGCGGGGAAAAATGAAAGTTTATAAAACGAAAGACGCAATACTGCGCCACGCTCCGCATCTTGACGCCGAAGACGAAAAGCTGCTTAACAGCGAGTGCTTCACGCCGTACATATTCTTCAAAGATGACAGAAAAAATAAAAGGCGTGAGTGTTACTGCACCGCCTGCGGAGCGGAGTTTGAACAGGAATTTGTTAAACGAATAATGACCCCGGACGACAGAAGCCTTTTAGAGGCTGAGCATAACGAAATCGTGAAATGTCCGAAGTGCGGCAGACGAGTTATGCTGAAAAACGAGGGCCGCGTTCGAGACTGCAAGAACCTTGAAGAATGGCGCCGTTTTGTGGCTGTTAAACCTGTGGGGCGAAACACGGTATATCTGATATGTGGGTGGGCGAATAAGGACTACACCGGGCGATACATTAAAACAAAACCGATATATGACATTTCGGCGATATATTACTTAACACCCGGGTATGTCCGAGTTTTCAAAAACGCAAATCCGAATTGGTATGCAAAACAGTGGTATGCAAAACAGTGGTATGAGCCTAAAAGCATTATTGAGCCATTCACGAAAAGTTTTAGCTACAACAATGCTTATGCTGAAAACAGGGGATACAGATGGATAGGCTTTGACCGCCTGAAAAAGACCTTTTTAAAATATGCGCCGATTGAGAATTTTTCTGTCGCGTATGAAAAATATTTCTACAACAAGCCATACGTCTGTGTCGGCGAAGAGCCCGAGGTGAAATTCTTCGCATATTCGGCGATATATCCGAATGTTGAAAAGTTATTAAAGCTCGATCTTGGAGAATTCGTATGCAGCCTTGTAGACGGAAAGCCGATGAAGAGATTTATAAACTGGAATGCTCCGACCGTGCAGAGCATGTTCAATATGACGCGCGGCGAATTTAAACGTTTTCGAGAACAATTTTACAATCTTGACCATTTTAAAGTTTATGAAATCCTGAAATCGGCAAATCCGAACATTCCATATGCTGTGGCTGTCGACCTTTGCAAAGCATATAGCGGCGAAGCGGCTGAAAAAATAGCGTGGACGGTAAAAAAACAAAAACTCAGCTTGACAAAAACATTGAACTATCTCATAAAGGCCGAAAGAAAGAATTTCAAAAGCCAATATGAAAAAAGCACGTCATTCAGCCGCAGCACAACTGCGATATGGTGGAAAGACTACATATATTTTGCCGAAAAACTTAAATATGACCTTACAAGAAGTGATGTCATATATCCGAAGAACCTGAAACAAGCACATGACAATGCTTCGGGCGCGTTTGTGATAAAAAAGAACCAAGACGCTTATGCAAAATATCAGAAAAGATATGCCGCCCTCGAAAAGCGATATGCCTTTTCAAACGGTGAATATCAAATCGTAATTCCAAAAGGCGTAAATGACATAATCGAAGAAGGCAAGATTCTTTCCCATTGCGTAGGCGGATATGCCGCACGCCATATGAAGGGGAAAACTACGATTTTGTTTATGAGAAAATGCAACGCTCCTGCGGAGCGGCTTGTTACAATCGAAGTCAAGGGCAATAGGATTTGTCAAAATTACGGATTCCACGACCGGAAAGTCTCGCCCGCCGAACAAAAATTCATAAACACATGGATTCAATGGGTGCGTGCCGGTTCTCACAGAACGAAAGACAAAAAAGCTGCCGGAGCGGCTTAAAAGAAAGGACGTTGTAAAATGGAAAAACTGATAATAAATCAAACATCAAATGAAGTCAGCGAGATATACAGAGAAGCTGTTCAAACGCATCAGCGAATCTTGGCGAACGGCGAGATTTGTGCGCAGTCCCTTTTAGAAATTTGCAAAGACCTAAAAAAAATGCGTGACCAAAAGCTTTATGAAGAATTCGGGTACTCTTCTTTTGAAGAATACACGGAAAAGGCCGTTAGCATTAAGCCGAGACAAGCTTACACGTACATATCGACGTATGAACGCTTAGGAAGTACGGTTTTGCAGTCGAATGCAAACTTGGGTATCACCAAGCTTGACCTTATAGCGCAGATGAACCCGGTTGAACGCACGGAAAAGCTTGCTGAAAATGCCTTTGACGGAATGTCCGTATCTGAAATCAAGGCTCTTGTTCAAAAATCAAAAAATCAGGGAGAGCAAATAAGCTTGCTTCAGACTGCGCTTGAAGAGGCTAAGGCGCAGAACAAGGCGGCGGAAGAACCCGACGAAGAAAAAGAAACGCTGCGGGCACAAATCGTTGCCCTAAAAAAAGAAATCACCGACAGCGCATCAAAGCTTGAGTCCGAAAAAAGGGGCATTGTTGAAAAAGCAAAAAGTGAGGGCATAAAAGCAGCAAAAAAAGAGGCTCTTATTGAAGCGACAAAATCCGTCAAAGAAAATACGGAGCGGCTCACTCAAAAAATTAAGGACCTTGAAACAGCTTTGACCGAAGCCGGCGTCGAGCACGATAAACTCGAAAAGCAATTGTTACTTGCCGACAGCGAGTCGGCCAAAGCAATGGTGTATATTCAAAACATTCAGGACAGCTTCAATTCTTTATTTGCCGCAATGGGAAAAATGCCGGATGAGCAAAAAAGCAAATTCAACAGTGCTTGCCTAAAGCTGTTAGAAGCAATGCGCCGACAGGTCGAAGAATAAGGGGAGTTAAAAAATGATTATCACAGCTAAAATAAAAGTTGAGGTTCCGATGGGATTTTATTGTAAGAAATGTCCGAGAAAAGAGCGCGACGAGAAACATTTTATGTTTTGCACTCTTTTCAATCGTTATCTTTACATACGAAAAGGCGAGTACCTTAAATGTCGAGAGTGTGTGAATGCACTCTATGATGAAATAGACAGCATGTAAAGGAGAAAAAATGCAATACATACCATATGCCGTTACGGCGGCAGCGATAATCGGTACAATCGGAAACAGTTATAAAAAAGTGTGGAGCTTTTACATTTGGATTTTCACGAACGCTTTTTGGTGCGTTTTCAATCTAAAAAATCACAGCTACGCACAGGCAATCTTATACGCTGTTTATTTTTTCTTGGCAATAATCGGAATTGCACAGTGGAGGAAAAAAGAAAAATGACACTTATAGAGCTTAACAATCTTCGCTACATCGAGAAAGAAATAACATTACTTCAGCTCAGAATACGAGAGCTTGAAAATGAAACCGAGCGCATAACTCCGATTTTAACGAATCTGCCCGGCAGCGGAGATAAGAAAAGCTCAATTGTCGAACAGCTGGTCGAAGAAAAAGAAAAACTCGGAGCGGCCCTGCAAACGCGGCAGGAAGAACGAAGAAAAGCCATGCGCTTTATAAACGGAATCCCCGATTGCCAGCTTCGAATAATTTTCATTTTGCGTTTTATTTCCGGAAAAAGCTGGAACGAGGTTGCAGACTATATCGGCGGCGGCAACACAGAACAAGGCGTGTGCATGCGTGCTCTTCGGTATCTTCGAAAATTTGAAAGTTGTTAAATATGTTAAACGCCTTTTTGATAATATAAAATCAGAGAGAAACCTGATTATAAAACAAAGAGGTGCGATATGGCTAAGACTGGCAGGAAATCCAAATACGACGCCGAAATTAAGCCGCATCTTGCCGAAATTGAAAAAGCGGTTAAAAACGGCGCGACAATAACAGAAATCGCAACAGCGCTGAATATTGCCGAAAGCACAATCTACAAGTACAAGAAAGAGAAAAAGGAGTTTTCGGCGATATTTGCGCGCGGGCGCGCGTCTATAATTATAGACATTCGAGGAGCTTTGTTAAAAAAAGCCCTTGGGTATGAGTACGAAGAAGAAAAAAAGGTCGGAAGGAAAGACAAAAACGGCGAAAACATAATGATTGTTGAAAAATACAAAAGGCATCAGCCGCCGAGCGAAACAGCCGCCGCAATGCTCCTTCGAAATTACGATACAAAATGGATTGACAAAGATAACGCGACGACCGAGCTAAAAAAACAAGAGTTTGAGCTGCGAAAAGCGATTTCTGAAAGTAATAATTTTGATTTAGATTGGGAGGAGAAAAATGGCTGATAACGAAAGAAATTATTATGTCTTGAGCGAAAACAACTGTAAATTTGAAAGCTTCACAAAAGAGCAAATTTTATCGGCAATTCAGCAGGCGGTTAACTCCGGGGAAATAAAGAATGTTGACACAGGATTTGTTACAAAAATTAAAGAGCAAAACAAAAACGCCGGCTTAATGTTTTGGGTCGGCACACAAGCCGAATATAATGCGCTTGAAAGCAAAAAAAACAACTGTCTTTATATAATTACCGACGACAGAAGAAACGAAAGTATAGATCTTATTTGGAATAATTTGAGGCAACTCAACGACATAGCAGACGGGGCTATGCAGTGCGTTTATGAAAATAATGGAGAAAGATTATTTGATGTTAATTTTACAGGCGATGGACAGTTTAAAGAATTCGACCTTTCTTTCGGTGATTATTCATACGACCCGGAAAGAGATGTTGTTGTAGCTTCGCTTGGTGGAGCGCAGGTAATACCATTGGCTACCCAGTGCTTTTTTGCATTAACATTGAAAGAAGTTGATTATGCGAGCGGGAAACATGGAGTTAAGCTGTGTATTTGCGTAATATCGGGGCTTGGAAATTTATCCTGCCCGTATCTCAATGTAAATTACAAACTTCTTCGCAAATCATGGGGGACATCTTAATGGCATACATCAACGGAAAAGAGATACTGTTATCAGCACAACTAACCGGGCTTGTGAACATCGACACTGAGATGTCAGAAACAAGCGAAAACCCGGTGCAGAACAAGGCTGTTAAAGCTTATGCCGACGGCTTGGCTAAGTACAGAATTATAAGCGATGTGACTATAACTGAAGATATTGACACATATACAATATCGCAAGACAGCAACGGCAATACATTTGATTTGCGTAAACTGTTTTTCTTGTTTATAGGAAAATTCGATGCTGCTTTGAACACCAAAGCTTTGTCGCTACGAACAAACGGCGGGTATCAATATTTGATGTATAAGGGTTTTACTATTGCAGCTGACAAGGAATGCGCTTTTTGGCTCGAAGCGGAAAATTTCTTGCGCACTTCAGAAAACAGCGGCATTAAGAGCACATATTCAGCTACCTTACTTCAACAATTCACAAATGGAATTGCTCAAGGCTTGAGCGGAAACAATGTTGCTGTAAATTCAGATATCTCGTTTCAAAAAAGGCACCCAAATTATCCACATCCAATGAGCGAGATTATATTCGGCGTCCACGGTGGAACTCAAAAAATGAAATCGGGAAGTCGATTTATAATTCTCGGCATTGATTATTGAGGAGGACTGAATTATGCGAATGTATGACAACGGCATATACAGAGATATGACCGAGGAAGAAGAAGCCGCTGTAATGGCGGTCACAGAGCAGGAAGAAAAAGTAAACAAGGACGGATTAACCTCTCTTGCTGAGGGATTAAGCACGGCGACATCACTCGCACAGGTGCGCTCGGCGGCTAAGTCCGTTCTTACGGATGAAAGCGAGGGAGCAAATGAGTGATGCGGTAGCCGTCGCGATTATCTCGGGTGGACTTGCCCTCTTAGGAGTGATTATAACTTCTATTAGCACCTCTCGCAGAATGACCGCACAGCTTGAGCGTAATCAGGCTGTGACGGACACGAAGCTTGAAGAGCTTACACGCGAAGTAAGGCTTCATAACAACTTCGCGCAGCGTATTCCCGTAATAGAGCGCGACATTAAGATAATAAATCATCGAATAGACGATTTAGAAAAAAATCACAAAGGAGTGTAAAAAATATGAAAATCAACATCAAGCAGAGGTTCAAAAACAAGACGTTCGTGATATCGCTGATCACGCTTATATTGGCGACGATTTATCAAATCCTCGGTATGTTCGATATCGTACCTAAGGTGAGCGAGGACACATTGACAGGTGTTTTAATGCTTGTCGTCAACTTCTTGTCTGCACTCGGAATACTCGTTGACCCGACAACTGAGGGCTTGAACGATAGCGCAAGAGCTCTCACGTACGGCACGCAAGACGATGTAAGGCAGTATGAAGAGACGGGTGGATATGTAGCGGGTATGCTATTCTCCGGACGCAATAGAGTAACTCAACCGTACACTTATAACGTGAACACCAAAAAGGGACACGGCGGTATAGACATAGTCGGAGACGATGATAGAACCGTCCACGCGGTAGAGGGCGGCACCGTATCAATGGTTTCTGTTTGGGACGGCAAGACCAAAACAGGGACGCAGAGCTACGGTAACCTTGTTGTTATAACCGATTCAACCGGCAAGCGGCACTTTTACGCGCACCTTGCGTCTATCTCTATGCGTAAGGGCCAGAGGGTATCTGCCGGTGATGTAGTCGGCATAATGGGTAATACCGGCAACAGCTTCGGCGCACATACTCATTACGAGGTTCGCACCGGCCAAGGCACAGTTACCCGTATCAATCCTGCCGAGTTTTGCGGTGTGCAGAACACCAAGGGAACATATGTGAACAATGCGTCTACTGCTTCACCTGCTCCGTCACACAGAGGCACAGCCTACACTATGACTTGCAAAATGTTATACGTCAGAAAAGGACCGTCTGTAAGGTATCGCCGAGTCGGGCAGTTCTCAAGAGGCGAGATATTCTATGTCGTTGCTCGTCGAGGCAATTGGTGCCAGCTTGAAAGCGGTAACTGGATGTGTGCCGGAAAGTATCTTAAGAGAGTGTAATGTTTACAAGTTTATCGCAGTTTTACAACTCCGATATCTGGAAAGCAACGCGCGCAAAAATCATAGATGAGCGTAAGGACGAATACGGCATTGTGCATTGTGAATACAGCGGCGTGTCGCTGATTAACGGATATGACATAATCGCACATCATAAAATACCGTTAACGCTTGACAACGTCAACGATTATTCCGTTTCGTTAAATCCCGAAAACATAATGCTTGTTTCGCATAAAGCGCATAATGAAATACACAAACGCTTCGGGTATGGCTCGGGGCGCAAGGTGTATTACGTTTACGGCGCGCCGTGCTCCGGCAAAACAACATTCGTAAATAACATAAAAGGCAACAGCGATATTGTTTGTGACATTGACAGCATATGGAAATGCTTAACGGGCGGCGAGCGATACGACAAGCCGACCGCGTTGAAACAAAATGTATTTGAAGTGCAGCGCACAATTTTAGAAATGATAAAAAACCGCTTCGGCAATTGGGAACGCGCATACATAATTGACGGCGGCGCGGCCAAAACTCCGCGCAACAATCGCATTAAGGATTTAGGCGCGGAGCCTATATTCATTGACACGGACAAAGAGACGTGTTTGAAGCGTTTGGCTTCTGACAAAACAAGAACGCAAACACAGCGTAAGGAGTGGCAGAGTTACATTGATAAATGGTTTATCGATTATCAAGAAGCGTAATGCTTTTTTTGATAAATAAAATCTCCTTTTCTTTTGTGCCGATAACGCGGCGGCAAATAATACCGCGTTTCCTCCCGGAGATATCCCCCCGTTCCCGCCGGAAATTGGGTGTCTTCCATACTGTGCGCCCCTCCTACTTTTCGCACGGGGCAATTTTTTGAGAATCGAGAAGTTTTTGGCAAAACTTTTGAAAAAATATGACCTTTTAAAAACTCTAAAAACAACATTAAAGAAGATTATAACTGGGGGCTGAAAAATGACTCGTTTTGAAGAATTGAAAAGTTACATTTCGGCCTTGCCAGATGACATACAAGCTATATTGACTCCGGCACTTAAAGATATTGTTTACGAAGAAGAAATGCTGGGTAAATTCCGCGACAATCCAAAAACGAAAACAAACGCGGCGATGTATAAGGCTTATAGGCAGACGAAACAGATATATCAAGCGGATTTAAAAATGATTTTGTGGCAGCTACGGCAAAACGAAACATCGGCGGCTGATGATCTGTTATCAAGATTGGCAGAATTCGAATGACTTATCTTGAAGAATACAATTACCTAATACAAGGCAGACACGTTATTGCCGGCTATTGGATGAAGAAAGAAATTGAAAATCTTATCGAAGATTTGCAAAACCCGGCTTATATTTACGATACGGACGAAGCACATAAAAGAATTAAATTTATGCAAACGTTATGTTTGCAAAGCAAACATCCGTATTTCGGAAAGCCTCTTGAGCTTATGCCGTGGCAGCTTGCATTTTGGGAAACGGTTTACTCTTTCAAAATGAGCGATACCAAACTACGCCGTTTTGTTGAAGTGCTCCTTGAAATCGCAAGAAAAAACGGCAAAAGCACAATGTTGGCCGGTGACGGAAACACCGATTTGTTTATCGGCACCGGAGGTTCGGAAGATTGCTGCGCGTCAAATGATGATAGGCAAGCAAAATATATATGGCGAGAAATCGCCGGAATGCGTGACCGGTTGGACCCGAAAAAGGCTATAACAAGCCGAAATTTAGTTGAAATTCGAAACGACCGAAAGAACATCATCATTTCGCGCATGTCAAGCAAAACACAAAACAAAGACGGCGGAAATTATACAAAAACGTACCTTGACGAAGCTCACGACATAGACGAAGAGAACGGTAACAGTGAAATTGCCGAGGCTTGTTGGCGCGGAATGTCGACAAAAGATGATCCGTTATTTATCACTTGCACAACGCAAGGCTTTAGCCGTGACGGGTGCTTTTTGGATAAAAAAATCGCGCACGCAAAAGCAGTTATCGAGGGCGAAAAAGAAGATATACACTTTTTGCCTTTTCTTTATGAACAAGACAATGAACAAGAAATTTGGCAAGACGAGAGCAGCTGGGAAAAGTCGAATCCGTCTTTGCGATACGGCGTTAAAAAAATGTCAAAACTCCGTCGCGATGTTGACCTTGCTCGGACTGATAAAGAAGCACGATTGCATCTGCTTTGTAAAGATTTCAACATCAAACAAAACAGTGCGCAGGCGTGGCTTCGTTCTGAAGACTTTATGTATTTGCAAGAAAAACAAAGCCTTGAAAATTTTCGCGGCTGGTTTTGTTTGGGTGCGCTTGACTGTTCGCAAACAACAGACCTTACAAATTTAAAGCTCTTATTTATGCGTCCAAACGATAACACAAAATATGTTTTTTCGCATTATTGGATTCCGGAAAGCAAATTGACCGACAGCCCAGACAAGAGCGCGGGTGCTCGTTATGAAGAATGGGCGCAAGCAGGATATATGACGATAAGTAAAGGAAGCATCATCGATTTAACTGATGTAACACGCTATATCTCAGAGCTTAAAGACCTTTATAACATACGCATTTTAAAATGCGGATACGACAAAGCATACGCTCGTGAATTTGAAAAGAGCATCGACGATTTAAGCCCGACTATGCGTGAACCCATAAATCAAAAAGTAATGTCAACGCCGATGAAATGGGTTGAGCGCGATTTTGAAAATCACGTTATAAATTACGGAAACAATCCCGTCGACGCTTGGTGTTTGGGTAATGCTTGCTGCTATATCGACCGGCACGAAAATTACAGTTGTAAGAAATCACAGGCGAGCAAACGAATTGACGGAGCGGTTGTTTTTATAATTTTATATGCAACGCTTTTAAAGTTTAATTCGGAATTTCAAAACGCAATAAAATAGGGGTGATTCACACGGGATTATTTGATTTGTTTAAATCGAAAAAGAAAAAACAAAGCGGGCTGACATATGCGCCGACGATGACCGGAAATGCACCGTTTTACTCTTCTTTCGGTGAAAGCGTTTACGCTTCGGACATAATAGTTCAATCAATCCGCTGTAAAGCGAATGAGTTCAAAAAACTCGACCCGCGACATATTCGGACAACTAACGGTGAACAATCGGTAGTGAGCGATAGCAGCATCGCAAAGGTTCTGAAAAGGCCGAATGGGTACATGACCACGGCTGACTTTTTGGAAAAAATAACAATTTTGCTTGAGCTTACAAAAAACGTGTTTATTTATCCGACATATTATAAAACAAACGGCGGCGAAAAATATTACACGGGTTTTTATCCGCTGAAGCCGTCTGAAGTTCAATATATGACCGACGCAGCAGGCGATTTGTATTTGAATTTGAGATTTGCAAACGGTTATGAAATAACGCTTCCTTCAGATAGCGTTATACATTGGAGAAAAGATTACGGAGTTAATGATTATTTCGGCGGCGGAATGTTCGGCGGCGATGACAACTCCGGGCTCTTAACAATGCTTCAACGCTACGACCAATTGACGCAAAGCATCGCAAAAGCGGTTAAATGTTCTTGCCAAGTGAATGCGGCGATAAAGGTAAATACATATGCTGAAACGGATGAGCTTAAGCAGAAACGCGAAGAATTTGAGGCCGATATTATAGACAATAAGAGCGGACTACTTGTCATGGATCAATCAAGCGAATTTGTGAACATTCCGCGAGATATAAAGCTTGTTGATGCCGAAACGCTCAAATTTTTTTACGACACGATTTTGCGCGCCAACGGGTGCAGCCTTTCAATACTTAACGGTGATTATACTAAGTCGCAGAAAGAAGCTTATTACGAGCACGCTCTCGAAGCAGACATAAAAGGTTTGGGACAGGCTATGTCGCGAGTGCTTTTTACTGAACGCGAGGCGGCGTTCGGTAATGAGATAATCCTTTACCCTAACGACATATCGTTTATGTCAATGGAAAATAAATTGACGGCATTGCAATTAGGGCTGCCTGCCGGCATATTCACAAAAAACGAAGCCCGAGAGTTACTGGGATATGCACCCATTGAGGGCGGCGACGTAATGCCGAGAGGCTATAACGAAGTAGACGCGACAGGTACAGGCGAAAGCGAGGAAAAAAACGATGAGTAAAAAAAGAAATGATTATTTTTTGCAGCGCGGTTTTACCGCCGAATTTAGAGCTGCGGGAGCTGATGACGGCAACACAGGACATATCGTCGAGGGCGTCGCAGCTGTCTGTGAGCAAGAAACACGTATACAAGATTTTTTCGGAGAATTTATCGAGGTCATTCGAAAAGGCGCGTTTGACGAAACGAACTTTGACGACGTGCGCTTCTTAGTGAATCACGATTTTAACGGCATTGCTCTTGCCCGAAGCCGGCGGAATAACAAGAGTGATAAACCTAACACAATGCAGCTTTTCGTAGACGATAACGGCGATGTGAATATAAAGGCAGATCTTGACACGGAAAACAACGAACAGGCCCGTGCTCTCTACTCGGCCATAAGCCGCGGCGATATGGACGGAATGAGCTTTTGCTTTTACGTTTCGGAAGATAATCAGAGATGGAGTGAGCGCGATGGGGTAAATGTTCGTGAAATATTGAAGGTCGATAAAGTTATCGAAGTTTCAGCTGTTAACTTCCCGGCATATGGGGGAACTAACATAGATAGCCGGTCGCTGGATAGTGACCGCCGAGCACTGGATAGGGCTCGTATCGCGTTGGATAACGCAAAAAAAACGAAGCCTGATTACAAGGCAAAAACTTTAATTACAATGTACAAAAAGTGAGGTAATGAACATGAAAGAAAAACTCTTAAAGCTCTTAAACGCAAAAAAAGAGCAGCGAGACGCTCTTAACAAATCAATGATTGAGAGCGAGAACAAAGAAGAGCGCGCCGCTATCGGCGAAACTCTTAAATCTCTTGGCGAAGAAATCAACGAAGTTGAAGAAATGCTCGCACAGGTTGACGAGCCAGCACCCGATGGGCCCGACGCAGGTGATAAGGGCGACGACTCTCGACAGCTTGACCCAATTGCAACGTTTAAAATGAGGGATATAAAACCGTCTGCTGTTAAAGACCGTTATGATACGGAGGAATACCGCAGCGCGTTTATGGACTTTGTTTGCAGGGGCATTAAAATTCCTGCTGAAATGCGCAAGGATGAAGTGACCAAAACAACAGATGCAAGCGCAGTTATCCCCACGACAATTCTTAATGAAATGGTTGTCGGACTTAAAAATTACGGCAATTTGTATGCAAAGGTTCGTAAACTTAACATACAGGGCGGCGTGCAAATTCCGATTTTGTCGCTAAAACCGGAGGCTAAGTGGATTTCTGCCAATACCGCAACAAGCGAAAGTGACAAACAGAAGATAGCGTCTAATACAGCTGTTACATTTAATTATTATGGTTTGGAATGCAAAATTTCGCAGACTTTGCTCACAAATGTTACAACGCTTGACATGTTCCAGCAGATGTTTATTCCGCTTGCAATGGAGGCTATTGCGAAAGCTTGGGATATTGCAATAATCTCCGGCAGCGGTACGGGCGAACCCTTAGGAATCACCAAGGATAGCCGAGTACCTACATCACAAGTAGTTACACTTGATGCTGCTGACGTCGTTAAATGGGATGCGTGGAAGAAGAAAGTTTTTGCAAAAATTCCCTCCGCTTATCGTAGCGGTTCGGCCATTATGGCTCAGGGTACCTTTGACGGGTATATAGATGGAATGGTCGACAGCAACGGACAGCCGATTGCACGCGTTAATTACGGAATTGAAAATGGCGAATCATACCGTTTTGGCGGCAAGGAGGTTGAAATTGTTGAACCAGAAGTAATAAAAGACTGGGATAGTGCAACGACTGGTGATGTTATTGCCATATTTGCAAACCTGAACGATTATGCAATTAACAGTAATCTTGAAATAAAAGTCGTAAAATGGGAAGACAATGACAACAACGAAATCAAAAACAAAGTCATTCTCATCGCCGACGGAAAGCTTGTCGACCCTAACGGTGTAGTTATCGTTAAGAAAGGCGTATAAACAATGAGAACTATTGACGCATTAAAAGCCCTTGCTGTTGCGCTCGGTTGCGCAGCAAGTGTCGCAAAAGTAACGGGAAACACCATCGACGAGGTTGTTAATTTTATCGCAGCAAATTTGCCTGACACCTACAAGGGCAAGGTTGCTGGAACTTAATTTAAACAAGAAAGGTTTTATGTGATGCAATTGACAGAAGCCGAAAGGCTGGCGAAAGTGAAATATGCTTTATATGGCGACGCAACGCAGAGTTATAACGACGAGCAGCTTAAATTATACATCGAAGAAGTGATCGACGAAATGATTCATGCCGGCGTTAAGGAAAATGTTGCAAAAAGCGCGGCGGCTGTCGGTTGTATCGCATGCGGCGTTAATGATATCTGGAATTTCTCAAGCGGCACCGTCAAGCATAGCGAATATTACAATCGAAGGCTGGTTCAACTCACTTTGAGAAGAGGCGACGAAGATGTATAGACCGTCGGAAGCCGCACAAATGACGACTGCAATTCAATTGCAGCAACCTGTTAAAACGAAGTCATACGGCGTTAGTCAAAAGTCTTACGGCGTTAGTCAAAAGTCATACAAGGATGTTGACGGCATTGTTATGGCGAATTTCAAAACATACGGCGGAACAGAAAAAACCGACAATGGGATTTTGTCGATTGAAGAAACAGCGCAAATCGTATGCCGGTATCGCCCGGATATTAAAAGCGATACCCGAGTAGTCCTTTTGCAGACGGGTGCGATTTATGAAATCTTGGGAGAGCCGGAGAACATTGAAATGCGAAATATGTTTTTGAAATTCAAAATTCGCAGAATAAAAGGCGGTGTTTGATTTGGCAAAATCGGGGATCACTTTAAAGCTTGACGGTTTCGAGGAAATGTTGAAAGACATTGAAGCGGCAGGCGGTACGATTAACAAGGCTGTCGATAGTACAATGAAGCAGTCGGCGCAGATTGTTCAAGCTGAATTAAAAAAGCAAATGCAGGGCGCAAGCCCTAAAGCAGTTGACAGCGGATTGATAAATCGAATGTCGTCGTCCGTTAAATGGGAAGGTAATGTATGCACGGCAGAAGTAGGATATAAAAAAGGCAGCTATAATCCGAAAAAACTCGATGACGGTTACAAGGCAGTTTTTATAAACTACGGAACACCGAGAATTGCGCCGAGGGGATTTATAGGCAAAGCAAAGGAAAAAGCAAAACAGCCTGTTAAAAAGGCGCAGGAGCAAGCATTTAAAAAGATTTTAGAGAGGTTGCAAAAATGAAAAGGTTGTTGATAAGTGAATTAAATAAATTCGGTTATCCTGTCTATTTGCAAGGCTCTTTAAACGCCGACAAAGCTTATCCCGACACATTTATAACATTTTTCACTGATTATACAACGGACGGTTCGCATTATGAAAACAATGTTAATTCTATCGAATGGAATTTCAGCGTTATTCTTTATTCAAACAACCCGCAAATTGTAAATGAAACGCCGATTGAAATTATTAACGCATTAAAGAAAGCGGGATTTATTCCGCAAGGCAAAGGACAAGACGTCTTTAGCGATGAACCGACACACACGGGGTGGGCTATGGACTTTAAATATCTTGAATATCAAAATTAAAAAAGGTGGTTAGACTATGGCACAGGAATACAGAGGTTGCAGAAAACTTGTTTATGCAGAGGTAAAGACCGATACAGCCGAGGGTATGACTTTTGGCGAAGTTAAGCCGTTCGCGCCTGTTCAGACTATAAGCAAGAATGTTGAATATTCAACGGCAACAAGCTATTACGATAATGTCGCACACAACACGAGAAAATCAGAGGGCGCAGACGAAACAGAGTTTACACACGCTGTACCGTCTGACGAAGTTATGGCAGATATTGAGGGCAAATATTACGATCCGACTACAGGAATTTATTCCGACAGCCCTATATCAAATAAAACCTTTGCAGTTGGTTATATTTTTGATGAAGAGGGCGATAGCGAGGAAGAAAATTTCTGTTGGAAGCTTAAAGGTAATTTCAAAGTCGGAAACGTTGAACATCAGACGATAGCTGACGGCACAGATGTAACAAATGTTACAACTACATTCGCCGCGATATATCCGCAGGCTACCTTTACTCACGGCGGCGCAGACGGAACAGGCGGCAAGTCAAAGGGCGTACGCATTAAGAAATCTAAGGGAATTATGACCGAAGAGGAATTCTTCAAGACCCCGCAGACTGTAGATACCGTTTTTACAGCGGCGAATAAAGGTAAAGGATAAAAAATTATGGCTAAATTTGAATTGCCGATTTATGGCGAAAATGACGAACTTGTTAAAACCTATGCAACAGATCATATCCGTTGGAAGCTTTTTATTAAAGCCGCAGAAATTCAAGGAAGCGCAAAATTAAACGGCGATGATACAGCAGATAAAATCGAACAAATAGCCGATTTACTTAAAAATGTTTTCAGCGGCATAACCGATGAAGACCTTGAAAACGCTGATGTGGTAGATATATTAAGCACCTTTAAGCAGATTGCAAACATTGGCAATTCAATTAAAGGCGGTAAAGAAAAAAACTGATAAAGGGCGAGGGGGCGGCTTCCCCTTGCCCTCATTCTTTAGAATATGAACTGATGGATTTCACCGCCGAAGTTAGCAGGGCGTTTAACACAACACCGTTTTTTGTCTTTGAGCAAAACGCGGAAGATGTAATTATGCTTATCAATTACTTTATTGAAAAAGACGATAACGGCGAAAGCGTGAATGCTCAAAACTTCACAAATAACGAGCATAAGAAAAAGGTTGAACGAATTAAAGTTAATTCGCAGACGGCTACAGGCGGTTGGTGGTAATCAAAAGGTGGTGAACGTATATGAGCGAAACACTCGGTGCCAGTTTTCAAATTGATGTATCTAATCTAAAGGCAGGACTTGCACAGGCAAACAGACTAATTAGAGAGAGCAACAGCGAATTTAAAGCGGCGGCGGCAGGAATGGGCGATTGGACTAAATCGCAGGACGGCTTGACGGCTAAGATTAAGAATTTAAACGATGTTGCAAGCACTCAGCAAAAAAAGGTTAACGCCTTACAAAGCGAATATGATCGCCTTATTGCGGACGGCTTAGACCCTACGAGTGCGGCGGCTGTTAAGTTAAGAACACAAATTAACAACGAAAAAGCGGCACTCGCACAAACTCAGTCTGAAATTAAAAAATATAATTCTGCACTTGATGATATGAAAGCAAGTGCGAATGAAAATATTTCCGCAGGTCAAAAACTGAAAAATGAAATATCAAATCAGCAAGACAAGCTCAGCATGCTCAAAGCGAAGTATCAAGATGTTGTACTTGAGCAGGGAAAAAACTCACAGGCGGCTAAAGACTTAGCAATGGAAATTAACGCCTTAAATTCTGATCTCAACAACAACAAACGCAAATTGAACGAAAGCGAAATTGCACTTGATGACACAGCGAAAGCCGCGAAAGATAGCGGAGACGGTTTCACAATTGCAAAAGGTGCTATTGCGGATTTTATAGGCAATGGGTTAAGCAAGATTGTTAGCGCCGCAAAAAATGCAATAACAAGCATTATAGGGATTGCCGATGAAACAAGAGAATTTAGGCAAGATTTAAACACGCTTACAACGGCTTACAATGAGGTAGGATTTTCGACCGAACAGGCAACGGACACTTGGAAAGAGCTTTACGGCATTTTCGGTGAAGATGACAGAGCGGTTGAAGCTGCTAACAACATTTCGAGAATGTCAAAGGATCAGCAAGACTTGAATATGTGGACTAAGATAACAACAGGCATATGGGGCACATATCAAGACGCGCTACCCGTTGAGGGCTTGGCAGAAGCCGCCGGCGAGACGGCAAAAGTCGGAAAAGTTACAGGCGTTATGGCTGACGCTCTCAACTGGAGCAGTGAAGCGGCACAAATGTTTTCAAAATATATGAGCGATGATGTCACAACCGCCGAAGACGCGTTCAATGTTGCATTGTCACAATGTACATCTGAGCAAGAGCGGCAAACATTAGTAACCGACACGCTAACGGCGTTATATGGCGATGCCGCCGATACATACCGAGATACCGCAGGCGGTATTATTGAAGCGAACAAAGCAACAGCCGATTTAACATTGTCTCAAGCTTCATTGGGTGACAAGATAGAGCCTATACAAACAGCGGTTAAAGACGGATTCGGGAAAATTCTTGATAAAATTCTTGAATTAACAGATACCGTTGATTTTTCCGCATTCGCTGATAAAGTAAGCGAGGGTTTCGATAATTTCATCAATGACGTTTTACCGAAAGTTGTTAACGGCTTTCAATGGATTATTGACAACAAAGAGGTTATCGGAGCTTTAGCAGGAGTTATAGGAACAGTAGCCGTTGCGCTCGGTGTACTTAATACTGTTCTTGCTATTCAGTCCGCTATAATGGCGGCAAATCCTACGACTTGGATTATAATGGCAATCGTTGCGGCAATCGCCGCCCTCATTGCAATAATTGTCCTTTGTGTTAAGCATTGGGACAAAATCAAGGAAGCAGGACAAAAGGCAGGCAACGCAATAAAAGAAGCGTTTTCAAAAGCCGCTGATTCCATAAAAAATGTGTGGAACAGTATTCCGGAATTTTTTTCGGGGATTTGGAAAAAAATAAAAGAAAAGTTTTCAAGCGTAGGTACAAAAATAGGTGAAGCAATAGGCGGAGCGTTTAAGAAAGCGATAAACTCAGTTATTGCAACTGTTGAAAAAGGAATTAACTTTATCCCTAACGCTGTTAACAAAATGATTGGCAAAATAAATCAATTGCCGGGCGTTAGTATTTCGCCCATTCAAACTGTGTCACTTCCGCGACTTGCAAAGGGCGGTGTTGTAAAAAGGGCTACAACCGCAATGATAGGTGAGGACGGCGCAGAAGCTGTAATACCGCTTGAACGAAACAGAAAATGGATCAGAGAAGTTGCAAAAGAGTTTTTAGCACAGCAAAAGCAAGGCGAAAACGTTGTTATAAATCAAACTAACAACTATTCACAGGCTCATAGCCGTTATGAATTGTGGAAGTCGGAAAAAGCAACCGTTAGTGCTGTTAAATTAGCTTTGAAAGGGGTGTAAAATATGACAGGCGAATTTACTATAATTTCACCCTTAGGCACAGAGCTTGAATTATTTGATAACAAATATTTCACGCTTGACGATATAGAAGGTCAAACAGAGATTAACAATTCAATTTCAAGCTCAAAGATAAGCGGAGCGGACGGCGAAACGGTTAACAACGTTGCAACAGATGTTAGACCGCTTGTTTTTACTCTAACTATCAATGAGAATATAGATGTTGAAGAAGCAAAACGGTATATCTTGCAGTATGTCAAGTCAAAGCATAATCACACTATCAAGTGGAAAAGAAACAACAAAACGCTTGAAATCGTGGGTCTGTGTAAAAAAATCGTAATGGCACGATGGCAACAAGGCATTGCTATGCAGATAACATTTTTCTGCGGTCAAGCGTATTGGGAAGATGCCGAAAACATAGTTAATGAAATAAGCGCGATTAAAGATATGCACTACTTCGCAAAAGGGAAAGGCAAAATGCTTTATTTCGCGCTTGGAAGCCCTCGCCCTTTGGGTGTTTATGATACTATACGCACCCGAACGTTCAACAATACAGGTGATAGCGATGTAGGAATGATTATCGAGATAACCGCTCTTGCAAAAGTTAAAAATCCTGCTATATATGCAAGCACCGATGAATTTATCGGAGTTGACAATGTAGAAATGAAATCGGGCGATGTTATCCGGATTAACACCAACAAAGGCCAAAAAGATATAACATTAAACGGCGTTTCAATTTTGGATAAAATCAAAATCGGCAGTACATTTTTACAGCTTGAAATTGGAAACAACACTTTTACAATTAAAAGCGATGATAACAATTTAACAAGCGTTTATTTTAATCTCATCTATAAGCAGAGGTATGTCTAAATGATTGATTATGTAGAAGTAAGAAATGGAACAAGCCGAAAATTGATAGGCATTATTGACACCGCAAAATCTGTTATATGGGAAACGGTTTATTACGGCGTTGGGACGTTTGAGATATATGTTGAAGCAACAGAAAAAAACATTGAGCTGTTGAGCGTTGAAAATCTTGTCACTCGCCCAAATGATGTGAATTGTGGCATAATTTCTAAAATTAAAATTACCGACAACGAACAAGACGGCACAATGATTGTTGCAAGCGGCAGTTTTGCAAAAATCATACTTGACCGCAGAATTATTTACAAATTCATTAAAACATATAGCATAACACCTACAACATTAAGAGGGAATGTTGCAAATGCCGTTTGGACTGTTATAAATAATAATTGCGTTAATAGCTCAAATGCTGCCCGAAATTTCTCGAAATTCGCAAGGGGCGCAATTAACAATTTGCCGCAAACAATTGTTGATGAAAACGGCAACGCCGCCGACAAGCAAGTTACATATACAAACTTGCTTACATTCACCGATAGTTTGCTTCAAGAATACAAAATAGGCGCGTATGTGTGGCTTGACCCTTTAACTCTTGATTTCCTGTATGTAATGTATCAAGGCGCAGAGCGGTTCGTAAACAACCGCGCAGGAAACAAGCCTTTAATATTCGGCAATCAGTTTGATAATTTAACATCAAGTAGTTTTTCAAAAGATAACAGCGAACTGAGGACAACCGCAATTATAGGCGGTGAGGGCGAGGGTGCAGACCGCTTTGTTGCCAGAACGAATGACAATGTAACAGGCTTTGACCGCCGCGAATTATTTGTTGACAGCTCAAGCATTTCAAAGACGGTCAAAGACGAAACAACAGAGGATGAAACCGTTTTGCCCGACAGCGAATATGAAGCCTTGTTAATTCAAGAGGGCAGGGCAAAGATAACAGAAAACAAAGTTGTCGAGGGCTTTTCTTGCGAAGTAGATTTGACAAATTCAAAGCTGAAGTATTTGGCGGATTACAATATCGGCGATCTTGTAACTATTGAAGATACGCACCTAAAGCAATTACACAATGCAAGAATTTTAAAAATAACCGAAGTGCAAGACGAAAACGGTTATGCGATTTCCGCAGAATTTGGATTTTAAAGGGGGAAATTAAAAATGGCAGAACATTTTGGATTTTTCGATGCCTTGGAAACGGCAGACGGACTATATGACCGTACATATTCGGCGCGTGACTATAGCGAAAACTTAGCAACGATTATAAGCAACGGCGTTTTACGTTCAACAAATGATGATTTGAAAGTTACGGTTAATGGCTTGACCGTAACCGTAGGAATAGGCAGAGCGTGGATAAACGGCTGTTGGTATCATAACGATAACAATTATGTTTTCCCAGCCGTAACCGTTCCGACAGGCGGCGCACGGTATGACCGTGTTATATTAAGGTACAGCAACGTACTTTCTGATCGAGATATTAAGCTTATGTATTTGCAAGGCGAAGCGGTGAGTAGTCCGAAAAAGCCTGCAATAACAAGGAATGATGATGTTTATGACCTTGTTCTTGCCGATATATACGTCGGCACAAATGCAACAAGTCTTTCTGTTAAAGATACCCGAAGTGATGCACAGCTGTGCGGCTGGGTGTATTCAACTTCCGGTGACAACTCGTTCTTCAAAAGTCTTGACGGAGCATTTAACGAATGGTTTGAAGAAACAAAAAACACGTTGTCAAGCGTAACGCTCTTTAAACGCTATAATTGGCGCACGACGATTGAAGCTGAAACAAACACAGTTTCGTTTGACATTCCCCAATATGATGCCGAGACAACATTCATTGAAGTATATACAAATGGCGTTCTTGATTCCGAAGGCGTTGACTACACACTTGAAAACAGCGTGATAACGTTTAGTGGCTTGCCGCTTACGGCCGGTACAGAGGTTGAGGTTAAGTGCTACAAATCAATCGACGGTACTGGAATATTAAGCGTGGCAAATGAAATAACCGCGTTGCAAAATGCCGTTGCGAAATTAAATGCAGCGGACGAATGCGTATATAAATGCAACGGAGCCGATGACAACGTGAAGCTTTCAGAACTTGCGCAAGAGTGGTTGAGCGACGATTTAGATTATAGCTCGAAAACAATAAAGATATATGGAACATTTGGCGCGACTGCTGCCTGCGCAGGCGCAGGCACGGCGGCCAATCCGTATAAATGGTTTAATTTCGGACTTGCTGAAAGCGTAAAGAGGCGTATAACTTTTGACTTTTCAACCTGCTCGCAAATAACGCTGCCGATAGCAGCCGGCACATCAAATGTTGTTTTTTCCGGCTCAGATGTGCACGTTATCGGCGCAAATGTAATCGCAACGCAAAGTGCGACAAATACAAACATAAAAATGTTCGATTCAAACATCGGCTCTGTATCTGCTGAGGATTGCCGTTTTTGGATAACAGCTTACAGCGAAAGCTTTATAGCTCAAACGGGTAATTTCACAAACTGCCGCGCCAGCGTGGCGAATGCATCGGGCGATTCGTACTGTTTTCAGCCGGCAACAGCAAGTTTGCTCAAAATTAACGGCGGCGAGTACTACGGATACACCGGTGGAAGCGCCCACAAGAGTGCCGTAATCGGGCAAACAATAGGAAATGCCGTTTCTGTTTTGAATGGCGTTAACGCGCCCACAGTAGCACGGTCTGGATATTACCAAACACATGCAATCTTTCAGGACACAAACGGCGGACGCCTTAATTGTTCAAATTTAATCAGCGAACTCGCCGTATCGGTTGCACCGAACATAAGCGATGTTCGCGGTACGATTGCCAAAAGCAAACCGGGAACTATTTAAATTAAACATTGCTTACCTGCCATGTGTAGGCGGAGCGGAGAAAACGCCGACATTTATTTGTCGGCGTTTTTGTTTTAAAAAACTTCAGTTGAAGTTTTTTTGCTTTTTTTAAAATTTCTGTTGATAATACCACGATAACGTGGTATTATATAAGAGAACTAAGGGACACATTATGCACCGGCAGGATTTGTGAGATTGAAATAAAAGGAGCTTGTGGTTAGTGGCAATTAACATTTATATTGATAAGGGCGGACATTCCGCCCTTGAAAAATGGACCCCGACGCACAAAGATACTGTTTTATATTACGCGACGGATGAATTCCGATTTTTTAACAAATTTGTTTTGATTTTCGAAAACGCTTATAAAGCGTTTTGCGAAGTAAAAAAGCAAGGATACAAAATAAATATCGTTAACGAAGAAGGCACCGCAATCAAGTTGTTTGTTGAATTTGATAAAAGTGAAAAAAACGATTTTAACGTAAAATATAAACTTATTAAACCCTTGGAATATGAAATGTTAAACGAGGTTGTGAATACGGTCATCACAGTCGCATCTGATGTTAATGCCTTGTTTTTTGAACTTCAAATTCTGAATCGAAAAGTTGATTTATATTCAAAGGACCAAAATTGGCTAATCAGAGAGTTGAACAATAACCCAATACTCGTTCCTGTCGGCTCGCATTTGTCGCCGGAAGGTGTTTTCGGCGTAAAAGGTCATCTTCGCCACTATAAGAGCGGCAAAACGGTATGGATTGACGATTTTGTTAAAGGAGTTGACAAGAATGAAAATACTTAAAAAAAACGGATTGCAAAATATCGGCTTTGACAAATTAACAATAAACGAACATTTTATTTATGCTGACGGAGCGTTCGAGTTTTTCGCAATTAAGGTTAGCAAGGATTATGCAGTTTTTATAAATGCGGACGAAAATTTTATTTGTGCCAAAGCGTTTAAAAATTGCTTATCAATAGGCGCAGGCGTTGTCTCAGAATTTCCAACCTTTGACGAAGCCGTCGAGGCTTGCGGAGCGGATATAGTCGAGCGCAGCGAAATTGCATTTTACGGACAACGAGATAAAATGATGTCCGTGTCTGACTACGCTCGAAAGCACGGAGTCGACCCCTCGACCGTCCGCCACAAAATAAGTCGAGGTTTGTTACCGGCAGTTAAGATTGGGAAAATGTGGCTTGTTAAAGAAAGCGAGCCGTGGACCGACCAAAGAAGAAAAAAATAGGAGAGCTTTTCAGCTCTCCTATTTTTTGTAGGGGCATTTGTTGCAGCGCATATTTGCGATAGACATTTACGTGATAAAAAATATATTGATAAAATGTTAAAAAAAGGTGTTGACATAATCGTACGTCTATGTTATAATATAGTCACAGTTAAGGAAGATAACAAATCCAAAACAGAAGGACAAAGAAAAATGAAAGTTTATATCAAAGAATGGTTTTTTAATAAAAATTGGTGCTCGATTATTAGAAACTATATGCTAAACGAACGCGCTGTTTACGTTATCGGCGAAACTGAAAAAGCATACAAAGTCGAGGGCGGCTTCACAACTCAGGACGGCGAACGTGAAAACACTTTTGATTTTTGGGTTCCGAAATCTTGCACAATGACTGAGGAAGAATACGCCGCCGAACAAAAGGCATTTGCCGAAAGACAAGAAGAAATTGAAAAACACTTCAAAGAAGGCTGCGAAGCTTACGAAGCGTTGCTCAAGTTTGCAAAAGAAAACAATGTTAAAGGCGTTCGCAAAGGAATGAAAAAAGAAACTATATTAAACAAAATTCACGATGCAGGGCTTGAGTACAACGCTTGAGTTTGCTTTAAAAAAATAAAGAAAGGTGATATTAAATGGACAAACGAAAAATGACACCGCAAGAACGGTACGCGGAGAAGTACCGCCGACAATACAAGATGGATTGTATAACGAGGACGGAACAAGATATAATCCAAAAGCTCGACAGTGTTCCAAATAAAGCTGGTTATATCAAGCAGCTTATCCGAGCAGATATTGCGGCAAATAAAGGAAAGGAGTAAAACATTATGAAAATTTACACAGCAGATAAGGAAACGGGCACATTCATAGATGAATGTAAGGATATACAAGAAGCGAAAAAATTGATACAACAATACGAAGAAGAAGACAGAAAAGAAAACATTTATACAGCCGATTTTTACGATATAGTCAACGAATTTCACGAGACGATAAAACAATAAATCACAACAAATAAAGAAAAGGAGTTAACAAAAATGAAATATTATGAAGTTGCGGAAATAACCTTAAATCTCAATTCTAAAGGGTACGAAATGGGAGACGAGGAGAGCTCGTATATGGGCCCGGATTACAAAAAAGCCATTTGTGTGTGCGATGAGGCCTTAAGTAATTGGGAGCGTCTTGATTACAGGGACAAAAAGGAAAGCGCAATAGAAGGTAGGATATACGAAATCCCCGATGATACAGATATAAACGATAAAGATGAAATAATTAACGCGATATGTGACGCGTGCGAATATGACACGTTTTTTTCGCATTATCCGGAAGACGATTTAAAAAAAAGCCAAGAAAAAATAAACGCTCTTATAAATGCGTGAAAATTAAATCATTAAATAACAGACCCCACCGAAGGCATTTGCCGCGGTGGGGTTTTAATTACAAAAAATAGTAAAAAGCCCTTGACATAATCGTACGTCTATGTTATAATATAATCACAGTTAAGGAGGTGATAAGAATGAAAAAGCAAAATCAAAAGCCTACCGCCTTTGAAATTGCATATCTTGTTATCGAAGCAATAGTTGCAATCTCTACTTTGATAACGGCAATCAAATGGTGGTAGGCTACATAGAGGGGCTTTTGCCCCTCCCCCTTGTGGGAGTATATATAATATAACACATAGAAAGGAGTTTTACAAGTGTTCAATAAAAACTTTTGGCTGATTACTCTTTGCGCATTGCTTATAATTTCGATATATACCGGGCTTAATATATTTTCGAGAATTGCACTCGGTGCAAACGGCTTGATTATATTAGCCGATGTAATTATAAGTGTTTGCAGATTGGCAAAAGAGAAAAAGTGCAAAGAGAGCGATTAAAAACTCTCAGCACATCGCAAGTTTTGACTTGCATTTGACTTGCATTTTTTCTTTTAAATAGCCGCAAATGGCACAAAATAGCGCAAAAACGGGTGACATTTTGATAATTAAAAAACGCCGAAAACCCTTGATACACAAGGCTTTTCAGCGTTTTTTGTTGCCGTTTTCAAAAACGGCGTTTTGGAGCGGGTGATGGGAATCGAACCCACACAGCCAGCTTGGAAGGCTGGAATTCTAACCATTGAACTACACCCGCAAACAACATTCAGTATTTTAGCAAACAAAATGCAAAAAGTCAATATAAAACTCTAAATTTATGTTTTCACATATTTATTTTGGACTCGTTTTATGTTATACTGCTAAACGAAGAGCTATGCTAAAGCTATATTTTATACACAGGAGATCAGACTATGCAGGTTACAAGACAGATTACAAATGACATCACCTATGTCGGTGTGAGCGACAGACGTCTTTCGCTGTTTGAAAATATTTTCCCCATACCGCGCGGTGTTTCATACAATTCTTACATTATAAATGATGAAAAAACGGCACTTATAGATGCCGTGGATTATGATTCGAGTCGTGTTTTCGTTGAGAACGTTAAGGCTGCGCTTAACGGTAAAACGCTTGATTATATTGTTGTGAATCATATGGAACCGGATCATGCAGGCAGCTTAAGGATGATTTGCGACCTCTATCCCGACGCGGCTTTAGTCGCAACCAAAAAGGCTGTCGATATGATGGCGCAGTTTTTCGGTGATGAGCTTAAAAATGAGAAAATAGTCGTAAAAGATGGCGATACCGTGTCCCTCGGTAAACACGAGCTGTCGTTTTATACGGCACCTATGGTTCATTGGCCTGAGGTTATGGTGACGTATGAAAGCTTTGAAAAGGTCCTTTTCAGCGCGGACGCATTTGGTACATTCGGCGCGCTGAACGGCAACATATTCAACGACGAATACGATATTGACCGTGATTGGCTTCCGGATTATCGCAGATACTATACAAATATTTGCGGCAAATACGGTATGCAGGTACAGTCGCTTCTCAAAAAAGCTTTGACGCTCGATATTCAGATGATATGCCCTTTGCACGGACCGGTTTGGCGCTCAAATCTTGTTTATATCATAAATAAATATGATCTTTGGAGTAAATATGAGGCTGAGGGCAATTCGGTTATGATAGCTTATGCGTCGATTTACGGCAATACCGAAAATGCCGCATATTATCTTGCGAATGAATTGTCAAAGCTCGGTGTTAAGGATATCGCCATGTATGACGTCTCTTCGACCGACGTGTCTTATCTCATTTCAGAGACCTTCCGCTGCAGTCACATAGTGTTGATGTCGGCTACATACAATCTTGAGATTTATCCCAAGATGGACGATTATATTTCGGATATGAAACGCCTTAATGTTTCAAATAAGACGTTTGCGATAGTTGATAACGGAACATGGGCACCCACCGCCGGCAAAAAAATGCGCGAGGCCGTAGAAACGCTTAAAAACTGTAAAATCTGCGAAAATACGACTACGGTGAAATCTGCGGTTAACGACAGCAATGCAGCAGCCCTTGCAGCCTTGGCGAAGGAAATTGCGGCAGAAATACAAGGCTGATAAAATGTACTTGACATACCGTTCGGCAATCTGATATAATTCATATGTAAACAACCTGCTCGGACAGTCGAGCAGGTTGTTTTTACACCAAACGGTTAGCATATGCTAACCGACTTGAAGCGTAGAATTATTAAATCGGTGCCATATTCGGAGCTTAAATTCCCTTGACGGTGCCGCAATAAATCCGCCGCATAGAGCGGATTTTAAAAAGCTCTTACGGTTAGCAAACGCTAACCACGTGGACTGTGTTACGGATTTTGACATAAGAGAGGAGTGACCGATTTTGTCCGAAGAAACGGTTATTAACTGCTGTTCGCCATGCCTTGCCGGTCTTAAAACCGGAAATCTGTTTTCCTGCAAGGTTGACGATAAAAGCGACTTGCTTCGCTCGGTTCGCGAGCTGAATCGGCGGCTTGTGCCTCGCGGGCTTCGCATTATGCCGGTTAAAATCACAAAAACAAGGGCGCTGATATATCTTTACAGACCCGACAGGCTCGAAAAAGACCTTGCCGACAAAACCGCTGCCGAGCTGCTGTCGGAGAGGGCTTATCCCGTGGGCTGTACCGAAAGATGTGTGGCGGAGCTCATAAGACGTGTCAGGCACGAAGAGGATTTTCCGCACGAAATAGGACTCTTTCTGGGTTATCCGTCTGAGGATGTCAGCGGCTTTATAAAGCACGGCGCAAAAAATTCAAAATGCGTCGGCACTTGGAAGGTTTACGGTGACGAAGCGGAGGCACAGAAAAAATTCAAGCTTTATAAAAAATGCACAAGAGTGTATAAAGACGCTTACAAAAAGCACAATTCATTTGAACGCCTTGTTGTGAGCAGTCATAATAAATAATCTGAAAGGATATGATAAAATGAGTAAGGTAGCAGTAGTATATTGGAGCGGAACGGGAAATACCGAGGCAATGGCTTCGGCCGTGGTTGACGGTGTTCGCGAGGGTGGCGCTAAGGCAGAGCTTTTTACGGCTTCCGAGTTTGATGCGTCAATGCTCTCTTCTTTTGACGCTGTGGCGTTCGGATGTCCGTCAATGGGCAGCGAACAGCTTGAGGACAGCGAGTTCGAGCCTATGTTTAATTCGTGCGAGGGTGATCTCGGAGGCAAAAAAATTGCGCTCTTCGGCTCCTACGGATGGGGCGACGGCGAATGGATGAGAAGCTGGGAGGAGACTTGCACAGCAGACGGTGCAGTGCTTGTGACAGAGTCGGTGATATGCAACGACGCTCCCTCTGATGATGCAATCGCAGAGTGCAAGGCACTCGGTGCGGCTCTTGCAGCCGTCTGATAATGAAATAAGCCGATTTTTATCGGGTTATTATAAAGCGTTGTCGCCGAAAAATGAAGCTCCGAGGCTTGTTTAAGTAAAAAACCGCAAAGTTAAGGCTGAGCGTTCATAAGGAAGTATTGGTTTCTCGCATAAAAATCTCTTATGCTTTTGTCAAAAAGCCTCGCAAGGCGACAGCCTTGCTTCATTTCTTGACTTCGGCATAAAAAATTTTTATAGCTATGAAACTGCGGAGCACTTCAAAATTATATATTTTTGATACAAGATAATGCATCCCTCAGATAAGTTTGGGCTTATCTGAGGGGTTATGCAAAAAGATGTTATTTTGAAGCAATACTGACTTATAAGCACTCAGCCAAAGCTTTACGGTCTTTGCTCAGCCTCTTCGGCGACAATTGATAAAAATAAGACCCACTGTGAATCTTCCTCCTTGAATTTTTTTCACAGCGGGTCTTTTTTTATTAGATTTTGAAGTAATCTACCGCATTTATAAACATACGGTTATCTTTGTTGCCGTCAACGTTTTTATATACGTTATCGGAGAAGCGTTCGGAATGACCCATCTTACCGAATACTCTTCCGTCCGGCGAGGTTATGCCCTCGACCGCCTCAAAGGAGCCGTTCGGATTGTACCTGATGTTCATGGTGGGCTTTCCGTTTTCGTCAACGTACTGCGTTGCAATCTGACCGTTTTCCGCAAGTGAGCGGAAAAGCTCTTTCGGGCAAACAAACCTGCCTTCGCCGTGAGAAATCGCAACAGTATGTATATCGCCTACATTTGAGGACGACAGCCACGGAGACTTGTTTGAGGCAACTCTCGTGTTGACAAGTCTTGACTGATGTCTGCCTATGGTGTTAAAGGTAAGCGTCGGTGTGTCGGCACTCGGCTCTATGATTTCACCGTAGGGGACAAGACCGAGTTTTATAAGTGCCTGGAAGCCGTTGCAGATACCGGCCATAAGTCCGTCACGTTCTTTTAACAGTGCGTGGACCTTTTCTTTTATGACGGGATTGCGGAAGAATGCGGTTATAAATTTACCGCTGCCGTCCGGCTCGTCGCCGCCGGAGAAGCCGCCGGGAATGAATATTATCTGCGAAGCTTCAATTTTTTCGGCGAAAACATTTACGCTCTCGGTTACGTCAGATGCAGAAAGGTTTTTGATTACCATAACTTCGGGATCTGCGCCGGCGTTAATAAACGCCCTTGTTGTATCGTATTCGCAGTTCGTTCCGGGGAATACGGGAATCAAAACCTTGGGCTTTTTGATGCCGATTTTGGGCGAAATGCGCGTTTTTGCCGTAAAGCTGTATGCATTTACAGCCTTTTCGGGAGTCTTTATGTTGCAGGCAAATACGGGTTCAAGCTTGTTCTCGTATACTTTTTGGATTTCGTTGAGGTCGATTTTTTCAATGCCTATCTTTACGGAATAATCCATGGTCGTTTCGCCGAGGAGAACCGCGTCGTCAAGCTCACAGGCGGCCTCTATAACAAATGAACCGTAGTTGTAATCATATATCTTGTCCGCCGGGAATCTCTTGTCAAAAGCAAAGCCTATTTTGTTTCCGAAGCAGGCCTTCATAACGCCCTCGGCAATGCCGCCGTAAGACGGGGTAAATACGGCGAGAGCCTTTTTCTCCTTAATGAGCTTTTCAACTCTTGCAAATACCGCTTTAAGGCTCTCTGTGTCAAATGTGCCGTCGGAATTTTTCTTCGGCTCTATGTAGTAGACCTTAGAGCATGGGAGCTTCCACTCGGGCGACATAACATCGTCGCTTGAACCGACGGAAACCGCAAATGAAACGAGAGTAGGAGGAACGTCAATATCCTCGAATGTGCCGCTCATGGAATCCTTGCCGCCTATTGACGCTATTCCGAGCTCAAGCTGAGCCGTAAGTGCGCCGAGGAGTGCCGCGGTGGGCTGACCCCAACGCTTGCTGTCGCTTGTCATTCTCTCAAAATATTCCTGGAATGTGAGGTAGCAGTTTTCCGTGTTTCCGCCCGTGGCTATAAGCTTTGATACGGACTCCACAACCGCAAGGTATGCGCCGAGATACTGATTTTTCTCGGTGATAAACGGGTTGTAGCCCCAAGCCATAACCGAACAGGTCTTTGTGTCCTTATTAAGAACGGGAATTTTAGCCGCCATGCCTTGAGCCGGCGTCATCTGATATTTTCCGCCGAAGGGCATAAGCACAGTATTTGCGCCTATTGTTGAGTCAAAACGCTCCGAGAGTCCGCGCTTTGAGCAAATATTAAGGTCATCGGCGAGATTCAAGAATTTCTCACCGTTGGTTTTACCCTCAACGCTTTTAACTATGGGCTGAGGATTTGTAACGGTTACAAGAGTGTGCTTTTCGGCACCGTTTGAATTTAAGAATTCACGGGAAATATCGACTATCTTTTTGCCGTTCCATTCCATTGTAAGACGGTTTGTGTCGGTAACCTCGGCAACAGCGGTGGCTTCGAGGTTTTCCGTTTTGGCAAGCTCCAAGAACTTTTCCGCATCCTCTTTTGCAACTACAACGGCCATTCTCTCCTGCGATTCGGAAATTGCAAGCTCTGTGCCGTCAAGACCTTCGTATTTCTTGGGGACTTTATTCAAATCAATGTGCAAGCCGTCGGCAAGCTCGCCTATGGCTACCGATACGCCGCCGGCACCGAAGTCGTTGCATCTTTTTATGAGCTTTGTAACTTCACTGTTTCTGAAAAGTCTCTGCAATTTTCGCTCTTCCGGAGCGTTACCCTTTTGAACCTCGGCACCGCAATGCTCAAGTGACGAGAGCTTATGCGATTTTGAAGAACCTGTCGCACCACCGCAGCCGTCACGGCCGGTTCTGCCGCCGAGCAAGATAATTATGTCACCGGGAACAGGCTCTTCACGGCGAACATTTTTTGCGGGAACGGCACCTACAACGGCACCTATTTCAAGACGCTTTGCAACATATCCTGGGTGGTAGATTTCGTCTACCGAGCCGGTCGCAAGCCCTATCTGGTTGCCGTATGAGCTGTATCCTGCCGCAGCTGTGGTTACGAGCTTTCTCTGCGGCAGCTTACCGGGCATGGTTTCGCTTACGGGCTTTAACGGGTCTGCCGCACCGGTAACACGCATTGCCTGATAAACATATCCTCTGCCCGACAGCGGGTCGCGGATAGCTCCGCCTATGCAGGTTGCCGCGCCGCCGAACGGCTCGATTTCCGTCGGGTGGTTGTGTGTTTCGTTTTTAAATAAGAAGAGCCAATCTTCGTCTTCGCCGTCTACATCAACCTTTATTTTTACGGTGCAGGCATTGATTTCATCCGACTCGTCAAGATTTTTGAGCTGACCCGTGTGTTTTAAATAACGTGCTCCGATAGTCGCCAAATCCATAAGGTTCTGCGGCTTTGTTCTGCCGAGCTCCTTGCGTATGGAAACATATCTGTCGTATGCCTTTTGTATGGTTTTGTCCTCTGTTTTTACGCCGTCTATCGTCGTGAGAAACGTGGTATGGCGGCAATGGTCCGACCAGTATGTATCAATCATTCTGATTTCCGTTATAGTCGGGTCGCGATGCTCGCCTTTGAAGTATTTGCGGCAGAATTCAATATCCGCAAGGTCCATTGCAAGAGCATATTTGTCTATAAATGCCTTGAGCTCATCTTCGTTAAGCTCCGTAAATCCCGTAAGAGTTACAACGCCTGTCGGAATGATGTAGTTGACACTCAGCGTATCGGGCTTTTCAAGAGAAGCCTCACGGCTCTCTACGGGGTTTATTACATACTTTTTGATAGCCTCAAGCTGTGCCGGAGCAAGCTTGCCGAAGAGCATATATACCTTTGCGGTGCGAACAGTCGGCTTGTCGCCCTCCGAAACTATCTGAATACACTGAGCACAGGAGTCCGCCCTCTGGTCAAACTGTCCCGGCAGATATTCAACTGCAAATACCGTGGCATCGGTCTGAGGCAGGCGAGCGTAGGTGTTGTCAAGCTGCGGCTCTGAGAAAACGGTCTTTTCACAGCGCTCGAAAAGCTCTTCGCTGATGTTTTCCACATCGTATCTGTTGAAAATACGAAGCTCTTCAAGCGAGTCTATCATAAGCAGTGAGCGTATATCCGATAAAAGCGATGCAGCCTCGTCTGCAAATTGTTTTTTCTTTTCAACGTAAATTCTGTATACCATTTCGTCACTTCCTGTTTATTTTTTCAGTGCGGCAAGCGCACGCGCACCGATGTCTTTTCTGTAAAAGGCGTCCTTAAATTTAATCTGCTCGGTTGCTTTGTAAGCGGTAGAGAGAGCGGCGTTAAGATCTTTTCCCGTTGCCGTAACTCCGAGGACTCTGCCGCCGGAGGTCACGATTTTGCCATCCTTTTCGGCAGTACCCGCATGGAATACCGTGACGTTTTCCGTATTTTCGCTGTCGCCGAAGTCTATTTCATAGCCCTTGCCGTAAGACAGCGGATAACCGCCGGACGCGATAACTACGCATGCCGCACTTTCGTCCTTGAACTCAACATTTAAAAACGAGAGCGTTTCATCGTGAACCGCACGCATAATTGTGAGAAGGTCGGTTTTGAGAAGCGGCAAAACAACCTGAGTTTCGGGATCGCCGAAGCGGCAGTTGTATTCTATAACCTTAGGGCCCTTTGGTGTCAGCATAAGCCCGAAGTAAAGGCAGCCCTTAAAGGTCCTGTTTTCGTTGTTCATAGCCTTAACTGTGGGCAGGAATATCTTTTCGGCACATTCCTTTGCGATTTCGGCCGTGTAGTAGGGGTTCGGCGCAACCGTTCCCATTCCGCCTGTATTGAGTCCCTTGTCGCCGTCAAGAGCACGCTTGTGGTCCATGGACGAAACCATGGGAACTACGGTTTTTCCGTCGGTGAAAGAGAGAACGGAAACCTCGGGACCCGTTAAAAATTCCTCGATAACGACATTGTTGCCGCTGTCGCCGAACTTTTTATCCTCCATTATTGTTTTTACGGCGTCCTCTGCCTGCTCCTCGGATTCGGCTATTATAACACCTTTTCCGAGGGCAAGACCGTCCGCCTTAATAACGGTCGGATATTCATTTTTTTCTTTTATGTAAGAGAGCGCTTCTTCGGGATCCGAAAAAACTTCATAGCCCGCTGTCGGGATACCGTATTTTTTCATAAGATTTTTTGAGAAAACCTTGCTACCCTCGATTATGGCCGCTTTTTTAGACGGACCGAAGCACGGTATTCCCTTGCTTTCGAGAATATCCACCAATCCTAATACGAGCGGGTCATCAGGTGCCACTACGCAGAAATCAATGTTCATTTTAACGGCAAAATCCGTAATGCCGTCTAAATCCGTGGCACTTATGTTAACGCATTCCGCGTCTTTTGCTATGCCGCCGTTTCCGGGGCACGCAAAAATCTCGGTGACCTCCGGATTTTCCTTCAGCTTTTTAATTATGGCGTGTTCTCTTCCGCCCGCGCCGACTACAAGTATTTTCATTTTAGAAACCTCTTATTGTTTTATCAGTGATGGAAAAGACGTATTCCTGTGAATGCCATGGTAATGCCGTGCTTGTTGCAGCAGTCAATTACGATGTCGTCACGTATGGAGCCGCCCGGTTCAACTATATACGAAACACCGCTTCTTCTGGCACGCTCTATGTTGTCGTCAAACGGGAAAAACGCGTCCGAGCCGAGCGATACATCGTGAAACTGTGCGAGCCAAGCCTTTTTTTCTTCCTTTGTGAGGGGCTCGGGGCGAGTGTTAAAGGTGTTCTGCCAAACATCATCGCCGATTACGTCCTCATAGTCGTCGGAGATGTATACATCAATGGCGTTATCTCTGTTGGGTCTGCCGATGGACTTTATAAAGTCGAGAGCGAGAACCTTAGGATGCTGTCTTAAATGCCAATTGTCGGCTTTGCTGCCGGCTAAGCGTGTGCAGTGAATTCTTGACTGCTGACCGGCGCCCACGCCTATGGTCTGACCGTCTTTTGCATAGCATACGGAGTTGGACTGTGTGTATTTGAGCGTGATAAGCGAAATTATAAGGTCGCGCTTTGCACTTTCGGGAAGCTCCTTACTTTCGGTGACTATGTTTAAAAGTGAGCTTTCGTCAATTTTTAATTCGTTTCTGCCCTGCTCAAAGGTAACGCCGTAAACGTCCTTATGTTCTATCGGAGCGGGCTTGTATTCGGGGTCTATTTCAACTATATTGTAATTTCCCTTTTTTTTGGATTTGAGTATTTCAAGAGCCTCTTTTTCGTATCCGGGAGCAATTATACCGTCGGAAACCTCATGCTTTATAAGCAGTGCCGTGGGAACGTCACATATGTCTGAGAGCGCTATCCAATCGCCGAAGGACGACATTCTGTCTGTGCCTCTTGCTCTTGCATAAGCTGATGCGAGAGGGGAGAGAACCGCATCGTCGTCAACCCAGTAAATTTTTCTGAGCGTATCGGAGAGCGGCAAGCCGACAGCCGCGCCTGCAGGGCTGACATGCTTAAATGAAGCAGCCGCAGGAAGACCGATGGCGGATTCCAATTCTTTTACAAGCTGATAGCTGTTCAGCGCGTCGAGGAAGTTAATATAGCCGGGTCTGCCGTTTAAAACGGTAACCGGTAAGTCTCTGCCGTCCGCCATAAAAATTTTAGACGGCTTTTGGTTTGGGTTACAGCCGTATTTAAGTTCGATCTCTTTCATTTCAGACCTCCGTAAAGTCACTTCTTAATTGTTTTTGTTGATGATTCTTTGGGTGTATTCGTTTGTTTCAATGTCAATAAATCTTACGAAAAGCGAAACCTTATTGTCCTCGTTGAGATTTTCCCAGATAAGCTTTGTAAGAGTATCAATATCCGTGTCGGGAAGCTCAAGCGTTTTCGGCTCACCTTCAAAGCTCGGAAGCGGATTTCCGTCGCATTTATAAGTGTGGATAAATTTTGCTTTACCGCAGAGTGGATTTTGATACGCATAGGTGTATCTCTGACAAGAGCTGCCGTCGCCGTCTGCCGATTTAAGAATTGACATGGCGTAGTTCATTTCGCCGTTGTCTATGTGGATAATGCCCGATATTCTCGGCGTGAAATTAGGAGCGTCATCCTCAAACTCTCTTGTGCGAAGCGACTGCTCAAAGGTCATCTGCTTGTCCATAAGCTCATAAATTGTATCGGTCTGGTCGCCGTTTGTAACAATAGTTTTGTTACCGAGAACTCTTACGGGAGCGTAGATGATAAGGTGGGGGTCAACCATCTTGGACTCGTCGAAAGCCTGAGTGCGAATACCTTCGCCGTCCTCAACGAACACACGGTTCCTGCTGTTCTCGCTTCTGCCCATAATGAAATAAGCTATAACAGCCTTTTTGCCGTCCGCGCTCTTTCCTATCATAATTCCCCTACCGTGATATGCGAGAGAATTAAGCTCTTCCTTAATAGATTTTATCTCCATGAAGCAATATCCTTTCAAAATTTATTAAAATGAACCGAGATAACACTCGGTAATATAATTTTGCGAAACCTTGCCGCTTTTTTCATGTCTTGAAAAAGCATTTTCAAGTTCACAAACAAAGCCGTCATAGCCGCTGTCATCACGCCGCGGCGCATACGAACGGGAAAGATTGTCGCCGATAAACTGTTCCTTTGTGACAAATCTCTTATTTTCAAGTCTTAAAAAATCGGTGTTTTTAAAATATTCGTTTCTTAAAAATGAGTCGCCGTCAAAGTCATCATAACCCGTCTTGACATGACCGCTTCGGTAGCAGTCGCAATATTTCATACAGATTTTGTTGCGCTCTTCTTCAAGACTGTTCTGACATCTTGAATTCCACACGATAGCAAGGTGTCCGTCATGAGTTAATATCCGTCGGCACTCCGCCTTGAACCTTGCCTTATCGAACCAATGAAACGCTTGGGCAACGGTTATCAGGTTAATACTTTTGGCGTTAAGCGTTGTGCTTTCCGCTGAGGCAACAACCGTTTTTACCTTGCCGCCCAAAGCTTTTTTGAGAACCGAGAGCATATCCGAGTTAGGTTCAACCGCCGTTACGCTCCACGGCTTTTTGAGCAGCGCAGATGTGAAAATGCCTGTGCCTGCGCCTATATCCGCCACGGCTTCGGCGTTAGTCATATCGTAAAGCCAATCAATAAGCTTTTCGGGATATGACGGACGATACTTCGAATAAAGCTCCGCCTTACCCGTGAATTTGTTCTCATTCATTGCAGTATGTCCTGCCGTTTTCGATCTTTACTTTACCTGAGCACATAAGCTCGACCGACTCGGGGAGAATTTTCCACTCCGCCTGCTCCATAACGCGTTTTTGAAGTATCTCGGGAGTGTCATTTTCCTCAACATAAACTGCCCTTTGCATAATAATCGGTCCGCCGTCGGGAATCTCGTTTACTATATGCACCGTAGCGCCCGTAACCTTAACACCCTTTTTCAGAGCTGCTTCGTGTACATGAAGCCCGTAGAAGCCCTCACCGCAAAACGACGGTATAAGCGACGGGTGAATGTTTATGATTCGGTTTTCGTACTTTTTTGTGAACTCCTTTGAGAGTATTGACATAAAGCCCGCAAGAACAATTAACTGAATATTGTTTTCTTCGAGATTTTTTAAAATCTCTTTTTCAAAGCTTTCCTGGCTTCCGAGCTCTTTTTTTGAGCATACAACGGATTTTATACCGTGATTTTCGGCTCTTTTGAGCGCGTATGCAGTCTTTGAGGAGGACACCATCAAAACTATCTCGCCATGCGGTATCTTACCGTTTTCCTGAGCGTTTATAAGAGCCTCAAAATTTGTTCCGCCGCCGGAAACAAAGACGGCTATTTTTGTCTTCAGCATATTTTAACACCGTCTTCGCCGCTTGCGGTTTCACCTATGATATATGCATCTGTGCCGCTTTCGCGAAGGATTCTTACGGCCCTGTCGGCGTCCTCTGGGGCAACTGTTATGCTCATTCCCACGCCCATATTAAATGTGTTGAACATATCCCTTTCCGGAATGTTGCCGGTTTTTTCGATAATATCGAATACGGGGAGTATTTTAAGAGCTTTTTTCTCGATAACAGCGGTTATGCCTTCCGGCAGGCTTCTCGGAATATTCTCATAAAAGCCGCCGCCGGTTATGTGCGATACAGCCTTAATTTTAACTTCCTTTGCGAGCGCAAGCACGGGCTTTACATATATCTCGGTGGGAGTTAAAAGAGCCTCGCCTATGGTCGAGCCGAGCTCGTCATACGTCTTATCTATACCACCCTTGTCAAAATCGAATACCTTTCTGACAAGCGAAAATCCGTTTGAATGTACGCCGCTTGAGGGCAGGGCGATTATAACGTCGCCGGCCTTTACCGATTTGTTGTCAAATACATCGGGCTTGTTAACTATGCCTACCGTGAATCCGGCAAGGTCGTAGTCGTCCTCGGGCATCATACCGGGATGCTCGGCTGTTTCACCGCCTATGAGAGCACAGCCGGCTCTGACGCAGCCTTCTGCAACGCCCGATACTATTGATGCTATCTTTTCGGGATAGTTTTTTCCGCAAGCGATGTAATCAAGGAAGAAAAGAGGTTTTGCACCACAGCAGATAACGTCGTTTACGCACATTGCAACGCAGTCTATGCCTATGGTGTCGTGTTTGTCTAAAAGCATAGCGATTTTAAGCTTTGTGCCTACGCCGTCGGTGCCGCTTACGAGTATCGGCTCCGAGCACATCTCATCCTTGAGGTCAAAGAGTCCGCCGAAGCCGCCTATATCCGACATTGCTCCCGAGGTGAGAGTCCTTTTGATATGCTGTTTCATAAGCTCAACTGACTTGTATCCGGCGGTTATGTCAACACCGGCAGCCTTGTAGCTCTCGGAAAAGCTCTTTTCCATTATAAATTCTCCTTTTCATTCTTTTCGCTTATCTTCTTTTCAAACTGAGTTTTGTTGGTGTCGGCAGGTATTTCTATCGGATACTTGCCGTTGAAGCAGGCGGCACAGAAGTCGAGCTTGCAGCCGTCGGCAAGTTCAAAGACGTGTTCTTCGCTGAGAAATCCGAGCGAATCCGCACCGATTATTTCGCGGATTTCATCTATTGAATGGTTGTTTGCTATAAGGTTTTCGGCCGAGTCTATATCCGTTCCGAAATAGCACGGATGCCTGAACGGGGGAGCCGAAACGCGCACGTGAACCTCTTTTGCCCCTGCGTCGCGGAGCTGTTTAACTATTCTTGCACTTGTTGTTCCTCGGACTATTGAGTCGTCTATCATAACAACTCTTTTGCCCTTTACTGTGGAACCTATCACATTGAGCTTTATCCTGACATCGCTTTCGCGCTGCTCCTGAGTCGGCTGTATAAACGACCTGCCTATATATTTGTTTTTGATAAAGCCCATACCGTAGGGGATTTCCGATTTTTTGGCATATCCCATTGCGGCGTCAAGACCGCTGTCGGGCACACCTATTACAACGTCGGCGTCAACGGGATGCTCTTCGGCGAGAAATTCTCCCGCCTTCTGCCTTGCCAAATGAACCGAAGCACCCTCGATAACGGAATCGGGACGTGCGAAATATATATATTCAAATACGCAAAGAGCCTTTTTGCGGTCGGAGCAATGACCCTCTATTGAGCGCATACCGTATTTGTCGATAACCACTATTTCGCCGGGGCGCACATCGCGTACATATTCTGCACCGAGAGTGGATAAAGCACAAGATTCGGAAGCGAATATCGTTTTACCGCCCTTTTTGCCTATGCAAAGCGGACGAAATCCGAGCGGGTCACGCGCCGCTATGAGCTTTGACGGCGACATTATGATAAGAGAATAAGCTCCCTTTAGGCGGTACATTGCCGAAAAGACCGCCGCCTCAATTGACGGAGCGGCAATTCGCTCCTTGGTTATGATGTATGAAATAACCTCGGTGTCGCTTGTCGAGTGAAAAATCGAACCGCTCATCTCAAGTTCTCTGCGAAGCTCGGCGGCGTTTGTAAGATTGCCGTTATGCGCGAGAGCCATGCTGCCCTTTATGTGGTTTACTACCATCGGCTGCGCGTTCTCTCGTGAGCCGCCTCCCGTGGTGCCGTAGCGGACGTGACCGACAGCCATTTGCCCCATACCGAGCGAAGCAAGTTTTTCACGGCTGAACACGTCATTTACAAGCCCCGCATCCTTGTAGCAGTTAATAACGCCGTCGTCATTTACCGCTATTCCGCAGCTCTCCTGACCGCGGTGTTGAAGTGCAAAGAGCGCATAATATGCCGCGGACGCCACGTCTGCGGTCTCTTCGGAGTATATACCGAAAACGCCGCACTCCTCATGAATACTGTCAAACATATAATACCTCGTAAATTGCTTTTATAAACTGCTTAGTCTTTAAGGCCGAGACGACGGAATACTTCGTTGTAAGCTTCTTCCACATTGCCGAGATCGCGGCGGAAGCGGTCCTTATCGAGCTTCTCGTTTGTCTTGACATCCCAGAGACGGCAAGTGTCGGGCGATATTTCGTCGGCAAGGATTATTGTGCCGTCTGGAAGTCTGCCGAATTCGATTTTAAAGTCAATAAGCTTCATTCCGGCAGAGAGGAAATACTTTTTGAGGCACTCATTTACTTTTCTTGTGTAATTCTTGATTGTGTCGATTTCGTCCTGAGTCGCAAGTCCGAGTGCGAGCGCATAATCGTCGTTGATAAACGGATCGCCGAGCTCATCGTTTTTGTAGCTGAATTCAAGAATGGGGCAGAGGAGCTCTTTTCCCTCGGGAACGCCCATTCTCTTTGAAAAGCTGCCTGCGGCCACATTTCTTACTATTACCTCAAGCGGAACTATTGAAACCTTTTTAACGGCGGTTTCGCGGTCGCTGAGCTCTTTTATAAAATGAGTGGGAACTCCGTCCTTTTCGAGCAGACCGAATACATAGTTTGACATTTTGTTGTTAACTACGCCCTTACCCATTATGGTACCTTTTTTCTCGCCGTTAAAAGCGGTTGCGTCGTCTTTATAATCAACTATTACAACGCCGTCCTCATCTGTTGCAAAAACCTTTTTTGCCTTACCTTCATAGAGCTGTTCAAGCTTTTTCATAATTTGTATATCTCCTTCTGTTTTAGTTTTTAAATTGATTTGAAATTATATCATCTTTTTCACGAACTGCTTCGGCCATTTCTTTTCTCATACCGCGCAGCTTCTCCCGAAGAGAGTCGTCGGAGAGAGCAAGCATTTGTGCCGCGAGAATTGCGGCGTTTTTGCCTCCGCCCAAAGCCACCGTGGCTACGGGAATGCCGGACGGCATCTGTACCGTGGCCAAAAGTGCGTCGAGTCCGCCGAATGACGAACCCACCGGAACGCCTATTACCGGTAAAACGGTGTTGGCGGCAAGCACTCCGCCGAGATGAGCCGCCATACCGGCTATTGAAATTATAACTCCGAATCCGTTTTCCTCGGCGTTCTTTGAAAAGGCCGACGCCTCGTCCGGTGTGCGGTGTGCCGACATCACGTGAACCTCGAAGGGTATTTCGAGCTTTTTAAGTTCGGTTGCCGCTTTTTCGGCTGTGGGCAGATCGCTGTCAGAGCCCATGATTATTGCAACTTTTTTCATCTTTTGTTCCTCCGGTAAAATATAAAGCGGCGTAGTTTTATACTACGCCGTTCTTTAATAATACATTTTTTCGCAACTATTGCGTTTTTTCATTTTTGCCGCACCTATTTCGCTGCGGTATAATTTTGCACAACGGCAGAGTATTTGCGAATTCATCAAATCATTTCCGTAAAGGCTTTTGATAAAAAGCATTCTTATACCTCCGTCAGCACAAAAACTATACTGTAATTTTACTTTTTACGACAGAAAAAATCAATACCAAAAACCGCGGAATTTTAAAATTGGATACATCAACAAGTATCACAAAATAAAGTAATGCCGTTTGTCTAAAATGACAAGTGCGTCTTACTTTTCGGAAACGGCCTCGGCGGCATTTTCAACGTGCGAGCTTCCTGTCTGCCCGTTGAGCCAATCTGTGATGTCTTTTGTTACGGCGTCACGGTCGATTTCGTTAAGCAGCTCATGTCTGTCGCCGGGGTAAAGCTTCATTTCGACCGAACTATGCCCGGTCTTTTTCAATGTCATGAATACCTCGTTTACACCCTTGCCGTATTCGCCGACAGGGTCGTTTTCGCCGGCAATTAAAAATATCGGCTTATCATTCGGAACCGCGCGGTACCAGTCCTTGCCAGAGATTTGCTTCAAAAGCGAAAACAGAGTTTCAAAGCCGTTTGCGGTAAAGACAAAGCCGCAGTAGTCGTCGTCTATGTATTTTTTAACCTCTTCCTTGTCCTTCGAAAGCCAGTCGAATTGTGTTTCGTTTTCGGTGCGCTTGTTGTATTTTCCGAAGGCGAGCGAATTGAGAAAGTCCGAACGATGATGGTCGCCGCTGCGCTTTTCAATTGCTCTTGCCAAGGCTGCACCAAGACCTGCGGCAGGGTTGGCACCGCTTGTTCCGCACCATATCGTACCGTCTATGGTGTCGGGATATTTTGCAGTATATGCGCGTGCGAGAAACGAACCCATGCTGTGTCCGAAAAGGTACACAGGGAGTCCCGGATATTCGCGTCTTGCTATGTCATTTAATTGTTTCATATCGTCAACAAGGCTTTCAATGCCGTTTTCACCGAAGTAGCCGAGCTCGCTGTCGTCGCTGACGGAATTGCCGTGCCCCAAAAGGTCGCATATAAATACGGCATAACCGTTCTTACAAAGCTCAACGGCAAATCTTCCGTAGCGGTTAGAGTGCTCAGCCATTCCGTGCGTTATCTGAACCACGCCTTTTACGCTTCCGTAGTCTGCGGGGGAAGCCGACTGAGCATATATATCGCAGAGCCCCGATGCTGATTTAAAGCTGTATTCATTGGTTAAAAAGTCCATAATGACACCTCATATGAGAGATTTATAATAATTTAAGCCCAAATCATCAGGCTTTTAATTTGACTATTATATCATACTAATGACGTAATTGTAATGTTGCATTAACATTTTCGTGCATATTCACAATCATTTTCGCGAATTTTTGTCTAATCGGACGATATTGTTCTTTTGTATGGTTAAAACTCGTAAAAATCGTTGCAAAACATAAAATGATGTGTTATTATTTTATGCATTGAATATGGGGGTATAGCTCAGCTGGGAGAGCGCTTGAATGGCATTCAAGAGGTCAGCGGTTCGATCCCGCTTATCTCCACCAAACTAAAAAACGCACTTTCGCTATTGTCAGTGAAGGTGCTTTTTATCTTTCCGGCAGAATATATCTCCGTGTTCCGTATTTTGCGGCACGATTCTTGCGGCTTTTGAATCGGGCTTTTAAATAATCGGAGGGAGAAAATTTGCGGTTTTCTGCTTTTTGCGAGTATACATATGATGAGGAAGGTCATCGGTTTGCCGAGTACGGAATATGCTGTAAAACAGGTTCGACCGATGTTAAAATACGTGACATAACTCTCGAAAAGAGCGAAATCAACGAGCTGCTGGCTATGCTGAGATCCGGCAGACCGGAGATGTGTCATATACAATATATAATAGAAGATTTTATAACGCTGAAGAGCAGCGTCATATAGTGCGATAAGCAATCAGCGAAAATGGCGTTTTGCGACACAGGCTCCTATAATCCCAATTTAATAATCGGTCGTCACCGACATCGGCGTGATGTAAAAGCAGATCCTCAAATTGTTTGTGCAATTTGAGGATTTTTTATTGTGCTTTGCAATATTTTATGTTATTATTAAATGAAATTTTTTATTGGGGGAATCTTAATGGATTTTAAATCGGATTCATTTATGTACGGATTGGGTATATGTATTGTCCTTTTCGTCATTGCACAGTCGGTGTTTTTCCTTGTGCGCGCCGTGAGGAGGGCAAAAGCACTCGGAATTGAGACCTCGACTGTCAAAAAAACCATCTCATCCAGTGCCGTTTTCACGGTAGCTCCGGCACTTGCGATAGTTGCTACGGTAATAACTCTTGCTAAGGCTCTCGGTATAGTTCTTCCGTGGATACGTCTTTCGGTAATCGGCGCAATACAGTATGAGGTACCGGCCGCCGAGGCAGCCGTTGAGGCATTCGGAATTTCGAGCGGAATTTCACAGGAGATAACCGATCCCAAGATTTTTGCAACTGCTGCATGGGTTATGACTATCGGCAGCGTTATGCCGCTTGTGCTTGTTCCGTTTGTACTCAAAAAAATACAAAAGGGTATGAATAAGGTCGCGAGTAAGGACAGCAGATGGTCCGACCTTATGTCTGCCGCGGCTTTTATAGGTCTTATTTCCGCCTTTATCGGCAGAGCACTTGCAGGCTCCGGTGATAAATTCGTAGTAGGCGACGGTGCCGGTGTAATGTCCGTAGCGGCACTTCTTTCGTCAATGCTCTTTATGTTCATTCTCGAAAAGCTGTCCGATAAGCATAATATAAATTGGCTCAAGCCTTTTGCCATGCCGTTTAGTATGATACTTGCAATGATACTCGTAATGATACTTGCCAAGGTTCTTCCGTCGGGCATTGCGACATTTGAATGGAGGGGTTAAGGATGAAGAAAAAGAGAAGCTACTCTGACAGCGTTCATTTTTACGGAATTATATGGGATATTGCCGCCTTGCTTGTCTTTATGATGATTCCGGTTTCTATTTGCTTGCATTTGAATGTATGGCCCGAGGCTAAATATATATTCAAGGGACTTTTACCCGTTGCCATGATATTTTACCCGTCGGCGGTTATAGAGGTTCTTACATACACCCCCTTACTCGGTGCCGGCGGAACATACCTCGGCTTTGTAACCGGTAATATTACAAACCTTAAGCTTCCGTGCGGTCTCAATGCCATGGAGAATGCGGGCGTTCGCGCAAATTCGGAGGAAGGCGAGGTTGTATCAACAATCGCAATAGCCACTTCATCTATCGTTACTACGGTAATAATAGCTCTCGGAGTGCTTGTGTTTTCTCCCTTGCTTCCGTATATCACGGCAGAGGACTCGCCGCTTACCCCGGCATTTAATCAGGTTGTTCCGGCGCTGTTCGGCGCACTCGGAATAAGCTATTTCCGCAAGCATTGGAAGATATCGATAATACCGCTTGCCGTAATAGTCATAGTTTTGCTTATCAATGGCTCCGTAGGTTCCGGAGTGCTTATACCCATAGGTGTTGTTGTTGCTCTTCTCAGCACTCATATCCTTTATAAAAAAGGCTGGGTAAAATAATTAACGGCAATTTAATTAAACAGGAAAAGTGTATTAAGATTGTTTTGGGAGGAATTATCTTATGGGGACACAAAACAGCGGCTCGTCGGTTGATACCGAAAGCGTAAAGACCAAAAGACGCGGCCTTTTCAGCAAAGAAGCGGACGAAGGATATGTGCCGAACAGAGAGCTTTTTGCTTATTCTGCGGCTCTCGCCGGGCAAAATCTCACTTATCAGTTTGTAACACAATGGCTGTTTTATTTCTGTACCGACGTACTTAAAATAGGTGCCAGAAAAGTCGGATTTTTCACCGGATTTTCACGAATTTGGGACGCTCTGAACGACCCGATAGTAGGTGCGGTAATTGACCGCAGAAGATGTAAAAACGGTAAGAAGCTGCATCCGTATCTCGGTAAGCTGCCGATTTTTATCGGCATATTGACTGCTCTTATGTTTGTGGATTTCGGCGTGGGAGAAACCGCGGCCATGGTAATAATCCTCTGCGTTTATATCGGCTGGGATTTTACATATTCATTTCAGGATGTTGCCCTGTGGGGTATGATGTCGTTGATTTCGCCGCACCCTCACGAGCGAGCGAGGGTTTCTCAGTGGCTTAACATAGGCGTCGGAGCGGCGTGTGGCGCAATAAGCCTTATTCCGATGATAATGGGAGCAAGAGAAAAAATAGGAATAAGTGAAAAGCTGTTGTTCCTTATTTTCGGCATTGTATTCGGTTTAGGCGGCGAGCTGATGTCAATACTTGCATACAAGACTAAGGAGCGAGTTGAATTTGTTACACCGCCTAAGCAGTCGCTTCTAAAAGACATTGCGATGCTAAGGTACAATAAAATACTCATTTTACTCTTGCTTGCGCAGATTCTCAACTTCTTCAACGGAGCCATAGCGTGGATATATTTCTTTAAATACTGCGTCAGCGTAAATATCGGCGGCAAGGTTATAAACGGTGAAACGGTGCAATTCTATTACGGCATACTTGTCAGTGCGTTTTCCGCCGTAAGTATGTTCTTTGCCGTAAAGCTTGCAGATAAGCTCGGCGGTATGAAAAATATGGTCGTACTGGCGCAGGTTATGAATGCCGCTTTCAGAGTCGTGGCTTTCTTTATAGGCTTTGACACGCTCCCCAAGATGATAGCGGTAATCGCCATAATATCCATCTCGTCCATACCGACGAATATGGTCGGTATAGCTCAGCGTGCGCTTCTTTGCGATTCCATAGACTATACCGAATGGAAAACCGGCAAGCGAACCGAGGGTATATCAAATTCCATGCAGAATTTGACGAACAAATTCGTAGACGCCTTAAAGCTGATATTCAGCGGACTTGTACTTTCGGGGCTCGGTTACGACGCGAATTTGGGCCTTGAGGGCCAGACGCAGGCTTTTTATAAGGCTCAGTGGCCTCTCTTTATGCTCCTTCCGGCACTTGGTTCTGTGCTCTATCTCATTCCGTTTTTATGCATACGTTATTCAAAGGCTCAGCGTGCGCAGGTTGAAAAGGAACTTGCGGAAAGACACGCGGAGTCACTTGCAAATGATGAAACCGAATCCGTCAAATAAACATAATAATACGGTGTTTTACGTATATAATTCGTGCAAAATCGAATAATTATACATTACTCTTGCATAATTTGACAGATAGTGATATTATATATCCATTAAATTATTACGGAGGAATCGTAATGAAAAAAGCATTAAAAGTAATTTCGCTTATGCTCGTAGCCGTTTTAATGGTTATGTCGTTTGCAGCCTGCGGCAGCAAGGATGACACGGCACCCGGCTCGGATACGTCCAAGGAAGCAAAAACACCGGCAGTTAAGGTAATCGATGTTAACCTTACGGATGAAGAATATGCGTTCGGCGTTGACAAGAATCAGCCCGAGCTTCTCGAAAAGGTCAACAGCTTTATTGCCGAAATCAAAGCTAACGGAACTTTCGACGCAATATGCAATAAATATTTCGCCGGCGGCACTCCCGATGTAATCAAGTCAGCTGCTCTTGATTCTACCAAGGATCAGCTTGTAGTTGCCACCAACGCGGCTTTTGAACCGTTTGAGTATACAAACGGCGACGGTTACAGCGGTATCGATATGGAAATAGCAAAGGCTCTTGCGGATTATCTCGGCAAAGAGCTCGTTATCCAGAATATGGACTTTGACTCGGTTTGCCTCTCGGTAGGTCAGCACAAGTGCGATGTCGCAATGGCAGGTCTTACCGTAAAGGCCGAGAGAGAAGAGTATGTTACTTTCTCTACTCCTTATTACAAGGCTTCTCAGAGACTTGTAGTTAAGGGCTCCGATACCAAGTTCGACGGTTGCACCGACGCCGCTTCTGTTGAGGCTATCCTCAACACTCTTGACAGCAGTGTAAAAATAGGCGTTCAAAACGGCACCACAGGTCAGCTTTACTGCGAGGGCGACGCTGAGATGGAGTTCCCCGGACTTAAAGCTGTTTGTGTAGGCTACAAGAGCGGTTCTCTTGCCGTTCAGGATATGATCAACGGCAATATCAATTATGTTATAATTGATGCTGCTCCCGCGGCTTGCATTGCTCAGTCCATCAACGAAGTAAACTGAACTGCGGTTAAGACTTAACACTTCAATGCCTCACCTAATAAAAGTGGGGCATTGTTTATATTAAAGTAAGGATTTTGATACATGGGTAATTTTGATATTAGGGTCAAGCGCTTTATTGATGTATTTATAAACGCAGGTGCCTATAACAAGGTTCTGTTAGGCCTTAAAAATACTATTATAATAGCTGTATTGGGTCTTGTTATCGGTATACTTATAGGTACTCTTATAGCCACAATCAGAGTTTTGCCGAAATACAGAAGACTGCCTCGTATTTTAAACGGCTTTTGCAGCTTCTATGTAAGCCTTTTCAGAGGAACGCCGGTAGTTGTGCAGCTTCTTGTGTTTTACTATGTGCTTTTACCTCTGTTAAACATTAAAATGACGTCGGTTGCGGTATCCGTATGTGTGTTCGGGCTTAACAGCGCGGCATATGTTTCCGAGATAATGCGAAGCGGCATACAGTCGGTCGACCCCGGCCAAATGGAGGGCGGCAGAGCCGTAGGTATGAGCTACGGAACCACGATGATGAAAATTATCATTCCGCAGGCAATAAAAAATATTCTGCCTACGCTCGGCAACGAATTTATCTCTCTTATAAAAGAGACATCGGTTGTAAGCTTCGTCGGCGCTACCGACCTTTACGTTGCATTCAACTATATAGGCAGCAACAGCTATGAATTTATGGTGCCGTATCTTGTTATGGCAATCATTTATATTTTGATGGTGCTGATAATCAGCTTCTTCATTAAGATTATGGAAAGGAGCCTGAAGAAGAGTGATAGAAGTCATTGATCTTTGCAAAAGCTTCGGCGACCTCTCCGTGCTAAAGGGTATTAACCTTAAAATAGAGCAGGGCGAAAAGGTAGTTATAATAGGGCCGTCGGGTTCCGGTAAAAGCACGCTGCTTCGTTGCCTTAACTGTATGGAGGATCCTACGTCAGGCAAGGTGCTTTATCACGGAGTAGACCTTACGGATATGAAAGTCAATATTAACAGGCAGCGCGAAAAGATAGGAATGGTCTTTCAGCACTTTAATCTCTTTAACAACAAGACCGTTATAGAGAATATAATGCTGTCACCCGTGCTTTGTGAGAAACGCAGAATGAGAAAGCTTCGCCGTCAAAGGACACTCGGCAAAGCCGATACCAAAGAACCCGTCAAGACCACTAAGCAGATAAAAGAGGAAGCGCATAAAAATGCTCTTGAGCTTCTTGACAGAATAGGACTTGCCGATAAGGCCGATGTGTATCCGTCTCAGCTTTCCGGCGGTCAAAAGCAGCGTGTTGCAATAGTGCGCGCGCTTGCCATGAATCCCGATGTCATTCTTTTTGATGAGCCTACAAGTGCCCTTGACCCGGAGATGGTAGGCGAGGTGCTTGAGGTTATGAGAGAACTTGCCAAGGAGGGTATGACAATGGTTGTTGTTACCCACGAAATGGGCTTTGCACGCGAGGTCGGCGACAGAGTTTTGTTTATGGACGATGGAAAGATTCTCGAAGAAAATGCTCCTGAGGAGCTTTTCACTAATCCGCAAAATCCGAGGCTGCAGGAATTTCTTTCAAAAGTTTTATAAAAAGTGTTGACAAATCAAATCTTTGGTATTATTATACTTTAAACCGCTAAAATATTGAGGTAATAATCAATGCGTAATCTTGTCTTTACAGCTTCATACTATTACTTTTACTTTATCAACTTTTTTGGTAGGGTTAGTATGAATTTTGCTGCAAAACAGATAGCGTGCTGAGATTTAAAGTGTTTTGGTAAATGCGTCCCGCAGTGAAATTCGCTGCGGGACTTTTTATTTTTCAGAGTAAGGAGCAAAACAATGGTAGTAATTTTAAAAGACGGTGCAGACAGTAAAAAAGTAAAAAATCTTACCGACTGGCTCGAAAATCAGAAAATTTCTGTTCATAAGGTTATAGGCGAGTACCAGACGATTTTAGGCCTTATCGGTGATACGAGCAAAATCGATATTGACCTTATTCAGGGTCTTGACATAGTTGAAAAGGTAAAAAGAATTTCCGAGCCGTATAAAAACGCCAACAGAAAATTTCATCCTGACGACACGATTATTGATGTCGGCGGACATAAAATAGGCGGCGGAAATTTCCAGTATTTTGCAGGTCCTTGCTCGGTTGAGAGCCGCGAGCAGATAATCTCGATAGCAAAAGACGTCAAAAAGGCCGGTGCCAATATTTTAAGAGGCGGCGCCTTCAAACCGCGCACTTCGCCCTATGCTTTCCAGGGAATGCGCGCCGAGGGACTTGAGCTTTTGCTTGAGGCGAAAAAAGAAACAGGTATGCCGATAGTTACCGAAATTATGGACGCGTCTCATATTGATTTGTTTGAGAATGTGGACATAATTCAGGTCGGAGCAAGGAATATGCAGAATTTTGAGCTTTTAAAGGAGCTCGGCAGAATAGACAAACCCATTTTCTTAAAGCGCGGACTTTGCGCTACGCTTCAGGAATTCCTTATGAGTGCCGAATACATTATGGCCGAGGGCAACCAAAAGGTTATACTCTGCGAGCGCGGCATAAGAACCTTTGAGACCGCCACGAGAAATACCCTCGATCTTTCGGCTGTCGCAATGCTCCACGAAATGACGCACCTCCCCGTAGTAGTTGACCCGAGCCATGCTTCGGGTATCGCAAGACTTGTAAAGCCGATGTCCTTTGCGGCTGCCGCCTGCGGCGCAGACGGCCTTATGATAGAGGTTCACAACGACCCTGCAAAGGCTCTTTGCGACGGTCCTCAGGCTCTTCGTCCGGAGGAATTCGCAGAGGTAACAAGAGGCGTTAACGCTATAAGAGAAACGGTAAACAATCTGTAATTTTGAGAGGCGATAAAGATGAATATAGCAATAGTAGGTTTGGGACTTATCGGCGGCTCAATAGCCAAGGCAATCAAATACAATACGGACAATACCGTTTACGGCTATGATATTGACCGCGGAGTTCTGCTGAAAGCCAAACTTTTGGGAGCCGTTGACGAGGAACTCACAAGTGACATTCTCCCGACGTGCGATATGGTGATTTTGGGTCTTTACCCGAATGATACGCTTGAATTTGTACGCACTCATGCGGATAAAATAAAAAAAGGTGCCATTGTTATGGATTCCTGCGGCGTAAAGCGCGTCGTCTGCGAGCCGCTCTGGAAGGTAGCCTCCGAAAACGGCTTTACGTTTATCGGAGCGCACCCAATGGCAGGACTTCACTTCTCGGGCTTTGAATATTCCGATGTCGGTATGTTCTCCGAGGCTTCCATGATAATTATCCCATCAAAGGATGTCAAAATCGAGGACTTGGAGGCCGTTAAAAACTTATATCTAAAGCTCGGATTTACAAATATTCAAATATCGACTCCCGAGAAGCACGACAAGATAATAGCCTATACCTCTCAGCTTGCCCACGTCGTTTCAAACGCCTATGTTAAAAGCCCCGAGGCGGAAGTGCACAAGGGCTTTTCGGCAGGCAGCTACAAGGATTTAACGCGTGTCGCAAAGCTAAATGAGACTATGTGGACAGAGCTTTTCCTTGAAAATGAGGATAATCTCATAAACGAGGTGGACGGCATTATAGCAAATCTGCAAAAGTATTCAAAGGCTCTCAAGGAGCACGACGCTGTCACGCTGAAGGCTCTTCTCAAGGAGGGGCGCGAGCGCAAAGAAAAGATAGACGGTATGTATAAAAACTAAAATCGTCGATTCGGAGGCATTATGAAAACAGTTGAAGTAGACGCTGCCGTGCGTTATAATATTGTAATTGACAAGGGCATTTTGCCGAAAAGCGGCAATATGATAAAAGAGGTCACTTCCGCAGAAAGGGTGGCTGTGATAACCGACGATACCGTAGATAAGCTTTATTCGGATGTCGTTATGAAGTCGCTCTCAGACGCAGGCTTTGAAACATTTAAATTTGTATTTCCGCATGGGGAAAAATCAAAAAACATATCAACTTTTTCTTCAATACTTGAGTTTTTAGCCGAGAGCGGACTTACAAGAACCGACGCCTTGGTGGCGCTCGGCGGCGGAGTTGTCGGCGACGTCGCGGGATTTGCCGCCGCAAGCTATCTGCGAGGCATAGATTTTATACAGATACCGACTACGCTTTTAGCGTGCGTTGACTCGTCTGTGGGCGGAAAAACCGCAATAGACCTAAAGGCAGGTAAAAATCTTGCCGGCGCGTTTTATCAGCCGAAGCTTGTTATAGCCGACTTCGAAACGCTCTCAACTCTTACCGACGGGATTTTTGCCGACGGAATGGCAGAGGTCATTAAGTACGGAGTGATTTTTGACAAAGCGTTTTTTGAGTTTCTGCGCGATAACGAGGCAAAAGACAATCTCGAATATGTAATAACACGTTGTGTGGAGTTAAAGCGCGACATTGTAAATGCCGACGAAAAGGAAAAAGGCGTCAGAGCACTTCTGAATTTCGGCCATACCGTAGGTCACGCCATAGAAAAATGCAGCGGATATAAAATTCCACACGGAAGTGCGGTTGCCGTCGGAATGGTAATAATATCGAGGGCGGCATATAAATGCTCCTTCTGTGATGAAAATTACGCCGATATTATAGCGTCACTCAATAAAAAATATTCTTTGCCCGTCAGCACCGATTTTTCCGCAAGCGAGCTTTCGTCCGCGGCTATGGCGGATAAAAAACGGGCGGGCGACAAAATAAAACTGATAATTCCCGAAGCTCTCGGTAACTGTGTTATAAAAAGTGTACCGACTTCGGAGCTTGAAAAAATAATCGGTGAGGGACTCTGTTAATGAATATAAGGCTGAAACCGTGCCGCTTTTGCGGTGAAGTCACGGCAATATCGTCAAAATCTGACGCTCACAGGCTTTTAATTGCCTCGGCGCTCAGCGACAGACCGACTTTTATAAGGTGCAACGCGCGTTCTGCCGATATAACGGCAACGGTGAATTGCCTTAATTCACTCGGGGCGGATATAAAATTTGTTGATGGCGGCATTTCGGTTAAACCCATCAAAGAAAAAAGAAAAAGTGCCGTACTCGATTGTAATGAGAGCGGCTCAACCATCAGATTTTTACTTCCCGTTGCCGCGGCACTCGGTACAAACACCGAGTTTACCGGTGGCGGCAGACTTCCGGAACGTCCGTTGTCTCCGCTGCGTGAACAAATGGAGGCTCACGGTGTCGTCTTTTCACCGATAAATGTATTCCCGGTTAAAATAAACGGCGAAATGACATCGGGCGAATTTACGATTAAGGGAAATATAAGCTCGCAGTTTATTACGGGGCTTTTGTTTGCACTGCCGCTTTTAAACGGCAACAGCATTATTAACGTCATACCGCCCGTCGAATCAAGGCCGTATATAGATATGACGCTTAATACGTTGAAAAAATTCGGTATAACCGTCACGGAAAAAAGTAATTCCTTCTTTATACCCGGAGGGCAGAAATATGCTTCGCCGGGTACTGTCGAATCTGAGGGCGATTGGTCAAATTCTGCATTCTTTCTGACGGCAGGTGCCGTTTCGGGCAGAGTCACCGTAACTGGGCTTGACGTCTCGTCCGTTCAGGGCGATAAACAAATACTTACGATTCTCAAAGAAATGGGAGCCGAAATAACCGTGGAGCAAGGCAGTATAACCGTTAAAAAGGGTGATTTGCACGGCATAAAAATCGACGCGCGAAATATTCCCGACCTTGTTCCTATAATTTCCGTGGCAGCAGCCGCGGTAAATGACGGCGAGACCGTTATAACGGGTGCCGAGAGGCTTAAAATAAAGGAGTCCGACAGACTCACGGCAGTTTACGAAAGCCTTAAAGCTCTCGGGGTCGATATATCGAAAACCGATGACGGACTTGTGATAAACAAAACGGGTATTGTCGGCGGCGGTGCTGTCAGCGGCTATAACGACCACCGTATGGTTATGGCTCTCTCTGTTTTGTCCGCTGTTTCAAGCGGCGATATTATTTTGCGTGGGGCAGAAGCGGTAAATAAATCTTACCCGAATTTCTTTGAAGATTTTTCTTCGCTCGGAGGTAGTTACAATGTCATCAATTCTTAGAGGAAACAAGATAAATGTCTCGGTTTTCGGTCAGTCGCACTCCGAAGCGATAGGTTGTGTTATTGACGGACTGCCGGCAGGCGTAAAGCTTGACACCTTGTCAATAGAAAAATTTATGGAGAGAAGAGCACCGGGTCGCAATAAATATTCGACAACGCGCCGCGAGGCGGACAAGCCCGTAATATTGTCGGGACTTGTTGATAATACTACGTGCGGCGCGCCTCTTGCGATGATAATTGAGAATACAAATACGCGTTCGGGCGACTACGGAAATATACGGACCCTTCCGCGTCCGGGTCATTCCGACTATGTTGCAGCTGTAAAGTACAACAGCTTTAATGACATTGCGGGCGGCGGACACTTCTCAGGCAGGCTGACTGCGCCGCTTTGCTTTGCAGGAAGCGTTTGTATGCAGATTTTAAAACTAAAGGGCATAGATATTAAGGCTCATATTGCGGCAATAGGCGGCATTGAGGATGAAAAATTCGACCCCGTCAGCATAACAGACGAAAATATCGCGGGAAAAGAATTTCCCGTAATAAATGATGCTGTCGGAGAAAAAATGAAGGCTGAAATTGAAAAGGCGAGGCTTGACGCAGATTCTGTCGGCGGAATTATAGAGTGTGCCGTAACGGGTGTAAAAGCAGGTTTCGGCGAACCCATGTTTGAAGGCATTGAAAATCGCCTTGCCGCCGCCGTTTTCGGAATACCTGCCGTAAAGGGTATAGAATTTGGCAGGGGCTTTTCGTCGGCGCTGCTGCGCGGAAGCGAAAATAACGATGAATTTATTGTATCGGACGGTACAGTGCGAACCGAAACTAATAATCACGGCGGAATTCTCGGCGGTATAACAAGCGGTATGCCCATAGTTTTCCGTGTGGCAATAAAGCCGACTCCGTCCATAGGTAAGCCTCAACGGAGCGTGAACCTTGAAACTATGGAGGAAGATGAGCTTTTGATAAAGGGCAGGCACGACCCTTGTATAGTGCCGCGCGCTGTACCGGCAGTCGAAGCGGTAACGGCTGTGACAATGCTTGATATAGTTCTTTAAAAAATCCGAAAGGGCAATGGCAATGGATAAGGATATTAATGAATTACGAAATGAGATAAACAGTATCGACCGCGAATTTGTGGAGCTTTTTATAAAGCGTATGGGAGTTTCGCTGTCGGTAGCCGAGTATAAGAAAAAAACCGGTATGCCGGTGCTTGACCGTTCTCGTGAGCGGGAGCTTTTAAACCGTGTGGCAAAAATGTCGGGCGACGAGATGAAAACATACACAAGGCTTCTTTATTCCACCGTGTTAAATCTCTCCCGTTCGTATCAGCACAGCTTCCTTGACAATACGTCCGTTTTGACCGAAAAAATACTGTCGGCGTCCGCAAATACCGCCGATGTTTTCCCGTCTGAAGCCGTTGTCGCGTGTCAGGGCGTAGAGGGCGCATATTCGAGCCTTGCATGCGAAAAGCTGTTCCGTTATCCCGATATAATGTTTTTTGACAGCTTCGACGGCGTCTTTTCAGCCGTTCAAAACGGGCTTTGCCGCTACGGCATATTGCCTATCGAAAACAGCACGGCAGGCTCCGTAAATAAGGTTTACGACCTTATGAGCAAAAATAAATTTTATATAGTACGCAGTATACGCCTCAAGGTTGATCACTCGCTTCTTGCAAAAAAAGGAACGTCGCTTACCGATGTAAAAGAGATTTTTTCTCACGAGCAGGCAATCAATCAGTGCTCGGAGTTTTTAAATTCTCTAAGCGGAGTTAAGGTTACCGTTTGTGCCAATACGGCAATGGCTGCCAAAATGGTTGCAGAGAGTAATCGCCGTGATGTTGCGGCTATATCTTCGGCTAACTGTGCAGGGCTGTACGGGCTTTGCCAGCTGTCCTCGGATATACAGGATACGGGCAATAATTACACACGTTTTATATGTATCTGTAAAGACCTTGAAGTCTATCCCGGCGCCGATAAAACGAGCCTTATGATGACGCTGCCGCATGAGCCGGGTGCGCTTTACAATATACTTGCGAGATTTTTTGCGTATGATATAAACCTTTTAAAGCTTGAAAGCCGACCCTTAAAGGACAGGGATTTTGAATTTATGTTTTACTTTGACATAGAGTCGCCCGTTCACTCAGACGGCTTTTCTCGCGTTATTACCGAGCTGTCGGGAAGTATCGACGATTTTACGTATCTCGGCAGCTATTCCGAAGTGCTGTGACTAAATCCCGTGGGGGGAAGTTATTAAGAAAACTAAATAATCTGTTTACAAAATGTTAATCAAAAGTACTTTTTGCCGAAACATTTTGTGTTTATACTAAAGACATCAAATCAAGAGAACGACATAAGCTGTTGATTTGATAAAAAGATTGTCAGATCTTTTTAGACTTTTTCATTACTTTCTCCCCCTTCTTAAAAGCAAAAAACAAACCGTCTGATCTCCCAACGGACGGTTTGTTTTTTTTATCTGTTTTTTATAAAAGCTTATTTAACACTTCCGCAAGCTCCGAAACGTTTTGGTAACGCTTTGACATTTGCGCCATGATACATTTGTTAATTACTTTGCCGAGCTTACCTTTCGGTGTGTCAATCGTGGGGTGTACTCCGAGAAGCAGCTCGTTTAAAAGAACTCCCACGGCGTAAATATCGGTAACGGGACCCGATTGGTAAATTCCGAATTGCTCCGGTGCCGCATATCCGGCAGTACCTAAATTTTTGGTGTCCGAGTACTTGCTGTCGTCTGTAAGTCTTGCTATACCGAAGTCTATGATAACCGCTTCGCCCTGCTCGGTTATTATTATGTTTGATGGCTTTATGTCGCGGTGTATTATGCCGAGGGAGTGTATAAACACAAGCCCGTTGCAAATATCGAGCGCGTATTTTACGGCAAGCTCCCGTTTGAGCGTTCCGCCGTTCGCTTCCACGATATGTCCAAGCGTTGCGCCGCTTATGTATTCCTCAAGTACGGTTACGTCCTCGTCGTTTGAGCACACTTCGTATATCGTTGCGGTATTTTTATTGAGTTGTCCTCTGAGACGTCGCAGAACGTGATCGTTGCGGTTTTTTTGACTTATCTTAACAATTTGCTTTGCCGAATCATTTTTTTGATACAGATAAACACTCGACTGCACAGAATCCTTAAGTGTGCTTTTTAACGTGTATTCTGTTTTTAGGTATTCGTCTATATAATTGCTTAATTCGCTCACGTTAAATAACTCCGTTTCGGTATCAGTAATTATAGTCGATGTTAACTCCGTGTCGCGTAAAATCGTCAATATCCGATTGTGACATCGGATTGCCTTCCTGCAAATGTATGGCTCTGAGATTAGGCGGACGATATGATTTTTCCGTCATTCCCGCCCACACCGTTGCCCGTGCCGGAACATACAGCTCCTCGATATACGTGTTAAGGTTGAATTGTTTTATGATGTTGTAATAATATCCCTCCGGAATATCCGGCAGGCGGTATGCTTTATCATTCTTGGTTTGCGGATAATATGCAACAGAAACAGCCTTCGGATTGGCGGTTGTGCTTTCCTGTCGGGAGAAAAGCACGTCTCCGTCTGTCCAGTATCTTGTTTCAAACGGCTTTCCGCCTTCCGCGATAACCTTTTTTAAATGGGTATTCGACGGCAAAATATTGAAGTCGAAGTAATGCGACGGGGTAGCATTTATGCGAAGCTCCTCAAGATAAAAGCAGTCATTTATAAAAACATACCACGTCTCGTAAGGGACGGTAAAGGACTTGTCTTTTTTTGCATAGGGATAAAAGTATAAGCCGTCTAAATCAGAGGAATACAATACTCCGTCCTTTGACGTCATATAAGCAAATCTGCGGCCGTAGGTTTCGGCTTTTGACGGCTTCGATGTAGTTTCGATTGCCGCAAGCTTCGGGGTTCCTTCAAAAAGATAACACCAGGAATCACTATAGGAGTACAATGAATAGTCGGCTAAATAACGTCCGTATGACAATTCATACGGAAATGTGATTTTTGTAAGATTCGGCAGATTGTAAAAAACGGCCGGAGCGCAATTCGAAGAAGCCGGTAAATAGAATTGACGCTTGGAGAGGTCGTCGGCACCCTCAAATGTTATAGTCCGTATTACATCGTTGTTTTTAAACGCACCGCCTGCGATATATGTTACCGGAATGTCATGTATGAATGCGGGCACAAGCACATTTGCGCTGTGACCCTCGTAGCCGACTATTTTAATGTATGAGCCGTTTGCTGTGGCTATCGTCTCGTATTTCAGCCCCTCCGATGACGGCGGAGAATTATCTGTAATGTTCTCTTCGGTTTTGCTGCTCCCCGTATTGCTGCCGACGGTTCCCGAACCCGTATTTCCGGTCGAATAAACGGAGCCCTCGGCTTTGCCCGGCACCGCTTCGCCTTGGCTGCCGTTTTCGGCGTATGTATTGTCGGTGCCTTCGGCGTCGTCTTTGTTATGCATAAAACTGCCGAAAAGCTTTCCGAAAAAGCCTTTTTCCTCTTGCGGTACTTCAACATATTCGTAAACATTGTCGCCGTTTTCATCGGTGACGGCTTCCCCGTTTTCGTCGGTAACGAGAACCGCCATGGTTTCGGGCTCACCCAAAGCTGCTGTGCGTATTTGTTTTCTTGTGAGTCCGGCAAGAATACCGCACAGCAGAAAGGTGCATGCAAGAATCGCCGCCGTAAATATTTTTCGCCGCGCTTTTTTGTTGACGAGCGGTAAAGCATTTTCCGCTTTAGGCTTGCTTATATGCTTTCTAGTATGCTTGTGTGTCGGCTTTTCATCGTGATTGCCGTTTTTTGCGCCGCAGCTTTCCGGTGATGCCTCTGTGCCGAGTGCCGAGAAACAGTTCAGGCAGAAATTAGCCTCATCAGGCATTTCTTTCTGACAAAACGGACATCTTTTTGCCATTTTTTCCCCGTCCTTTAAAAAATGTTATTTTAAATCTTCTTCTCCAAATGATAGAAGCTTGTCCGAAACCTCGTATATGCTGAGTTTTCGGTTGATGCCGTGGATTATAATACTGTCGCGCTTTATCCGTGGGTAAAGCTGTGATCTTCCGCAAAATTTAAGGGCAGTTTGACACTCGTCAAGCGAAAGACCGAGTGCCAAGGCAAGACGAATTATCTTATCGCGCGACGGAATTTTTCTGCCGTTAATCACATCGTAAAAATACACGTAGCTGAAGTCCGATTTGTTGATAATATCGGTTTTTATCATTCCCGATTTATTTATCAGTTCTTTCCAAAATTTACTCAAATCGATATTGATGAAAGAGTCTGAATTGCTTTGAATATAGTTTTCTATCGGAACCTTACCGTCGTTTAATTCCTCCATAAGGTCATTTGTGTTTTTTTCTGAGGCTTTTACCCCGGACGCCGTCATTTGAAATACCCCTTTCGTGCTGTTTTGCCGCAATAAAAATACTTTTTTAAATACAAAAGTAATTTAAAAAAGTATACAAACCGCAACAAATTGTCTATATATAAGATACTCAAAAAACGGCGGTTTGTCAATAGAAACGGCGATTTATCGCGCTTTTTGGCAGGGACACAAGTCGGATTCTGCAAAAAGAAATTTTGATTTTGTACTCAAACGGAGAATAGCTTTTGCACAAAAACCCGCGTAAAATTTTAAATTGTGTTTTTTATTGCATAAAAACGGTTTTTGATACAATTTTTATGTTTGCAAGACGCACTTTTATTATATGAAAACAAAAGGGGTATTTTTTTGATTAACATTGCGATTTGTGACAGTAACGATTTACAGCGAGAGCATATTGCCGCGCTTGCGGATATAATTTTAAGCAAATGCTCGGTAGAGCATAAAATATTTTCATTTGCGAACGGAAAAGAGATGTCGGATTTTGTTTTTACAAGGGGCAACGTCTGCGATATAGTTTTTCTCGGTATAGACTCCGACAGTGAAAACAGACTTGAGCTCTCTTTGAGGCTTACCGACGCTTTTCCCGATGTTCAGGTGATATTAGTTTCCGCATATGCGGAAAATGCGCGGAATATTTGTGCCGTGAAGTATGCTGATTTTCTTGTGGAACCGATAAATGCCGATGATTTGCAGCTTGTTCTCATACGTGCTTTGCAAAATGTCATTAAGGCGCAGCCCGCATACATCACGTTGAGTTATGACAATGCCGTTACGGTGCTGAACACAAATGAAATCAAATACTGCGAAAGCAACGGGCGAAAACTGATTTTTCACACTCTTTCCGGAACATATACGGCATATATTAAAATAAGCGAAGCGACCGATAAATTGCCGCCGAATTTCGTTCGACTGCACAAGAGTTTCATTGTCAATTTTGATTATATTGCCGCGATATATCCGTATGCCGCAAGACTTCGTGACGGAACCGAAATTTCGATTCCTCAAAAAAAGTATAAGACCGTTAAGGAAATGTTTATTTCATATGTCGATGCCGGGTAAGCTGTTCAGCCGCCGCTGTAAAAAATTCTGTACATATTTTTTCTTTTTGTTTGCCAAATCGTTTTTCTGTGGTATACTACTGTTGTTTCCGCGTGGGCGCGAGGGTCATCGCTTCCGCTTGGTTTAAAGCTATAAAAAAGAAGGCGAAAAGCGGCATATGAAAGAAAATAAAAAAGAACTGATAAAGCTGATATCAAAAATAGCGGTGGCGTTGGCCGTGTTTGTTTTTGTGCTTATAAACTATAAAGAGCTTGTAAATATAGATGTACGCGAAATTGTTTCGGCGGCTCCGTCGCTTTTGCCGGCCGTATTGTCGGTTCTTGCGATATATTGTGTAAAGGGGCTTGTGCTTGTTATTCCGGCGTCACTCGTCTATATTTCGGTCGGTATGGCATTTTCACCTTTGACGGCGGTGCTTGTGAATATCGCCGGAATACTTGTTGAATTTACGGCGTCATACCTCTTCGGGCTTTTCCTCGGCGGCGATTATATAAATAAGATGATGCAAAAGCAAAAGTACGGTAAAAAGATACTTGAAATGCAGGAAAATAAAAAGGACGCGTCCGTTTTCCTTATGCGCTTTATAACCGTGTTTCCGCTTGATTTTGTAAGCCTGTTTCTCGGCAGCAGTAAGTATAATTTCGGAAAGTACATTTTGTTTTCGTTCTTGGGGCTTGCTCCGAGAGTAATATTGTTTACGATTCTCGGTGACAAAATATATGATTATATCCCAATGAAGCTCATAATGACCATATGTCTTTTTGCCATTCCTGTTGCGGTTATAGCGATAATAATTAAAGCCGCGGTTGACAAAAAGCGCAAAAAGAACGAAAGTAACGAAAATACGGCCGATAAAGCCGAGATGAAATGATATGATTTGACAAATTGCGCTTGCGGAAGTATAATATCCGATATATTTAAAAAGCGTTGATAAGAAACAGTAGATAGTATTTGTCGCTTCAGAGAGCGGGCGGTCGGTGAAAGCCCTGCGGCGTTATTATCGAACCCGTCTTTGAGCTCCGCGCAGAACGCGGCGGGCGTCCCGTTACAGACAAATGAGAGCGGATTTTCCGAATACAGGTGGTACCGCAGGCTATTTTGTTAGTTTGTCCTGAATGAAGCTATAGCTTCGTTCGGGATTTATTTTTTGTTGAACCGGAGGATTATGTATGAAACTTGATAAGCTCGTAGGCGAGAGATTCAAAGAAAAGCCGTCCGACTGCGTTATTGACAGCCATGCGCTGATGCTGCGCGGCGGATATATGAAGGGCGTCGCTAACGGTATTTATTCGCAGTATACACCGCTTAACCGTATATGCCGTAAAATCGAGGATATACTTCGCGACGAGATGGATAAGGTAGGCGGCCAGGAGGTTAAATTCCCGGTAGTGCTTCCCGCAAGTCTTTGGGACGAATCGGGCAGATATGAGAGCGTCGGTAGCGAGCTTATGCGCTTTACCGACCGTAATAACGCTCGTCTTGTCCTCGGTATGACTCATGAGGAGGCGTCGGTGCAGCTTGTTCGCGAGTATGCAAATTCATATACAAAATACCCGTTTATGATATATCAGATTCAGACGAAGTTCCGCGACGAGGCAAGACCGCGCGCAGGGCTTATCCGCGTTCGTGAATTTACCATGAAGGACGCATATTCCTTCCATACTTCGCAGGAGGATCTTGAGGAGTACTACGCTGAGGTCTATGAAGCATATAACCGCATTTTTGCACGTGCCGGCTTGCCGGAGGTAGTTGCCGTAAAGTCGGATTCCGGTATGATGGGCGGCAGCGTTTCGCATGAATATATGCTCTTAACTCCGGTAGGCGAGGATACAATAGCATACTGCTCCGATTGTGATTACAGAGCGAATATGGAGGCAGCGGCGAGCATTACGGAAAACAAAAAGGACGGTGACGACGAGGAGCTGAAGCTTGTCGAAACACCGAATATCCATACAATAGAGGATATTTGCACCTTCCTCGGCACACCGCTTGAAAAGTCATGTAAGGCCGTTGTGTACCAGCAGAATTCGGATGACAAATTTGTTGTCGTATTTATAAGAGGCGATCTCGACGTAAACGAAACCAAGCTTACAAATTATCTTTGCGAAAATATCCACCCCGGAGTTATTACGGAGGAGTGCGGCCTTAAAGCCGGATTTATCGGTCCGTGTAATTTAAGCGGCGACTTCAGAGTTGTTTATGACAGCTCGCTTAAGGGCACAAACAACCTCTCGTGCGGCGCAAATAAAGAGGGCTATCACTATACGGGCCTTTGTATGGAGCGCGACGTTCCCGATGCCGAATATGTTGATGTAGCCAAAATAACCGCCGGCGGCATTTGCCCGAATTGCGGCAAGCATACCATAAAAATTTCACGCGGCATCGAGGTAGGAAACATATTCCAGCTCGGAACAAAATACACAAAGAGTATGAATATGACATACCTCGATAAGGACGGCAACGCGCAGTACCCCATAATGGGCTGCTACGGTATAGGCGTCGGCAGACTTGCTGCGTCGGTATGTGAAGCTCACCATGATGAATACGGTCCTATTTGGCCTATGTCAATAGCACCGTGGCAGGTTCATCTTTGCTGCCTTCGCTCCGACGATGAAAATGCCAAGAGCTTTGCCGACTCCCTTTACAAGGATTTGCAGAATGACGGAGTTGAGGTCATATATGACGACAGAAACGTGCGTCCGGGCGTAATGTTCTCCGACGCCGACTTGCTCGGTGTTCCCGTAAGAGTAATAGTGAGCCCCAGAAATATGGCTGAAAATGTCTGCGAGGTTGTTACAAGAGACAAATCCGTCAGCAAGAAGGTTCCGGTTTCCGAGGTTAAGGAAACGGTTGAGCAGATGGTTCGCGATATGCTCAAAAAATATATTGTCACCCAAGACTGATTTTTCGGTTGACAATCAAAACGGTTAATGTTATACTCCTTTAAGTTTCAGCTTAAAGGAGTATTTTTATGGCGGAAAAGGAAATTAAAACTAAAAGAAGCAACAGGCAAAAAACGCTTGATATGGTATACATAGCGATATTTGCCGTAATAATTGCCGTTTGTTCGTGGATCTCGGTGCCCATGGTAGTGCCGTTTACGCTTCAGACCTTCGGTGTTTTCTGCGCCGTCGGCTTGCTCGGCGGTAAAAGGGGAACCTTATCCGTTCTCATATATGTATTACTCGGAGCTGTCGGAGTTCCGGTATTCGCGGGATTTTCAAGCGGCATAGGCACGCTGTTCGGTGTGACCGGCGGATATATAATGGGATTTATATTCACCGCACTTATCTATTGGCTCATAACGGCGATTTTCGGGAAAAAGCTTTGGGCGATAATCCTCGGAATGGTTCTCGGACTTTTGGCTTGCTATGCCTTCGGTACGATTTGGTTTATGGTCGTTTATGCGCAAAAAGCGGCACCGATAGGACTTGCGGCCGCCCTTATGAAATGTGTTGTTCCGTTTTTGATACCGGACGCGCTTAAAATCGCCCTCGCCGTAGTTATAACAAAGACGGTGCCGAAATATGTCAAAATTTTTGATTAGACCGCATCACCTTTTGTGTATGCGCTATTTTCAAGGTTGCGGCTATTCGGAGGATTTTACCGAAAATATGCGGTATGTAATATCAAATCTGAAAAACGGCAGCGAGGTTCTTTTGACTCGCGGCTGTGATGACATCTGCCGCAAATGCCCCAATAACAGAAAAAATATGTGTTGCGACGGTGAAAAGGTTAAAAGCTACGACAGCTCGGTAATAAGCTTGTGCAATCTCGATTTTGACAAGGTGTATGAGTACGGCTGTCTTTATTCGCTTGTCGAAAATAATATCATAAAAAAAGATATGCTCCGCTTTGTATGCGGCGACTGCCAATGGTTTCATATATGCGGCATAGCACGGGTGTGACAAAACTTCGATTGAACATTAAAAAGCTGCTGTAAAGGTTTATTCTTTACAGCAGCTTTTTGCGTTTTGCACGGCGGTATTGTTATTTCTTAACGGTAAAGTACATAGGACTTGTAAATCCTATCATGTACCTTTGACAGTTTATCTTTCCCCAAAGCTCGGCTATGTACCAGCCGGGCTCACAGTTTAAGGTAAAGGACAGAGCGTCGCCGCCGTATTTTGACTCGAACACGGTCTGGCGTCCGTTTCTTATTAACCTTACCGATTCCAAGGTGATGTTGAATTTCTCCCAATGCTCTTTTCGTGTATTCGGAAAAACTTCTATTTTAATTTTTGCTTTGCCCTCCTCCAAAACATCGCCTACATTATATTCAGCATCGCTTCGCTGTGCCGTAAGTGTTATCAAAGGACCCATGGTAATTGAGGTTCTTCCTTTTTGCACGGCTTTTTTTATTTCCGCACCGGTGAGCGTTTCGCTTTCGGTGCCTATGTAAGTGCAGCCGTATGGCTCCGTTTCGTCGGATTTCTTGTGCCAGTCTTTGCCGTAGGTTGCGGCAAGGTGATACCCCTTGTCAAGAAGACCCGTCCAAAGCGAAAAGGCGCGCTCGTTTGCCGATTTTGACGGCGGAAACGGCTTTGACCATACCTCGATATAGTCCACATTTTCCCATTTTTTTACGTGATAGTCCCAAAAGCAGCCGGTGCACATCGGGCTTCCGAGCTCATACGGATGTGCTATGCCTACCATACCGCCGCGCTTTTTGACCTCGGCGATTTTTTCGTCTATGTTGTCGGGAACGGCGTCGCGCCAGTCCACAAATTCCTTGCAGTCGGTGACAAGCATATGACCGAAAAAGGTAGTCCATTCTATTCCCTTCAGAACGGAAACGTATTTCTTTTCTCTTGCCTCGGTAATTTCGTCCCAGCCCGAAACGGTGTTGTGGTCTGTTAGGGCTATACCCGAGAGCCCGTATTCCTTAGCTGTTTGCATAAGCGACTCCACGGTGAATTTGCCGTCGCTGTGCAGGGTGTGACAGTGCATTTCGCACGGAAACCATTTAAGCATTGCTTTTCACCTCGCCGAAAACTTTTATATTAAACGTACATTCGTCGGTAACAAGCGCGTGTACGTTTATCGTTATTCTGTAAAGGCCGCTCGGAAGCCTCGTTTTTATAAATCCGCGAGAGCTTTCCGTTTCCGAAATAATGTGCGTTTGGCTGCTGTCCTGCCTGTGAGCGCAACCGATATAGCCGTCCGGGCTGTCAAGCGATACCGTGAGCAGATTTTTAACCGGCAGGTATTCGTACCAAGGCTTATATCCCTTTCTGTACGGCTCCGGAGCATACTTTTCAAATCCGTCGTCTATGTATTTGTGCGCCTTTTCTTCATCGTCGAGGTTTTTCGGCGAATACGAAAATTCAATTTTCATTTTTTTAAGCTCCTCCGCAACATAAAATTGCAGCGGAACGTTGGTTTTTGTGTCATTGGGCGTCAGCGTTTTCGTCTCTTCAAATATCAGACTCATCTTTTCCCTCCGTATTGGTGTTAATGACCTTTTCGGCAAGAGCCTCGGTCAAAAAGTCAAATATGATTATGCCGAACGGTTTATCGGGCAGAGAATATTCCGAAAACATTTTGTTTATATATTCGGCATTTTCTCTCGGGTTGCCTCTTGTGCTCAAAAAGTTTAACGCCATAATATTTTTGTGCGGTCGGTAATCGCCGAGCATGGTTGTGACGGCAGACTGCCATTTTTCCTCTTTTTTAAGGGCGTATCGGTCCTGTATTATCGCCTTTTCGTTTTTTTCGTTCCCGAACCAACACGGCAGCGGCAGGGGACTGTCCGTCCCTTTCTGATCCTCCCAATACGAAAAATCAAGTCCGTTGTCAACAGAGGAGAGGTCGTTTGTGCCGAGCATACAGCGCCTCATAAGCACTATTTTGCCGCGAACCGCTCCGAGCTTCGGTATCTTGTTTTCCGTGTACCAAAGGTCTTTTTGCGAATCTATGTATCGGCTTCTGAAGCTTTTGTAAAAATCTTTTACGTTAACGCCGAAATCCATTTTTATGCTCACGATAACGGTTTCGGTCGGGTTTTCCTTTAAAAACTCGGCTGTGTCGCAAAGTATGTCGTCAAAAAGCAGCGTTCCGCTTGACAGCTCTTTTTCTTTGCGGCATCTTATAAAAAAATGTACCGCTTTGAATTTGTTATGACTCAATATAAGCCGTATATCGAGGAACCTCGCTCCGGACAACAGCTGATTTTTTACGGACATATCCTGACAGCAAAATATCCGAGGCGTCGGAGCGGTTGTGAATCTTGCCGCGCTGTCGTGAGTTCCGGGAATACTTATCATTGACAGCGGTGTTTCGTCGGGAATGTTTTTCATCCATTTTTCGGTGCGCATAAAATCACCTCTTTCTATGCTATTGTATACCATAAATTGCCGGAGTGCAACTAAAGGCTTAATATAGTCATCTTCAGCATTACAGTCAACAAACATATAGACTTTTAAGCGCTTTTGTGCTATTATTTTACCTGCGAAAAAGTATGAAAAGGGGTGCTTATCGTGGCGAAAGCAAAGAAAAAGGGTTTAAAAATATTCTGTATTGTTCTTTCGGTAATTCTTGTTTTTATAATTGCGGTTGCGGCAATAGAGTTTTGGTATTATCCGAAATATAAGAAAACCGAAAAACAGCCGTTTGATATATCCTCAAAGGCGGAGACGGACGAGATAACCGTTATGAGTGCAAATGTGCGCTGCATCAGCCCCACCGATATAGGCAAAAAGAGCTGGTTTTACCGCGCGGGTCTCATAATTGAAAACGTGGCCTCGGTTATGCCGGATGTTATAGGCTTTCAAGAGGTTACAAAGGTCCATTACGCATATTTGCAAGATACGCTTAAAGGATATGACAGCGTTATAGAGTATCGAGATAATACATATCTCTCGGAGGGCTGCCCCATATTTTACAGCACCGAAAAATTCGAGCTTGAGGATAAAGGCTCGTTTTGGCTTTCCGAAACGCCCGAGGTTATGAGTAAGGATTGGGGCGCAGCGTGTTACAGAGTTTGCAGCTATGTTATACTTAAAGAAAAACAGACAGGTAAAGATTTTGTTGTGTTTAACACTCACCTTGACCATATCAGCGACGAGGCGCGCATAAACGGAATTCGCGTTGTGCTTGACAAAATTGCGCAGTTCGGAGGCAAGCCGTCGATAATTATGGGCGATTTTAATGCTAAAGAGAACAGCGAAACATATAAAATGGCAACCGAAAACTTTAACGACGCCAAGTACCTTACGGATAACCCCGACAACTCCTGTACATATCAGAATTTCGGCAAGGCACTTGACAGAAGCTGTATAGACTATTTTATGGTTTCAAAGACGGGTGTTACGGCGCAGAGCTTTGAGATTGTGAAAAACACATATGACGGAGTATATCCGAGTGACCATTTCCCGATTGCCGTTACACTTACGCTTACAGACTGATACCGTATTTAATGAAAGGATAAAAAATATGACCGGAAAAACGCTTGCAAGAGAATATCTTTGCTCCGTGGTTCGTTCGGCTCTGCTCTCGGAGCCACTGTCCGATATACCTGAGGGCACCGATAAGGTTTTCCTTGTGAAGCTCGCATATCGCAACAGCGTTCAGGTCATACTCTACCTTGCTTTTAAAGATAAGCCGGGGGCTTTGCCGCAGGAATATATGTCAAAGCTTGAGCGTTCATATAAGGCGGCGATTCTCCGTGAGAGCGCACAGCAAAACGAGCTTAATTTCATAAGAAAAGCTTTTGCCGAAAACAATATAGATTTTATGTGCCTCAAGGGAGCACACCTCAAAGCACTTTATCCTGTGCCGGAAATGCGCTTTATGGTGGATATGGACATTCTTGTCAAAAAAGAGGACGTTTTGCGCGCGGAAAAGCTGTTGACGGAACGCGGCTTTTCTCGCAAAATGAACAACGGCAAAGATATAGTCCTTATAAATCCGCCGTTTTTAACCGTGGAGCTTCACAATATGCTCTTTATTGAGAGCGACAGTCGGCATGACTATTTTACCGACGTTTGGAAACGAGCCGTAAAATGCGGCGAGCACGAATATAAAATGACCGACAGTGACCTTTATATATATGTTATGGCACATCTGGCGGAGCATTACAAGGACGGCGGAGCGTGCTTCAGACCGACTATGGATATTTTTATGCTTAACCGCCTTAAAAGCGAAGAGCTTGATTTTACGTATATAGGCGGCGAGTTTGAAAAAATCGGACTTGCGCGCTTTGCTGAAAACATAAAAAAAGTCGGCGACATTTGGTTCGGCGATGCAAAGGACGACAAAGCTCTGTTCGTAATGCAGCAGTATATAGTTTTGGGTCCGCCCATACAAAATGCCGGCGCAGTAGCCGAAAATATGGAAAGCACGCGCTTTTCGGCGTTTATGCGAATGGCGTTTCCGCCGCTTAAGGTTATGGTGAAAAACTATCCCGTGCTTAAAAGACTGCCGTTTTTGCTGCCGTTTTATTGGCTCGTCAGACTCGTTAAAAAGGGCGGCAGGGCAAAGAATAAGTCAAAAGAGCTTGAGGCGTTGACGGATAAGAATAAGAAGCTGATGAATGATATTTTTAAATCCTCGGGTCTGTAATACCGAATTCGGAGAGGCGGAAAATGAAAAACAAACAAAAAATAAGCAGCGATAAATTTACCATGATGACGCAAATGCCGGTAAATAAGCTGATATGCAAAATGGCCGTTCCTACAATAATAACAATGCTGGTGTCTGCCGTATATAATATGGCGGACACATATTTTGTCGGGAAAATAGGCACCAGCGCAACCGGTGCGGTTGGCGTCGTCTTTTCTTTTATGGCGATAATCCAGGCGTGCGGATTTTTCTTCGGCCACGGATCGGGAAACTATATGTCGCGCAAGCTCGGCGAGCAAAAGACAGAAGAGGCGTCCGTAATGGCGTCAACGGGATTTTTTTCGTCGTTTGCCGTAGGAGTTATAATAGGCGTTTTGGGGCTGATATTCATTTCGCCCCTGTCAAAGCTGCTCGGTTCAACCGATACCATTTTGCCGTATACAAAGCAGTATCTTTTTTACATTCTCTGCGGAACGCCGTTTATGATGAGCTCGCTAGTGCTTAATAATCAGCTTCGCTTTCAGGGCAGCGCGGTAAACGGGATGATAGGCGTTACGGCGGGCGGAGTGCTCAATATTTTGCTTGACCCTATATTTATATTTGTATTTAAAATGGGAGTCGGCGGAGCGGGCTGCGCCACGATGCTGAGCCAGGCAATAGGCTTTGTGATATTGCTCATAGGCTGTACCAAAAAAGGAAATATCCGCATATCGTTTAAAAACTTCCGATTTAAAAAACAGCTCTATAAAGAAATCTTCCGCGGCGGAATTCCGTCCCTTGCGAGGCAGGGTCTCGCGTCGCTTGCCATGGTGGCTATGAACCGACTTGCGGGCGGTTACGGCGATGCCGCGATAGCCGCTATGTCCATTGTTTCAAAGATAATGAATTTTTTCGGAGCCGCCGTAATAGGCTTCGGTCAAGGCTTCCAGCCCGTATGCGGCTTTAATTACGGTGCGAAGAAATACGACAGAGTAAAAAAGGCGTTTTGGTTCTCCGTCAAGGTGACCACCGTATTTATGACCGTGGTTGCCGTTTTCGGCTTTATTCTGTCACCGTATGTTATAGCTTTATTCAGACGCGATGACACCGATGTAATTGCAATCGGTTCGTTTGCATTCAGGGCACAGTGCATATCTCTTCCGCTTTCGGGATTTATAGTTATGGCGAATATGTATCTTCAGACCATAGGCAGGGCAAAGGCAGCCACCTTAACGGCTATGTCGAGGCAGTTTTTGTTTTTTGTTCCGGCGCTGTTATTGCTTGTGCACTTTTTCGGTCTTACGGGAGTTGAAATAAGTCAAGCAGCAGCAGACGTGGCTGCATTCCTGTTTTCAATGCCGATTTGTCTCAAGGTTTTAAATATAATGATGACCGAGGAAAATAAAATACAATAGCTAGTGTTGCCGAATGGCACATTGACTTTATCCGCGTAATATGTAATAATCACATATTACGGAGTCGATGACTTATGAGTGAAACCCTTCCGACCGATGCTTTGACGAAGCTCGGAAATGATGTCTTTTATGATATACGTGTGTTATCCGCAAAAGTGAATTTATTGGTTATAACCGCGAAAGATTCGCCCGAAAAAGCCGAAGAGCTTTATCTGTATGTGCTTACAACGGTATGCGTCTACGTCGAAAATTATCTTGCAAGCCACTTTTCCGGGCTGAATTCGGAATATTTTGAACGCTTCTGCTATTCTAATATCTACGGAGCGGAACACAGATTTACCTCTTTAAAAAAGCTTGCGGAATTGTCGGCGTATACATTAAATTCCGTGCCGCAAAATATGTGTGATAAAAATGCCGATATAGCTTCGGCGGCAAACAGACTTTTTAATGTTTGCCGTGCTTCGGTAAAGGCAGCGTCTGCTCCGGTAAAATATCGAGACGGTAAAAAATACAGAGTTTTTAAGCCGTCAAAACGCGAACGACTGCTGCTTTGGGAGCTCTGCGGAGGAAACCCGGAAGAAACGGCTGAAAAGGAATTAAGCTTTACATATATTGCAAGAAAAAACCAATCCGCCGCGTCGCCGAAAAAATATATACGCCTTTCGGCTTGGTCGTTTTATACTTCGATTTTTTCATTGCTGCTTGTAAATTTAAGCGGAGCATTTATATTGCTTACGGTATTCTCTTTTCTTATGAGCATTATGCTTGCCGCTTTGTATGCGGTAAAGTCGCTCTCCTCTCATCGTAAGGAGCGCAATTACCGCGAAAAAAATATACGTTGAAAAAACATATTTTTGTCTTGTCTCGGATTGCTTTCTAATGCGTGGCGGGACTGTTTATATCTGACAGAAAGGATATGGAAAAATGAAAAAAAGAATTATTGCGACATTAAGTGCTGTTTTGGCGGTGATATTATTACTTTTCACTTCGGCATTTGCCTCATCTGCGGCAGATGACGGGCTTAAAAATGTTGACGGCAAATGGATTTATGTAAAAGACGGTGTAAAGGATACCTCGTTTACAAGTCTTGTGAAGTACTACAACACATGGTACTATGTCGAAAACGGTGAGCTTAACTGGAACTTTACCGGGCTTACCGATTATTACGGCACAAAGTATTATGTGGAAAACGGCGTTCTCAATTGGGATTATACGGGACTTGCGCTCTTAGGCAGCGACGAGTGGTATTATGCCGAAAACGGAGC
>UMIT01012518.1_pt1 | contig 78521 bp, 68 predicted proteins | sample 1965911 | NCBI WGS metagenome assembly UMIT01 (sample SAMEA4836131, study PRJEB28245) | human gut metagenome | biome: gut microbiome; material: fecal sample | place: Denmark | collected 2008 | reverse complement strand
AGAGCTACTTCAAATAAAGTGTGAGACGCGAACCTATAAAGTAGTTGGTGTAAGTAGGGTAGACGTAGTAGCTGCGATTGACTGCGGTACTAGTATCATCCGTATAGTAATAGCCACCACGATAAGTACGGTACCTAGAAGAGTACGCCTCTTGTGTCCACTCTCTAACATTCGAGCTTAGGTCGAATATGTTATTCATAATATCATTTGGATATTCTCCTGTAACAGACCTTGTACCTGAATGATTTCCTGTTCTTTGTGTAACTTTAGTATTATCTGAACCTTCTAATATGTAATTTAATGTAGCATCATATTGGCATCCCCATATCATTGCACAATTTACACTTGTACTATTATAATATGGATTATTTGAATATCCACTGCTTGACCTTAAATACATATCATACCAATTTGTAGTTGCCATTGGATTGGCTCCTGCAACTGATTTTATTATATCGCCTGTCCTATCGCTATTTGTTGTTGCTCCTGAATTCCATCTACTTGTTTCATATCTTCCTACATAAAATCCACCATATTTATCTACACTTGCTACCATTTCTGTGAATTTTTTATTTATATATTGTCCTAAAGTAGCAGGTGAATTTATTGTAATTTCATCATCTTCTATTGAACTCAATTTATTATAATTGGCAGCATCATATTCAGTTCCAGATGTATATTGCCAAGATAAATTCTTATCACTTCCTGTTACTAAGCTTGGTTCTCTATAACCTGTAGCTCCTACTCTGTACGATAAACTATTCCACATAATATATGATCTTATACCACTATAATCATAGAACATTCCTTCATAATATGTTGATGCATTTCCTTTTGCATAGCCAGACTGAGTTCTAGCCATCGGTTTATATGTTGAACTATTATTATTTAGTGCAACTGTAGTTACACCATCATATATTGCATTTTTTACAGGTATCCAAACATATTGATTTCCTGACTCATCTTCTATCACTAATCCGTTTTCTACTATACTATTTAATGAAGATGTACCATATCTAAATCCTGCTGGTATTACAGCTTGTGGTTTTTCTTTACTTGGATAGTAACGATTTTCAGTTTGGATTTCAGAATAAGTTTCAAGTTCAGAAATTTCTGTTGTTTTAAAATTTGAAGAATTATTATTTCCATCTGTTATTCTTGTATAAACTATATCTCCAACTGATAGTCCTTTTACTATACAGCCATCTGTAAATGTTTGAGCATTATTATTTACTTTTGCACCTTCTTGCCATCCATTATCTGTTGGTGTACTTCCCAATTTTACAATTTGATATTGTATACGATAATTGCTTGATTTATAGTCACTTGCCAATGTTAAATAAACTGTTCCATTTCCTGTTTTTCCATATGTTTTCTTTAATGTTGATGGATCTTCTGTTACATTTAATACTTTAGTTTGAATAACATTTGAATAATATGTACTTGTTAATCCTGCATTATTTGTAACTTCTACTTTTATGTAATATGGTGTATTTTGATTTAATCCTGTAAATTGATATGTCCAACCATAGTTTTCTACTGATTTTACAATATATTTATCTGAAAAATCTGAAGCTGAAAAATCTTTATAACTTATTGTATATTTATATTTTTTTATTCCAGATTCTGCATCTGTCGCTTGTGTTTTTATTGTTATATTATTTGTCTCTGTTGTTAGTGTATTATTTGTTGCTGTAGTATCTATTATTGGTGCAGTACTATCTTCTGTGTTATTAATATATAATGCTAATCTACTTCCATCTCCATTTGTAGAACCATCTCCACCTGTGTTTGTTGGATTCATATAAATATAATTTGCAGTTGGTGGTCTCCATGAATTTATTCTAGCATTTGCACCATAAATACCATATTCATCTGTAGTTTTTAAGAATGAACCACCTCTATAAGTTCTATAAGTTGTACCATGAGCTTCTTGCGCCCATTCTACAACATTTGCAGATAAATCAAATATATTTTTAGCTAAATCATCTGAATATTGACCAGAATTTGCTCTTGTACCTGTTCTATTTCCTACAATGCTTGTAACAAAGTTCTTAGTATTGTTATCTTTTAGCATCCAATTTAGCGTTGCATCCCATTGACTTCCCCATATCATACTACTTACTACACTTTTACTATTATGATAAGGATTGTATGCATTTATATTACTATCTTGATAATAATAACTTTGATACCAAGTTCTATTATATAGTACAGCTTTATTTTTTTGTGATTGAACAACTGCTGTATTTGCCAAATTATCATTGGATGTACTAGTTTCATATCTTCCTATATAAAAACCTTTAAATTTATCTACGCTTTTTACCATATTAGTATATTGTTCATTCATATATTGTCCAAATTCTGTATATGAACCAAATCCAGTTGCACTTCCTATTTGAAAATTGGTATAAAATACAGCATCATATGTTACTCCCCTAGCTTTTCCTATATCAACATTCCACGTATAATCACTACTTCCTGTTACTAAACTAGGCTCTCTCATTGAACCATCATTTAGAGCAGTCGAACTTCTTTGTTTAGTTGATGTTGTTCCATTAAAATCATATAGAATACCTTCATAATATTTTGTATTTGATGATTGCTTTCTTGCAATAGCTTTTTCTGTTGATGTTTTATTATTTGTTGTTTCTACTGCAACCGGCACAGGAACCCAAACAAATTCATTTCCATTTTCGTCTTGAACAACAAGCCCTTCATTTACTTTACTTGTTGAATCACCTGTTCCTACTTTAAATCCAGCAGGTATTGTTGCAGTATTTCCTTCACTATCTGTATAAGTTACTGTTTTTTCTTTTGAAGAATTTCCATTACTATCTGTGTAATATTCAAACCCTTCTAATCCACTAACTTTAAACTCAAAATAATCTGCAGATCTATTTATACCATCAAACAAGCTTGCATAAATTATTTGTCCATTTGCTAATCCTTTTATTGTTTCACCTGTTGCCCAATTTTCTGTTATTGCAGAATCACTTGAAATTACTTGATATTGTATATAATATCCTTGGTTTGAATATGTAGTGTCTTTTTGTTCTAGCAAAACAGTACCTTCTCCACTTTGACCATATTTATTTTTTAAAGATATATTATCTTTTGCAACATTTCCTAATTCTTTTGTTACTACTGTTGTAACTGCTCCATCTCCTTCATTTCCTGCACCGTCTGTTGCAGTTACTTTTATACTATATGTTGTATTTTGTTTTAATTTAGTATATGTATAATTTCCTGCTGAACTTTCTGACATTTTTGTCCAACCAGTTGAATCAGAAGGATTTGAGCTCTCTTTTATATAATATGTATATTTACTTACACCAGTCTCTTTATCTTGTGCAGTTGCTTTTACTGTAATTGTATTTGTTGTAGCACTTGTACTTATAATTGATGCAATTGGTCCTGTTGTATCACTTGTACTTCTAACATATAATTGTAATCTTGAACCAAATATTGGACCTGAATCTGTTGCTGTTACAGTTGTTCTTGTCGCTGGAGTTCCTTTTTTAGTTTTATCATATCCTCCACCACGATACACTCTAGCTCTTGTTCCTTCCGCTTCTTGTGTCCATTCATTTGCATTCGAACCTAAATCATATATATTATTTATAATATCTGCATTATCTTGTGCAGTATTACTTAATACATTTTTCTGTGAACCTACTTGCGTAGTAACTTTTTTTGCATCTAAACCTGTTAACAGATAATTTAGAACAGCATCGTATTGACTTCCCCATATCATACTTGAAACTACACTCTTACTTGATGAATATGGATTACTTGCATATTTTCTACTATCTTGATACAAATACATATTGTACCAATTGTATCCTGAAAATACTGTTCCATTTTTCTTAGAACCAATAATTACATTTTCACTTGAATCTTTTGTTTGTGTAGTTTCATATCTACTTACATAAAATCCACCAAAAGAATCTACTGAAAGTATCATGTTATTGTAATTATTTGCAATATATTCTCCAAATTCTGATGCAGAACTAAATCCTAAAATTGTCTTATAATATTTACTATCTGCATCATTTACAATTCCTGTTACATTATCTACATTCCAAGTATATCCATCTGAATTTCCAGTTACCAAACTTGGTTCACGATATGATGAATTTCCTACACCAGTATTACTTGTTCTTCTAAATGATAATGTTCCATTAAAATCATATACAAGACCTTCATAATATCCTTTGTTTGAACTTTGGGCTATTGCCATTGGTTTATAATTATTATTTTGTGCTGTTGTTGTATTTGTTGGAATTGAAGTATTTCCATCATGTATTGCATCATTTACTGGAATCCATACATATTCATTATTGTCTCCATCTTTTAATACAGTTCCTTGACTTTGTAAATTTTCTCCTGTTGTTCCAGAAACTTTAAATCCTTGTGGTAAACTTATTGTATAACCAGCATTTATACTTTCTTTTTGTGCTGTATCTCCATATCCATTTTCTCCCTGAACTCTGGCTTGTAATGTACTACTATTGTCAATATATGTCCTATTTTCTGTATATGTTGTATCTACATTTGCTTGTTCAGATGTTATAATTGTTGCTGTATTTTGGCATCTAGTTACATTTCCTTTATCATCAGTTACTAATACTTTAATTTTATATACTTGATTTGAAGTTAATCCCATTATAGTTGCTTTATCATCATAATATGTATTTGTTGTAATTAGTTTATAGCTTGTATCATTTATTGTTTTATAATAATAATTATATAAAGCTCCTTCAGCATTTTTATTTATTTGTACTTCAATTTTGTTACTTGTTGCAGATACACCCAAAACCTCATAATTTGATCTTGTAATCTTTGCAAATTCTGCTTCTGAATATTCTTTTACTGCTGAATTATTTATTGTTATTGATGCATAACCTGTTGTTGAATTTATTCCATCTGTTAGTCTTGCATAAACCACATTTCCATCTTCTAGATTTCCGATATTAATTGCTTTTTCTGTTGTTTTTGTCCATTTACTGCTATCTGACGTATCTGGATTTTGAGTGCTATCTGTTTTTATTTGATATTCTATATCATAATCTGTACTTTTATTATTTGCTGTTATTCTTGCAATAGAACTTCTCCAAATAATATTATTAAACTCTATTTGACCTGTAGTATATAAAAATTCACCTGTTGTAACTTCTATCTCTTTTTCTGTGCTGTTTCCTAATTTATCTTGTGTTTCTACTTTTAAATAATATTTTTTATTTGAAAGTAATTTTTCAAATTTACAAGTATTTTCTGTTGTTTCTTTATAAGTAGTATAGTTACTATCTCCTTCTTTTCTATAACTATATTTATATTTTATTTCATCTGGCATTCCTATTCCATCATCTGTTGCAGTTACACTTACTGTTACAGAATTTATGTCTTTAGCTTGTTCCTGTATTTCTACTTGTGGTCCATTTTTATCTATTTTTGTAATATCTATTGTTTTTGTTTCTACATTTCCTGTTATATCTCTTACTTTTATTATTATTCCTGTTGTATTTTGAGTATATGTTTTGGTTGATTCTGTTTGCCATGTTGTTCCACCGTCAAAACTATATGCTTCTTCTGCTAATCCACTTTCTGTATCTTTTGCAGTAATTGATATTGTTACATCTTCTTTTGTCCATTCTGTCGGATTACCTGATATCTCTAATGTTGGTGCTGTTACATCTTTTATTTGTTTTTGTAATGTTGCACTATTATTTGTTCCATCTGTTAATCTTGCATAAACTACATAATTATTTAATAAATCTGAACATGTTACTTCTTTGCTATCTGCTGAATCTACTGTTGTCCATCCATCAGCTTTTGGTGATTCTGTTAAATTTGTTACAATTTGATATTGTAATTTATATTCAGAATTATTAGTAATTTTTAAACTTGCTTTTTTATCTGACCATGTTGGATCTGATATTGTAAAGTCTGTTGCAATACTTCCTGTTTCTACTGTTACAATTTTGCTTGTTGTATTTCCTAATTTATCTGCAACTTCTACTTTTATATAATATGTAATTCCTTGTGTTAGACCTGTATATACTTTGCTTGATGTTTTATTTGCTGTTGTATCTGTTGCTTCTTCTGCAGATGCAAGTCCAGCTTCACTTGTTGCTATATAATAATGGTATGTTATCAAGTCTTCTAATCCAACACCAGAGTCTGTTGTATTATTTACATTTACTGTTATTGTACTAGATGTTGATTTTGTATTAATTTCAAATTCTGGCCCAATTTTATCTATATTAGTAATATTTATTGTGTTATATGTTGCTATATTTCCTGCTATATCTTTTACTTTTATAACAATTCCAGCTGTATTTTCTGTGTATGTTTTATTTGTTTCTGCTTGCCAAGTTGCTCCTCCATCAAAACTATATGCATCTGCTTGCAATCCACTTTCTGTATCTGTTGCAGTTATTGTTAATTTTACTGCTCCTTTTGTCCAATCGGATGGCTCTTGTGCTACACTGATTGTTGGAGCTGTTGTATCTTGAATTTGAATACTTGCATATTTTGTATAGTTTGTTCCATCATATAATCTAGCAATAATTGTGTAATCATTTTTCAAATTATTTACTGTTATTGTTTTTTCTGCAGTTGTTATCCAAGCATCATCTTTTATATCTTGTCCATCTTGAATTATCTGATATTGCATTTGATTTTCTGTATTGTTTTTTACTTCTACACTTGCTGTTTTGTCTGCCCAGCTTGCTTTAGAAAATGTAATATCTCCTGTAATTAAATCAAATTTGCTTGTTGTTGCAACAAGGCTTCCTTCTCCTTGATTTCCTATTAAATCTTTTGTTTTTACAATAATCTTATAATTTTTGTTTGCAATTAAATTTGTGAATTTATATGTATTTGAAGTTTGATTTTCTGCCTTCTCTTTATATATTGATGCTCCTTCTTCTTTTATATAATAATCATATTGTACATTTTCAGACATTCCAGCTCCTGAATCTGAAGCTTCTACTTTTATAGAAATTGAATTAGTTTTTGTTTCTGTTTTTGTAATTGTAATATCTGGTCCTGTTTTGTCTTCAATTTTTAGTGTGTCTTCTAATCCATAATTTCTACCATCTGTTAATGCTATATAAATTGTATCTCCATTAGTTACTGTTATTTCTCCATTATATTCTTTCCAGTTTGTTCTATCATCTTTATTTGTTCCATATTTTATAGTAAATCCTGTTTCTGTTGACAATCCTATTTTGGCTTGTGCCGTATCTGGTGTAGTTGTAGCATTCCAAGTTATTACTCTTGATATATTTTCTTTTGCTGATGGCACCATTAAAGTTTTTACTACTATTATTGTACTTCCTTTATTTCCTGCAACATCTTCTCTTTCAACTTTTATGTAATAAGTTGTGTTTGCATCTAAATTTTCGAATGTATATGTTCCTGTTGTATTTGAGCCGTTTACAGTTGCATTTGCAATTGCATCTAATGATTGTGCTATATAATATTTATAAGGCTTGTCTGTTGTTAGACCACTTTCATCATCCATTGAATTTGCCTGTATTGATATTTCTCTTGTTGTAGTATTTGTAGCATTTGCTGTAATTGTTGGAGTTATTCCATCTGATATAATACAACTTGCATATTGTGTATAATTTGTTCCATCATATAATCTTGCTATTATTTTATTAGCAAATTTCAAGTTATTTAATGTTATGTTTTTTGGATTTACAGTTACCCAACCTGTAGTGTCTGTTTCATCTATGTCATCATTTACATCTACTATTTTATATTGCATACTATATGTTGATCCATTTGTAATAGTTACACTTGCTTTATTTGATTTCCATATAGGGCTAGTAAATGTTATTATTCCTTTAGTATATTCCATTGTGTCTTCATCTATAATTACATCTGTTCCATATTTTATTTTATCTTGAACTTTTTTAATAAATGTTATTTCATATGTATTCCCTTTTTCAAGTTTTGCTTTTGGTATTGTAAATGAATTCATTGTTGTTTGTGATACTGGATATACATCATCTAATAAATAATTTGATTTATCTAATTCTAATTTTGTATTATCGTATTTTATATTTAAATCTTTTTCTGGATTATTAACTTTTATATTTAATTTTATATATTCTCCATTATCTGATTCAATTATATTTCCTACATAGTTTGATACTGTATGTACTGTTAATTTTATATTACTTGTTATTTCTTTTGTGTATGGTTCTGTTGAACTTATTTCTAATTTTACATTTATTATTTTACCTTCTTCTAATTCACTATTTTTAGGCGAAATACTTATACTATAATTATTAGTTGTTAATATTTGCTCTGCTGTTGTATCTGCTTTTAATGTTAATCCTGATACTGTAAAAGTTGTGTTTTCAGTGTCAGATTCTTCTTTAGTTGTAACAATAGAACCATTTTCATCTTTCAATTCTAAATTTACTAATTGTGCATCTTCATTTGTTATTTGTGCTTTCATATCATATTTAATGTCTTGTTCTGTAATCTGCATGTTGTCTAAATAATTTTTCACATTAAATTTTATGTTTTGTACATCTTTTCCATTCCATTCATTTAATTGATATTCTTGTTGTGTTAAACTACTATTAAAATAAAAGGCATCAGATTCTAAAATATGTGTATCTTTTCGTTCTATTGCATATTTTGAAAATGTAACCGAAATAATTGTTGTTAATATAATGATTGATAGCAAAAAAACTATTATTAATACTTTATTTTTCTTCATTTTTTCTTCCTTTCTTGCACCTTTTAATCAATTTGTGAGCTGTTTAACACAATTTGCACATAATCGATAACTTTAGCATATTGATAATTTTTACTTTCTTGATTCCATTTAATTTTTAATTTATACTCTTGTTCTTCGTCATTTAATCCTAATTTAATTTTAGATGTTTTATTATTATCTAATAAATTTGTATTGTCTGTTACTCCGCTTTTACAACTATATAATTCGAACTCTACAGGCAAATTATTAGCATTATTTATTTCTAATGTGTATTCCATTGCAACTTCTGAAGTTTTGTCTTCTTCTTTATTATTAACTTTAAATACATATTCTTTTTCTAGATCATTTGGATTTATATTTATATCTAATGTATTTTCTTCTAAATTAATAATTGGTACAGCAACTTGTGCCGAATCTCCTCCTGATATAACATTTGTATATTTAGATATAGATACAGATATCAATATAATTGCAGTAATAATACATAATAAAACCAAAATATTTATTGGTTTGATTTTTTGCATTTGTTTTCCTCCATTTTTTCATATTTTTCTCTTACCATTTTTCTTTTCTTTTTTCTCTTTTCTTTTACTCCACTATAAGAAATATATACATATAGTAATAATACAATTATTATAAGTATTATTTTATTTTGTAAAAAAAGTGATATCTTTCCTAATTTAGGAATTTTGTATATTACCTTTCCTTCTATTAATGAATCTGTTATTGTACCACTATCTTCTATATTATTGTTATCACCTTTTGTTTGATATACAATCTCTCCATTTTCATCCATTATTTTGTTAATTCTATGTGTTATTACACTTTGACCTTGTCTAAATGAAATAATATCTCCTTCTTGTAAATCTTCCACTTTTTTTACTATAACAATGTCTCCTATATTCAATTCAGGTTGCATGCTTCCCGAAATAATAACATAAGATTTTATCCCTACTAATTCAGGTGTCTCTTTAGGTTGTATAGCAGATTGTATTATTAATATAATGTTACAAATTAATATTGGAATTAAGATAATATATACTATTATTCTAATCTTTTTACTTCTTTTTTTCTGTTTCCTCTGATTTTCTTCAATCTCTTCAATTGTATATATCATCTTTTTTCACTTCCTTTTATTAATTTATTTTACATACTGTCTAGCATTTATTTCTAAATTTAATTTATAATATTGCTTGTCCTGTTGACTTCCTACTATTGTGTCGTTTTTATCATCATCTTCCCAGTACCATTCTAAAGTGTATATATTGGCAGAATCTTTAGGTACAATCACTTCTTTAAGTTTAATATCTTCCAATTTTTTATATTCCTCTTTATTTCCTTTTATATAAACATTATCAAGTTTTAATTTATATTTCATATTTACATGATATTGCATTTCATCAGTAAAATTAAAATCATAGCTCACATCATAATTTGACTTATTTCTAATGCAAATTTGAACTTCTCCTTTTGAACCTGGGTCTATTATTTTTTCTCTATTAAATTTTTCATTATTAAATATATTTAATTGTGTTTCTTTGGTAACATCTATATCATCTTGTGTAATTTCAATCTCTGGCATTAATTTTTCTTCTTGTGTAATTTCTTCTGGCTGTGTAGTAGTTTCTTTAGACTTCAAGCCAATTTTTCCAATTTTACTTCCAACTACATATCCCAAAAGTAATAATATAATAATGATTATTATTAATATAATATTTAAAATTCTAGATCTATCTCTTTGTTTTTTTAACTCATCTACATTATTTTCCATAGCTTTTTCTCCTTTTAATATACTCATTAAAATATGTTTTTAACGTACTTTAATCAATATATTAATTACAACAATAGGCAAATATAAAATTCACCTATTGTATATAAATTAATCAACTTGTGTAAATACAGTTGATACTTCTACTTTAACTGTTGGAGCAGTTGATGCTGTTCCTAAAGTATAATCTGTTGCATCTGTTTGTGTTGTTGTATAATTTGTACTATCTTTTCCTTCAAAAGCCCATCTCCAATAAACTGATACTGTTTTTGTTTGTTGTGTTGTTGAACCAATTGCTAAATCATCAGCTGATACTGATGCAAAATTAGCTGCTGTTACATATGTTGTTCCATCTAAACTATATTCTATTGGAATATTTGATTCATTTGTTTCTTTTAAAGATATTGCATAATGTACTTTTACTTCTGAATCATTTGTTAATTGTATATCAAATTTTCCTCCTGTTCCTGGAGCAACCTTTCCATTTACAACCTCTGCATCAGCAGTTGTTCCATCCACCTCTTTTGCAGTTTTAAATAAATCAAATGTTTCAGCTGTTGTATTTGAACTAACTTTAAATTTAGCTACAGTTGCTGTGTCACTTCCTGTAAATTTAGTTGTATATTTTGCATATGTTCCTGAAACTAAAATTAATCCTACCATTACTATTAATAATGCTATAAGGAATACTTTTACTAATTTGTTATCCTTCATATCTTTCCCCCCTTTCTTATGTATCTAATAATATATAGGTTGTTTAACCTATAATTTTATATTAATGGCCTTAGCCTTTAATCACTTATTAATTTTTATTTTTTAATTTTTCTATTTCTTGTTCCATTCTTTTTTGCTTTTCTTTGTTTTCAGACATCTGTACTAATATAATTAATATAACTGGTATTCCTAAACTTGTTATCATTCCAATTGGTGTTTGCATAAACATTGCTACATTTCCAAGTTTGCTTATTTTAAATTGGTATAATCCTTCAATTTGCTCTGGTAATACATACCAATTATCTGTCACATTATTATTGTCGCCTTTTGTTTTATATTGTATTTTTCCTTCATCTTCTATTTTTTCGACTATTCTATGTGTGACTACAACAGCATTATTTCTGAATGCTATAATGTCACCTTCTTTTAGTTTTTCATTATCAGTTTCTTTTACTATTACTAAATCTCCTGTTTTTATCTGTGTTTCCATTGAACCTGACAATACTATAAATGGTTTCCATCCACAAAATGATGGTATTTTGTCTGGATTCATATATGAATTTACTATTATTACACTATTTACAATAATAATTGGTAATAACAATATTAATAAAATAATTACAATTATCGTCTTAACTTTTTTCATTTTATTATCCCCTTTATCTTTTTATAACGCACAAAAAGACTGTATCCATTTTTAGTTTTTAAAAATGGACACAATCTTCCCTTGGTTATATTTTATTTTTTTATTTTTTAAATCACCTGTGTGTGTGTGTGTGTGTGTGTGTGTGTGTACAGCCTCAAGGCTTTCAAGCTTTTGCATATTTTAAATACTCCTTTGTATACTTGTTTTTTCCATACCTCTTTTTATTAATGATATAATATCATATTGTATTTTATTTGTATATACTTTTCAACAAATTTCTGAATTTTTCTTGTTAATGCTATCAATAAATACAAATATTTTCATATATATTCACTTATTTTACTACCACTTATACTTTTCTTTTTCTTTTAACTCAGAGTAAATTTTACAATATCTTTCATATCTTTCTACTGAAATTTTTTCACTTTCAATTGCTTTTTTTATACCACAATTTTCTTCTTTTATATGTGTACAGCCTATAAATTCACAATTTTCAATTTCTGGTACAAATTCTCTAAAACACTTATCTAATCCTGTACTTTCAATTTCGCTTATTTCAAAACTCGAAAATCCTGGAGTATCTGCAATATATGTATCTTTCTCCAATTTATATAATTTTGTATCTGTTGTAGTATTTTTACCTTTTTTATTTTTTTTGCTTATCTCACCTTCTTGAGTTTTTTCTTTATCAAATAATGCATTTATTATGCTTGATTTTCCTACTCCTGAATTTCCTGAGAATACGCTTGTTTTATTTTGTAACTCTTGTTTTAATTCATCAATGCCTATATTTTGTTTTGCACTTGTTACAATTACTTTATATCCAACTTTAGTGTATAATTCTTTTATAGTTTTATATTCATCTTTTAAATCACATTTATTAACTATTATTATTGGTTCTATTTTTATTTTTTCGGAATATGCTAATTGTTTGTCTAGCATTAATAAATCCGGTTTTGGATTTTTGGTTGATATTATAAATACTATTTGGTCAATGTTTGCTATCTTTGGCCTTTTTATCTCGTTTTTTCTTGTTTTTATTTCTTCTATTATTGCCTCATTTTTTTCTTCATCTATCACTTCTATCTCCACTCTATCTCCTACAAGCGGTTTTATATCTTGATTTTTAAATTTTCCTCTCGCATGTGCTATATACGTTGTTTCAATTGTTTCAATTTTATATGTATTTGATATATTTCCAATTATTATTCCTTCCATATTATCCCTTTCTTGTTTTTTCTAAAATATAACATATTTTTTTCAAAAATACAATCTTTTCTCTTGACTTCTTACTCTATTTAGCTGTATACTTATATTGTATTTTTTCAAATTTTTTTAATCAATTTGATTTTTATCTTTTATAGTGGGATTCCACTAATTTTTCGAATGAACAGGAGGTGATAATATGGATGTTAATGATAAGTTTGATTTAATTTTAGATAAACTTTCTAAAGTTGATAAACTTGATGAAGTAGTTGAAAGACTTGATAGTATCGAGCAAAAATTAGAAGAACATGATAAGAAATTTGCCGAATATGATAAGAAATTTGATGTTATATTTGCAAAACTTGAAGAGCATGATAAGAAATTTGATGCTATATTTGCAAAACTTGAAGAACATGATAAGAAATTCGAAGAATATGATAAGAAATTCGATAATATTGACATGCAATTTAAATCTATTAATTATAGATTTGATATGCTTCTAAAAGAATTAAAAAATGACTTTAAGAAAATTGAAGAAAAATTTGACGAAATCGATGATAGATTTGATGAAATAGATGAAAGATTTGACAGTATGAATGTTAACGTAGTATTTTCATAAAATTTATTTCTCAAATATATCAAAAAATACCCTATACATTGGTTCTTGACCTCCGTATAGGGCTCTATTTTATTTAAAATCCACTGAAATTGTATTATTTAAATTAACTGATTTTGTATCAGATGCCAATGTTTTGCCTGTTGAATCTTTTACTACTACTTTAATACTTACTGCTCCTGCTGCTTTTATTGTAGCTGAGTATTTTTCTTCATTCATTTTTGATGATTTTGTATTATATTCTTTGTCGTCTACATATACAGAAACAGTTACCTTTTCTGGTTCTATCTCTTTTCCATCTTCATCAGTTTTTTTAGTATATCCTGTTATTGAAGCAACATTAACATTTACTGTACAATCTTTATCTTCATCATATTTATTAACAGTTAAAGTTATTTTGCTTCCTTCATCAACTGTAGTATTAGCACTTAAACTTTGTTCTAAAACTACGCCATTAGTTTGAGATTTATCTTTACTGTAATTAACTTTTTCTATAACTAAACCAAGATCTTCTAATGTCTTTTTAGCAGTTTCCTCATCTTGCCCAACAACTGAAACTACTTTAACTTGTTTTATACCAGTACCAATGCTAATATAAACTTTAATAGTATCACCTGCATTTACAGTTTCACCTTCTGTCTTTTCTTGTTTTATAATAACTCCAGCTTCAACTGTCTTACTAGTTTCTTCTTGGAAATCTAATTTAATTTTTGCATCATCTGCAGCATCTTGAGCTTCGTCTTTAGTTAGACCTTTCAATTTTGGCACTGTTGTTGTTTCTGTTCCTTTGCTTACAACAACCTTTATGTCTGTATTTTCTTTTATCTTTCTTCCTTCAACATAAGGTGGATTTTGTGATATAATCTGTCCTTCTGGAACTTCTGTGTTATATTCTTGGTCTTCTTCTATATAATTCAATTTATTTTGTTTTAATATTTCTTTTGCTTCATCAACTGTTTTTCCTGTAAGATTTGGAATATCCACATCTTTAGGTCTTGTTGCATTTGAAATTCCGATTGTTAATGCTATTGATATAACAAATAATAACATTAATCCAACTATTATTGAAAGTGTCTTATGCTTCTTTATAAATTCAACGAATTTATTTTTCTTCTTTCCATTTTTATTAGCTGAATTTTGTTTTCTACTTTCTTCTTCTATTCCTATTGTAGAAATTCTTTGTGTTGGAAAATCATTTTGATAATCATTATTATCTACAAAATCACCATTAGGTTCTTTTAATGCTCTCTTCAAATCTAATAACATAGCTGTTGCATTTTGATAACGCAAATTTGTATCTTTTCTTAATGCCTTCATTATTATATCATTAACAGCTGATGGTATATTAGGGTTAACTTCAATTGGAGGAGTTGGTTCTTCTTGCATATGTTTTAATGCAACTGATACTGGTGTATCTGCATCAAAAGGAACCTTTCCTGTTAACATTTCGTACATTACAACACCTAAAGAATATAAATCAGATTTTTCATCCGTGTATCCTCCACGTGCATGTTCAGGTGAAAAATAATGTACTGAACCAATTGTTGTTCCAAACGCTGTAATTGTTGAGTTTGAAACTGCTTTTGCAATTCCGAAATCTGTTACTTTTGCCACTCCATCTTCTGTAATAATGATATTATGTGGTTTTATGTCTCTATGTATAATGTGATTTTTATGTGCTGTTTCTAATGCAGAAGCAATTTGACCTGCTATATTTACTGACCATTTCCATGGAAGTGGTCCTTTTTCTTCAACAATTATTTCTTTTAATGTTTTTCCTTTTATTAATTCCATTACTATATAATATAAATTTCCATCAGCACCTACATCATATACTGAAACAATATTAGGATGTGTTATACTTGCTGCTGATTGAGCTTCTACTTCAAATCTTTTTATAAATTCATCATCTGTTGTAAATTCATCTCTTAAGATTTTGATTGCTACATATCTGTTTAGCACATGGCATTTTGCTTTATATACTGTTGCCATTCCGCCACTGCCAATTTTCTCGATAATTTCATATCTATTTCCTAACAATCTACCTTTTAAATCCATTTTTATATCTCTCCTTATAGGTTATATGTTTTTTATTACTACAACTGTTATGTTATCTAACCCTCCATTTTCATTTGCTAAGTCTACAAGCCTGATAGGTGCTTTTTCTATGTTTCCTTTTGCTATTTTGAATATATCTTCTTGTTTTACCATATTGGTCAATCCATCTGATGATATGAGTAAAATGTCATCTCTGAGAAATCCTTTTACTGATACATCAGGCTCAACAAATGCATTACATCCAAGTGCTTTCATTAACATGTTTTTCTTTGGATGTTTTTCCGCTTCTTCTTTTGTTATAGTTCCGTCTTTTACTAATTTTTGTACATAACTATGGTCTTGTGTTAATTTTCTTATAAAATCTTTTCTTATTCTATATATTCTACTATCTCCTATATGACCAATATATGCCTTATTATTATATATTAAGCAAACTTCTAAAGTAGTACCCATTCCTTCAAGTTCTTTATCTTCTTTTGATTTTTCGTATACTACCATATTTGCATATTCCATACTACTTGCAACCAGTTGAATTAAACTTTGTTTATCTTTTTGTGTTTCTTTAAAATTGTTTGTAATATAACTTTGTGCACATTTTATTGCCAAATTACTCGCAATTTCTCCACCTTTGTATCCTCCCATGCCATCTGCTAATAAATATAATTTGATTTCACTCGACGAATCTGATATATAATATGCGTCTTGATTCATTTCTCTAGCTTTTCCTATATCTGACTTTGCATAAGCTATTATCATCGTTTCACCTCGTATCTTTTTTTCTAGTTATATCATATTAAATATTATTTTTCAATTGTTTTTATAAATTTTTTCTTCTCAATTGTCCACATGCTGCATCAATATCTGAACCTAACTCACGTCTAATAGTAGCAACAATTCCATGGTCATTTAAATAATCTCTAAATTGCATAATATTTTCGTTTGAGCTTTTTGAATATGCACCATTTTCAATTTTGTTTATTGGTATTAAATTTACATGGCACAACATTCCTCTTAATAGATGTACTAGTTCTTTAGCATCTTCTAGATTGTCATTATTATCCTTTGCTAATGCATATTCAAATGAAATTCTTCTATTTGTTTTTGCAATATAATCTTTACATGCTTGTAGCAATTCTTCAATTGGAAATGCATTATTTACAGGCATCATACTACTTCTTTTTTCATTATTAGTTGCATGTAATGAAATCGACAATGTACATTGAATATTTTCATCTGCAAGTCTATAAATTCCTGGTACTAATCCACTTGTTGAAACACTTATATGTCTTGCTCCAATATTTATTCCTTTTGGATTGTTTATTATTCTAATTGCATTTACTACATTATTATAATTATTTAGTGGCTCTCCAATTCCCATAAATACTACATTTGAAATTCTTATTCCATTATCTCTTTCAACTGCAAGAATTTGTTCAACAATTTCTCCTGAACTTAAATTTCTTATAAAATTAATTCCTGTTGATGCACAAAATTTACATCCCATTTTGCATCCTATTTGTGATGATACACATATACTATATCCATGATGATAACTCATTAATACTGTCTCTATTGCATTTCCGTCTAGCACATCAAATAAATACTTTTTAGTTCCATCTGATGATTCTTGTTTTTTTAATATTTTAAAATTATGCATCTCATAATTTTGTTTTAATTTTTCTCTTAGTTCTAATGACAAATTTGTCATTTCATCAAAGTTTGTAACTTTGACTTCATAAAGCCATTTAAACACTTGCTCTGCTCTAAATGGCCTTTCTCCCATTTGTACAAATTCTTCCTTTAATGCTGGCAAATCATAGTCTTTTATATTTTTCATTATTTTTTTCTCCTAATAATCCAATTTTCTTCACATTTTACTGGAAGCATCATTTTTACTTTTTGATCTTTAACTCCTGGATTAACTACATCCTTCTCTTCATTGGTTTCAAAATCCCATAATTTATCAATTTTAAATTGAACAGCTTCAAGTTGATTTGGAACCAATATTTCTAAAGTATCTCCAACTTGTAATCTATTACGTATATCTATAATTGCTTTTTCTCCATCATATCCTACAACTTTTCCGCCAAATTGATATTTTTCATTATATTGATGTCCATCATATTCTTGAATATCTTTATTTTTCCTGTCATTAAAATAAAATGTTGTTAATTCTCTTGTTTTTATTTTCTCAATTTCTTTCATGTATTTTTCTGCATCATAATGTTCTGGATCTTTTTTATAGTCATCAATTGCATTTCTGTAAATATTTACAATACTTGCTACATAATATTCTGTTTTTAAACGTCCTTCTATTTTTAAGCTATCAATTCCCATATCTATTATTTCTGGAAGTTCTTTTATCAAACATAAGTCTTTTGATGAAAATATGCTTGTGCCATATTCATTTGTTTCAATCGGCATAAATTCACCTGGATTGTTTCTTTCTTCTGCATATAATTTATATGACCATCTACAACTTTGTGCACAATCCCCTAAATTTGCACTCCTACAAGTTAAGAAATCACTTAAGAAGCATCTTCCAGAATATGCAAAACATATTGCACCATGTATAAATATTTCTATTTCCATATCTTCTGGTTTATTTTCCATTATATATCTTAATTGTTCTTTATTCATTTCTCTTGCCATTATCATTCTTTTTGCACCATTTTTACGCCAGAAATTACAATCATGCAAACTAACAATATTAGCTTGTGTACTTACATTTATTGCAACACTTGGAGCATATTGTTTTAATACTTCTATTACTCCTCCATCTGCTGCTATAATTCCATCTGGTTTTAATTCTTCAAGTTTTTTTGCCATTTCTATAATTTCATCATATTTTTCGTCCCATGCGAAAATATTTAATGTTACATACACTTTTTTTCCTATACTATGTGCATATTTTACTGTTTTTTCTAAATCATCATCTTGCATGTCAGCTCTTGTTCTTAATGATAATGATGATGTCCCACAATATACTGCGTCTGCCCCATATAAAAATGCTATTTTTGCTTTTTCATATGAACCTGCTGGTGCTAATAATTCTACTTCTTTCATTTTCTATCTTCCTTCCGTACTTTTATCCAATACATTATATATTTTTTTATCAATTATGTCAATTACTTTTGTCATATTACTATACTTTTCTGGACTTTTGTGGTATAATACTTATATAAAATTTTTTAAAGAAAGGGAAAAACATTATGAATCAAAAAACATTAGACCTTATTCACGAGAAGTACCAAGAAGCACTGCGGAAATCTTCCAACATATTAGAGATCGTAAAAAATCTCTATAATTTGTCAAAGGATGAAGAAGTTGATAGTGCTGATGCTAATGAATTTTACTCTTTTGTTGATGGCTTGCGTGCATGCTATCGTTTCAGAGAAAATACATTTGCATCAACAAACATAACTACATACATAACTATAACAGTTATGTACATCATAATTTGGTTAAATGAAACTTATAATTTGCATCTGGACATAAATTTATATTCAAGAAGGAAGTCTCTGGAAAGTGAATTAGCAAAAATTCTTAGAAAATCTTCTGAGACATCTTCTGTAAATATACGAGATCGTTTCGGTATCAGAGGAGTCCTTCTGAATTCATGTAATGAATCAGAAGCTGATATCCACATTCATTTTATATTTGATGCTCTTTCAGGAATTGTTGCAGCAAAAAATAGAAAAATGAAAAAAGAATTCATTGATTGGGTTGACTCAAGTAATGGAATCAACGAACTTGATAAACAAATTATAAAATATGTTCTAGAAATCCCATTCAGAATTGAGTTCATTAAGGATTTTATTAGAAATCCCAAAAGCAATGATTATAAGTCGTTACAGTTTACACTAACAATTCAGATGTATTCAAATGTATTGCCAGGTTTTCAAATTGAAATTCAATTAAAAAGTTTGGAAATGCATAAACAAGCCGAACATGGCTCGGCATCACATGACGCTTATAAAAAATACTTGGGTGATGATGGTGCAGAGGACCCCATCAACAAAGTGTTTGTGGTAGATGATTTTTCAGAATTAAACATAATTGGCTTTACCAGTTATGAAAGTAAAGAAAACGACCAGGATGGTATTCATTTTGCTAAAGAATTCTCTGATCGGCGAATTTCTACAACACTGGTTCCAAAAAGCTAAAACCTTTCAGCTCCTGGGATTTTTTCCTGGGAGCTCTTTTTGCACACTTGAGATTGCTTTTTTTCTGTGCAAAATTGCACGAAAAAAAAGCGAGATAATCCGTGCAAAATCTCCCGCTTATATTGGTAATTCAGAAATATCTGAGATTTTTATTAATTTTAATGTATTTTCTAAATTTTCATCTGTTTTATATTTTACTAATACATAATTTTGAGTATGTCCTCTAAAATATGTTATTCCATCTTCTACTTCTTTATCTTCAAATAAAACCTCTACCTCTTTTCCAACAAGTTGTTGATTATACATTTTTTGATTTTCGTTTGATAATTCTATCAATTTTTTACTTCTTGCTTCTTTTATATTTCCATCTATTTGGTTTGGCATAACTGCTGCTCTCGTTCCTTTTCTTGGTGAATATTGAAATACATGCATTTTGTATAATTTTGCTTGTTTTAAAAATTGATATGTAGTTTCAAATTCTTCTTCTGTTTCTCCCGGAAACCCTACTATAATGTCTGTTGTTAGCATTACGTCATCATAGTATCTTCTTAGTCTTTCTATAATTTCTTTAACTTCTGATGTTGTATATTTTCTATTCATTCTTTTTAAAGTTGCATCACATCCACTTTGTAATGATAAATGAAAGTGATGGCAAATTTTTTCTAGTTTTGATAGTCTTTGCATAAATTCTTCTGTTATGATTTTAGGCTCCAATGATCCTAGTCTAATTCTTTTTATTCCTTCTATTTCATTTATTTTTTCTAATAATTCTATTAATCCATTTTCATTTCCAAAGTCTCTTCCATATGACGCTACATGAATTCCTGTTATTACTACTTCTTTTATTCCATTTTGTGCAATTTGCGTAATCTCTTTTATTATGCTTTCTGCATTTCTACTTCTAACTCTTCCTCTTGCATATGGAATAATACAATAAGAGCAAAATTGATTGCATCCATCTTGAACTTTGATAAATGCTCTTGTTTTTTCTGTATATGTAATTTGCCCCATGTCTTCAAATTCTTTTTTAGTTGCTATATCTTCTATTTCTATCAACTTTTTTTCATTTTCTATAAACTTTTCTACATATTGTACAATATTTGCCTTTTCTTCATTTCCGAGAACTATATCAATTTCTGGCATATTTTCTAGGTCATTTTTTGCAACTTGTGCATAACATCCTACTGCTGCAATAATTGCAGAAGGATTTTTCTCTTTTACTCTTCTTAATGAATGTCTTGATTTTCTATCAGACATGTTTGTTACTGTACATGTATTTACTATACATATGTCTGAAATATCATCATTCATATCAACTATTTCATATCCTGATTCTTTAAATTTTTGCGCCATTGCATTTGTTTCATATTGATTTACTTTACAACCTAGTGTATAAAAACTTACTTTTTTCATTTTTTGTTTCCTTTCTTATTGTTAAAAAACAAACTGAAAGGAATTATATAAGTGTTGCTCCAATAATTCCCGCATCATTTTTTAACTTTGCAAGTTTTATTATTATATCACATCTTTTATTAAATAGCAAATTTCCGTTTATTAATGCATTTTTTAATGGCTCATATAAAATACCTTCATATTCTGCAAAACTCCCACCTAAACATATTGCTTCAGGTTCGAAAATATTAATAATGTTAGATATTCCTATACTAAGGTCTTCTATATAACTATTTATCATATATCTTAATGTTGGATTATCTGAATTTTTGCGAATAAAATCTCTAACACATTCTCCGTTTATTGATTTTAAGTTAAATTCTTTTACAATTTTTTCTTTGAATCTTTTTAAGCTTGCATATACTTCAAAACAGCCCCTTTTACCACAGTTGCAAGCAGCTCCATTTCTGTGTATAATTGTATGGCTGAATTCAAAACCAGGTACATTTTTTGCCTCTAATAATTTTCCATCGAATATTACTGCACTCCCTACACCTGTACCTATACACAAAAAAACGCTATTATCATATCCAGCTAATGCTCCATATTTTTGTTCAGCAAGCGCAGCACATTTACCATCATTTTTCATTTTTATATTTATAGTATATCCTGCTTTTATCAAATTGTTTTGTAAAATTGCTACTAAATCATAATTTTCTATTCCTAAATTTACTGCTCTTACAATTTTAGTTCCTGTTACTGTTCCAGGCACAGCAATTCCTATTTCATTAATGTAATATGCTTGCAACATTTTAATTACATTTTCAGTTATATATTCTTCTATTTTTTTCTCAATATTAGATTTATCTTTTATAAATTTTTCTTCTTTTAATATGATAGTACCATTACTATTAACCAATCCTATTCCAATATGACTTCCACCAATATCTATTCCTATTTTCATTTGTATCATCCTTTCCATTTTTTATCTAATTATTGATAAAATCTGCATCATAATTATAACAAATATATTGTTAACTATTATAAAGTATCCTACTGGAATATTGTCTAATCTTACCTTTTTATTTCCATTTGTCTTTTGTTTTATTGTTGCAATTAAAAGAGTTATCAATATTTCTAAAGTTGTTAAAATTAAAGTATATGTAAATGATTCTATTCCACAAAATTGAAGCATTATACAAAATAGCATTAATATTCCTATTGTATAACTATTTTTTGCATATCTTTTTGTTATAAATGTATCAACAGCTATTAAAATTATATATATCCCTAAATATATTATTCCATATTTTATACTTTCAGGTTTTATTATATAATTACTTATTATATATAATATTGCTAGTCCAATTCCTGCCATTGCAGTTCTTTTTTCTATTTTAATTTGCTTCTGATCTATTCTAGCAATTACACTTAATATTACTATATAAAAAATAGCGAATATAACAGATATTATTGTTGTTACATTAATCATTTTTCAAATTTTCTCCTTCGTTTTGCACATTTGTATTTGTGCTTGTATTTGTATTTTCATTAACATTTGTATTATTAGTTGGTTTTTGATATACCATTGCAAATATTACACCTGCTATTATTACTGTAATTACGATTGTAAGTAATAAATTTAATGCGGTCATCCCATCTTCTTTTTTCATTTTTCTATTCCTTTCAACAAATATAAATAACTAATTATATTTTATATATTTTGACAAAAATGTCAAGATTTTTTTATAAATTTCCAGCAAAAAGGAGTCAAGATTTTCTTGGCTCCATACTTAATTATTCTTTTTTCATTTTAGGCTTAGAAATTAATGATGCAATATATCCGAAGAATACAGCTGCTGCAATCCCTCCTGCTGATGCAGTAACACCACCTGTGAATGCTCCAATTATTCCAAATTCTTTAACGCCTTTTATTGCGCCTTTTGCAAGATTATATCCAAAACCAGTTAAAGGCACTGTTGCACCAGCACCAGCGAAATCAACAAGATATTGATAAATTCCCAGACCTCCTAAAATAGCACCTGTTGTAACAAAAGCTACTAATATTCTAGCTGGCGTTAGTTTTGTTTTATCTATTAAAATTTGTCCAACAACACAGATTAAGCCTCCAACTACAAAACATTTAAGCAGCCCTATCCATGAAATACTCTGTAACCAATCCATAAACCTTCCTCCTACATTTCAATACTAATTGCATGTGCAATTCCAGGAATACTTTCTCCTTGTTGAGATGATGTTGAATTCATCAATGCACCTGTAGCAATTAATAATATCCTATTGATTTTTTTATCTTTTAATTGTTTAAAGAAATATCCTGAAAATACAGAAGCACAACAGCCACAACCGCTTCCACCTGAGTGTGTATCTTGTTTTTCCTTATCAAAAATCATTACACCACAATCATTATAGTTTGATTTAATATTATACCCTTTATCTAGTGCGAGTTCTGTTAAAATATCTTTACCTATGTGTCCTAAATCTCCTGTAATAATTGCATCATAATATGATGGAGCTCTTCCTGTATCTTTAAAATGACATATTAATGTATCAAGTGCAGCTGGTGCCATTGCAGCTCCCATATTATTAGCATCTTTTATCCCCATATCAACTATTTTTCCAGAAGTTATATGTGTGATAAATGGTCCTTCACCAGTTTGTGATAGAATTGCTGCCCCTGCACCTGTAACAGTCCACTGAGAAGTTGGTGGTCTTTGATTTCCTAATTCTAATGGAAACCTAAATTGCTTTTCTGCACTACAAAAATGACTTGATGCAGCACATAAGACATGTTTAGCACATGCTTCTGTTACAATTGCACCTAAACTTAGTCCCTCAACAAAAGTTGAACATGCTCCGAATATTCCTAAAAATGGTATGTTTAATTCTCTTAATCCGAAACTTGAAGAAATACACTGATTTAGCAAATCTCCTGCAAAACAATATTCTATTTCACTTGAAGCTATTCCAGATTTTGAAATTACAGCATTTACAGTTTCTTTTATTATTTTGCTTTCTGATTTTTCCCAAGTTTTTTCTCCCCAGAATTCATCTTCTAAACATTTATCAAAATATTTTGCTAATGGACCATTTGCTTCTTTAGGTCCAACTATTGAAGCAACTTCTGTAATTACTGGCGGAGTATCAAATTTTATTGTTTGTTTTCCTAATTTTTGCATAAAATCTTCCTTCCTTTATTAAACTAATGTAATTGCTTGAGTATTAAAAATTAAATAAACAAGCCCTACAATTATAGAAGCTGAAATACCAAATACAAGTACAGGACCTGCAACAGTAAACATTTTACCTCCAACTCCCATTATATAGCCTTCTGATTTATACTCCATAGCTGGCGAAACAATAGAATTGGCAAAACCTGTAATAGGTATTAATGAACCTGCTCCTGCAAATTTTCCAATTTTATTAAATATGTTTAATCCTGTTAAAAATGCACTAATTGCAATTAATAGAATAGAAACTATAGTTCCTGAAGTTTCTTGTGACAATCCTCTATATTTACATACATCCATAATTATTTGTCCAATTGAACAGATTAATCCTCCTACCCAAAAAGCATTAAAACAATCTTTTAATATCGGCGAATTGGGCGATTTTTTATCGACATAGTCTTGATAATCTTTTTGTGAATCTAATGGTTTCATAACGACCTCCTTTTTCTTTAGACAGTATTTCCAAAATAAAGAAATTTATACACAAGAAAAAAAGCAGTCTTCGCGATAATAAAAATGAGCTTACCATAAAGTAAACTCATCTAAAAACTATTTATATTGTTTATCTATTTCTTTTAAAATTACATCATGTGCACTACCTTCTTGAATACTTACATTTGAAACTAATGTTAATCTTGCTTTTTCATGTAATTCTGGAATTGTAATTGCACCACAATTGCACATTGTAGATTTTATTTTTGCAACTGTTATAGCTAAATTATCTTTTAATGAACCAGCATATGGAATATATGAGTCTACTCCTTCTTCAAATGAAAGTTTTTTTGCTCCTCCCATATCATATCTTTGCCAGTTTCTTGCTCTATTTGAACCTTCTCCCCAATATTCTTTTACATAGTTATTATTTATTTTAACTACTCTTGTAGGGCTTTCGTCAAAACGTGCAAAGTAACGTCCCATCATTACAAAATCTGCTCCAAGTGCTAGTGCTATTGTTATATGATGGTCATGTACTATTCCACCATCTGAACATACTGGAATATATACTCCTGTTTCTTCAAAATATTCATCTCTAGCTTCTACTACATCTATTAGGCTACTGGCTTGTCCTCTACCAATTCCCTTTGTTTCTCTTGTAATACATATTGAGCCTCCGCCAACACCAACTTTTATAAAGTCAGCACCTGCTTCTGCCAAATATCTGAATCCTTCTTTATCAACTACATTTCCTGCTCCTATTTTTACATCATCACCATATTTTTCTCTAATATATTGAATTGTATTTTTTTGCCATACTGAATATCCATCTGATGAATCTATACAAAGAATATCAACACCTGCATCTACTAATGCTGGTACTCTTTCTTCATAATCTCTAGTATTTATTCCTGCTCCAACTATATATCTTTTATTTTCATCTAATAATGAATTTGGATTGTGCTTTCTTTCTTCATAGTCTTTTCTAAATACTAAAAATTTTAGATTTCCTTCTTTTGTTAATATTGGCAGACATTCTTTCTTTTTCTCCCAAATGATATCATTTGCTTCTGATAAGCTTAAACCTTCTTCTGCCCAAATTGTTCTTTCTTTTGGTGTCATAAAATTGTCTATTGGTGCATTTAAGTCATCTCTTGAAATTCTATAATCTTTATCTGTTACTAGTCCTAAAAATTTGCCATTTGCAGTACCATCTTCTGTAATCATAACTGTTGAATGTCCTGTTTTTTCTACTAATTCTATTACTTCTCTTAATGTTGTACCACTTTTTACGTTTGAATCACTAACAACAAATCCTGCTTTGTGTTTTTTTACATGTCTAACCATTTCAGCTTGTGATTCTATTGATTGAGCACCATATATAAATGCTATTCCACCTTCACGTGCTAATGCTATTCCCATTTCTTCTCCTGATACTGACTGCATTATTGCAGATACCATTGGAACATTTGCATAATATTTTGGCTCTTCTCCTTTTCTGTATTTTACTATTGGTGTTTTTAATGATACGTTTGATGGTATACACCTTTCATCTGTTAAATTTGGTATTAATAAAAATTCATTAAATGTTCTTGAAACATCTTCAAATATCTTTGCCATATTACTCTCCTTTTTTTATTTTATTTATAATATCATATATATGATACCAACTATAAGCTGTAATAATATTTTTGTTTTGTACATTTTTATTATATTGGCAATCAAATTTAATTACTTTAATCTTAGTAGATATATCCTTTATATTATTTGGACTATCTTCAATCATTATTTCTACATTGTTTTCTATACATTTTTGCAACTTTTCTTTATCTTTTGCAAATATTAATTTATCATATTCAATTTCATGTTTGTTTAGCCATTCTTTTGTTAATTGTTGCATTTTACCATAATATTCTTCTGGCATACCACTTTCATCTCTTGCTGTTATTATATATATTTTATTTTCTTCTTTTCTTAGTTCTTGAATTATTTCCTTTGCATATTTTCTTGAATTAGCTTCTTTTACATATGGTACTAAGTATTTATTCCAAAATTTATCTACTTGCTCTTGATTCCAGTCAAAACTGTCTGATTCATAATACTGAGTAGAATCAACTTTTATAGGTATTTGCTCTTCTACACACATTTTGGTTGCATAATCTGTAATTTCTCTTTCCATATCTGTTAACACTCCATCTATGTCTATTCCTATATTCAATTTTCTTTCCTCCAATTGTAACTTACCTATTATATTATATAAAAGCTTATATTAAAAACGCATAAGGAGACCTCACTTTGAAATTATAAAATTCAAAATGAGACCTCCCTTTTATATATTTATGCTTTTTTTGCTATTTCAGCTATTTCTGTAAATGCTTTTGGGTCATTTACAGCAACTTCTGCTAACATTTTTCTGTTGATTGATACATTAGCTTTCTTTAATCCTGCGATTAATTTGCTATATGTTGTTCCATTCATTCTTGCAGCAGCATTTATTCTTGCTATCCACAATTTTCTGAAATCACTCTTTTTATCTTTTCTTCCAACATATGCATATGCTAATGATTTTAATACTGCTTGATTAGCATTTCTAAATCTATAATGTTTTGCTCCATAATATCCTTTTGCTTGTTTTAAAACTTTTTTATGTCTTGCTCTTGTTGTCATTGCTGATTTTACTCTTGCCATTTCTTTTCCCTCCTAAACTATTTTTAGTTACCATATGGTAATAATTTCTTTATAGTATTTTCACATGTCTTATCTGCATAAGCTCCTGGGCGTCTGCTTGATAATTTTTGTCTTTTTGTTTTATTTGCTAATAAATGTCTTCTATTAGCCGTTGTTCTTTTTACTTTTCCTGTTGCTGTCAAAGAATATCTTTTCTTTGCAGCTTTATTTGTTTTTAATTTTGGCATAGCTTTTCGCTCCTTTCAATTGTTTGTTTTATTATATTTTAAGCCTATTTAATTGGCTTTTTTAGCTAGTATAATGAACATATTCTTTCCTTCTAGTTTTGGTTTTTTTTCTACTACTGAAACATCTTCTAGATTTTTTATGAACTGGCTTAAAACTTCTTCTCCCATTTTTGTGTTGTTTAATTCTCTACCTCTAAATCTTACTGTTATTTTTACTTTGTTTCCATCTTCTAGAAATTTTCTTGCATTTTTAGTTTTAAAACTAAAGTCATGTTCTTCTATGTTTGGAGTTATTCTCAATTCCTTTGTTTCTTGAACTCTTTGCTTTTTCTTAGCTTCTTTTTCTTTTTTGGCTTGTTCGAATTTGTATTTTCCATAATTCATAATTTTGCACACTGGCACTTGTGAATTTGGTGATACTAATACCAAATCTAATTTTTTTTCTGTAGCTAATTCTAAAGCTCTTGCTAATGGAACTATTCCTAACTTTTCTCCATTTTCACTTATTAATTGTACGTCTTTTGCTCGTATTTGACCATTTATAGGTAATTCTTGTTTTATATAAAACACCTCCTGATTTTTTAAATGGTAATCTTTTATAAATAAAAAAAATTGACCTTGTTACAAGTCAATTCCACATAAATATAGATTTTATAATTTTATATATATAAATCTAATTTCTAACCTTTTTCCTAAAGATAAGGTGAGAAGTGGATAACTTCTTCTTGTAACGACTATTATTATACACTTTTCATATATATTTGTCAATACTTTTAGAAATTTTTTTCTTTTTTTATAAATTCCCTTGAATTTATTTTGTTTTTAGTATAGTATATAGGAAATAATGTCTACATACATAGGAGGATAAAAAATGCCATCAAAAACAAAAGAAATAAATAAGAAAAATAATAAAAAAGAAGTTATAAAAAAATTGCCTACTACTTCTGCAAAAAAGAATATCGCTGATAAAACTAAAGCAAAAAAGGTTTCTACGAAAAAGGCTAATTCAAAAATCAAGCAAACTTCAATTAAAAGTAAAAAAATAAGCAAACAAGTAAAGAAAGTAAAAAAGCCTATTGAAATTGTAGAATCCTATGATTTGCCTTATAGATATAATGAAACAATAGTAAAAATACTTTATCAAACACCTGATACCCTATTTGTTTATTGGGATATTGCAGATTCAGATAGAGAAAACTATATAAAACAATATGGAGAAAACTTCTTTAATATAACAAGACCTGTGCTAATAATACATAATGATACTATGAATTATAGTTTTGAAGTTCCTATAAATGATTTTGCAAATAGTTGGTATCTTCATATCAATGATAGCAAATGTGATTATAGAGTTGAACTTGGCAGACGTCCTAACTATTACAATGAAGAAGTAACCAAAGAAATTGAAGCAAATATCCCTACTGATTATATATATGTATCAACATCAAATGAAATTGAATCTCCAAATGATCATGTATTATTTAACACTAATGAAAATAATACAATCAGAGTAAGAAATGTAAAAAATTATAATGAAAAATCAATTTCTTTATATGAAATTATAAAGCATTTACCTGCAATGAAAAAGGTTCAAAATATACCTTATATTAGTGAAGATTTACTAAAAGGTATATATTCTGAAATATATCACACAAAAGATATGTCAGTATTTGATAAAGTTAAAAATAATCCATCTTCTGGTGGAAATCCATCATCAGGTAGTATGTCATCAAGATTTATTTAAAACAAATTGTCGTAGGCAGCTTACCTACGGCTTTTAATTATAAAATTTAAAAGGAGAAAAAAATGCAAAAAAAAGGTTATGTAAGTTTTGTATTACATGCACATCTTCCATTTATACATCATCCAGAAAGTGATGATTATTTGGAAGAATCATGGTTATATGAAGCAATTTCAGAAACATATATACCATTATTACAAAGTTATCAAAAATTAGTTGATGAAGGTGTTAATTTTAGAATTACTATGTCTATAACCCCTACTCTACTTTCTATGTTTGATAATAAATTATTACAGCAAAAATATATTCATTATTTAGAAAAACTAATCGAACTTTCAGGAAAAGAAATTGAACGTACAAAAGATAATGAAAGAGTAAATAGACTTTCCCATTATTATTATGATAGATATTCAAATGATTTACATCTTTTTAGAGATGTATGGAAATGCAATATTATTGAACAATTTAAGCATTTTCAAGATATTGGTGTATTAGAAATTATTACATGTGGTGCTACACATGGCTACTTTCCTATTTTATATGTTAATGAAGAAGCTATTAGAGCTCAAATTGCTGTTGGAGTTCAAACATATGAAAGATTTTTCGGAAGAAAACCTCGTGGTATTTGGTTACCTGAATGTGGCTATGTTCCAGAAGCTGATAAATATCTTAAAGAATTTGGAATTGAATATGCAATTGTAGAATCTCACGGCGTTTTATATGCTGACCCTACCCCAATTTACGGTACATATGCCCCTATAGTTTCACCTGGTGGTCTAGTATGTTTTGGACGTGACATGACTTCTTCTCAACAAGTATGGAGTTCAATTGATGGATATCCTGGCGATTACAATTACAGAGAATTTTATAGAGACATCGGTTATGAGGCTGATTATGATTATATCAAGCCTTACATTGCTCACAATGGAGTTCGTGTTCACACAGGGATAAAATATCATAGAATTACTGGAAAAACAGAGCAAAAAGATTATTATGATGTTCAATGGGCTCATGATTCTGCTGAAAGACAAGCAGGTCATTTTATGAATTCTCGTACTGAGCAAATTGCTAATGTTGCAGATTATATGGATAAACCACCTATTATCTTATGTCCTTATGATGCTGAATTATATGGACATTGGTGGTATGAAGGTCCTTATTGGTTATATATCTTATTTAAGAAGATTTATTATGATGAGTGTAATTTTGAATTAATTACTCCTTCTGAATATATTGATAAATACCCAGAAACTCAAGTTTGCTCTCCTTGTCGTTCAAGTTGGGGGGCTAATGGTTATAGTGGTGTGTGGCTTAACCCTACTAATGATTATGTTCATCGTCACTTACATAAAGCTGCAGATAGAATGATAGATCTCGCAACTTCTTATCCTAATATGGAAGATGGTATTATCAAAGATGCTCTAAATCAAGCTGCTCGTGAATTATTATTAGCTCAAACCAGTTGTTGGCTATTTATCATTACTAATGGCACTATGGTTGATTATGCAAAAAAACGTATTAAAAATCATATTGGTCGTTTTACTAAATTGTATTATGAAATCAAAGCTAATAAAGTTGATGAAGTTTTCTTAAATGATATTCAGACTAAAGATTGTATCTTCCCTGATATTGATTATAATATTTATCATAAGTTATAAAAAATAAACGAAAATTATTTCAGAAATAATTTTCGTTTATTTTTTATTTTATATATTTTTTGTGATTATAAACAAGTTTCATTTTTTTATTTTTAGAATATTATATTCTAATCTTGTATAGAAAAAATTTTTAAGTAAATACTATACAAAACAGAAAAAAGGAGCAATCTATGAATTCATTATGTATAAAAACTAATAATGAAGATATATTAAAATATCTACAAAATGAATTTTCAAGTTTCAACATGCTAAATACATTTTATTCTCAAAAAGAATTTAAATATTATAAAAACATCATTATTCATTATACTGGAATTGACGAAGAACTCTTTTATACAAAATTAGCAACAATCTTGTCTTATCTAGTAGTCGATTATTTCGAAATAAATATATTGAAAACCATCCTAAATACAAACTACTTTTATTTTGAAAATTTTGAATTAAAAAAAATATTAAATCTGTGTGAAGAAAATCTTTGTGATTCAAGTGAATACTCCTTCCAAAATAGACAACTTCTTTTATTTGATATTTTTTATGAATATATATCAACTCATAATTCTATTATCCTTACAGGCTTTATAAATTTTAGATTAGGTAATTATAGAAATTTGCTTGGAGAAATAGTGGATTTTTCAGTTAATGAATTTATTATAGAAAGAGAATATTTAGAATTTGTGTCTCTTTTAAGGCTTTATGTTCATTCTCAATCAACTTCTAATAGAATCATTCATGCAATATCATTAAAAAATGAAATTATTTTATTAGATGAAAATATGGAAAAAATAAAAATAGATAAAAACCTTCAAAAAGCAAAATATTTATCTGATGTTTCATTTTCTAATAATGATTTTGTTCTAAATACTTTGTTAAATTTATTACCAAAAAATATTTATATCCATTTAGTTTCTCCTTCAAGTAATGTTGATTTTATTAATACTTTACAACTTATATTTGAAGGTCATATTACAATTTGCCATGATTGTAATATTTGTAATCTTTATAAAAAAATTTATAATAAAAATCTCAAGCATTAGTTTTATTCTAATCTTGAGATTTTTTTGCATCCTTTATATATTTACTTTTTCTTTTATTTTATCATTTTCTGAATCTTCTTTAATCCAGTTCTTTCCATCTACTATTCTAGTAACTACCATTGATGAAACTGTATCACCCACAACATTTAACATTGTTGCTGGTGCATCTATTATTGTTGCAATCATTGTAAGTATTGGTAATGATGCAACTGGGAATCCCATCATTGTTACTATTAACATTTCTGAAATTGTTCCACCACCTATTGGAACACCTGTTATTAATAAGTTTGCTATTATTGCTACCCCTAGTACTTGTAAAACTCCTGCTGGTGTATTTATTACTGTTCCAAATAAACACACTAAAAACATAATTTTAAATACTGAACCTATCATTGAACCATCTTTATGGAAGCTTGTTCCCATTGGAATTGTTGTTTCTGCTATATCATCTGGTACTCCCATCTTTTTTGCACATTCAACATTTATAGGAATACATGCCGCACTTGAACATGTTGCAAGTGCTGTTAATGTTGATGGTACTGCATTTTTCCAGAATAATTTTATTCCTTTTTTTCCTCCTGCTATAAATGCATATATTGTATAAAATATGAAATAAAATGCTAATGCAACAATTGTATATATAACAAATGTTTTTAAATATCCTACAGCTATTGAAGCTCCAAATGTTCCTATCAATGCTGCAAAATAACATGCTAAACCTATTGGCGCATAATACATTATAATTTTTACAACATTTTGTACAACATCATTTGCAGATATCAAAAGATCTAATACTTTTTTTCCTTTTTCTTCTGACATTCTTATTGCTATTCCACAAATTATTGATGCTACCAATATTGCTATTATATTATCTTTTGATAGCAATTTGCTAAAATCATTTACAGTTAACAATTGAACTGTTCTGTCTGCAATTGTTACTTCTTCTTCATCACTTTCTTCTGCAGAACCTGTTTCTTCTAACGAAGTTTTTATTTTTTCTCCGTCTTCTGGATTAACTAATTTTATAAAATATGTACTAGCAAATCCTACTAATACTGCAATTAATGATGTTACTGCAAATACTGCTATGATTGTAATCATAATTTTTCCAAGTCTTTTTGGATTTTCCATTTTGGCAATAGATGTTGTTATTGTTAAAAATACAAGTGGTACAATAACAACTAATAATAGATTTAAAAATATGTCCCCTAAAGGTTGCAATATAGTTGCTTTTTCTTGGAATATAATTCCTACGATTGCTCCAACGATAATAGCAACTAAAAGAATTATCGTTGTTTTGTAATTTGATAAAAATTTTTTCATAATACTACCTCATTTCGATAAAGGCAACTGAAAATATAATTATATCTTCAGGATTTGTGACTATTATATATAATATTATTCTTTTTGGCAATAGTTTATGAAATTTTTATTGACTTTTTTTTATAACTTTGATATTATAGTTTAAGATTTTAGGAAAAAAATACACATTATATAGGAGGTATCTACAAATGTCAAAATCTTTGAAATTTTTTATTGTATTATTTTTAGCATTTCTTGCTATAATGAATTATTCTTCTAATACATTTGCAGCAGTAAATATGAATTCATCTGCTCTTAATAGTAATACTTCAAACTCTAGCAATACTTCTTCTACAAATAGTAGCAATACAAACTCTTCTAAAACAAGCTCTTCAACATTATCATCAACAGTTACAACTTCTGATTTTGATTTAGAATTAACTAATATTTTATGTATTGCATTAGTAGTTGTTGGTATTTTACTTATTTTACTAGGTATAGCAATTTTAATTAGATTAAAAAGATAAATTTAAGTGGACATTTAAACATGTCCACTTTTTTGTATTATTATTTTATTTGCAAAATCTATGTTTTCCAATTGTTACTGTAAGTGGTCTTGACCAAATCCACTTATTTGTTGCAGTACTTGGATTAAAATAATAGATTGCACCATAAGATGGATCCCAACCATTTAATGCATCTTGTGCTGCTTTTTTAGCTGTACTATCAGGATTTAAATTAATTTGTCCATCTGAAACCGCATCAAATGCACCACTTTGGTAAATTACTCCAGATATTGTATTAGGAAATTTACTACTTTTTACTCTATTCATAATTACAGCTCCCACTGCAACTTGTCCTGTATATGGCTCTCCTCTTGCTTCTCCATAAATTGCTCTTGCTAATAAATTAACATTTGATGAATTATTGGTAGATGAACCACCTGAAGATGAATTACTTGTTATTCCCATCGCAGCAAGTGTTTTTGTTCCTGCAATTCCATCAACAGTAAGTCCATTTTTTTGTTGAAATTTTTTTACTGCTGAAACAGTTAAACTTCCATATATTCCATCAACATTTCCAGTATAATATCCCCATCTTTTTAATTTATCTTGAATTGTTCTAACTTCACTTCCCCTTGAACCATATTTAGATAATGACAATACCTGATTATTTTGCATTGCTAATATTGTTATAATCAAAACTACCATCACAGTTATTATTGAAAATCTAATTATTTTCTTTTTCATCTTACCACCCTTTGCATAAAATTTATATTATTTTATACAAATTGGAATTTTTTATACAATAAGCTTTAATTAAGTTAAAAATTTATAATTTACTTATAGCATCACGTGCCATTTCATCACATCTATTGTTAAATTCATTATCTGCATGCCCTTTTACTTTTATGAATTCCACTTTATGTTTTTGTGTTAAATTATATAGTTCTTGCCAAAGTTCTTTATTTTTTACAGCTGTCCCGTTGGCTGTTTTCCAGCCATTTTTCATCCAGTTGTATATCCAACCTTGTTTAAATGCATTAACTGTATATGCACTGTCACTATATATCTGAACTTCGCCTTTTTCAATTTTTAAGCATTTTAGAGCTTCTATAACTGCTGTAACTTCCATTATATTATTTGTTGTCTGTTTATTTCCTCCTGATATCTCTTTTTTTTGACCTTTATACATCAATATTGCTCCCCAACCTCCTGGTCCTGGGTTTCCTGAGCAAGCCCCATCTGTGTATATTATAATTTTATCTGACATTATTTTTCCTCCATTTTTATTTTTTTATAATTATCTCTTTGTTTTTATATTTATTTGTGATAGAATTATACCAATAATTTCAGAATTTTTCAATATATTTAGGAGGTTTTTATGAGCAACGTTTTAGGGATTATCTCAGAATATAATCCATTCCACAATGGTCATCTTCACCATTTAATTGAATCCAAAAAATTAACAAATTCAGACTACTCAATTGTTGTAATGTCTGGTAACTTTACACAGAGGGGCGAAGTTTCTATTATTGATAAATGGTCACGAGCTCAAATGGCTATTGAAAGTGGAGTAGACTTAGTTATTGAGCTTCCAACTATTTATGCAATCTCAAGCGCTGAAAACTTTGCTTCTGGCGCTATTAAAATTCTAGATTCTCTTGAAATAGTTAATTTTGTATCTTTTGGAAGTGAGTGTAATAATATTTCTACTTTGCAGGAAGTTACAGATGTTTTAACTAATGAACCTCCTGAATATAAAACCTTGTTAACACATGAGCTTTCAAGTGGTGTTTCTTTTCCTAAAGCAAGAGAAAGAGCTTTAATGATGTATTTAAATAATGTTTGTAAATTTGCAAATGTACTTTCTTCTCCTAATAATATTTTAGGAATAGAATATTTAAAAGCTTTAAAACGTCAAAACAGTCCAATAATACCTGTTACAATAAAACGTGAAGGAGCTGCATATAATGATGACGAAATACCTGTTTCATCTAGATTTGCAAGTGCTACATCTATTCGAAAACTTTGTTGTTCTCATGATATAGATATATTGCAAAAATTTTTACCGGAATCATCATTTTATATTTTAGAGGATTGCATTAAAAATGGTCATATTGTAAAGGATTTATCTGAATTTGATAAACTTATTATATACACTTTGAGAAAAATGTCAGTAGAAGAAATTGCTAATTTACCTGATGTTTCTGAAGGTCTTGAATTTGCAATTAAGTCTGCTGCAAATCAATGTAATAGTATTGTAGAATTATTATCAATTATAAATACCAAAAGATATACAAGAACAAGACTTCAAAGAATTCTTTTATATGCAATTTTAGGTATTACCAAAAAAGATATGCAACTTTCTAAGTCTACAAAACCCTATATTAGAATTTTGGGTTTCAATGATAATGGACGCGAACTTATTAGTGAAATTTCTAGACATAATAGAAAATTAACTATGATTTCTTCTGTCAAAAAATTTATGGATAGTAATTCTAACAAAAATATGAAGACCTTACTTGAAAAAGATATTTGGGCAACTAATGTTTATACCCTTTGTTATGACTATGATTCAATTGGAAATTTGGATTATACTCATAAATTAATAACCCCATAAAAAAATACCAGCTTATCTTTGGCTGGTATTTTTTATTTTATATCTTCACTTATTTTTTTATATCTTATTAATACAATTATACTTAATACTGATATTGCACTTACGAAAATTATTATTTTTTTGATTCCTGCCTTTGGTAATTCATTTGGAGCAACTGTATTGTCAATTACCTCATCATTATCGTCTATTTGTGCTTCTTCTACTTTTATATTATCTAAATAAATTTCTGCTTGTGTTTTAGAATCTAATTGCATTGCTTTAGAAGTAACTTCTGACTCTTTCCCATCTTGACTTGCAATTTCTTTTATATACAAATATAAATTTTGTGCAATAGAAATCTCATCTAGATTTTTAATGTTTTGCGTATTTATTTCAAATTGTAATTTATCATCTTCAATTTGTTTTCCTTCTATTTTTACCCAATTTTCTATATTCTTTTCATTATTATTGGCAGAAATATAATAATAATATTCTAAATTATTTGCTTGAGATTTTTGAGTAATTCCGTCAACTGTTAAGTTCAATATTAAATACTCATGGTTATTCTTATCTGTAAAAGTATAATATTTAACATTGTTTATATTGCATTTCATATTGTCAAAATTTGAATTTTTTATACTTTCTCCATTTTCTTGGTTATCAGGTTTTTTATCTGGAATCTCTTCTGATTTTTTTGTTATTGTAAACGCTTTTATTGTTCCATCTCCATTTGGTAGATTTGAACTAACTTGCGATAATTTTCCTAAGTCGTACCATTTACAATTATCCATATCATTGCCTGATGCTAAAAAACATTTTCCACTTTCAACTTTTACAGAATCAAATGTAGGAACTCCATCAACCTTAGATTCTAATTCAAAATTTATTTTATTTCTTGTTCCTTGAACTTCTATTATTACTGCAAAACTATTCTCATTTATTTTTAAAGGCTCTGCAAATTCTAATGTATGATATCCCGTTTCTACAGTCTTTGTTTCTCCTGTTTTTAGTTCTATCAATTGCATATCTTTTTTATCTTTTTCTGTTCCATTTGGATTTACATATACTTTGCATATATACGTTTCTGGCGCATATAAAGCTACTTGAGTTAAATATTCATCAGCAGTAGTTTTTTTATTAAAAACATTGCATAACATTATTTTTGAATTATTAAATTCCACATATGTTGCTGGAAAATATTCATCATATTGATATATATTTTCATATTCTTTTTTGTCTGTTGCTTTTACAATTCCACAAATAATCTTAGATATATTGCAATCTTCATATGAAACATACATATATTCCCTTATATTTCCCCATGAATTTTTAACAATCCAGGCTCCATTCTTTGATGGTCTTGCACTTTCTAAAAAGTTTTCAACACTATAATTGTCATCCCAACCAACAATTGAAACAGCATGGTCTGCAATATGTGATATCGAACTATTACAGTACTTCGCTTCTGTATCATTATTGTAACAACTTTCTTCGCTTAAAGTTGAATTTCCATGTATTGAGGCAAATACAGAGCCATTTTCTTGAATATGTTTCTTTATTTTGTTCATTATTTTTGCCTTTTCAGTGTCATCTTGAGTATTATAATCAGGAAAATCTATTGTATCATATATTTGGCTTGAGATTGTTTGATTTTTTATTTGATCTATTTCTATTAGATCCTCATTATTTTCAAATGGCATTTCTGATTCTGGAATAGCACCACTTCCATTTGTTAGATATGATTCTGCTATATACCATTGCCCACCTTCTCCAACAGTTCTATTATAACCACCTTCATTTGTTTCATTATTTTTAAATATTTTACTTGTAGCATATTCCATATGCCTTTCTGAAAAATCATATGTTTTTGATTTTGTGCCTTGCCTATAATCAGATAAAGCTAAATTTGTTTCTAATGATGTTAATGCCGCAAACGTCCAACACGAATTCGTTTGCTGTTGATCTTTTGTTAATAAATTTTCTGGTATTATATTTTTTAAATTATATTTTGAATTACTTTTAGCTCCTAATAATCTTACTTTATAAAATACATTTCTCGTATTAAAATCTGTAACAATTACATCATACATTCTTGGCTGTATTGTTTTATTTTTTTCTTCATCAGATAGTTTTAACCATCTTTTAAAATCTTCTGAATATTCTACTTTCCTAATTTCATCATTATTACTTTTTGCAAAAACTTTTGGTGCTATTAGAAAAGAAATTAATATCATTAGTATAATACTTATTTTCTTTAGTTTTTTCATATCTTCCCCTTTTTAATTTTATTATATATTTATTATTTGTTTTTGTAAATAGCAGTTATTACAAAAAGAGAATTTCTTTCGAAATTCTCTTTTAATTATTAATTGGCCCAATATGTTACATCAACATCTGTACTTCTTTCAACTTTAGTTAAGTCAATATAGTATCCTTTTGAATCTTTCTTTAAGTAACCTGCATTTTGTGCAGCACTTATTGAACTATAAGTCTTTTCACCAACTTTTAATTCAAATTCTTTGCTTGTATTAATATTTCCAAGTTCAACTCTTCTTGCTTTAGATTCTTCTACTGTTATTGCTCTATTTTCTTCATTTTCTGATGAAGAATCTATAGATGTATTTAAGAAATCTGTTAAGTCGCTTTCTGTTATTTCTCCTGTTTTACTTCCATCTGCATAACTATATGCACCTGGTGCTGTTCCATTGTTTGTAATTAAATCATATAGTGCTTTTTGTTGCCAATTATTGTTGTTGCATGCATTTACTTTGTCTGCAGTTGGATCTAACATTGCTACTGCTTCATTTCCACTTAAACCAATTCCTATTGTAAATACTTTAGCTGTTTTATCAGTGTTTTTATAATATTTGTTTGTTATTTGTTTTTTACAATATTTAGCAGTTCTTAATGTCCAATAATAGTAATTCTCGTCTGTTTCATTTGTATATCCATGTCCATTAACCTTTCCAGTTGCAGTTTCACTAGCATAATAATATGTTGGTTCCCCATCTGTAACTAAGATTAATAATGGTGTACGAGTTATAGTCTTTGTTGTTCCATCTTTTAATGTAACTGTTGCTGTTGTTGTATTCTGAACACTTGTAAGCATCTCTGCACCTAATTTTATACCTGATTGTGTATTAGTTCCCCCTGTTACTTCTCTTGATGTTTTATTTCCAACATTAGATTTTATTGTTTGGCTACTATCATGTCTCCTATCACCTGCTGAATATTCTCTTGTTAAATAGTCTATACCTTGAGCATAATTTTCTAATGGAATAATTGTTGATGCATCTCCACTAAATCCAACTACACCTACTCTACTGTCTTTATTTTTACTCATTATAGTTTTGATAGAACTATTTACAGCATTTACCATAGCTTTAGCTCTACTTTCTTCTTGTGAATTTGTATTTTTTAATCCATATGTCATACTTCCAGAAGTATCTAGTACAAATACTACATCCATTGGTGTTGATACTGTATCTGTTGAAGATGTAATACTTTTTACTGTTATGCTTCCTCTTTGACCAATTTCAATATCTTCTAATTTTATTGTTGAGTCTGAGCTTACTTTATCTGTAAAAGCTGTATTAGTAATTTCTGTTAATGATGAAATCTTTCTGATTACACCATCTATGTGATATCCATCAGATTCATTCTTTATTACATACCATACTACAACTTCATCATCAGCTAATGTTGTTCCATTTGTTTTTAATGCATCGACTAATTGAGTTCTTGTTATTCCTTTTGCAACCATGTCTGTTATTATATTATTATTTTTTATCAAATAATATAGATCATCATTCTTTAAGTTTGCATTAGTATCATAGTGTAAATCTGAGCTATTTAAGTAAACTGTTCCTAGTTCTCCTGTATATAGTGATGCATCATATCCAGTTCCACTACCTTCATATGGTACTTTTCCATCTTTTCTTACAAATAGTTTTGCAGTATATGCTGTTGTTCCATCAATTGTCTTGTTGCATATATCTTTATATTCTGCTTCTGCTACAACTGTTGCTTTTATTATTAATTCTCTTGTTTCCCCTGCTGCTAAGTCTTTTACTTCCCATGTTACTACTGATTGTTCTTTATCATTTTTAGTAACTGTCCAATTGTCTCCTTTGTCAGTTGTTCCACTTTCTCCATTTTTTCCATCAACTGTATTTAATGTTAATCTTAATGGAATTTCGTCTGTAACTGTTTTGGAAATCGGCTCACTTCCAGCATTTTTTAATGTAATTTTATAATATACTGTTTCGTTTGCTGCAAATGTATCTTTATTTGTAGCTGGACTTCCAATGTTGCCATTTGCATCTGCTTTATATGCTGTTTTATTTATTAATTCATTTGCTCTATTTGTTACAGTTAGACCTTCTTCTGATACCTTTTCATATCCTGTTGGTACTGTCTTTTCTGTTGCAGTATAAGATATTTCTCTTCCTTCTGCATCATATTTAGGTAAATTTTCAGTTCTTGACCATGAATCAGCTTTCTTTGTTCCTGTTACCTCATAATCTATACCATTTACTGTTAATATTATGCTATCTGGTCTTGTATTGAATGTATTATTGTTGTCTTCCCATACTTTTGTCATTGTAACATCTGTTTTTTCTGTTACTCTCTCTGGTTTAAATGTATTTGTAATTACTCCATTTTTAATTGATTTCTCATATAAATCTAATTTTGCTTGGTCTTTAGCACTCACTACAGCTTCATCTATTGTATATGTGATTTTGTTTCCATTTGCATCATATACTGGCAAGTTTCTAAATGTATATGTCCAGTTATCTTTTTCTGTCACTTCTTGTTCTGCTACTACTGTATCACCATTTTTTACTTGTAGTTTTATTGATGTTAATGTATTTGCTTTTGCAGCATCACTATCCATGTTTTCCCATGCTTTTGTTGCTGTTACTTGAGTATTTGGATTTTTTACAACTTTATTATCATTATCATCATCATGTGTTCCATCTTTAGCTGTTGCAGTTGCCACATTGTTTATTGTTCCTTCAGTTTTTACATCTTCTGCTGTTACTGTGTAATAAACTTTTATTTCAACATACTTACCTGGCTCTAATGATTCTATTGTATATACAGTATTTCCTGCATTTACATCTTTATCATCATATTTTACATTTAACGAATCTGTTATTTTTATGTCTTCTAATGTTGTATTTCCTGTATTTGTTACCACTATTGTATATTCTATAACATCATCTGGTCTTACTTTTGTTGTTTCTGTTATATCTGTAAATCCTTCTGCATCTTTTGCTTTTACTGCAGTTGCATCTTTATTTACTAATATACATGGATTTTGTTCTACCTCAACATCTCTTTCTGGTGATTTATCTCCAACTGTTGCTACATTGTGGATCTTTCCACCTTTATCTATATCTTCTTGTTTTACTGTATATGTTCCTGTTACACTTGCTGATTTTCCTACTTCAATTGTATCAATCTTTGTATCTATTCCAGCCATATCATCTTTAACAGCAATATCTGTTAATGTTGTATTTCCTGTATTTGTTACTGTTATTGTGTATGTTATTATTTCTCCTGCTGCTGTTACTTTCTCTTTGTCAGCTGTTTTTACTGCTGTATAACTTGAATTTTGTTCTACTGGAACATCTTTTTCTGGTGATTTATCTCCAACTGTTGCTACATTGTGGATTTTTCCACCTTTATCTATATCTGATTGTTTTACTGTATATGTTCCTGTTACACTTGCTGATTTTCCTACTTCGATTGTATCAATCTTTGTATTTATTCCAGCCATATCATCTTTAACAGCAATATCTTTTAATGTTGTATTTCCTGTATTTGTTACTGTTATTGTGTATATTATTTCTTCTCCTGCTGTTGTTACTTTTTCTTTATCAGCTGTTTTTACTGCTGTGTAACCTGGATTTTGTTCTACATTAACATCTCTTTCTGTTTCCTTATCTCCAACTGTTACAATATTTTTTATTACTCCACCTTTGTCTATATCATCTTGTGTTACTGTATATTGCGCAGAGATTACATTTGTGCCATTTATTTTAATTTCACTAATGACTTTATCAATTCCAAGCATATCATCTCTTACAGTAAGATCTTTTAATATTGTATTTCCTGTATTTGTTACTGTTATTGTGTATGTTATTTCTTCTCCTGCTGTTGTTACTTTTTCTTTATCTGCAATTTTACTTATATCATAAGAAGGTGCTTCTTCAACTGGTGTTTCAACTTTTGAATCATCACTAACTTCTTCTGATTTTTGATCTGGTTTTGTAGGAACTGATTCTCCTTTAACAAAAACTTCATTAATTATTGGTAATGGATTACCATTTTCATCAGCTTTTCCTTTTATGTCTTTTTCATAAGTTACAGTATATGTAGCAGATATTTCTTTGCTGTCTCCTGCTTTTAAATCTCCTATTTTTAAGTCCTTAGCATTAATATTGATTCCTACAAGTTTTTCATCAAGTACTACATTAGTTAAGTCTAAACTACCAGTGTTTGTTACTTTTATTTTGTACTCAATTACGTCTCCAGCTTGAACCTTCACGTCTTTTCCAAGACTTTCTTGATTTCTCTTTATGTCAGTAACTTCTTTAACTACTTTTATATCTGCTGTATCTTTTTTATCTGGATTTGTAGGAACTCCTCCAACTGTTGCAACATTTTCAATTTTTCCACTTATATCTTTTACTTCTACAATAAATGTTCTTTCAATTGACTCATTAGCCCCTAATTCAACATTCCATGAAATTTGTTTTCTATTATCAGTTGTTGTTGTTATTTTTCCATTATCTGTTACAGAACTTTCTATTAATTCTGTTCCTACTGGTACTGTATCTTCTATTGTTGTTTTTCCAGAGACATCTCCTGTATTTGTAGCTGTTATAGTATATTTTATTTTGTCTCCTAATTTTGCTACCTCTAGACCATCTTTTACTTCAACATTATTTCTTTCTATTATTTTGCTTGATTTTTTAGCATTTATAATTGATGTTTTTTCTTCATTACTTTCTTTACCGTTAACTATTGCTGCATTTGATATTGTACCTGTTGCATTTTCATTAACTTTTACTGTAAATTTAACTTCTATTGATTCTTTTGCTGGTACAGTTACAATCCATTTTAAGCCTATAACTGTATCATTTTCTAATATTGTTGTTCCTGAATTTTGTGCATCATCAATAGAAACAAAAGTTGTTTGTTCTGGAATTTTATCTGCTATTTCTATATTTTTTAACTCTTGTTCTCCATTATTTGTAACTTTTATTGTATATGTAATATTTTTATTGGCATATACTAATTTATCTTCACCTACACCAGTTGTAGCTGTTTTTTCTACTGTAAAATCTGGTGTTTGTGGTATTAATCTCTCTGCTACTGCTGAACCTGAAGCTACTACAGTTGATGGAGTCCACCAATCCCAAAAGTCTCTTGATACAAGCTTTTCTTGTTCTTCTACTCTTGTTATTGTTGTTTCTCCAACTTCATTAATATTTGTATTTGTTGTAACTCCATTTGCATTATCACTATTATTTTCTGTTACTTGGTTATTTTCGTTGTTTGCAACAGTATTATTTCCTGTTACTTGATTATTCTTGTTATTATCAACAGTATTATTTTCTGTTACTTGATTATTTTCATTATTATCAACAACATTATTTTCACCTGTTTTATTTTCATTAGCATTTTGATCACCATTAGCTTTATTTTCATCCGAATTTTTATTTTCTTCTGTTGTCTGACTTTCTCCTATAGATTGGTTTCCATCAACAGCTTCAGTTCTACCTTTATCAGCTAAGAATATTCCTACTGATAAACCAGCGATAAACAATAAAACTATTACTATTGCTATTGCTATAATAGTCTTTTTGCTTATAGTATTTGATTTATCCGCCATTTTAATTCCCCCCTAAATTAACTATATTTCTTGCGCTTTTAATATTAATCTTTGCTTATTTCCATTTGTACATGTAATTAGTGTTACTTCCCTTACATGTTCATCTCTTGGTAGCAAGATATTCACATCATTTGGTGATGTTGTAAAAATATTATATATTGAATATTGTATTGTTTTTCCTTCCAAGTCAGATAGTTCTACTATGTCTCCTTCACTGAGCTTTTTAGTTTTTCCAAACATTGTACCACTTTTGTTATTATGCCCTGCCAATGACAAATTTCCGTAATCATTTACTTTTTCCCCCCAGTATTTGATTACAGATATCTTCATAGGTTCTTTTGCACTTTCTGGATCAATGTTTCCAATTTCTAATATTGGATATTCAATATTTATTTTTGGAATTTTTACTATTCCAATTACCTTATAGCCTTTATATTCTAATTGTTCTTTTGATTCCTCAGTAATCTCTGAAAAATCTATGTTACTAAAAGCTTCTACTGCATCTTGACTTTCTTTTTCATTTTCGTTTTCGCCTATGTATTTATGAGCTATCATACCAATTACCACAATTGCTACTATTAATAACATATTAAAAATTGTCTTGTAGATTTTTAATTCTAGACTATTTTTCTTCATTTTTTTTATTTAACTTTTTCATTCTTATAAATATCACTACTAATGCTATTACTACTAATGCTAATATAACTATTAATGCAATGCTGTCATATGTTATTGGTAATTTTGTGGTTTCCTGTGTTTCTACTCGTTCTATTACTGCATTTGGCTCATAATCATAATATTCTTGTAAAAATTGTGCATCTAGTGTTGTATCACCGCTTTTTGCAATTTTTTTCAAAAATACTATATATTTATCTCCAGTTCCATTACTTTGTTCTGTTGATTCTGGCTGTTTTATTTCCATATTTTCTACTTTTTGCCATTTAGCCTCATTAGTTAATTTTGAATATAAACTATAAAATTGCTCATTTGCTTGAACCTTTTCATACATATCCATTTCAGAATATTTGCTGTTAATATCTTCTGCTAATTCCATTAATTTTGCATATTCTTCTGAGTCTGATGTTTTTACTCTTTGATAATAATATTCAGCATCTTTACTGTCTGTGATTTTTACATATCCAGCTTTTGCCACTTCTTTTACGCCTTCAATAATTTCGCTTCTTACTGGTGTTGTTAATTCAGTGCTGTCTTTAGATGTAGAAATTTCTACTGCTATTCTTTTCGTTGTATTTTCTATTGTATTTATGTTTTCCTTGGTTAATGAGTTCTCGAAATCTATTTGAACTCCATTTAGAATTAAATTTTCTTCTTCATCTTTTGCCCATATATAAATTGGTTGATTTTTTAATTTTTCATAAGTTTCAGCATCTAAAAATGCTCCTTGGCTTCCTCCCAAATCTGAGATTGAATTAATATAAGATAAATCCATTTCTTTTGGACTTGCATTATTTGTAAATGCATACTTAAAATTTTTGTCTGTGTAGTCCTTAATATATATTATGTACTCATTTGTTTGAGTATTAACTACAGAGACATCTTCATTTGTCGCTAGAACCATTATAGGTGTCATTACTATTAATAATAGTATAGTCAAAGCACCTAATAATTTGATGACTTTTTTGTGCATCATATGCTCCACCCCTTTTTTATTATTTTTTACGGCATCATTATATTATATTTTTTATTATTTGTAAATACTTTTTCCATAATTTTACTGTATTCAAAAAAAATAGCGCAATATTTTTGCGCTATTTTTTATTTTTCAATCCATTTAACCAAATCCATATTTTCACTATCTAATAACATTTCATTTTGAGGCATAACTCTAAATGAGTATCCATAGTTTCCACCTGTTGTTAAATTAATTTTTGCTACATAATAATATTTTCTATTTTCTTCATCTCTTTTTTCCATCTTCATTGGAATTATTTTTATATCTTGTACAGTACCATTTTCTAAGAATTTGCCATAATATACTTCTGCTCTAATTGAGTTCGAATCAATATTTGGAAGTGTTACTTCACATCTTACTTCAATCTCTTCTCCTGCATCAACAGTTATATTATCTGCATTACTCTCAATTTGTTCAATTTTTACATCTTTCCAATTTGAATACATACTTGCTTTCCAAGCATCATATTCTGTTACTCTGTTAAGATCTGTATAATATTTTTTCGTTAAATTACATAGTGGTATATATAATTTTCTTGTATAATCTACCAACATTCTTGCTGTACTATACTTTCCAGCTGTTGTCATTATTGAATTTTTCATATATTCCATCCAAGATTTTGATATTCCATTTCTATCTTTATCATAATATGTTGGAATAATCTTGTTTTCTAATGTATAGTATATGCTATTACTATCTGCTATATCTTGTTCTTCATATGATGAGTACTCTTTGTTTGTTCCTATTGCCCAACCATTTTTTTGATTATATCCTTCTGCCCACCATCCATCTAGCACACTAAAGTTTACAACTCCATTTACAGAAGCTTTTTGTCCACTTGTTCCTGATGCTTCCATTGGTCTTCTTGGATTATTTAGCCAAACATCTACACCACTTACCATATATCTTGAAATTTCTATATTATAATTTTCAAGAATAAATATTTTTCCTTTGAATTGTGGCTTCATTGATATTTCATGTATATATTTTATTAAGTCTGCACCTTCTCTATCTGCTGGATGTGCTTTTCCTGCAAATATTAACTGAACTGGTCTATTTTCATCATTTAAAATTTGTGTTATTCTTTCTAAGTCTTTAAAAATCAGAGTAGCTCTCTTATATGTTGCAAATCTTCTTCCAAATCCTATTGTTAATGCTTCTGGATTTAATTTTGACGTAGCTTCTGTGATTTCTTCGTAGCTTACACCTTCTCTTCTTAACCTTCTTGTTACATTTTCTTTAACTAATGCTATTAATTTTTCTTTTCTTTCCATATGAACTTTCCACATTTTTTCATCTGGAATTGTTCTTATTTTTTCCCACACATAATCTTCATGTATATTGTCTTGCCAATATGGCATCAAATATTTATTATATAATTCTTTCATTTTTGGAGCTAACCATGTACATGTGTGAATTCCATTTGTTACATATGTTATTGGTGATTCACTTGGAGCTATATGTGGCCATACATCTGCAAATAGTTCTCTTGACACTTCGCCATGTAATTTGCTTACACCATTTTTCTTTCCTGCAATTTTTAAAGCAAATATTCCCATGTTGAATCCTGGTTCTAGTCCTTCACAAGGTTTCATTCCTAATTTTAAAAATTCTTCTCTTGTTAATCCTAATCTTGGCCAAAAATCTTTGAAATATTTTTCTACTAAGTCTAGTGGGAATATATCATTTCCTGCTGGAACAGGCGTATGTGTTGTAAATACTGTTTTTGATGATGCTATATCTCTTGCTACATCAAAAGAAACTTGTTTTTCTTTTATTGTATTTTTTATTAATTCAAGGTTTAAAAACGCTGAATGTCCTTCATTCATATGATATACAGTTGGTGTTAGTCCTAATCTTCTTAATAGACTAACTCCTCCCATTCCAAGTATAATTTCTTGTCTTATTCTCATTTCTTGGTCTCCACCATATAAACGTGCTGTTGTATCTCTATCTTCTACATTATTAATGTCTATATCTGAATCCATCAAATATAGTTTTATTCTTCCTACATTTATTTCCCATACTTTTAAATATATTCTTCTTTTTGGAAATTTTATAAATAATATTAAATCATTTCCATCCAAATCTTTTACTGGTGTTATTGGTAAATCATATATGTCTAAATCTCTATATTCTGGTCTTTGCATTCCATATCTATCTATTATTTGATTAAAATATCCATTTTTATATAACAAACCTACAGCAACTAACGGAATCCCTAAGTCACTTGCAGATTTTAGATGGTCACCAGATAATATTCCAAGACCACCTGAATATATTGCTATTGTTTGGTCTAATCCATATTCAGCTGAAAAATATGCTATTAAATCATTTCTATTATCTGGATATTTTGAGTTAAACCAAGTACTCTTACTGTTCATATATGAATCAAAATTACTAACTATTTTGTCATATTCTTTTATAAATGCAATATCTCTTGCAGCATTTTCTAGCTTTTCCTGTTCTACTGATTTTAAAAATTTCACAGGATTTTTATTGCATCTCTCCCATAAATCTATATCTATCATTTTGAATAATCTTAAAAATTCTGTATTCCAAGACCACCATAAATTATTTGCTATTTCTGTTATTCTCCCAATTCTTTTTGGTAATTGCGGATTTACAGTTATTCTGTTAAACACGTACATATTTAATTTTCCTCCTATGTTTTTTCTATGCTCTGTTTTAGCATTTTTTTCTTTTTGTTAATCATTAGTTATTATCTACTAATTTTTTATTTTTGTCAATATATATTTTATACTTTTTCTATTGTACATTTGTTTCTATTTGTTGAGGATCAATTGCATCTATATCTTTAGTAATTTCTTCAACCGTACCATTTTCATTTTGTGTTTTCGTTGTTGTATTTTTCTTTAATTCTGTTCCAGAATGTTTATCACATAAGTCTGGTATTGTGTTCTGTAAATAATATTCAGTATATACATTTGTACATTCAGTAGTTGCAATTTTTCCGGTTTCTGAACATATGTTGCAAGTAGAAATAGTACTTGGCTTTTCAAAATTCGCATTTTTTAGTCCTGCATGTATTTTAGACATTACATTAGCCCATAATAATCCAGCTGGATTTCTTTTATTGTATTCTATTGTTTCATTTTCATCAAATCCATACCATGTTGCTGCTGTATAATATGGTGTAAAACCACAAAGCCATCTATCATAGTTTTCATCTGTTGTTCCTGTTTTAGCTGCAACATCTACTCCAGAAATTTTACAATATGTTGCTGTTCCTTTTGTTCCATTTACTGGCTGTGTCAGTATTTCCTTAACTATATATGCCACATCTTGTGAAACAACTCTTTTCTTCTTTTGTTGTGCTTTTAAAATAGTAGTTCCTTCACTATTATTAATATTCGTATAAAACGTTGGTTGGATATATTCTCCATCATTTGCTATCATTGCATATCCAGCCGCCATCTCTAGTGTACTTATTCCTTTTTGCAATCCTCCTAGTGCAAGTACTAATGTTTCATCTTCTTCTGTTAATGTTGATATTCCCATCTTTTTTAAATATTTAATTGAATTTTGTGGTTGCAATTGCTGCATTATTTCTACAAATGGAATATTTTGTGAAGATTCTACTGCTCTTCTAACTGTTATTTTCCCTAATGGTTTATTGTAATCTGTTGGATGATATCCATTTGGAAAGTCTTGTTCTATATCATCATATATTGAAGATGCTGTTATTATTTTTTTATCAATTGCAGGAATCAGTACTGATAGTGGTTTGATACATGAACCAGTTTGTCTTATGCTCTGTGTAGCCCTATTTAGTGGTCTTACCTCTGTCTTTTTTCCAAGTCCTCCAACACATCCAATTACATAGCCTGTTTTGTGGTCTATTATAACCATTGCTGCTTGTGATGAATTACCTCCATTTTTCGATTGTATTTGATATTTTGATTTTTCAAATTCACTTTCAGCTGTTTTTTGAATCTTAGAATTTTGAGTACTATATATCTTTAGTCCTGCCATATTTATATAATTAGTAGCAAATATCTCTGATATATTATATTTTTTAGAAACATCACTTACTACTTGTGAAATTAACGCATCTGTATGATAAGAATATACCGCACTATCTGTTTCAATTTTTCCTTTTTTAAATTGTAATCCATTATCCACATTATTTACTGCTATATTATAACTATCTTCATCGATATAGTTTAAGTCTAGCATCTTCTTTAATACTGTTTTAGTTCTTTTTTTTATTTTCTCTGAATTATCTTTTTCTCCAAAAGGATTATAAGAATTAGGTGCATTATTCATTCCAGCCAAAAAAGCACATTCTTCTAATGATAATTCTGAAACTGTCTTACTAAAGTAATATTGACTCCCTACTTCAACTCCATACATATGTGGTCCTACATATATAATGTTAAAATAAGCTTCTAATATTTCATCTTTTGACAATTCTGTCTCTAGCAGCTCTGCTTTCCACCATTCTTTTACTTTTCTTGTAATTGTATCTGTATTATCTCCTGTCAAATTTTTAACTAATTGTTGTGTAATTGTACTTCCTCCATATGAGGATTTACCAAAATGGGTTATATAACTAATAATAGCTCCACCGGTTCTTTTTATGTCTATACCACCATGTTTATAAAATCTTTCATCCTCTATTGCTATATATGCATTTTTCAAGTTTTTTGGCACATTTTCTATTTTTATAGGTGTATTTTTTCTTGTACATCCTAATTTAGCAATTTCATTTCCATCACTATCTAATACTGTTGAATTTTCGTATTTTACCATTTCTTTAGCTAATATTTTCCATTTATATGCTGAATTCCCTAAAACTATTGCTAATATAATTGTTACTAATATTACAATTATTAAAACTAATTTTCTGTCCTTTTTTTTGTCTTTCTTCTCTTTCTTTTCCTTTTGCCCCTTTTTGCCTTTTTTCTCGTCTTTCTTAAAAGCTTTTGGAACATAATTTTCATCTTCTGTTTTTTTCTTTCTTTTTTTCTTCAAATATTATCACTTTCCTTTTTATGAGCAATATGCGCAAAGGATTGCTTCTAGTCCAACATTTAAGTCTATTAATCCTATTTTATACTTATAGTCTAAGTTTTCTAATTCTTGTATAATTTGCATAAGCTCTTTTGTTTTAAATCCTTTTGCTTGTATTTTATATTTATTTACTAAAAATAATTGATTTGGCTTTAGTTGTAAACTTTGAGTTATATCTTTATTATAAAAAATAGCTAATTTCACAAAATATAATTTTTTAAAATGATTATATAAAGTAATCAAAATTTTCTGAATTGGTTCTTTTGCTGCTATTAAATTATAAAGTACTTCCATTGCTTCTTTTACTTTTTTTTGCCCTAGATTATCTGTCAAATCAAATATAACACTTTCTATCTTTTTTATGCATAGCTTATCTATATCTTGTTTTTCAATAGTTCCATCCGCTCCTGCATATTCTATAAGTTTTCTTATTTCATTTATTAAGTCTTGCATATTAGTTCCACAACATTCTATTAAATATTGAAGAGTATTTTCATTAACATTTACTTTATAACTATTGCAAATTGCCTTTAACCTTTTTATAATCTGTATCGGCTTCTGTTCTTCAAAATTACATACTGTTCCTATTTTTTCTATAGTATTATATATTGAATTTTTTTCTGCCTGGCTCTCGACAAATATAAGGATTACAGAATCATTTATCATGTCTACATTATTTTTTAGATAATCATTTATTTTATCTTTTACTTCTTTACTTGCTCCACCTGTTTTGCCCTTTCCTTCTCTTTTAAATATTCCTGTTTCTCTTGCAATAATTAGTTTTGTAGGATATCCAAAAGCAGGAGTTTCTATATCTAAAATTAATTCTTGTACATTATTTTCATCTATGTTTATATAATTTATACCTTTTATTGTTTCACCAAATTTTTTCTTTATTTTGTTTAGTTGTTGTTCTAGTAAAAAAGTTTCTTCTCCATATAATAAATATATTCCTTTAATTTCTTGCTGTTCTATTTTTTTTTCTAGCTCTTCTATTTTCACCATTTCAAATTTCATTCCTTCCATTATACAAGGCTCAACCAGGCTGAAAAATCAAAAATTAATTTTCACTAATAATTCTAAATACTTCTGCTACACTCCATGCTTGTGCTATTGCACCTTTTGGTTCATATGGTCTTTTTGAATCATATATTTCAGCAATACTTCCAACACAACCTCTTTCATTTAATTCTATTTTAAAAGTTTTTATTACATTTGCAGTAAATTCTTTTAATTGTTCTTCAAATTTAGTTCTATCTGCTTTATTTTTACTTTCTTTTGCAAGCCTTTTTAATGCATTATAATATGGACCTAATAACCATGTCCATGTAATTCCTTGATGATAACTAAAGTCTCTTCTACAACTATCGCCTTCATATATTTCTACATAATTTTCTTCACCTTTTGCTAGGCTTTTTAATCCATAATTATTTAATAGTTTTTTTGTTACCGTTTCTACCATATTTTGTGCTTCTTCTGATGTTGGTTCTAATACAGGATATGTTAAACTTAATGCAAATAATTGATTTGGTCTTATTTTTGAATCTCCCAAAACATCATATAAGCATTTTCTACGTTTATTATAAAATTTTTCTTGATATGATTTCTTACATTTTTTAGCCATCTTTTCATATTTCTTAGCTTTATCATTTTCATTGTTTTTTATAGCTAATTCTTGCATGATTTTTAATGCATTATACCACATAGCATTTATCTCAACTGCTTTTCCATTACGTGGTGTTACTGCAATTCCTGCATATTTAGCATCCATCCATGTATTTTGTGTCATTTCAGTACCAGAAGATATCAATCCATCATAATCCATATAAATATTGTTATTATCCAAGTCTATACCTTTAGAATAGTTCTCTATTATGTTTTCCATTTTTGGGTATATCTCTTGCATTATGAACTCATAATTTTCTGTATATTCTAGATATTTTTTTACCTGTTCAAAAAACAATAATGATGCATCAACACTATTGTATAAAGGTCTATAATCATCTTCACTATATGTATTTGGAATTAACCCATACTTTATATCTCTTATACAGTGTTGTAATACCTTTTTTGCATTATCAAATCTTTTAGTCTTCAGGAATAATCCTTCATATGAAATCAAAGTATCTCTCATCCAATCTAAGAACCATGGATATCCTGCAATTGCAGAATATGTATTAAATAATGGTCTTTTTATAATAAAATTATCCGTAGCAATTAAAAACTCTTTGATTAATTCATCTCTTTCTTTTTCTTCTTTTGTTTTATCTAGCTTTTCTGTATTTATCAATTTTGATTCTATGATTATTTTATTTAAACGTGCTTTTTCTTTTACTATTAAAGCTCTTGCATCAATTTCTTCTATATTTTCTTCTGTTGAACATATAAAAGAAACTTCTTTTTCTTCCCCTGGTTCTAATTCAATTTCATATCTACCTGGAACAGTGTGATTTTCCTCCGCTTCAAACCCTCTTTTTTCTTCTTCTATATAGAACATATTAAAGAATGTATCATTATGATGTTCTATATATTTTCCATCATTAATCTTAATATAAATCGGATTTCCATCATCAATTTTCAATTCTAATTTCTGTCCCTTTACCTTTTGCTCTACTTTAAATATATGGTTCTTATTTATTCCATGTGCATTTCTGAAATTCATTACTGGAGTTAATATTAATTTCGAAGATTTTTTTCCATTTTTTATCTTATAATATACTCCAACCGTATTTTTAAAGTGCTCCATACATATTATTTTAGTTATTTCAACATCTTCAACTTTATATTGAAACACTGGAAGCATACTCTTTTCAAAACTTATCTGATACTTATATCCTTGCGAAATATAATTTTTTCCCACATTTGTAAATAACTCATATTTCCTTTTATCAATAATTATGCTTTCATCTATCTTAGATAAAATTAATCTTCTTCTTGCCGGCGGAATAATTGGCACAACAAGAAGTCCATGATATTTCCTTGTATTAGTCCCAATTATCGTTGAAGAGGCAAATCCCCCTATTCCATTTGTTACTAACCATTCTTTTTTTAGTCCATTTTCTAAATTTAACTCTTCTTTGGAATATTTCATTTTTATACCTCCTATGTTTCCTTTTCATTATCTTCTTTGTTCATTTCTTCTTGGATGTTCTTCTGATTCTTTAATTGATTTTATTCTATCACTATATTTCATACTAAATTTACTTTTTGTTTTATTTTTTGTGTTTGGATTTATTCCTCTTTTTTCTGCTCTTTTATCTCTCTTTCTTTTTTCTTTTTTTAGTTTGCTTATTCTTTTATCTGATTGCAATTTTGCATTTAACATTATATATGTTGGATCACTCTCTTTATCTTGGTATTTCATATCATTACATATCAATTTAATTGCTGATTCTGCAATCATATATGGATCATGTCTTATTTTTCCATCTATTATTGTTGATATATTTTTCTTGATGAATTTAATTTTTTTTATTGATGTGTCACTAATTTTTTGTTCTACTAAATCAGCACCCTCTTTATTGTACATTTTTATATATTCTGGTATTACTTCTCCTGTATCATAAATACAATAATCTATCAATCCTTCTCCACAATGTTCTATTATTGCTTTTATATGGTCTTCTACTGAGTAATCATCAGTTTGCCCAGGCTCTGTCATAATATTATTTACGTATATTTTTATTGCTTTACTTTCTTTTATTGCTTTAGCTACTCCATTAACTAATAAGTTTGGTATTACATTTGTATATAAACTTCCCGGTCCTATTATAATACTGTCAGCTTCTTTGATAGCTTCTAGCACTCCAGGTGCAGGTTTGCAGTTTGATGGTTTCAAATATACTCTATTGATTTTTGTAAGTTTATCATTAACTATCTCCGGAATTTTATCTTTTTCTTCTACTACATATCCATTTTCTAATTCTGCACAAATCCTTACTTCTTCTGCAGTTACAGGTTTTACATTTCCTATTATATTAAATATTGAATTACTTTTTTCAATTGATGTTGTATCATTTTTATAAATTTCTTTCATTGCAGTAAAATATATGTCTGAAAATTTTAATCCTCTTAAATTAGGATTTTCCATTTCATGATTCAATATTTTTTCTAACTCATTTGATTCTTTTGCAGAAAGTGCAACTATACTATCTTTTACTTCTTCAAATGGTAATGTTGTTCCTAGAACTGCTCTTGACAAATTAGGTTGTTTCCCATATTCTGATACTGCTACAATTGCAGTTATATTATCTGTATATCTTTTCATTCCTGCTAATACAGTATTTAAACCTGCGCCACCACCTATTGCTACTATTTTAGGTCCTTTGTCATATATTGTTTTATCAAATATTAAGGATTTTACATTTACATTTTTCTTGTTTTTCATTCTGTCATCTGTTGCTTCTATGAATAGTTCCATATTTCGTTTATTTAAAAATATCAATCCTAATACAATACAAGTAAATCCTATTACAAATATTACTACAACTTTTCCTGCATCTATAAATTCCATTTCTTTTTGCACTAATATTTTTGCAATTCCATAACATGTTAATACAATACCTACTAATATTAGGAAAATCCATCTTTTCATTTTTGAACTTGATTTTAACCAATGTGCCATTCCTTTCATTGCTATTATCATCCTTTCAATTATATAATTTCTATTTCTTGTTCTATTATTTTTCCAAATTTGTTATAAACTTGTTCTTTTGTATATTCCATTAATTTTATTACATCTTTTGCTGTTGCATTTTTCTTATTTATTATGAAGCCTGCATGTTTTTCCGAAATTTGTGCTCCCCCTATTTGATATCCTTTTAGGCCACATTCATCTATCAATTTTGCTGTTATAAAATCTTTCCCCCTTTTAAATGTACTTCCTGCACTTGGATATTCTATTGGTTGCTTTTCTTTTCTGTACTTTGCATATTCTTCCATTTTTTCTTTTATCTCTTCTAGTTTTCCTTTTTTTAATTGTATTTCTGTTTCTAAAATTATGTAATTACTGTTTACAAATAAACTTTTCCTATATTCAAATTCTGCTTGTTCATTTGCTATTTTGTGTATCTCTGTATTTCTATCCATGTAAGTTACTGTTTTTACAATATCTTTCATTTCGCCTCCATGTGCTCCAGCATTCATTCTTATAGCTCCGCCTATTGTTCCTGGAATTCCTGATGCAAATTCCAATCCAGTAATTTCTTCTTTTAAACATTTCTGTGCTAATGCACCAAGTTTTACTCCGCTTCCTACTGTTAAGATTATTTTTTCATCTTCTATTTTCTCTTCTAGTTTTTCTATATCTATTTTTAGTACTATTCCTTGTATTCCTTGGTCTGAAACTAGTATATTACTTCCATTTCCTACGATTGTTAATTTTATATTTTCTTTCTTGGCATATTCTAATATATTTTTTAATTGTTCAATATTTTGAGCTTTTATAAAACATTCTGCTGGTCCACCTATTTTAAATGATGTATGTTTACTCATTGGTTCATTAATGTAAATATTTTCTTTAGGAATTAATTTCTGAATTTTTTTTATATCCATCTTTAAATTTTTCCTCCTCAATCATTCCAATCTTATCATTTTTTTCCTTATTTTACAATAATTTTTATTAAATCTCTTTGAATTTCATAAAATTTATAGTATAATAGAATTGTATTGATTACAAAGATTGGAGGTTTTACTATGTGGCAAATATGGTTAATTGCTTCTGGAATATTTTTTGTAATAGAAATTTTTACTATAGGATTTCTAATTTTTTGGTTAGGAGTTGCAGCTTTAATTGCAATGTTGATAAGTTTCATAACAGATAGTGTGATTCTTCAAACCGCAGTATTTGTTATCTCTTCTGGCCTATTAATTTTCGCAACAAGACCCTTAACTAACAAAATTGCTGGTAAAGAAACAATTCCAACAAATGTATATTCTCTTATTGGAAAAAGAGGTATCGTTGTCGAAGATATTGATTGGCAAAAAGGCACTGGTCAAGTTAAAATTGAGGGTGAACTTTGGTCAGTCAAAACCAATGAACAAATTAATATATCAAAAGGAACAGAAGTTGAAGTCGAAAATATCGAAGGTGTTAAGGTTTTTGTAAAACCTATAAATATAACATCTAATATTTAGTTAATATTATTTATAATATATTTATTAAGCAAGCTTAACACTTGCTAAAAGGAGGAAATTATGTATTTTTTACTTGCATTACTTGTTATAATAATAATTATAGCAGTAAAATCAATCAAAGTCGTTAGACAATCTGAGGTTTATATTATCGAAAGATTAGGTAGATTCCATAAAGTAGCTGATGCTGGTCTTACAATAATAATACCATTTTTTGATCATGTTAGAAGTGTTGTTAGTTTAAAACAACAAACAATGGATGTACCACCTCAAGGAGTTATTACTAAAGATAATGTTACAATCACAATAGATACTGTTGTATTTTACCAAATTACAGATCCAGCAAAGGCTGTTTATGAGATTCAAAGTTTGAAAAAAGGTATCGAATATCTTGCTATTACAACAATTCGTGATATTGTTGGTAAAATGGATTTAGATGAAACATTTAGTTCAAGAGATGGAATTAATACAAAATTAAGGACAATTCTTGATGATGCAACAGATAGATGGGGTTGCAAAATTGACAGAGTAGAAATTAAAGATATTACACCACCAGCTGATATCAGAGATGCAATGGAAAAACAAATGAATGCTGAAAGAAACAAAAGAGCTTTAATTCTAGAAGCTGAAGCTCAAAAGCAATCTGCTGTTACTATTGCAGAAGGTAAAAAACAAGCTGCTATCCTAGAAGCTGAAGCTGATAGAGAAGCTAGAATTCGTAGAGCTGCCGGTGAAGCTCAAGCTATAAAATCTGTTGCAGAAGCTAAAGCAAAAGAAATCACTATGGTTTATGATGCTATCAAGTCTTCTGAACCTGATGAAAAACTTGTTCAAATAAAATCACTTGAAGCTCTTGAAGAAATCGCTAAAGGTGATGCAAATAAAGTATTTATTCCTTTTGAAGCAACTAGTGCATTGAGCAGTTTAGGTGCAGCAAAAGAGATTTTAAAAGATAATAAGAAATAAATAAATTTAAGCAGGCACAATTAAGTGCCTGCCTTTTTTACTCCTCGCTCGCCGATTTATGCCAATATGGTCTTGGCCAGCTTTGAAATTGCGTTTGCTCTGATGGCCATCACCACATCAACGCTCTGTCCAAGCTGATTTGAAAGCTCTTTAAGGCTTTCTTCATCAGTTCCGGCTCTTAACACCATCTGGATAATGGACTTCTCTTGTCCTGAAAGTTTATCAGAAGTCATTATTTCTTCTAACATTTTTTTTCCACTTACAGAATTAGGCTCAATCTCCTCTCCATAAATTTCAGTTGCAATCAGACCCAGACCTTCTGCAATTTTTCTTCCGAACTGTTCTTTGTCCTCAAGCAGTTCTACCAGCTTTTCGTTCTCCATCTCTTGTCCTTTCTATATATGCATTGTTTGCGAGTTTCCTTATTAAAACAGCCAAAATGTTTGGCTGGAGTATAGGGTTATATTTCTTACCTCCTTTTTTTATTTTGGCCTTTGCCAATACTTTTATTTTATCACGATTTTTATACAAAGTCAATTTATGTAAAATTATTTCATTCCAAAATTTGCATTATTTTATAATTTATGCTATAATAGGATAGAATTAAAAATTCACAAACAAATTTTGTAAAAGAGGTGGTAATTTTTATGCCATTATTAGCCATAATATATATATTAACTTTCATAATATTTGCATTAGCAGCATATGCAGTAATGCAAATAAAATTAGCTGGAATTAATGTAAAAGATTTTTGGAGCTTTATTGAAGCAAACCAAATTTTAGATAAATTATATGTATTTGCAAAAAAATATAGAACTCTTTCTCCTCAGCAACAAGTTGTGTATCTTATGGAAGCAGAAAAAGTTTTCACTGCATTTGATAAAATTCCTGATATTATTTGGGAAGATGAATTTAAAAAATATGATGAAGTACTCAAAAAATATAATGAAATTAAAGTTGATAGATGGATGTCTTCTTCTAACTAGAAGGCATCCATTTTTAAAACCCATTTTTGATTCTTCTTCAAATTTCCAGCCAAAATTTCTTCTGATATTCTATCTTCTACAAGATTTTGAATAGTTCTTCTTAAAGGTCTTGCCCCAAAATTCGAATCATATCCTTGCTCATATATTTTATCTATCACTTTCTCGTCTATCTCAACTATATATTTTTGCTGTTTTAATCTTTTTTCTACTTGTTTAAGCATAATTTTAGTTATATTTTTTATATCATTTTCGTTTAATTTATGGAATACTATTATTTCATCTATTCTATTTATAAATTCTGGTCTTAACTCATGTTTAAGTTCTTTTATCACTTCTTTTTTTATTTCTTCATATGCTTTTTCATTTTCTGTTGAACCAAAGCCAAGTGATTTCCTTTCTGTAATTTGTCTAGCTCCAAGATTTGATGTCATTATTATAACCGAATTTTTAAAGTTAATCTCTCTTCCTTGTGAATCTGTTAAATGTCCATCTTCTAGAATTTGTAATAGTAGATTCATTACATCTGGATGAGCTTTTTCAATTTCATCAAATAAAATAACTGAATATGGTTTTCTTCTAACTTTCTCTGTTAATTGCCCGCCATTATCAAATCCAATATATCCAGGTGGAGATCCTATTATCTTTGATACAGAATGTGCTTCCATATATTCAGACATATCCAGTCTTATCATAGAATTTTCATTGTCAAATAATATTTCTGATAAAGCTTTTGATAACTCTGTTTTTCCTACACCAGTTGGACCTAAAAATAGAAATGAACCTATTGGTCTTTGTGGATCTTTTAATCCTACTCTTCCTCTACGTATTGCTTTGGCAACAGCTTGAACTGCCTCATCTTGCCCCACAACTCTTTCATGTAGTTTTTCTTCTAAATGTCGTAATTTTTTATTTTCATCTTCTGTTAATTTTTGAGCTGGTATTCCTGTCCATTTTGATATAATTTCAGCAATATTTTCTTCTCCTATTTCTATTATATCTTTACTTTTTGTTTCTTTCCAAGTATTAACTTCTTGTTCTAATTTGCTTTTAATTTTTATTTCATTATCTCTTAGTTCTGCTGCTTTTTCAAATTCTTGATTATATATAGCTTCCTCTTTTTCTTTTGAAATTATATTTATTTCCTCTTCTAATTCTTTTATTTCATCTGGCTCTTTAAAAATCTTCATTCTTACTTGTGAAGCAGATTCATCTATTAAATCAATTGCTTTATCTGGCAAAAACCTATCTGTTATATATCTTACAGACATTGTAACTGCTGTTGTTATTGCTTCATCTGTTATTTTCACATTATGATGTGCCTCATATTTATCTCTAATTCCTTTTAATATTTCTATTGCTTCTTTCTCTGATGGTTCACCAACCTTAACAGGACTAAATCTTCTTTCTAGTGCTGAATCTTTTTCTATATATTTTCTATATTCCTCTATTGTGGTTGCACCTATTAATTGTATATCTCCTCTTGCAAGTAATGGTTTTAATATATTGGCTGCATCTATAGCTCCTTCTGCTGCTCCCGCCCCAACTATTGTATGTATTTCGTCTATAAACAATATAAGATTTTCTGCTTTTTTTACTTCATTTAAAGCTTTTTTTATCCTCTCTTCAAAATCTCCTCTGTATTTTGCACCAGCAACCATTCCTGAAATATCAATACTTATTATCCTTTTGGCTTCTAAATTTTCTGGTACCTCACCTATTACAATTTTTTCCGCCAATCCTTCTATTATTGCAGTTTTTCCAACTCCTGGCTCTCCTATTAAACATGGATTATTTTTGGTTCTTCTTGATAGTATTTGAATTATTCTTTCAATTTCTTTTTCTCTTCCTATAATATTATCAAATTTTCCTTCTTCTGCTTGTAATGTTATGTCTTCTCCAAACTGTTTTAATGCTGGAGGCATTACGGAATTATTTTCTCTACTTTTAGCTATGTCTTTAGGCATTTCCTTATCTAGTTCTTCTTCATTTATTACTTTGGCAATTTCATTATAAATTTTAGCTATTTCTACATTCAATTCCATTATTATCCTAACACCAACACAATCTTCTTCTTTTAATATTGCTAATAGTAAATGCTCTGTTCCTATATAATTATATCCTATTCTTTTTGCCTCTAAAAAGGCATTTTCTATTACTCTTTTGGTTCTAGGTGTAAAACCTAATGTTTCTTTTATTGGTCTACCAACACCTAAAATTTCTTCCATTTTTACTTTTATTTTTTCTTCTGTTATACCTTTATTATTTAATACTTTTGCTGCAATTCCAGTCCCTTCTTTAACCAATCCATATAATAAATGTTCTGTTCCTATATAATTATGACCTAATTCCACTGATATATCATTAGAAATCTCAATAACCTTTTTAGCTTTATTTGTAAATTTATATATCATCATTTTTCTCCTTTTTAGTCATATTAACCATTTTCTTTGCCTTTTCTTTTTGACTTGGTAATGGTATCCATGCAAAGTATGAAGATACAAATTCTCCATATTGTGTTGTATCTTCTCCTACTTCTGGTTCTTCTTGTTTTGGCTCTTTATCCATAAAAAGCACCTGCCTCTCTAATTAAGGTATGTGCTTTTTTTCATATTTTATTCATTAATCTTTGATTCCAAATAATAATTTCACTATTCCTCTTAAACATTTCGGAACTTTTTTTACAACTATAGTCATATGTAAACCTCCTTTTAACAGAGCAACCATAATATGCCGACTAATATCACTACCACTCCTATTAGAAATAACCAGCCTAATGTTGGTAAAAATAATACTAGTAATATGCCAACTCCTAATCCTATTAAACATACTCCTAACGTTTTTTTTAAGATTTTCATTATGATTCCTCCAAGTTTTTTAATATATTATATGTTTACTTCTAATTTATGTGTCAAATTTGTTCTACGTAGAAATTTTACCTACTTGGTATGTATATCTCATATAACCCAAAAAAAGAGACCTAGAATCTCTACTAGTTCTCTTTATCATATATTTATATTTAAAATTTATTATCCGTTTACTAAATCTTTTAATGCTTTACCAGCTTTGAATACTGGAGCTTTAGATGCAGGTATTTTTATTTCTTCTTTTGTTTGAGGATTTCTACCTTTTCTAGCAGCTCTTTTTCTAACTTCGAAAGAACCAAATCCAACTAATTGAACTTTGTCTCCTCCTTTTAATGCTTCAGCTATAACTTCTGTTAATGCATTAACTGCTGCCTCTGTTGCTTTTTTAGATTCTCCTGTTTTTGCAGCGATAGCTGCTACTAATTCAGCTTTGTTCATTATACATTACCTCCTATAAATTTTTGTGTATGTACTTCTATATCGCTGAAACCAGCAATACTCTGTACTTCCTTTATCTTATTCTCCAAAATATATTAAAATCCCCTCTTTTTTTATAAAATTTTAATATATTTTCTTTTTTTCTAGAAATTTATATATTTTTTCGCCTTTTGGTAACATGTATATGTCTTCTCTATTGTATATTTTTAAGGCTAATACAGCGGCTATATAAACAATTACAGCAAATGCCATTGCTATTAATGTTGCCGTATTTCCTGGAATTATTCCTTTTAATATTACACATAGTGTATATGAGCAAACACTCATTATTCCTGTTGCTATTGCTGGTTTTATCACAAACTTTCCTAATGGTAAATCTAATTTTACATATTTTTTCAAAACATTAAACACAATTGTAAATGCTACTGCATGGCATGCAATTGAACCTATTGCTGCTCCATATACATTAAAGAATGGTATTTTTAATAATACTATATTTAATACTAATTTAACTAAACACCCTATTCCTAATGCGGTGGCAGGTATCATTACTTTTCCAAATCCCTGTAATGCACCATTTATAGTCTGGTCTAATATTGAGAATATTACTGATACAGATATAAGTTGGAGTAATAGTGCGCCTTCTTTTGCATTTGGGTACAATAAATTTAATATAGGTTGTGCGAAAACAATCATTCCTACTACACATGGTAATCCTATTAACATTGAAGTTAATAATGAAAATGATGTTCTTTTTGTTGCAGTTTCTCTATCATTTTTTGCTTTTGCAGCTGATATTGCAGGTACCAATGCTGTTGCAAATGCTATATTTATGGCTAGTGGTAAATTTGTTACTGTATCTACTTTTCCACTTAATTGCCCATATAATTTTGTAGCTATATCTGCTGGCATATATGTACTTAAAATTCTTTTTACAGTAAAGGAATCAATATTTTTATTAAATGATGTCATTATTGAGCTTAATGTTAATGGAATTGAAACCATTAATATGTTTTTTACAATTGTTTTAACATTTTCATATTTATAATTTGTAGAGCTCTGTATTTCATTTCCAATTTCTTTTCTTTTTAATCTATAATACATAAACAAATATGCAAAACTTGAAAATGTAGCTAGTGTTGTTGCCACATTTGCTCCGGCAGCCATCATTTCTGTTGATGTTGATGTAGCATATGCGACTATTTCTACAATTCCTATTGTTAATACTGTTTTAAATACTTGTTCTATTGTTTGTGCTCTTGCTGTAATTTTTAATGTCCTCCTTCCATTAAAATATCCTCTAAATACTGATGAAATTGAAACGAAGAATATTGCCGGTGCTAATGCGACTAATGTTAGTTCAGATTCTGGAATTTGTGTCCAACTATATGCTATTACATGTGCGCCAAAAAATAATAGCATTGAACCTATTGCTCCAAGTGCTCCAAATGTGACTAATGCTACTTTAAAAATTTTATTAGCTCCTTTGTTATCTCCTACTGCAAGTCTTTCAGATACTAGCTTTGATATCGCATTTGGTACACCTATTGACGATACTGTAAGTAATAATGCATATATTTGATATCCACTTGCATATATTGCATTTCCTGCATCTCCAAATCCTTCTCTATTTGTTAAATATAATGTATATATTAGTCCTAATACTTTTATTAATATTTGTGAAAACATTATTGTTACAACACCTTGCATAAATGTTTCTTTTTTATTTGCTATTTTTTCCTTTGCCATAACTCCTCCTAAAAATAATTCTATGTTTTTTATTCTCCCTTTATTTCTAATCCCGAATAATTATATCTATAAATGTTAAAATTATCAAGAACTTTTATCAAATTTATTGACAAATGGCTAATTTTGTATTAAAATTGATTAGTATTATGTTAAAATATGATTTAAATATGAAACTTCTCCCCGGTGGTTTTAGATTTAAATTTCATATATATTAAATTAAATTTAAAATAGGAGGGTAAATATTACCATGAATAACGTTACATATAGTGCAAAAAAAGAATCAGTTGAAAGAAAATGGTACGTAATTGATGCAGCAAATAAACCATTAGGTAGAGTTGCTACTGAAGCTGCTAGATTATTAAGAGGAAAACACAAACCAACTTTCACACCAAACATTGATACAGGTGATAATGTTGTTATCATCAATTGTAAAGATGTTATATTAACAGGAAATAAAATAAATTCAAAAATTTACAGACATCACTCTGGTTATATTGGAGGAATGAAAGAAACTCCAGCATCAGTAATGCTTGCAAAAAATCCAGAAAAAGCTATGACATTAGCTATAAAAGGAATGTTACCACATAACTCATTAGGTAGAGCTATGGCAAAAAAATTAAGAGTATTCGCTGGTAGCGAACACAATCTTCAAGCACAAAAACCAGAAATTTGGAATTTTTAATTAAGGAGGAACTATTAAATGGCTAAGTCAAATAAAATCGTATACATGGGTACAGGAAGAAGAAAAAGTTCTATAGCTAGAGTAAGATTAGTTGAAGGAACAGGAAAAATAACAATTAACGGAAAAGATATTGAAGAATTCTTCGATTTAGAAACTTTAAAAGTTATTGTTAGACAACCCTTAACAGTTACAAATACATTATCTAAATATGATGTAATTTGTTCAGTTTATGGTGGTGGAGTTTCTGGTCAAGCTGGAGCTATCAGACATGGTATTGCTAGAGCTTTAAACGAAGCTAATTCAGAATACAGACCAGCTTTAAAAACAAACGGATTCTTAACAAGAGATCCTCGTATGAAAGAAAGAAAAAAATACGGTCTTAAAAAAGCAAGAAAAGCACCACAATTCTCAAAGAGATAGTAAAAAATATAAAAAAGAAAACGGAATTTATTTTCCGTTTTCTTTTTTATACTTTTTAAATGCTTTTATATTTTCTTGTGTATATCCTTTTAAACAATCTGTCGGAACTTTCTCACATATTTTATTAAATATATTTAAAAACTCTTCTGTTGTTCCACCTTTTATTTTTATGCACTGTATATTTGTTTTTCCATCATTTAAATGCACAATTATACTTGAAGATGTTGTTATAATTCCATAATATTTTACGCTATGTATATGTATCCATTTTACATCAGAATACTTAAATGTAGAAAATCCTCCATTGCTCTTTAAATCTACCAAAAAGTCTTTTGTTAAAATAACCATATCTCTATAATGTTTTTCTTCTACATTATCATCTAATTGCTTTGTTAATTCATTTTCATAATCATTTTTCTTTAAATAATTTTTTATTTTTTGCTTTATAATATAAATTGAAATATTATATATAAATATAATAATCATTCCAATCATTGCAAAAAATATAATAACTTCTTCTGCAGTTGTATCTACTGGCGATTTTCTAACATTTAGTAATGTACTTCCAAAATATCTTTCAAAATCATCTGTTGTTATCTTATTTTCTTCTTCAACACCTTGGTTATAATAATCTATCAACATTGTTTTCAATTCATCTGGTATCTTTTCAGTCATTCCATAGATTTTTATTGAATTTGGAGTTTGTGCATTTTCATCTGTTGAATATGTATATTCCTTTATGTCTTTCAATTCATCAATTGTTTCTAAGTTTAAATCAACAACATACCAATATCCATTGTTGTATGCAACATAATATCTATCAATTGCTGAATCTGATGTATCATCTGTGCTTCCATATGTTGCAATCTCATCAGTCAATCCTTGAACTTCTAAATATGCATATTTTCCTTCTTCCATTCCAAGTGCACCATCAGTAGTAAAATCTATTGCTTCTGGCAATTCAGACCTTTGTCTTTTTTCCATAGACACCGATGCAAATATTATTACAGCTATACATATAACATAACCTACAAATATCCATTTAGGCATTCTCTTACCTTTTTTTATTATTTGCTCCCCTTCTATTTCCATACATTTTTTCCTTTCTTTTTAATATAATTTTTTATATAAAAAGATTGCTATTGCTAATCCTATTATACTAGCTATATTAATTTGAAGAGAACATGCAAATGTTAAACTTAGTACATTCATATTTAGTACAAATGGTTCTTTTATTCCAAATGATTGTCCATATGCCAACCAGCTAAGCCAATCAACCTGTGATGCAACTTCTCCTAACAATCCTCCTATAACTAATCCTGCAACTATAAATAGTAATATTATCCATGTATTTTTATCTCTTGTAGCCATTTTTGTTCCTCCATTTTTTATTTTCTATCTTCCAGTACTTGCTAACCACTCTTCCACACTCATTACCTTCTCATTATTATTATATGCCATATAGAATGTGTTTTCACCCGTTTCTGTATTTGTTTTTAAATATATTGTCTCTAATACATATGTTGGTATTAATTCTTCTCCACTAGTAGTTATTATATTATAATGTTTATCTTTTTCAACAATAATTACTTGATAACTTGGAATTACCACTGCTGGATATGAATTAGCAATTTTGCTCAAATTTGATGAGCTACATCCAATCCCTGTAAATATAAAATCTTTTACTAACTGTCCCTTTATATCAAATATTCCCCATAAATCCTGATTATTCTTTACTGGTATAATTTTATTTAACAAAACATACTGATTTTCTATTCCATTTTGAGTGAATTTTGAAATGTCTATTCCTATTTGTTTATATTCTGGTGATATTATTGTTTTTCCTTTTGTATCAATTACTCCATACAAATTATTTTGTTTTACTAAATATAATTCATTTTGGTTATCCATGATTTTTATCTCATCATATACAGTTCTTACTTTTATCGATGTATCTTTTCCTATAACTCCATATTTATTATTGCTTTTTACCAAAAAATCCGAAGTTGCTGGTAAATATTTTATATCTTCATATTTAAATTCTAATATAGGATTTCCACTTTCTACATCTACGACTCCATAAATATTATTTTTTATTACAATTATTAATCCTTCAAATATTGCTTTTTGGTCAGAATATTCTTCTGATAGTTTTACTGTTTCTCCATCAATTTTTAATTTTGAAGCATACATTTTATTTAAATAATCCATTGTATATATATTTATGTTCTTTTTATTTGCATTGTACTCAAACAAAATATTAAAAGCTTTCTCAATTCCACTTGGCGTTGTATAAAGTTCACCATCTTTTTCTAAAACTTTTTCTTCTAATTTCACATATTCGTAATCAGAATCACCTCTTGTCTTAACTAAAGTATCGGAGTCCTTAGTAAACATTGCTATTTCATTTTCATTTTTCACATAACATTTAGTCGAATCTTCTGATTTTATTTTATAATCACCTCTAAAGTCGTTATAATTCAGATATTTGGCTATTGCCCTTATAGGAATGTATAATTTTGTATTGTCATCCTCAGGAATATATAATAATTTTTCTATTTCATTTTTGTTTTGACCATTTACAGTTATTTGCATAACTGATTGTTTTAAATATATTATAGTTCCTATTATAACTATAATAAGAATTATTAATACAGTCAATGAAATTCCTATAATCATAGGTAATTTTGACTTTTTTTTGTTATCAACTTCTTCATATAACTCCATGAATTTTCCTCCTATTTTTCGTAACCATACTTTTTATAAAATTCTTCTTTAAATGTTCCTAAATTATCATTTTCAATTTCTATTCTAACTCTTTCCATTAATTTAGTCAAGAACCTTAAGTTATGAATAGAAAGTAATCTGACTCCCAAAATTTCGTTTGTTTTTATCAAGTGTCTTATATAAGCCCTTGTATAATTTTTACAAGTATAACAATCGCATTCAGGGTCTAATGGTTCCCAATCTCTTTCATATGTTGCATTTCTTACCACAACTTTTCCGTGAGATGTCATAGCTGTTCCGTTTCTTGCAATTCTAGTTGGAAGTACACAGTCACACATATCAATACCAGCCATCGCAGCTTCTATAAGGTAATCTGGTGTTCCAACTCCCATCAAATATCTTGGTTTATCTTTTGGCATTAATGGTGCAGTATAATATAACATTTTCAAGAATTCTTCCTTAGGTTCTCCTACACTTATTCCACCTATTGCATATCCAGGTAAATCTAATGCTATTAAATCTTCAACTGATTTTTTTCTTAAATCTTCAAAAAATCCTCCTTGAATTATTCCAAATAGTGCCTGATTTTCTGTTTTATGTGCCTCTTTGCATCTTTTGGCCCATCTAGTTGTTCTTTCCATAGAATTTTTTGTATACTCATATGTCGAAGGATACGGACAACATTCATCAAATGCCATTATAATATCTGCGCCTAAATCTTCTTCTGTTTTCATAACACTTTCTGGCGTAAATACATGTTTACTTCCATCAAGATGTGAATGAAATTCAACTCCTTCTTCTTTTATTTTTCTTAAAGCACTTAGACTAAATACTTGAAAACCTCCACTGTCTGTTAGTATTGGCCTATCCCAATTCATAAACTTATGAAGTCCTCCCGCTTCTTTTACTATTTCTTGACCTGGCCTTAGATATAGGTGATATGTATTTGATAATATTATTTGTGCTTTTACTTCTTCTTTTAATTCTTCTGGTGTCATGGATTTTACTGTTGCTTGTGTCCCTACTGGCATAAATATTGGAGTTTGTATATCTCCATGTGGTGTGTGTATTACCCCTCTTCTTGCCCCTGTTTGTTTACATTCATGTAATAGTTCATATGTTACTGCTGGTTTCATGTTCTATCCTTTCTTTAAATATTTTATTTTATAAACATTGCATCTCCAAAACTGAAAAATTTATATTCTTGTCTAACAGCTTCATTATAAGCTTTTAGTATATATTCTCTTCCAGCTAATGCTGATACTAACATTAGTAAAGTTGATTCTGGTAAGTGAAAATTCGTTATTAATCCATCTAAACATTTAAATCTATATCCTGGATATATAAAAATATTAGTATCTCCTTCTGTTGCTTTTACAAGTCCTGTTTTCTCATCAGCTATTGTTTCTAGTACTCTACAAGATGTAGTTCCTACTGCAATTACTTTTTTTCCATTTTTCTTTGTTTTGTTTATTTTATCTACATCTTCTTGTTTTATATAGAAATGTTCTGAATGCATATCATGTTCTTCTATATTTTCTTCTTTTACAGGTCTAAATGTTCCAATTCCCACATGAAGTGTTACATTTGCTATTTTTACACCTTTTTCTTCAATTTTCTTTAATAGTTCATCTGTAAAGTGCAACCCTGCTGTCGGCGCAGCTGCTGACCCTTCATATTTTGCATATACTGTTTGATATCTATCATTTTCTTTTAATGATTCATGAATATATGGTGGAAGTGGCATTAATCCAATTTTGTCTAAAATTTCATTAAATATTCCTTGATATTTAAATTCTACTTTTCTTGTTCCTCCTGGCATTGTATCTAATACTTCTGCTTTTAGTATCCCATCTCCAAATATTACTTTAGCACCTATATGTAATTTATTACCAGGTCTTACTATGCATTCCCATATCTCTCCTTCAATCCTATTTAATAATAAAAATTCTACATGTGCTCCTGTTTCTTTTCTTCCATAAAGTCTTGCTGGTAATACTTTAGTATTATTTCTTACCAAACAATCTCCTGGTTTCAAATAATCTATTATATCTTTAAATGTTTTATTTTCTATTGTTTGTTTTTCTCTGTCAAGTACCATTAGTCTAGACTCATCTCTCTTTTCTATTGGTACTTGTGCTATTAATCTTTCTGGTAATTCATAATTAAATTCTGTTAATTTCACTTTTATCGCATTTCCTTTCTATATCTCTTTTTTCACTCTTATATTGTACTATTTTTTTATTATTTTTTCAAGTTTTATGTAAAAAAATAATACTTAGTTTCTTTTTCAGAACTAAATATTATTTATATTTTTTAGGTGTACTTTTATTTTTTAATTACATTTAAGAAATTTTTTCATTTTTTCTGCATTGGGGTCTCCTAATTTTTTTGATAACGAAATATCATATCTTATAAATATATCCATGATTTCTTGATGGTCTCTTTCTCTATCAATTCCATTTTTTATCCATAGCTGCTTATTTTCTTCCCATTTTTTATTATTCTCTTCCCATAACTTTTTATTTTCTTTCCAACGTCTGTTGTTTTCTTTCCATCTCTTTTCATTTTCTTTCCAACGTCTGTTGTTTTCTTTCCAGCATTTGTCATTTTCGTTCCAACGTCTCAAATTTTCTAGCCAGTGTTCATTTTCTATTTCTCTACTTTTCTTAATTTCTGCTCTCAACTCACTAAGTTCTGCTGCCATTTGTAATTGAAATGCATTTAATGTTTGTCCTATTTTTAATATTTGTCCTAATATTTCATTATTATCTACCATATATTTTCCTCCTTGATTTTTTGATTTAACTTAAAAAGATTTAATTTTTTTGTGTTTATGAATTAAATTCTTCATTGAAATAAATAAAATACTTTGTACACCTTATAAATATGTGCAGAAAAAAAATAGAAGCACATAATATGCTTCTATTATACAACCGTCAATAGTTAATGTCAAGAACTTTTCATTGACAAATTTCGACATCAAGTAATAATCGTTCTCCATTTATACTTACTTCTGTATAAGTATCTCTTTGTGTATTAAATACTACATTCTCTGTTAAAGTTTCTTTCTTGATTTCAGATTCGAATTTCTTTACAAGTTCTTCTAACATTTGATTTTCTGATACATATAAGTTTATTTTATCTAATACTTCAAATCCTTTATCTTTTCTCATATTTTGAACTTTTGATAAAATCTCTCTTACATATCCTTCTTCTTTTAATTCTGGAGTTATTGTTGTATCTAAGACTACACCTATTTCTCCTTCACCGGCAAATGCGAATCCTTCTTTTCCTTGCATTGTAACAAGTAAATTTTCAGAAGTTAATTCTATTTGCGTTCCATCAATATCTATATATTCTGCTCCACCATTTTTTACTTTGTTAGCTAAATCCATTTGATTTAATTTTGAAATTTCTTCTCTTATTTTTGGTATTAATTTTCCATATTTTTTTCCTAATACTGGTAAATTTGGTTTTATTTCAAAATGAACATATTCATTCATGTTTGCGCCTAAATCTACTTCTTTTACATTTAATTCTTCTTTTACTATATTTCCATAGTATTCAGGTAAAGTATCTACAGATATTAACATTTTGGAAAGTGGTTGTCTATTCTTAATATTTGCTGAATTTCTTGCACTTCTTCCTAATTTTACTAATGAATAAGCTAAGTCCATCTCATTTTCAAGTTTTTTATCTATAGTTTTTTCATCAACTTCTGGCCATAAGCATAAATGAACACTTTCTGGTGCTTTTTCATCTAATCCTACAACAAGGTTCTGATAAATTTCATCTGTCATAAATGGTACAAATGGTGCTGATATTTTTATTAAGTTTACTAATACTTTATATAATGTTGTATATGCTCCTATCTTATCATTTGTTAATTCTTCTCCCCAGAATCTCTCTCTGTTTGTACGAACATACCAGTTTGAAAGTTCATCTGTAAAGTCTTCTATTTGTAAAGCTGCACTTGTAATATCATATTTATCTAATTTTTCTGCAACTTCTTTTACCAATGTGTTTAGTTTTGATAGTATCCATTTATCCATTATATTTTCTGATTTGAAATCAGCATATTTATTTGGATTGAATTGGTCTATTTCTGCATATAAAACATAGAATGAATATATATTCCATAATGTACTTAAAAATCCTCTTTGTGTTTCTTGTACATTGCTAATTCCTAATCTTGTTGGAAGCCATGGTGCTGAACATGTATAGAAATGCCATCTTGTAGCATCTGCACCTACTGAATCTAGCAACACCATTGGATCTACACCATTCTTCTTTGATTTAGACATTTTTTGTCCTTTTTCATCTAAAACATGTCCTAATACTATACAATTTTCGTATGATGGTTTGTCAAATAAACATGTTGATACTGCAAGTAATGTATAGAACCATCCTCTTGTTTGGTCAATTGCTTCTGAAATAAATTGTGCTGGGAAATGTTTTTCGAATTCCTCTTTATTTTCAAATGGATAATGTAATTGTGCAAATGGCATTGATCCAGAATCAAACCAACAATCTATTACCTCTTTAAATCTTGTCATTGTTTTTCCACATTCTGGACATTTTAAATGTACATTATCTATATATGGTTTATGTAATTCTATTTCATCTGGACAATCTATTGCTTTTTCTTTTAATTCAGCTATTGAACCTATACATTCTTCATGACCACATTCACATTTCCATACTGGTAATGGTGTTCCCCAATATCTGTCTCTTGAAATTCCCCAATCTATTACATTTTCAAGGAATTTTCCAAATCTTCCTGTTCTAATTGTATCTGGATACCAATTTATTTTATTGTTGTTTGCAACTAATTCATCTCTTAATTTTGTCATTGCTACAAACCAACTTTCTTTTGGATAATATAAAAGTGGTGTATCACATCTCCAGCAGTGTGGATATGAATGTATATGTTTTTCTTTAGAGAATAATTTTCCCTCATCAGCTAACCATTTACATATATCTTCATTACAATCTCTTACAAATCTTCCTGCCCATGGTTCAACCTCTGTCACAAATTTTCCTGATTTGTCTACTAAATTTACAAACGCAATTCCATTTTGTTTTGATACTAAACTATCATCTTCACCATAAGCTGGTGCAATATGTACAATTCCAGTACCATCTTCTATTGTTACATAATCTCCATGTATTACTTCAAATGCTTTTCCATCTACTTTTGCAAATGGCATTAATTGCTCATATTTTGTTCCTAATAATTCTGTTCCTTTGAATTCTTTAACTATTTCATAAGGTGTTTCTTTTAATACATTTATAAGTAAATCTTTTGCTAATATATAATTTTCATATTTTGGTTCATCATCTGTTCCAATATTTGCTTTTACTTCAACATATGTATATGCTTTGTTTACACATAGTGCTAAATTTGATGGTAATGTCCATGGGGTTGTTGTCCATGCTAATATGTATTTATCTTCTCCAACCACTTTAAATTTTGCAATACACGTTAAATCTTTTACATCTTTATATCCTTGTGCAACTTCATGTGATGAAAGTGCTGTTCCACATCTTGGGCAATATGGCATTACTTTATGACCTTCATATAATAATCCTTTTTTCCACATTTCTTTTAATGCCCACCATACTGATTCGATGTAATCATTATGATATGTTACATATGGATTTTCCATGTCAACCCAATATCCAACTTTGTTTGTCATTTCTTCCCACATATGCACATATGTGAATACACTTTCTTTACATTCTTTTACGAATTTTTCTACACCATATTCTTCAATTTGTTCTTTTCCTGAAATTCCAAGTTTTTTCTCTATTTCAAGCTCTACTGGTAGTCCATGTGTATCCCATCCAGCTTTTCTGTCTACATGATATCCTTTCATTACTTTATATCTTGGAATAATATCTTTCATTACCCTTGTTTCGATGTGTCCAACATGTGGTTTTCCATTAGCTGTTGGTGGTCCATCATAAAATGTAAAATATCTTTTTCCTTTATTCATATCAAAGTTTTTCTTTATGATATTTTTTTGTTTCCACATTTCTGCAACTTTATTTTCCATTCCTACAAATCCATTTTTTAGTTCTACTTTTTTGTACATAAGCTTTCCTCCTTAATTATTTTTTACACTTTTAATATCTTGTAATTCGAATCTATATTTTTGTTTTACATTTGGATATTTGTTATGATCTACTTCTGACAAGAACATTTCTTTTGGACGTACCCATAATCCTCCATCTTCATACAATCTTCTGTATACAACCATTTCTTCTTGAGTTTCAGAATTTTTTGCAATCCCTTCTACTAAATAGTAATCGCCTTTAAAATGTTTGTAAATTCCATTAATTTTTAATTCTTGCATTATATCCCTCCTTTTTTACTTGCAAAACAAAACACCCTAATATGCATTTTATTTTGCATATTAGGGCGAAATTTATCTTATACTATCAATTCCGCGGTACCACCTATTTTAATATTAAATAATTAATATTCTCTCATTTATCTTTAACGCAGATTTACGTCAAAACTTACTTTTGTTTTTTCAGTTCAGCAACTAACAAAGGTGATAACAAATAATTTTTACTTTCAAACTCACACCAAATATTTGATTCTCTCTTAAGATATTATATTACTTGTGTTGTCCTTGTTCTCGTATTTTATTTTTATTATTATATCACATTTTTTTCATTTTGCAAGTATATTTTTTACTTTTTCTGTATATACTTATTATATATAGTTATAATTCACTATTACAATATATATTATTTATTATTTGATAATATATTATCAAATTAATAAAAAACTATAATAGTGAATTATAATTATACCTAATTACATAAGCAAAAAGCAATGTAATGGATTGGAGGTTAGTTTTATGGATTTTAATAGAGTTCAAAGTGTTTTAAAAAATAAAGAAAAAGTTGATATTTTTTATGATGAACGACCTGTTTGGATTCAAGGAGTAAACAACCATGTTGCTAAAGTAGGTTTCATTGACAATTTTGAAGAGCGTGATGTTTTTATCGAAGATTTATATGAAAGAAATCTTTACAATTAAAAGAACAAAAGCGGACATTAATAACTTTTGTACTTATCAAAACATTTCGAAGTCCGTGTCTTTATTCGTGCGCGAAATTTGCAAAGCAAATTTCTGTGCAATATATTTATATTATAGGAAGTTCAGAGAACTTTCCTATAATATAAAAAGACTGGTCTGTGTAATAAATGCACAAATCAGTCTTAATTTTACTAGTCTTTTGTTGTATATGGTAATATAGCAATATGTCTAGCTCTTTTAATAGCAAGTGTTATGTCTCTTTGATGTTTAGCACAAGCACCTGTTGTTCTTCTTGGTAATATCTTTCCTTTATCATTGATGAATTTTCTTAATTGTTCAGGATTTTTATAATCTAATACAAAGTTTTTATCATTACATAATGCACATACTTTTTTTCTTTGTTTTCTGAACTTTGGATTGAAATCATCATCATAGTTATTATTTCTGTTATTTCTTTTTTTATTTTTATCTGCCATTTCTTTTCCCCCCGTTCTAATTATTAAAATGGTAAGTCATCACTTGAAGATACTTCAAAGTCTGAACCACCTGTAATTGATGCTCCTGGCATTGAACTTCCAAATGTATTTTCGAATGAAGAGCTTGAGGCTTCTCCATCTCTTCTACTATCAGCAAAGTAAGCTTCTTCTGCAACAACTTCTGTAACATAGTGTTTTTGACCTTGGTCATCATCCCATGTTCTTGTTTGAATTCTTCCTATAATTCCAACTTGTTGACCTTTCTTAAAGTATTTACTGCAAAACTCTCCTAGTTTACTCCAAGCAACTATGTTTATAAAATCTGCTTGTCTTTCTTCTCCTTGTCTTACAAATCTTCTATTTACAGCTAGTGAAAATGATGCTACTACTGTATTATTTGTTTGTGTATATCTTACTTCTGGGTCTCTTGTTAATCTCCCCATTAAAATTACTTTGTTCATATTTTATCACTTTACCTTTCTACTTTATTTCAGGCCCTCTGTTTCCTCATTACTTTTTCTATTTTTTTATCGTGATGAATTTTAATACATCATCTGTTATTCTGTAGATTCTTTCTAATTCTGTTATAGCTTCTGGTTTTGATTCAAAATTGAATTGTACATAAAAAGCTTCTTTATTTTTCTTTATTTCATAAGCTAATTTTCTTTTTCCCATATCTACAACTTCTTCTACTTTTCCATTTTCATTTATTAATCCTGTAAACTTTTCTTCTAAAGCTTTTAAACCAGCTTCATCGACATTTGGATTAATAATGATAACACTTTCGTATTTGTTCATTATTCTTTCACCTCCTCTTGGATATATAACTTATACATCTAGTATAAGTAAGGTTAAAACTTGCTTAATCACAAGTTTTTAGAACAAATAAGAAAAATCGAAAATTTTTCTTTGATTTGTTCTCGCCCGATTTGAGTTTTCGACTAAAAGGAGAAAATCTCAAAGGGCTAGCGATTGTAGCTTTTTATATAACAGTAAAGTATCACTTTCCTATTATATAAAAAAATAAAAACAAACGATTTCCCGTTTGTTTTATCTGGAGCAGGTAGTGGGAATCGAACCCACGTCATCAGCTTGGAAGGCTGAGGTTCTACCATTGAACTACACCTGCATGTACAATGCAAGGAAAATTCCGTCTTTTTGTTTAATTGGAGCAGGTAGTGGGAATCGAACCCACGTCATCAGCTTGGAAGGCTGAGGTTCTACCATTGAACTACACCTGCATTTCCCTGACAGTTATAAATTATAATGTATTATTGTTTTTTTGTCAAGCATTTTTTTAAAATTTTTCAATTTTTTTATTATAAATATTTTTTCAAAATATCTTTCTATTTTTTTTATTTTATGATAGAATGCAATTAATTTATTTAGAAAGGATTGTGATTTTTATGGAATTAAATAAATGTAGTCGTTGCGGTGCTTTTCATACAAATCCAGGCGACGTTTGTCCAAAATGTGCTAATAAAGATAATTTAGAATTATCTACTTTTAAATCTTATGTAGAAGAAAATGGTTTTTCATCTATTGATACAGTTGCAACACAAACTGGAATAGCTCAAAAAAATATTACTAGATTTGCAGGATATCAAGGAATTGAAATATCAGAAAATCCAGATCAAGAAAAAGTCGATTGTAGTGTTGTGTTTAATTAGTATTATTTGTTCTAAACAGATTTGAGTTTTCGACTAAAAATAGAAAATCTCAAGAGAATAGCGATTATAGCTTTTTATATAATAGAACAATATCACTTTCCTATTATATAAAAAAAATAAATCCGCAAATGTTCTTTAAAATACTTCAACATTAGCAGATTCTAGTCATTGGCTGGGGCACTGTGATTCGAACACAGGAATGTCGGAGTCAGAGTCTTTATAAGTGTTTTATATGTTTTGTTATTTATTATTATATAATACCTCTTAAAAAGGCTCTATCTCAAGCATTTTCCCCATACTAATTTATCTAACTTACTATTTAACAACATTTATAAAATAACATATTTTTTAATGTTTTGGTTAGATATTGGTTAGATGTTATTTATGAACTATATTATAACAGATAATCTACTATTGATAAATAGATTTTGAAAATTTTTTATAAAATTTTATCGTAAAATTACTCTATCCTCACAATAAATTGCCTTAAAATTGATTGTGAGAGCTAATTAAATAGAATAAACATAGACTACTTGTAGTTTTTAAGCTACAGGTAGTTTTTTATGTTTAAAAGAGAATTGCCACAAACTCTTAAAAAGTGATAGGTGTAATGAGCCGATGCTATAAAATTCATTCGTATTTGTATAAACAGTCTATTTATACAAGGTGCGTGAGTGAGATTTTAGAACACAGACTCACAATAATAAAAGAGTATTCGGTGGCATAACTTGGTGTGGATTTATAATTGTAAAAAGTTTGGACAAGTATGAACAAAGATACTTTAGTAGTATCAGCAATTATAGTAGCAAAACTACTTACTAGACTACCTATGAAACGAGGCGAACGACCGACGGTTTCTACTTATATAGGTGTAATAATTCTATTTGTAACAATGGGATTATTACACCTAATTCACTTTAGCTCTCTCCCTCTGGTTTCTGCTTAGTAGTTGCTAAAGTGAATGCCAAAA